>Ga0075030_100000622_pt1 | contig 31131 bp, 23 predicted proteins | sample LitLauG_LLR_2012_FD_71393 | JGI IMG/M metagenome (GOLD analysis project Ga0075030, IMG submission 71393) | Freshwater sediment microbial communities from Pennsylvania, USA - Little Laurel Run_MetaG_LLR_2012 | ecosystem: Environmental > Aquatic > Freshwater > Creek > Sediment | place: USA...
CTCAATAGGGGCACGTATCATGGTCGGCTTGCCAGCCTGAACGTCAGAATGCCTTGCTGGGTGAATCAGTTTTCGCGAGCAAAGAATGAAGTTCTTCAACAAGATCAGGAACGCTCTCGCGGCTCTCCTGGGAGGGATGCACGATAATATGAACAACCCAAGCAGACCTGAACTTCCGAAGCCACTATTTTGGTTAGCGGATGCCCCTCTCTTCATTGATTCCGACCAAGTCGAAAGGTTTTATGACGCTGTGGCGCGTCCGCAAAGCAAAGAGGGCACATCGGTTTTAGAAACTACAGACGAAAATGGGCGCGAATTGAAAGGCAAATTGAACATAGAAGTGGAGGTAACGACAACCACCCTTGCCGCGGTACTGGCTCCATTTTTGGCGTTTGTGAAACCGAAGCTAACGGGGTCTGGCGAAGGAGAGGTTAGCCAGCAAACGTCTACCGGGAGAAAGACATCCATTGAAATGCACCCAGTTGATACTCCGCAGAGCCAACTCGAAGCATTAACCCTTTTCTATCTTACAAATTATGCGAGACGCATCTTTTTTGCTAATCCAGGAGCTGCCGACTGGAGGGACCCTCAATCAGTGCGCGATGTACCACGCTCCCTAGTTTTCTTGGACCTTCCCAGCCTTGAAGAATCAGTCAAAGATGGAGCCCCATCCACGAAACTAATACCGACGGCAGCAGAATTTGAAAACGGAAAGATAGTCCAGATTTACCCCACACTCTTGGCGACGAATGGAGAACGGCCACCGGCCTATCCCGAAAAGGGTGCTCCGGAGGCTCTACGAGCTGAAAGGACAAAATACTGGCAGTGGTTCGATGTCAACTATGGCGCTACGCGCGCCATGGTTGCAATTGAGGAAGCGGCCAGTGCAAACGGCAAGATTCGGTGGATCGATTATCGGCTGCCTTTGACCAGCGATGGTGAAACCCTGCACCTGCACGTCTGTCCTGCTTGTCGTTATGACACAGGCGTTCTGGCTTACAATTTTGTGAAACGGGGCTTTAAGCACGGTGCGAGACTGATAGGAACACTGAAATCAGAGCCAGATATGAACGTCCTCGCTATATACGAGAAGTAAGCTAGCACCACACCTAAGTCAGTGCTGGGTTGCGGGGGCGCAGGGCGATCTTGAATATTGCGCGTATTTTCGTCTATGTCCGACCTTCTGCTTTTGGCTTGCTCCGCTCGTAAGCGAGACGAGCCTTCGACTCCGATCCCAGCCATTGAGCGATATGACGGCGTCTTTTTTCGTGTTCTCCGCAAGTGGCTCCGAGGGACAATCAAACCCAACTTGGACGTGTTGATTGTCTCCGCTCAGTTCGGTCTCATCGACTGTACTACACCTATTCCCGACTACGACCGTCGGATGACTCCGGGAAGAGCCTTAGAGCTTGCGTCCAATGTCAAAGCCGACTTCCGTTCTTTCACAGCACAGCGGCGATATCGTCGTATTTTTGTGAACCTTGGCGAAGACTATCGACCCGCTGTGGGTGGGGTGAAAGACTTGGACAATGCGGTGTGGGCGGAAGGCGCGATTGGCAAGCGAGCCCGTCAAATGAAGCGATGGCTGGAGGAATCAAGCGAATGTCGGTGATATCGGAAATCTTCACCAGCTATAAACGGGCTTTGACAACTTCTCGCGATTTATACGCCAACCTGTATTCAGAACGGGCAGAGAACGGACGCGAGTTCTACGAAAAGTTTTTTCACCATCTCATAATCCCATTTCGGCCAGTATTTGAGAACTCGGCTTCGCGAGAGTATGTGGGGAGGCAGGTCGAGCGATTTTTTGGCACCCGCCACCTCGATTTCGTCGCAATCGACGGTACCTGCTACAAGGACCCTTTCAACGATTTCATCGTTTTCTTCGGTGGCGCGTATGGGGCGAAAGGCCGAATCTCATTGGAAGGCCATCCACCAGCAATTCGATATCAGCGCTGGGAGATGAATCGAGATGTGTCAATGGTGGCCTGGATTCCCGTTCCATTCGCCCAACTCAGTGAAGTGACTGGCCCGGATGCAAGAGAAACGTTCTTAGTTTCCGATAGTGATCGGGTCAACTTAGCGAGTATCCACACAATGCTGATGCAACTGGCTGAGGTCTATTTGGCTTACAACGTTGCTGTTGCATCGGTGACTGATCCCCCGCGACTCATAATGATCGATCAATCAATGAGCGGAATCATGGCCGCGGCCTCTCACGGTGCCAATACCGAATTAGCTGGCTATCCTTACGACCGAAGATCGCTGGATCAAGCAGACATCGTCGTTGCGATTGCGCATCCGTTCAATCCAGATTTAGGCATACCCTCAACCAAGCGGTTTCGCCGCTACACATCCGTTCTCGCATTCTGTCACCAGACAAACAAGACGAATGTTACATATACAGAACTTGAGGAAGGTCTTGGACTTTCGCGAGTTGAGCTGATATCTGATCTAGCTCACATGGAAAACGAAGGTGTGTGCACACTCGATGCGAAGAAGGAGACCGTGACGCTGAAGGTAAACTGTCGGGAATCGTGGGCCTATACGATCGATCTGTTCAAGAGTATTTGCAGGCGGCTCTTCATCGAAAAAGATCAATCGGCTCTGCGGTACGAGAAAAGCGACCCAGACAATCCAGCGAAAAAACGACAGGCGTGGATGTCTCCCGATGACATAAGCTTTTTGATCGCCGTAGGTTTGCGCGCTTTGGTTGAGGAGTGTTGGTCCCGGAGGATTTTGTTGGTCGGAATCGTAAAGGACTCAGAATCTCGATACTTGACGCGCAATTACCTCGGAGTGATGAGGCATCTTGGAATCTATCCAAATGTAGAGACAGGACTGCTGCCATGGACCGACCGTATATACCTTGAAACCATTCCAATAGTTTGCGATGACGAGTTGGAAACTCCCTGGTCATCCGTGGAATTCGATTCAACTTTTATGACGGTCCATCTCGGGACCGATGCGAACGAACGACAGTACGTTATGGGCACCAAAACCATGGGAGGTGAGATTGTCGCCCCGGAAAGACTCTTCATGAGGTCGCTGGCCCAGTTCTACCTGAATCGTTCGAAGAGGACACCTCTGATGGGCCATGTTGTTTTTGTTGATCGTTTGGCGTTTCCGGGCTGGGATAGTGCAGCTGGTCGTCGAGTCACTGACGCACAGAGTTCATTGGGCCAGCTGGAACCACTCATTTATTCAGACCGTGATGCTGACAACGTTGGGCAGGCAATAACGATGTACCTTCTGAGCACTCTGACGAGAAACCATTTCCCCGAAGTAATCGGTTACCCGGACCCCCTACATAAAGCTGACTTAGGTGCAAAAGCAGTCGGACAGCGAGTCAGGGGCATTGTGCAGAGTAGCGAGATATCCTTCCGTTCAAATCCCATTGCCAAGACGCTGCGGGCGATTCGAGACGCCCAACGTCGCTGAGAAAGGGAATCATGGAATTCATAGCCAATATGGTTGGCACGCTCGTCCGTGTCTCCGAGGATGAGAACGCTAGATTCCGATTTGAAGTTTGGTTCGACTATACACGGCAGGCGATAAATCTGGTGCGCGAAGGTGCCATGCTTGCTGTCCCTAATTTTGCTTCTTCCCCGCGTGAACAGCGCCTTTCGATTCTTGAGGTCGTGACAATCTTGCCCATGCACTACGGTCTCGGTGACGACACTCGTGGATATCCCGGTTTCGTTGTGGAGGCAGCACGTAGCGCAGCCAACGACTGGGAAGCTCAAGAAAACGAGGCAACCGAAGATACAACGAAAATCAAATGCATCGCGATTCCGACAAACTTCGAAATCGTTCAAGCAATTCGAGCGAACGCCGAACTGCCAGAGCTTAGCGAAGAGTCCAACATTCCGATGCTCGGGGCGAGCGCACGGCTCTTAGACAGCGACTTTACTCAGTATGTCATTAACCGTGGAATTGGCGAAACAGAGAATGTGTGTACTGCTGGCGTTTTGATTCGTGATGATCAGGTTCGTGTGTCTGTAAGAATTCAAGACCTCTTACGAACCCACTTCGGCATCTTTGGTTTCACAGGGGCTGGCAAGTCAAACCTGGTAAGCACGCTCATCAGCAATCTGCTCAGTAGCACACGTGAACCAGTGAAGATTGTAATGTTTGACCTCATGGGCGAATACAGCACTCTGTTGATCGACCATCTGGATCGAATGGAAGACGCAATGCTGATCGGCCTGGGAGTCGAGACCTTCCCTAATTCCCTGGTTGAGAATGCAAGCCTTCCTGCGAACACTCCTCCAGCGGAAAAGAGAGAAGCTCTCGGGAGGGCCGTGCGGGACATGGTTAACACAACTCTGTTACCACCTGCTCTCGCCAATACAAGAAAGCTTTTCGGCTACCCAACGGCTTCCATCATCAACGCTCGAAAAATACGTATTTGGCGCGACCGCACAGCGACAGTTGGTTCCTTCATCTCAGAAGTCAGAGGGGCATTTAAAGGGGGCATGGGAAACTGCGGTGTCGCCGTGCACGGGTTCGTGGAGCGGCTCGAAGTCGAGTTTCGCGAGCAAAATTTTACGCCTGCCCTCATTGCGGACTTGTTGGGAAGAATCAATCAAGTACTTCAGGCAGGGGCAGTAGAACAACAGAAGCTTACAGATACTGCTCGCCTTAATCTGACGGGGTTGCGGAGCCGTGTGGAACATGACGGCACTGAATTGGCCAATCAGCTAGAAATTCCCGCATCAGTGAGAATTGGCTTGCCCGATCTTGTTCAACGACTAAACGAACGGGAGAGGTCCGGACTTTATATTATCCAGGCTCATAATCCTGACCTGTTAAGGCATTTCGCCTGGATGCTCGGAAACTTTACGTACGAGAGTAGGCGCCGATCTGGGCAAATTGCTCCACTCGTCAGCTTCGTTTTCGATGAAGCCGATGAGTTCATACCACAAGGTGCAAAAGAGACCTATGCGGAGTCGTCAGAAATCGCAATGACCTTAGCACGTCGAGGTCGCAAGTTCGGACTGGGCATTGGAATCGCAACGCAGCGCGTCATTTATCTGAATACCAGCATTATGGCGCAGCCGCACACATACCTTGTTAGCAAGATGCCGCGCCAGTCGGACCGTGAACGCATCTCAGAGGCTTTCGGTGCTTCGGAGGACGTGTTTCGACAAACGTTCAAATTCAAGAAGGGCGATTGGCTTCTAATGAGTTACGACGCAACCGGACTCGAAGCAATCCCCATTCCCATTCATACCGAGGACGCGAACGCTAGAATTCGGAGATTCCTAGATGATGCACAGCGCCAAGCCGAAGGCCGCAGACCAGCCGAACAAGGCAGGCCGTAAGACTATTTCGATCCCCTTCGGACCATATAGGCTTCGTCTCCCAGTTTTGTTCGCCGGATATCGCATGGGCGATGTGCCCACAGCGGGACTGCGCAAATTTCCCTGGGCCTTAACAGGCACCGAAGCCTTGCTGATCAATGCTTACGACTTCACAAAACCGAAATACAAGCAGGTAATCGAGAACGGATGGAATCTACAGCGTGATTTGCAATTCCCCGACCGACCCGTCTTGATTGACTCGGGGGCATACTACTTCGTGAGAGACAACTCCGTTTCCGTTACGCCAACGCAAGTTCTGGGAATCGAGCGGAAGTCCCAAGCACACGTTGGCGTCGTACTCGACCACCCTTTCTCACCGGAGGCTAGAAACAAGTCACAGAGGATCGCGCGCACCTTAACCAATACGATGATAATGTTGCGCGCCAATAGCCGTGTGCAGTCTGGCTTGGAGCTGATGCCGGTTGTGCACGGACACAACCGGAAGAGCCTGGTGAATTGCATTGAGAGGATACAAGAACTCAGCCGTAGATACAGCAATTCCGAAGTGACTCGCGTTGGAATTGGAAGTGTTGCTCCCCTCGCCCAGCGGGGGGACGCGCGTCGTGCCACGGATACCATAGCAACTGTCAGAGACTATCTACCCAATGCCCACATCCATTGTTTCTCAATGGGCTCTCCCCTGTTAATGCTCTTGGCTCTTTACGCGGGCGCAGATTCGGTGGATTCTCAAACGTGGATTGTCAGTGCGGCGTTCAAGTATGCACAGGTACCGGGTGGGTATGCGGTGCGGCTGGCGAGACGTGGCTACGATACCTCTCGCGCATTCCGAGCAGCAATCAAGAAACTTGGTACCAAGCTCCGGGAACTGCACACGCAAGAGTCCTTCTCAGTAAAGAATTGGGCAAATGGACATCTTCTCGCGTTAGATTCGCTATCGGTCTGCGAAGATTACGCCCACAGTCTGACGGACCTTAAAAGCAACGAAAACCTGCACAATCGAGCTTGCCACAATCTTTGGGTCTACAACTATGAAATCGAGCGATACCGAAATGCAGGAGCGTCCCGTACCATCGAGCGGTTTCTCGAAAACAGAATGGTGGGCACGAGATACGATACTGCCTTCAAACTGTTAAAACAACGCCTTGCGGGCCGCTAAAGCGCTAAAGTAATTCTTGATCTTCCCCGCCTTCGAATGCTGTGGCTGTTCACGTTCAGGAGTGTCTGTCATTCCCGGATGGACAAGTTTTGCCAGTGCCTCCCAGTGCCTCGGATGCGGGCGGCGTCTTCCCTTGCGAATGTCCGAGGCGTAGGGAATAGAGACTCCAAGCGCTACCGCGATCTGCGAGAGGCTCGCTGCACTGAGTTGAGGCTGAACTTGCTTCTCGTACACTTCTCCCGTCAGCCAAGCAGGTAGGCTGCTTGGAGACCACTGGTTTCTCGCCAAATCGTGGAGGCGTTTGGTTTGCTTGCGTCGCGCCTGGGCCAGCACACCGCGCGAGATCGTTCGCCCTAACTGTGCTCCTGCAATCAGAGATTCCGTGGAGTTCTTCAGCGAACAATCGGGACAGTGCTTAGAGTCAGGTTGAATGGGTTTGCCGCATCCTGCACAGAGATTTTGCCGAGAAGGCACTTGCGCAATGGCGATTGAGGCGAACTCCCCTTCGCCGCTCGCTTGTTGTTCTGAGTCAACCTCGTTGCGAGAGGAGTATCGGGTCTGCGAATCGTGGACCAAATCGCACGGGCGACCCACTCGGCCATGGGAGCCAACGCTCGACGCCATGTTGGTATGGAACTCCCGCTCCGGAGTGTCGTCTAGTTTGACCGTGTCGAGATCGCTGCGATTGCTAAAGGTGTCAGTTCGCAAGGTACCGCAAACGGTGATCTCGTCGCTGAGTTGTGTCAGAACGGCCCCTCGGAGATGGTCCCAGCCTCTAAGCGGCTTCGGACAAAATGCTCTGTCGCTTGATCCATGAAATAAACGTAACACCCCTTCAGCCCGCGTGTCAGAAGAACGCGATAGATGTTCTTAAGGAATTGTAAAAAATCATATTGCGCACGGCGAATAGAACGATCTGCCGAAACCGTGGGATCGCCCACCCACTGCCCTAAGACGGGATCGTAGACGAGGTCCTTTCCGAAGATGACGCCCACATAATCGAATTCAAAACCCTGCGCCGTGTAAATGCAGCCAACCTGGTCAATGCCGTTCGGATCGTAGGCCCATAGGTTTTCTGGTGGTATCCCTTGGGCGACATGGCCAGCCCCCGACTTTGCATTCCACGGTCTCTTGTAATCGCCGATCACAACATCCGAAACAAGTTTCCCATCATTGAGAGGGTTCGACCACGGCCAGCAAAAACCAGCGACCATTCTGGCTGTACTCTTTTGGTCAACCCTTGCCCTGATTGCAGTTTCTAGAGCAAGCGGAGACTTGAAGATTTTGAATTCGAATGGGTCACTCAAGTTCCAGAGCACGTTGGCCGTGCGTTTGATGTCTAGCGTCGTGTTGACCCAGTTAATGAACGCATCCGACCCGGAACATCGAAACTGGGCCTCCAGCTCATATTCCAAGACGTTACACTTCGCTTCCTCAGCATGGCTTTTGATGTATTCAGCTGAGCCAATCTCTCCAGGCCGAACAATCTGGTTGTCATCAACGAAAAAGACTGCGGTTTTCGCCGCGTGCAGCAGTTCTGATACTTGCGGGAGATCGCTCTTTGATTTCTTGGGTGTGAATCTCGAATTGCTCGTGATCCGAATCCGATGCGATTCATCGCAGAGCATTACATCAATGACATCGTAGTCCGCCTCCATATAGCTGTTGAAATACTTGATCTGTTGGCTAGCCCTTGCTCCCACGATCTCACGAACCGTACTAGTGAAGGCTTTGGACCCAGTCACATAGTGGGTATTAAAACCTTTGCCCGACAGATCTCCGAGGAGTTTGAGAGCGATGACCGATTTTCCCGTTCCTGGGCCGCCTCTGACAATGAAAGCATTCTTTCGTTTGTCCTTATGCCCTTCTTCAGCATCCTTAACGATGCGGTCATAGACAACCAACTGCTCATCCAAAAGGATGTACTCTGATTTGCCGCGAATGACCCTGCTCACATGATCGAGCAGTTTCTTGCTGGCACAATAGCGACTCCTTTCGACTTGCTGGAGGATCTCGCCGCTATCGCCCTCTCTTAGCTTGGGGCGCAAGAAGCCGATCAGCTTCTCAACATCGTCTCCGGTAAACACCGGAAAATCAGCCAATAGAGGCCGGAATTTGCTCGAAAACAGCACATCGGCCCGGTCAAACGAATAGTTGTGGAGGTAACAACAAGCTTGCAAGCCAATCCCGTCGTCTGAGGAGAATGCAGTGTGCGAGTCTTCGAGGTACATCTTGTACTGGCGAACTTGAGCAGAGGGATGCAAAACATCCCTGCTCTTTCCCCCGACCCACGTACAAACCTCGTTGATGCCAGCGCCATCCTCGCAACGGTCCCACTGTTTCAATTCGATGATTGCAGCATTCGGCTTTCTAAGGTCGTCTCTTCCCGTGACAAGGCAATCCAGGCGCTTTGAACTCATTGGAAGCTGATATTCCAGAATGACGCCATGCTTGGTTAGTTCGCCTTCCTCGAAAACCTGCGATACCGCCCGCAAAGAATTTCGCCAAGAGTTGAACTCTCCCGCTGCTGGCCGATAACCGTAGTGGGAAAAGAACGCGTCTGAGAGCTTTGTCGCTATGCGATTGTGGACTGAGTCGTCAATAAATCCTGCGGTTGTTCCTGAGTAGAGTCGCATGGTGCTTCAAGTTGAACAGCAAAAGGCTAACATGAACATCATGGACAAGGCACGGGCAATGAACCGAGCTGCGAGTGGTGATGCTGTTGTGGCATGCCATCTGTAGCTGTACATACGGCAAAGCTACCCCCCTTGTTTCCCCGCGCCTTTCCTGAATAGAATGCAATGTTCCTAGGAGCAAGTCTATGAACCTCGGCGGGTTCTCGATATGGAGGCTCATTGGGATTTCCAGATTTAAGGCCAGAGTTTCTAGAACAATCGGCATCCCCGTTACGAAAGCTGGGAGACGCAGAAAACTCGGCTCGTTCATCTTCCGATTATTTGGATTCTGATGATGCACTATGAGAGTTGACGTATCCGGCGTGACGCTGCGAATGCCTGAAGAATGCGCCTGTTGCGGAGCACGACCCGACGCCGACTTGACCATTTCTGCAAGCAAGTCTTGGGGCAAACGTGTCATTCACAGCGAAGCGAAGATTTGGGAAATCCCCTATTGCAAAGGTTGTCTGCAGCACTGCCAGCGTGCTTTTGATGCACGTACATTCGCGAGAATTGCGACCGTGATGTCGATCATCTTGGGACTTCTGGTGGGTTATCTTTCCAGTTGGTACTGGGCTATATTGACCGGAGCCGCCCTAATCACCTTGACAATACTTGTCTTTGGTCGAATGTTGAGAGCAGCGGAACAATTCAAGACTCCCGACTGCGCTTCATTGCATCAGGCAATCTCATACTTGGGATGGTCGGGCACTCTTCATAGTTTTGATATCCACTCCAATAGATTCGCTCACGATTTCATGCTGTCGAATCAAAGCAAGCTCGTGAATCTGACTTCTGAGGCGATGCGACTGCTTTCTTTGCCGCGTCGAGAGATGACCAGTTCTCGCCGTTCGCCGCGAAGATACCTGAGCTAATGTGCACTGATAGTGACACGCGGCTCGTGCCCCAAGGCGGGGTAAAGTCGGACTCGGGTCTTAGGATTGGGACCTGCCGAACTACTTCTAGCGCGCGAACGCCCTGTTTTTAGCACAATTTCGCGTATTGAATTGTTGGCTGTGTTGCGCAAGAGATCACCGATTAGCGCACGACACGGGGACATTGCGGTTCATACGAGGGCTCATCGATTGCTCAAGAATGCGGATTGCAATTTGGAGACCGCGATCTCGCTATTGAATTTTGCGTTAGGACATCCTGAAGCCTCCGGAACTCGTACCAGAACCATCCGGAACCGAAGAGCCTTGCGCCGGACGGAAACCCGTGCGAGTTTGACACGCGCGGACTATTGTGACGCGCATACATTGTCGCGAACTGGCCAATCATCTACCTCGGAACAGAATCCGATCAGCACTGGGGAGAGGGAGAAGACTTGAGTTTGCTCGACTTCAAAGCGATTATCGAGTACAGGCGCAAAGGTTTATGTCGTTGCGACCGACGAACAACTGGCACAAATTGCCAACGCTTCCAAGCGGGAGCTCATGCGGAGGGGGATCAATCAGCACACGTTAGAAACACTCTGCGCCGGGAAACCCGTGCGCACCATACTATTGATCAAATGTTTGAAGGCACTCATCGAAGTAAACAGCACAAAGCGACAGAGATTGAAAACCGAATATGCACCCAGAACAACTCGATGATATCATCCTTACACTTTGAGTTCCTTCGACTGGGCTGCAGACAAAATGCGATCGTTATCGTATTGCCTTCTGGTTGTATTGTTGTTATCAGCGCTTAGCCAATTGGCGCTTTGTGGCGAATCCGATCTTCTCGATATTTTGGCCAATGTGGCAGAAGGACTGAGTCGTTTAGGCGAACTAGATGGTGCGCTAACGCAGGTTCAGGAGGGTAAGATTCCGACTTTTGAGACGCCATTGGGTGACCTCGCAGAACGTCTCGAAAAAGCAGCAGATAAATTGGATAAGGAAGCATCGGCTCTTTCGGCATCGGCGGGCAACCCCAGCAGGTCCAGCGTACACCATCCAGGTGCAGCATTAACCGAAATGTCCAGTCATCTTAACGATCTTCACGTACAACAGCGCAAGCTAAGAGAACTGCGAGATCGCTTGAGCAATGATAAGAACAAATTGAAACAAAGGGAGATGGCTGCAAGCCGGTTGTCAGACAAATTGGAGAAGTTCTCCTCAAGTCCGTTGTTGCTTCCCGAACAACGTCCTCAATTCGACGCTTTATCACTTGATTCAGACCGTTTGCATTTAGCTATTTCAAGTTGCATAACTTCCATCACTAGGGTGCAACAGTCAGTCGCGGCCCAGCTTCCGGCACTAAACCGAAGTATCGAAAACCTTCAAGCAAACCTGGACGATCCTCACCTACGATCGATCATAACAGCCCTAGATGCATCAAATGTTTCCATCAAGCAGCAGACTGGGCTGTCAATCCAAGCCGCCAAAGCGGAGATGTTGAAGCGGGACCAAGCCAATACCGCTGCTAGTCAATGGTCCTTACAGCATCCGCATTCAACAGGTCCTCCACCGCAGAATACGAGGAATCGTAGTACAACATATCCAAACATCTTGCCTCCCCTTAGTCGTGACGGGGGCTGTCCCGCTGGTTACAGGAAAGTGGGCGAAACGTGTGTGAAGCTAGACATTCAACCCCACTAGTGAAATTAGGTTTATCGTTGAAGCCTTTATTCACTACCCTAGCCATTCTGTTGGTCGCTTGCCCAGCCTTCTCAGACCTACAGCCTTCCGTGAGTCTCGAGGTCACATTTGGAAAAACAACTCTGCGCGGTACGGACTTCGTGCTTCAGTATGGTTTGTTGCGCGACGATGAGCCGCTTAGTTTGCAGGTGGGAATTCGAAATGTCCGAGGACAGGCGCTATCTTTGAAACTTGTTGCTTCGGATGACCTGTCCGTCTCGGTGGCTGAAGATAACGGCAATCCACGGAAATCGATAATGCAACTGAGTGCAAATCAGCAAAAGTGGCTGTCAATTTCTTTGCATCCAAGTGGCAACGATCCAGTACCACTCGTCACGTTTTATAACAATGATAGGCTGTTCGCCTCACTTAGTTTTTCTTTCGTTCTGGAAAAGTATCGGCTTCCGGTGCAAGAAGGGGGGCATTATTTCGGATTCTACCCGTCTAGAGTGACTCTCTGTCTCAGCAAGCCTCCGCAGGAGTATCGACTAGATTGCTCTTCAGTCCGAATCAACGGGGTGGTACCATCTACATCGAATAGCGCTTGCGGTTCCGAAGTAACTTGCATGGCACCCGTCGCTTGCGACACAAATTCGACAAATCAGAGGGCATTTTGTGCTCGTGCTCAGGTTTCCCCTGGACAAGGCGTTATCCTCTACGATGCCCTGCTAACCGGGGATTACGTACTGAAAGAACCGTCACCTCGCCTCATGCTATTGAGTGAGTTGCTGAACGAAAATCGCATTCGACAGAGAAAGGAGAAATGCGCTGCCGACTGGCAGGCATTTTTAGATGAACATAAAGGTGAGCCGCAGTTCGAAATCATGAATGAAGCTGGCGGGAATGTGCGCTATCGCAGCGAGCCATGTGAATCGGTTCAGTTCAGTTACATCGGCTTACACCCGAATACTACTGAAAAATGGGGCGACCAACCTTTTGCCGGAGTACGGCTCGAAACCTCTGGCGGCTCCGTTCTAGTTGGTGTTCTCCCTATCGGCAGGGAGTTGTTTCAGGGGATTGCAAGCGAAAGGATCACGTTGTCCACACCTAGTCCATCCGACGCGCTAGAAATAGCATTCATACGGGATTCGACATATGTCGTTGGCACATTTCGTATTGGAGCAGAAACTCCCGACACCACGTGGGGAACTGAATTCAGCGTTGGATCAACTTTAATTACTTTCGATAGGCCCCCGCGCGGTGTGCATTTCTACACCATGAAAGTTAGATATTTGGGAAAGTACAAGTCCGCCACGGCAACAGTGTCGGGCCGGATCGTCGCCTATCAGCTCGAAAACCATTCGGAGCAACAGTGAAGGCGATTGTTAACAACTGCCTGTCAGTGATTGTGGTTGCCTGCATTTCCACCGTATTGGGGAAATCGGAAGTTGCGAGTTCTACTCGCAAGACCATTGTTGCTTCACCATTCTCATTCTCCGATGATCAAGCTGATAACCGCGAAAGAGATATTCCGAATGTATCAGTCAAGATTACAACGTCGGGTAGGCCAGTATTCGTGGCCATCGTTCCACAAAGTCGACCTTTGAGCTCAGACTGGGAGCCGTATTCGATTAGCTCCATAGGAGGGTCTAAAGCGCGACCGTTCTCAAATTGGCTGATCACGATTCTAAGGGATTCTGATTTTGCGGTCGTTGCCTCACCAGGTAACTTGACGATGTCAAGCAACGACCCTGGAACTCTGGAGCTTCCTTTTAGCATAAACGCAATCGACACGCCCCCGCCCGGGACCCATACCTACACGGTTAGAGTGTCAGTGAACCTAGGGAAAGTCGAGATCAAGGGAGCCCGATTGGTTGCATATGAAATGTGACAATAGAGAATTCGCGTGAGTACACTCGATCAACGCCGATCCTTGTGGCTTGCTGTCGTGCCTGCACTGGTAATTTCGTGTTCGACGCTGGCAGCGCATACTGACCAGGTCCAAATGAAAGCTCAGGGCCAAAAGCCTTCAAGACTCCCGAATCCTATTTCATTGGTGGCGGTTTCCACGGAGTATTCCAAGTGGACGAATGTCAAGAACGCCTCCGTGTCAATTCGCACAGGTTCAAATCCCATTCTGCTTAACCTTATACCGGTGTTTGGCACGGCAGATAAGCCTTATCGTCTCAGGCTCGACAGCCCGAAAGGTGGAGTCTTGAATCGCTGGGAATTGCGTTATCTGCGTGACCTGAACCTTCCGATTGCCCTTTTTGCAGTCGGTCAAACTACGCCTTCACACGCACTCAATGTTGACGCGCCAATTAGCCTGACGGCCTTGGACAGTCCTCCTGCTGGTTTGCATACGTATACGTTGCAGATCCGCTACGTCGGGTCACAAACAGTGCACGACGCTCCTCAACTAGAACTGCGAAATGCCTTGATGAGCGCGAATTCACTTTGAATAGCCGTACGGCAGCCGGATCATCCTGCTGGCGTAGCGTTTTCCGCGGTTCGCGAGTTCCGCAACCCAACTAATGTACTCGACATTGGGGTGTAGCATTTTCCCTCCGTCACAGCGTCCACCCCCACAACGTTAACCAAGTGGTTACGTGTAGCATTTTCCCCTCCGCGCGTAATAGCCCCATTCCCGTTGACCCCTCTTTTCTCGCGCCTGTAAGATCGCAGCGGGGGGTCCCAATGAAACACATGTCCGGAGTAGTTCAGCAGTTAAGAGCAGAACGGGAGCGGTTACAGAAACAGCTCCAACGCATAGACGAGGCACTCGCGGCGTTGGGAAGTGGCAGCCTGAACGGCTCGTCACGCACGATTTCTGCAGCCGGTCGCAGGAGAATCAGCCTCGCACAGAAAGCCCGATGGGCTAAGCAGCGAACGACGGGTCAATCGTCGAGGCCAAAGCGCACCATGTCAGCAGCGGCTCGGCGGAAGATCGCAGCCGCTCAGAGGGCACGCTGGGCGGCGTGGAAAGCGAAGCAGAAGAAAGCAGCCTAGCTCTTGGTTAGAAATCTTAAAGACAACGACCCGCCCAGTCAGAATCCCAGACTGAGGCGGGCTTCGGTGCGCCGAGTGATCGAAATCCCCGTCATTCTGCTAGAATGCGGTCGATGTTTTGAGAGCAGACTCCCCCGGCTCGGATGCTTCGTTGTAATTGTCAGCTAGGAGGTAAGTCGTGCGCTGCTCTCGTCTCCTTCCGCTTTCTCTTTTCGTGGTCTCACTGTTCGTCAGCATTTCGGTTCAGGCACAGTCCAGTCGTGTCCAGTTCACACAACCCAATAGACCTTCAAATCTTACCCAACACAAGATCCATGCGAATCGGGCAAACACCCCACAAGCGTCAGGCGTGAACTTTGCGCCGGTCGTAACCTACGATGCAGGGGCGTACTCCACCTATTCGGTCGCGGTGGCGGATGTAAACGGCGACGGCAAGCCTGATCTTCTGGTGGTCAGTAGTTGCGCCAGTGATCCCCAACAGTGTGCGAACGGGTTGGTCGAAGTTCTGTTAGGTAACGGCGATGGGACCTTTCAGCCTGGCACAACATATAGTACGGGCACCTTGGGTGGCACGTCGATTGCTGTGGTGGACTTGAACGGTGACGGTAAGCCGGACCTCGTGGTCGCGACGACCCTTAACTGCAATTGTGGAGCTAGAGGCGCGGTCAGCGTGCTCATGGGCAACGGGGACGGAACGTTCCAGCCAGCGGTGATCTACGGGACAGGTGGACCTAATTCATATTACGTGGTAGTGGCAGACCTAAACGGAGACGGCAAGCCCGACCTCGTGGTAACGGATAATCAGACCCATGTGGATATTCTGCTTGGAAACGGCGACGGAACTTTTCAGAATGGCGTAGCTTACAGCACCAGCTCTCTCACAATCACAGTCGGTTCAGTAGCGGTGGCGGATTTGAATGGAGATGGAAAGCCTGACTTGGCAGTTAGCGCAGAATTAAGCTGCTATCCACTCTACTGTGCTGGGGTGAACGTGCTACTGGGAAACGGTGACGGAAGCTTTCAGCCAGCGGTCACCTACAACACGAACGGGTCCAATGCATACGCAGTAGCAGTGGCGGACTTAAACGGAGACGGCAAGCCCGACCTCGCCGTGACCAGTGACAGCTCTGTGGATATATTGCTCGGGAACGGCGATGGAACTTTTCAAGCTGCCGTGACATACGGCGGGACTTTGACATGGTCGCCTGTAGTCTCGGACGTAAACGGGGACGGGGCGCTCGACATTGTAGCGGCAGGCAATTGCTGTGCGAACACAGACGGCTCACTCGGTGTTCTGCTAAGGAACGGGGATGGAACTTTTCAGACGGCTGTTTCCTTTTCTTCCGGGGGATATACAGCGATCTCCGACGCTGTTGCGGACCTAAATGGGGACGGAAAACCCGACGTTGTCGTAGTAAATCAGTGTGGCAGCGCAGCCGACTGTCAACAACAGCACGGCTCTGTCGGTGTTCTGATTAACATCAGTCTGCCAGCGACGCAGACTGTGCTCGCTTCTTCGCCAAACCCGTCCAACTTCGGACAATCGGTTACTTTCACCGCCACAGTAACGCCGCACGCTGGGGGTGGTATGCCGACAGGCTCAGTCAGCTTCTACAACGGAACAACAAGCCTTGGTAGCTGTCCTCTTAACACTAGCGGTATAGCGGCCTTAACCACTTCCACGTTGCCTGTAGGTACTGACGGCATCACGGCTGCATACAATGGCGATACGAATTTTGCCCCGAGCACTTCCAGTGCCGTCAACCAACTCGTGCAGGGAGCCATAGCGGGAGTCTCTCCTACTAGTCTTAGCTTCGGCAACCAACCTGTCGGGGTAACCAGCAGTCCTCAGAACGTGATACTGCAGAATACCGGGAATATTGCTCTGGCCGTCTCCATTGGGATTACGGGAACCAACCGGGCAAACTTTGCTCAGATCAACAATTGTGGATCGGCCGTATCAGCCGGGAGTAGTTGCACGATTACGGTGACTTTCACGCCCAAAGCTGCTGGTACAAGGACTGCCTCTGTGAGTATCAATGACAACGCTCCTGGAAGCCCACAAACTGTTCCCCTCAGCGGCGTTGGGACGCAGCCTGCAGTATCGTTTTCTCCCGCCGGCCTGACGTTTCCCACACAGGTTGTCTACACTGCAAGCAAATCTAGGACGGTGAGCTTGACGAATACGGGGTTGGCTCCTCTCAATGTCACGAATGTCGCCGCCTCGGGTCCATTTCATCAAACCAACAACTGCGTGTCGGTGAATCCGGGAGGCAGTTGCACGATAACCGTAACGTTCAGCCCCACAACGATAGGTGTCTTGACCGGATCGCTCTCAATCACTGACAACGCTCCGCTCAGCCCCCAGAAGGTGGGTCTGAGGGGGACCGGCACATCAGTGCAACTCACTCCCACCAGCGAGAATTTCGGCAACCAACCTGTAGACACAACCAGCCTCGCGAAGACAATCACTCTCAGCAACAAAGGGCACACGACGGTCAACTTTACCGGAATTACGATCATAGGCCTCAATTCAAGTGATTTCAGTCAGACAAACACTTGCGGAACGAGCGTGGCCTCGGGTGCAAGCTGCTTCATCAAAGTGAAGTTCAGTCCCTCGGCCACAGGCAAACGAACCGCTGCGGTTTCTGTGAGTGACAACGGAGGGGGCAGCCCACAGAAAGTGAGCGTGCTTGGAACGGGAACCTAGAGGAATTGCCGCAGAGACAAGGACGCTTCATTGCTACACCTCCTCGCGGAGTTCCGGGCGCCTTTTGCAGCTTTCACCAGAAGGGCGATTACCGTTACTAATCAGACCCACGACAAATAGAGTGCAGATAGTCGCGCCATGACGGCTCCGAGTCGATTCTTCGCGAGTATCGGCACCACGGAACCGATCTTTTCGAGTAGAAACCGGTATTGCTGAGACGGATATAACCTATGAGTGGCAGTTGGCCAGCGTTCGAAAACCCCCTCCTACTCTCCGCGTATAAATTGCTGATCCTCGGGCTCTGAAACTGCAATTCCAGACGTTCGATTAACGCCTGTTTGCCGAACGCATGAGCTGAGCCGTATACCGCTCTCCTCAGACTCTCCCACTCCTCTCCTTAAAGGCCACGGCTCTAACACCACAACTGGTTGACGACATCAAGGGACGGCTTTCAACGTCGCTTAACAAGTAAATGGTTGTATTAGTGGCATCGTGGTGGCAGAATCATGAGCCACCCTGTACCGATCCGTTTCGCACGGTGCGCTTCCCCCAGGAAATAGAGCAAATAGTCAAGGTCCCAATTCAGTCGAAAAGCGTGACGGTTTGGGAACTTAAAGACTAGGGCCAACAACTTTCGGACAGCACAGACATGCTGCCCGTGGAGGCGTGTATGCCGTTCTCGTTGGCGAAGTCCCTGCTCAGTTTATTACTCTCAGAATGTCTCGTACTGAACGCCGCAGCTATGCCAGCCCCTTTTCCTTCCACGCGCGATGGGGCTTTTGCTGATAACGACCAACCGGCCGTCTCCTCTCAGTCCCTCAGGGAAGCTACCCGGATGGGCCTTCCAAGAGCCCGCGTTGCCGCTTCGGCTACGCTGCCAGTCACGGTAGCGACGGGGCCAGAGCAACACGGTCCACGCTTAGCGAGAGCCAGCGACTCGTTACGCCTAGTGACCAGAATGATGCGGCCGAAGGACATCTCGGGATCACGACGATCCAAGCCTGGCCTGATGGCAGGTCACCCCACCACTACGCCGACCGTTGTACGGGCTGCTTTCGTCGAAAACGAGGGCCAGTGGGACTCACGAGTCAAGTTCCAGCTCCAAAACGGCGGCAAGACCCTATGGCTGACGGACGCCGGAATTGTTTTCGATAGCGTACGCGCCACGGTTCGCAAGGCGGATCCTGAAAAGCAAGCGATACCTCCGCGGGCTGCCCGGAGGGATTCCGAGCGCTCAGTGTTCTGCGAAGACTTCGTTGGCGCAGCGGCTGCACCTGATGTCGACCCAATCGATATTCAGCTCGGCGAATACAACTATCTAGTCGGAAGTGATCCGAAGGGATGGCACACGGGAGCGCACGCTTACTCTGGCGTGATCTATCGCAACGTCTGGGATGGTATCGACGTCAAGATTTCTCAAAATGGACCGGACATCGAACAGGAGTTCTTGGTGCATCCGGGGGCCAATCTCGGTCGGGTCCAAATTGCCTACCGTGGAATCGAAAGGCTTGAGGTTGCTCGTGACGGTTCACTTCTCGTGCACACTGCATTCGGTGATCTCAAGGAGACCACGCCGCGGGTTTATCAAGAAATTGGTCACAAGCGAGTCTCGGTGGACGGAAGGTTTAGGCTCACCGGCACGAGTTCGTACACCGTCGACATAAAATCTCTCAATCCGCAGTACGCGCTCGTTATTGACCCCACGCTCCTCTACTCGACCTACCTCGGAGGCAGCAATCAGGACAGTGGCCTTGGGATCGCGGTCGACGCTGCGGGCAACGCGTACGTGACGGGAAGAACCTACTCTTCTGATTTTCCGACGACACCGGGTTCTCTGTCGCCTGGACCAGGTTATTCTTTCGTAAGCAAACTAAGTGCCCTGGGCAGTTCGTTGGTTTATTCCACCTATTTTGGTGCATATGCTTACGCCTACGGGATTGGCGTCGACTCGAATGGTGAAGCGTACGTAACTGGCGCGGGCGCTGCCGGCGATTTTCCGACAACTGCGAACGCGTTCCAGACAAGCTGCAATGACTCCTATTTCTTGTCCAAGCTGAACGCGCAAGGAAACGGCCTAATCTATTCAACTTGTCTTGGTTCTGGAATGTTTTCGGGAGACGGCTTCGGACCATACGGAGTGGCCATAGATCCTGCTGGCATTGCGTATTTGACCGGGACCGTCCGCGGGAGTCTTCCCACCACTCCGGGCGCATTCCAGAGCCAGAATAATTCTCCGAGCTACACAGCTTTCGTCTCAGTCCTAAACCCGGCCGTTTCAGGTAATTCTTCTCTCATCTACTCAAGCTATCTTGGCGGCGCGAATGAAAATGATGCGGGCTATGGGATTGCCGCTGACTCGTATGGCATGTTTTACGTGACTGGCGCTGCCGGAGGAGGAAATTTTCCTGTTACTCCCGGTGCCTTCTTGACATCATGGCCTGTTGGTAGTGGTGCTTGCGCATTCGGTAATCGCTGCTTCTCGGCCTTCCTCACCAAATTCAACCCTCAGGTTTCTGGGGCTTCCTCTGTGATCTACTCAACGTTTCTGGGAGGAAGTCCATCGGCGTCTGGAGCCGGTGTAGCAGTGGATCCATCAGGTAGCGCATACGTAACGGGATATACGGGTCTTTGGTACAACGGCGACCCAATAATAACCGAGTTTCCGACCACTCCCGGTGCGTTTCAGACGTCCCCATCCCCAAGTGGAACCGATGCATTTGTAACGAAGTTCAACGCTGCCGGAAACGGGCTTATTTACTCAACGCTATTGGGACCAGTCGGGGGTTCGGGCAACCCCGGTCCAGGGGGCACAGGCATTGCGCTCGATTCTTCTGGTAACGCATACGTCTCTGGATACACTCGGTCCTCGACTTTTCCGACGACGCCCGACGCATTTCAGCCAACGTATCCGGGTGGCGGTGGCGCGCTGGGGTTGAACGCGTTCATGACTAAGTTCAACTCCACCGGGAGTGCTCTTGTTTATTCGAGCTACCTTGGCGGCTCAACCAATGACGACGTCGCAACCTCCGTTGCCTTAGATTCAACGGGAGATGCGTACGTCACGGGCTACACAGCCTCCACTGATTTTCCTGTGACTCCGACACCATTCCAGCCGAGCCTGCGAGGGCCCTTAAATGCCTTCGTTACGAAGTTTCCGATCGGTGCACAGCAGGTGCTTTCGATATCAGGTATCACGCCTGCGCAAGGTGGCAATCTTGGGACTGTTCGATCTCAACTCGTAGGTGGGGGCTTCCATGCTGGAGCGGTCGTTAAGCTCGCGGGGACTGCCACGATCATCGGAACCACTGTGGAGGTCGGTTCTGAAGGCCAAACGATCGACGTAACATTCAATCTGTCTGGTGTGATCCCTGGAAACTATGACGTATTGGTCACCAACGCCGACGGCACTTCTACTTCCCTCGGGCACGCTTTCACGGTTACACAAGGCGGTGCGCCTCAGTTGTGGGTTTCTATGACTGGCCGGCAGAGCGTTCACCCAGGTAGACCATCGCAGATAAGTATAAGTTTCGGTAATGCGGGAAACGTCGATGCGTATGACATTGTTCTGCTCATTCATCTGCCAACCGGAGTCCAGTATTCGGTCACCGGGCTTGCACCTGTGCCTGACCCGTATCCTGGTCAAGATCAGATGGGCGTCAACACCCCGTCTGAGATTGTTATACCAATATGGATTTACAGGATGGCGGCAGGTTCCAGTAGCGATCTCTTCTTAGGTATTACTGCTCCTGCCGGGATAGCAGCCCTTCCGCTCGAGGCTGATCTTCTTGGGCCTGCTTTGAATGGGTTTGCGCTCTCGGGTGATTTCTCGGCGACACCGTTCAATTTGGATGTCGCCGCGCAGGCAATGGCCGCCTCGATTGTGCAGGCTCTCGGTCTCGCTGGACCTTCCAATACGCCGACACTTGATCCATGTTCCACGGACACCTGTGAAGCACAATGGTTGTCTCTCCGCAACGCGATGTTCCTGCAAATAGTCCCTTTGGTCCAGGACTGGGCACAGCGTGAGTTCGTGACGGCGGTTCCGTTGGAACTTATTGCTCTGGCGGCTGAGAAAACTCTTGAATTTCTTGGGCTTCTAACGTTTGGGACCGCTGCGCTCATAGCGATTGCGCAAGCTGGCGTGATCCTGTTTTGCTTGTGGGGCGTTGCTTACTCAATTTACAAAATCTATACGAAATACGTAAACGTGGTTGGGTCAATCGATCCAAACGAAAAAGACGGGCCTATTGGTGTGGGGGGCGCACAGTACCTGCCGGGTAACAATCCGGTCGCGTACTCGGTCTTCTTTGAGAACGATCCAAAAGCAACAGCGCCCGCACAAGAGGTGGTGATAGCAGACCCTCTCGACCCCAATCTGGATACCGACAGCATCTGGCTAACACAAGTCGCCGTCGCCGGCCAAAATATCGCGCTTCCTGCGAACACCGGTAACGCCCTTGTATCGGGTGTCTCTACTACCCTAGACCTTCGGCCATCGCAGAGTCTTCTGCTTGTGGTTACCGCTCAATTCAACCCGGCAAGCAGGGTTCTGAATTGGATCTTTCAATCGATTGACCCAGTCACGGGTCTTCCTCCAACCGATCCGAATGTCGGCTTTCTGGCGCCGGGAGCCGAGGGGAGCGTCTTCTTCAATGTGACGCCCGCACGCGGCCTCCCCACAAACACCCAAGTTCAGAATCAGGCGACGGTGGTCTTCGATGGCAATGCCCCAGTGGCCACGGGAATATGGACAAACGCGGTTGACAACACACCTCCTGCAACAAGAATTGCTACGTTGCCGCCATCGGAGAGTACCGCCAGCTTCAAGGTGCAGTGGTCGGGGACTGATCAGGGTTCAGGTATCCAAGACTACACAATCTACGTTTCGGACAACGGTGGACCGTTCGCGGCTTTCCTGGTTAACACGGCAGCGACGTCCACTTTATTTGTGGGGCAAGCTGGTCACACCTACGGTTTCTATAGCATCGCCCGTGATCTTGTGGGGAATGTCGAGGGACCTAAGACTTCCGCCGAGGCCAGCACTCAGGCTACCAAGGGCAATCCAGCGAACCTTGGGATCTCGCCGGGAACCCTGGCTTTCGGGTCGGTCCTTGTCGGTTCTACCTCCGTTTCGAAGACGATCAAGCTCACCCGCACCGGCGCGACTCTGCCCTTGCTGACAAATATCTCGATCGCGACCAGCGGGGACTACTTTCAGACCAACAACTGCCCTAGTGCTTTGGGCGCGGGCGTGAGCTGTACGATCAACGTGTCCTTCGCGCCGAATGTCGCGGGAACACTTAACGGCGTGCTCAATATCTATGACAGCTTCACCAGTTCTCCTCAGGTTGTCACCCTGACGGGCACCGGCCTCTCCCCGGTTTCCGTCTCGCCCGCCAAACTGAGCTTGTCGAGCACGGTCGGCAATACGAGCCCGCCCAGTACGGTGAACGTGACCAACAACACCGGCTCTGATGTCGCTCTGACCTACACTGCTAGCGCAACCTTCAACGCCGCACCTGGCACGACAAACGGTTGCGGGAGTTCCCTCGCCGGCAACACCACTTGCACCATCGCTGCAACCTTCACTCCCGAACAACCGGGCAGCATTCTCGGTTCCGTGGCTTTCACGGGCGCTTTTCCGCCGCAGATCGTCGATCTCACAGGAACTGCGACGGGCGGAACCGTGCCGACCCTCAGTTTCAGTCCAGCGAAGCTGACCTTCGCAACCCCACAGTTAGTTGGAACGACCAGTGCTCCGCTAACAGTTACCGTTACCAACAAGGTCGCGTCGGCCATTACGATCTCTGGCATCACAGCATCGGCTGGGTTCACTGCTGCTCCGAGTGGTACGACTCCTTGTTCCGGCTCCCTGGGGGCCCACGGGAAATGCACTTTCCAGGTCACCTTTACTCCGTCTATTGGAGGCACGACTGATGGCAGCGTCTCAGTTGGCAACAGCGGAGCGATCAACCCGGTGCTTTACGACTTAGTGGGATCAGGTGTAGGGCCAGTATCATTCTATCCGGCGAGCCTGATTTTTGCGGCGCAAACTGTCGGGACGACGAGCATAGCCAAGACGGTCACTCTGAGTAACAACCAGGCGGTCCAGCTGAACGTCGCCAGCCTTGCCGCAAGTGGAGATTATTCAGCGGTTCCAGGCGGGACAAATCCGTGCGGGTCTGTGGTGTCAGCAAGTTCGACTTGCACCTTTGTTGTCACCTTCACGCCGACGAAGATCGGAGGAATCAAAGGAGCAGTCACACTGATCGACGATGCCGCGACGAGCCCGCAATTGCTCCTTCTAACTGGCAAGGGGCAGTAGAGTTCAATGCGATTCGGGGAATGACAACAAGAGCCTATCGCACGTGCTCCGATTCGATGGCTGTGGAATTCGACCGATCGTTCGCATGAAGCTCCGTTCGAGAATCATCTGTTTCATGAACGATCTCAAGCGCCCTAATCCAGCTCACAGAATCAACCATGTGCGACGGGTGGCGGGGGTGGGTTTTTCGAACGCCGTGACTACGCGCTTACGAAAATCCGGACGCTGCGTCTCGATTGACCACGGTTGGCTGCTTCAGTCGGCTGCGAGTAGAGAAAGAATTGCGACTGCCTTGAGCGCGATGGGCGAAGGTGAAGGCGAAGGGCGCGATCCTTTATCGGTATTAGACGAAAACCAGGGTTTGAATGCGTTCACAATCTGAGGAAGCCAGTTCGCTCAGAGCGGAGCTTCGGCGTTGCCCCGTCTGAAACCCGCCGCAACTCCCCCGCACCGCTGAAACATCGGTGTCCGCCATCCAGGGATCGAAGATTTGCGCCCATCCGCTCGCGTCCGACCCATTCAACGGCTTATTCTGAGCTCGGTGGGGCACAAACGCGGAAATCGGAGTCGTCCAGACACATTTAGCGAGTCTGATCTTTGATTTTCAGTCGCCTGCAACTTTTGGGACCTGTGAAAGGCAAATGATTTAGGAAATTTTGAACGGAAGAGGAATGGGCCGCGAACGCTGGAGCACAAGGCTGTTGGTCGAGCGATGCCGCGCTGTCGATGTCGAGTCGATGCAGCGCGACGGTGTGTTTGGGAGCCCTTGGGGAACCAGTTGGAAGTTTCTGTGGCTGGATGCATCCGGGAACGCAGATGCCTATCTTGATTATGCAGTTTTTCGGTCGGAAGGGCTATGGCTCCAACTGGGGCGCGAACTGCGCGATCACGGTCGGGCGATCCAACTCGCGGGCGAGCTGCGAATCCGGGTAACCTCTACTCGGCCCCATTTTGGCCGCAGACGATTCTGGTTCCTCTGTCCCTTTGTCCGGGATGGCAAGGCATGCGGGCGACGCGTAGGGAGACTTTATCTGCCTCCGGGAGAGCAGTTCATCGGGTGCCGAATTTGCCCCAATCTGATTCATGAGAGCGCTCCCAAACACGACGCTCGCGTCTACCAAATGGCCAGAGATCCAGCAACATGGAAAGCCACTCTGCGTCACAAGAAGCTTGGGCGGAAACTGCTGGCGACGAGTGCCTTTTCGCTATGGCTGAGATGGCAGCGCAAAGGTCGCGCTAGGCAATCTACTCGGCTCTGAGTTCATTCAGTTCTTCCCGAATGTTTCCCAACTCGATGTTGAGCTCATCAAGCTTGGAGTCTAAGCCTCTGACGTCGTCCTTCAATTTGGCTATTCCCTCAGCAAGATCCCCTTTAATGCCATCCACATCAGCTTTCAGGCATACGATTTCTAGTTCCGCAATTTCGTCACTCAGGCGATCAAGACCATCTCTGAACTGTTCTCTCACGCCGCCCAATCCGTTTTCAAAATCTTCCCTCAGAGCTCCGATCTTGCTCTTGATCTCTTCCTGTGCGGTGTCCAATTCGTGGCTAAGATCATCAAGTTTGCCGAGTTCCAATTCGGCGGAATCGTTCACGCTAGTCACAAATTGAACGCCCATGTGTGATTTGATCTCGTCCAACTTCTGCTTCAACTCGCGGAAGCGGTCGAGCAACTGCTCGAAGCCTTTGCCTATTTGTTGCTCAGTTTGAGACACGACCCAAACCAGAGCCAGAAAAAGAATGAAAACTTCGTCCTCTAGGGAAGGCTTCCAGAATGGGCGAACGATGTAGCCGATCCCCGCCAAGATCAACATCAGCAGAAGCAAGGGAATCAAGCTCAGCTTCAAAGGTGGGATCATCCTTTGCATCTGCTATTTATAAGCAGTCTATCTATGGGTGGTAGACCGAAAAGTAGCGTACTCCCACAATCGAGCAGATGCAACAGATTCAGCGCGAACTGGGAGTCCGCCTACGCAAACTCCGCCGGAAAAAGGGCTGGTCACAAGAGGAGTTCGCTGCCGTCAGCGGTCTTCATCGCACCTACATCGGAGCGGTTGAGCGGGGAGAGAAGAATCTGACACTCTCGACCCTCCATACACTTTCCGAGACCCTGGACACGACTATCGCTCAACTCTTGCGAGGGATCGCATAGCTTGGGTGCTGAATCCCAACTCCATTGCTCGTCAACAATTCTGACCGTGGGCCGTTTATTGAGCACGGCGTCCGGAACGAGCCACTTTACCGGATCAACTTTCCCGGCGGCTGGACGCTGGAAAAACAGCAACGTTAGTCAGCCGTACCGCTAGTTTGTGGTCTCTGCGGCTCCCCTTCCCGAGCCGGTTGGCTGTAACAGTCTCACCGTAATCATCTTGGGTTCGCGACGATTTGACAAGCTCTCAGTCACTTCTGGGCTTCGGGCCATGACAACTAGACGCAAGAAAATTTGAGGTTTTAGGAATACTTGAGGTCGACAACTCTCCACCCTTCGCCACAACGATCCTCAAACAGAATCGAAATATGCCCCTGCTGGAAACAGAAAAACCGGAGTCGCATAGCATCGGCGTTCGCTTCACGAGGACGATCAAAATGCATCTAGTCTATTGATAATAGGCAGGTTGCTTAAAAGTCCGTCGGTGATGAAGTGATGGCCACTCGCGCGAAAACCCGCATGAATAGGGGTGTGCCGAGCAAGTTTTGGTGTGTATTGTGTGCTCTTTCTGGTGGAGTGACTCGGTACTAGGCGGAGTGAACGGAGAGTCATTCCTAAGATCAATCAAATCAATACATTAGAACTCCGCCGACGTAATGGAGTGCGGCAGAGTGAGGCGGAGTCGAGACACTTCGCTGGGCTCCGGCCAACTCCGCAAGAGGAACGGAGTGATAAATCAATGTAAATAGAATACTTACTCGTCCGTCTCCGCACACTCCCGCCGCTTCCCCGCAAGCCCGCCTTCGCGTGTATCGATTCCGCATGACCGAGAGCCCAGAAGTTCAATTTCTCGTTGTCACCCCAGCGACGATTCCAACTGGCGAGTCGGTCGAGTCGTATTGGCAAGCGAGCATACCGCTCGGGTACCGGAGGGATGGTGTCAGCGTTCGCGTAGGAGAATTGTGGAAACTAAGACGCTAGGCCGTTTCCCAGCGTCAGCGCATACAAGGTTGGCTACCGATATGTTCTTGGCGTAGAGGTCACCGCGGAAACACTCTATGAAGCGATCGCCACGGCACTGGCAGCATTGAAGAAGGATGTTTGGGTAGGTGAGATCGGACCTGGATTCACCACGGTGACCGTGGTTGTTCAGCAACCCCCGTAAAGCACGAAGTCAGGATGAAGGACTTCCATCTCACGGCTCGGACGCCACGGTCGTTCTCCCGCAGAGGTCATGCCGAAGCAAACGTAGGAGAACATATTGGGCAAGGTAAACCGCGCGAGGACGTAACCGAAACTCTAATTTATTCATCTCGCATGTTCCGCCGAATCTGCCACTTTGATGTAAGGCCCGCCCTTCGCCGGATGCTTCAGCACTCCAATGCGGATTAGCTTTTGGAGGAAATCAATCGTCGCTTGGTCCCGGCGGCCATAGATTTGCTTCGCTTGCTTCAGCGAGAATTCGGTTGGCAGCTTTTGGAAAACCTCTTCCTGATCGTGATTGAAGAGCAGTTCGAGGCCAGACAATTTCCGGTAACCCAACGGACATCCATCTTCATCGCGATCCCGCGCGAGGTAGAGCGGCCCGAATTCCCCCCGCAACCGTGCGAACCCTCTTACGACCAGACCAATGTCGTCGCTAGCATTTTTTGCAGGGCCCTTCAGTCCCATTCTGCCTATTCCGGGCGTGGAATCGAGCGCAATTCTCACGTCCGATTGGTTGATCAACGCGCGTGCTCCACTGGCCTTCAGTAGCCAGGTCATCACGTTGGAGGCATCCTCAAGAGAGTCGTGACCGAACTTCTCATCCGGCTTCTTGATGTGGTGGATGATGAGGAAGGAGACCTTGAAGGGTCTTGCCCATTGGCGGAGGTCATTCATCAATCGACCTGCACTTTCATTTTTCTGCTCCGCGTCCGGTCGAAAGGCTCGGAGCGAATCGATGATGACTAGGACGGGGCGGCGCTCCTTAATAGCTTGCTCCAGAACTTTTGAGTCCAGCTGGTCGATCAACGGATAGAAGTTCTCAGGCAACTCCGCAAGTCCGAGATGCCGCGCCAGCGACTTGCCGAGCCCTGAAATGCCACTTCGTCCGTTTTCAAGGTCGACATACAGCACGGTTCCTTGTTTGACCTGGTGCCCCAGAAATGGAATCCCGCAAGAGACACACATGCCGAGCTGATAAGCCCACGGAGACTTTCCGAGACCGGAATCCCCTACCGCCAGAGCGATCGCGGCCTCGGATATCAGGCCCTCAACGACGTAGGTCTCGGGCATTGCATCGCATTTCTCTATGAATTCGCGCAACGAAAGTATGCGATATGGTGGTTTGCGAGCCATTGGAGCGTCCATGGGTGGGATCGGACTCGGCGGAGTAGGGATGTTCCCTTCCATGGCAGTCAGCTCCGCTAGGCTCGGAGCTCGTTCCACCGAACAACACAGCGCGGTTCGATCATGCGCATGAAATGGGTGCCGCAGAGCTGAATGCGAGTGCTGGCCCGTTGACCGACGAACTCTATACGATTGGGGCAGTCATTTTCCGATGACTCGGGTAACAGGGGCTCTCCAGCCGTAAGCGGGGTGAAGTTGTCGGGATCGAATGGCACGTCGCCGAATTCGCACGTTTCGGATATTGATTCCTCGACCCATTCGGTTCCGTCTGAATCAATCCACACTGGGTAGTACGTCGGATCTTTCATAGTTTTCCTTCCTCGAATAGGAATCCGTTACTTTGCCAGGCGTGTTCCGGTGCTGATGACACGTTGAAGTTCGCTCTTCGGGATTCTCACCAGTCTCCCGACGCGCACGGTCTCGATTTTCCTCTCCCCCACCCAACGACGGATGCATGAAGGCTGGACTCGCAAAGCAGCCGCGAATTCTGGAATTGTAAGCAACTCTCCGATGTGGTTCATGGGCCCTCCTCTTTTCGATCATCAATGCCAACTAGGGGAGATCAAACCACAACGCTGGATACGTGTGAAGATGGAGAAAAACCAAGAGTGATTTTGTCCATGGACGAAACTGCAATTAGATTTTGTCCGGGGCCTCGCTCCGCTTGCGCGAGATCAAGAGTTTCCGAATTGCTTCCGGGGTAGTCGTGCCGTCGCCATGCCGACGGTTCAGCAAGTTCGCGACTTGGGCGTAGGACTTGCCTTCGGACTTCAGGAGCTTAGCCTCTTCCGCCAAAAAGTCCTTCCTCGGCCTTCCAGCCCGTCCGAGAGGCTGCCGCTCTCGTCGCTCGTACAGCCTCTTCGCCTTGCGGTAGTCGCGCCATCTCTTGGGTATGCGCTGTAGGATGCTTTCGTATTTTTCGAGGAGCTCCTCGTAGGGTTGGAGATTTGTCGGCGAAGGGCTTTTCCAGAGAACATCTTCCACCCACGGTGGGTACTGAGCTAGCAGCTCTTGGAGTTCTGCCTCAGGACTCTTGAACCTCATACGCCTTCCCCTCCCAGCGATTCTTGCTCAGTACGCTGAAGGTCGCAGTTTATCGCACTTGGTAGCATTGACCCAATTGTCGAGAGATCATTGCAAGTAACCTAACGTTAGGATATCTTTAGTGAAAATGAAGAAAACAACTGTTGAGGTCAATAGGGCAGCAAGTCTCTTGGGGAGACGAAGTGTAAATGCACGTCGGAGGAAATGGGGGAAGAAGGAATTCGTCCGCCGGATGCGGGAATGGGGCAAGCTGGGCGGACGACCTAAGGGAAACCGAAAGAAAGAGGAGACGAGGTGAATGAACGATGATCTACAAACGCGGCAAGAAGGGAACGTATTGGTACCGCTTCATGTGGCGCGGAAAACTCATTCGAGAGTCCACGCACCAAACCAATGACAAGGTTGCGAGGAATCAAGAATCCGCGCACAGGACACGGCTTTCAAACGGAGAGGTCGGAATCAGAGAGAAGAAGCCCGTTCCGACTCTCTTGGAATTCTTGAAAAAGGACTTCATTGCATACGTCGAGTCCAAACACGCCAAGAAACAAGGCACTCTCGAATATTATAGAGACGGCGCGAACATGGTGCTTAAGTGCGAGTGGGCAGGCGTGACGCTGAACGAAATTAGCGACCAACACGCCCAGCGTTTTGTTGCCAAGTTCGCCAAGCTCTCTGCCTCGCGAATCAATTGTGGACTGCGATCACTTCGCCGCGCTCTGAACCTTGCGTTTGAATGGGGCAGGCTTGAGCGACCCATCAAGATCACACTCGCCAAAGGGGAGCGGCAGAGGGATCGGGTGCTGACAGACGCCGAGTGGCAACAGTACATCATTGAATGTCCACAGCCATGGCGTGACGCTGCAACCATCATTCGCGGGACAGGAATGCGTCCTGGCGAGGCTTTTTCGTTGCGATGGGAGAATGTCCACCTGAACAGCTCTGGCGGGCTGCTACAGATCGCAGAAGGCAAAACAAAAGCTGCTAGGCGGATGCTGCCGATGCTCCCTGTGGTATACGACGCATTGCGCTCTCGCTACGACTCGGCGGGAAAGCCTGAAGCGGGCTGGGTATTTCCTTCGACCTCTCGTGAGGGGCATTTCAACAAAGACACAGCGAAAGATCAGCACGCCAGAGCGATCGAAAAAGCCAACGAGAAAGCCAGAAAGCAGGATGGCAAAGAACTTATACCGTTCCAGCCCTATATTCTCCGACACACTGCGCTTACTCAGTTGGCTCAAGCTGGCTGCGATGCCTTCACCCTTGCACGCATCGCAGGGCACAGCTCCATCACAATCACGCAACGCTACATTCATCCCCAAGCAGACGCGATAGAGAGGGCTTTTGCGCCGCTCGCGGCTGCGCCGAACGTTGTCCTGTCAAAGACTGAATCCGGTCAGGTGGGCACAAAATTGGGCACAATCGAAAATGGCGAAAATCTTGGTGTGCTGCAAATTGTTGGTGCGAAAGGGGGGACTCGAACCCCCACGGTTTTACCCGCCAGATCCTAAGTCTGGTGCGTCTGCCAATTCCGCCACTTTCGCGGCTTTTTTTCAATTATATACAGCCTAAGCAAGCCCCAACACCTCTGGCGTCTCCTCGATCGACAACCCTCCAAAGAAGCGTACCTCGATGATTCGGCGCGCCGCGGATCCAGACGAGCTAGGGCTTCCATAGAGCATGGGTACGACGAGCCGGAATGCCTCCTGATCGCCTGCGCTCCAGTTGGCCAGGAGTTCGGTGATTTCCGGTGGGGCTTCGGTCACACCTTCCTTCCACGCCCGAT
>Ga0075030_100000624_pt1 | contig 31111 bp, 27 predicted proteins | sample LitLauG_LLR_2012_FD_71393 | JGI IMG/M metagenome (GOLD analysis project Ga0075030, IMG submission 71393) | Freshwater sediment microbial communities from Pennsylvania, USA - Little Laurel Run_MetaG_LLR_2012 | ecosystem: Environmental > Aquatic > Freshwater > Creek > Sediment | place: USA...
GGGTAGGACGGGGCGGCAGGCAACGCCGTCCAGGTGTTGGTTGCCGGGCTGTAGGCGGCGGCGCCGGGTCCGGGCGCCGGCAGCACGCCGCTGGCGGATCCGCCGATGATGATGAAGAGGCGTCCGGTCCAGACCGCGGCGGGTGACGTCTTGGCCCGAAGCGGTGACAGTGGGAGGGCGCGCCATCGGTTCGCGACCGGATCGTAGGCCGCGCCTTGACCCACCGAGACTTGGCCCGATCGACCGCTGCCGGTCTCGCCGCCCCACACGAGGACCTCACGACCCGACCAGGCGGCGCCGGCGTAGCCGCGGGCGGGGACAGGCGCGGTTGGCAACCGGTTCCACTTGCCGGTCGCGGGGTCGAGGCGGGCTCCGTCGCCGTAGGCGGTGGTCCAGTCCGTGTTGAGGCCGCTCCACACCACGAGTTCGGTGCCGGACCAGATCGTGACCGCACCTTGGCGGGGTGTGAGCCCCGACGGTGGCAGCCTCCGCCAGGTGTCGGTCGACGGGTTGTAGGCCAGCACCACCTCACCGCCTGCGGCGTCGGGGGTGGCGGGGGTCGAAGACCACACCAGCACCTCCCGACCGGTCCACACGGCGGTCGGGTCATAGCCGGCCCATGTCGTCGGCATGGCCGCGATGGAGTGCCAGGTGTTGGTTGCCGCGACCCAGGCTGCGCCATCGGTGGCGGAGGCCGCGTCTTGGTGGGTGCCGTCCGGGCTGGCGGTGCCGCCCGCGACGACCATCTCCGTACCAGTCCACGCGCCTGCAGCCCCGCCTCGCGGGGTGAGCGGTGTCGGGGGCAGCGCGCGCCACGTGTTGGTCGCCGGGCGGTATCCCGTGAGATCGACCGAGCCCAGGTCGTCGCAGCAGCCGGCTCGAGAGACCAGCAGTTGGGTGCCGGTCCACGCCACGGGCCGCCCCGCCGGGTTGGGACCGTCGGGGATGAGCGACCACGTGCCCGCATCGGCGGCCACCGCCGTCGTTGTCGACGTCGGAGCGAGCGTCGTCGAGGCCACCGCGGCTGAGGTCGAGCTAGGGGCAGTCGTCGTCGACGCAGCGTTGTTCCCCTGCCCCGTGCTGCAACCGGCGAGGACGAACAACGACGCAGTGACCATCGACCATCCCCGGCGGTCGTGCTTCATGTCGTCGCCCTCATGTCCAGATGAGCCCACTGGACCACGTCGCAGCACCGGGCTGCCAGGGTCCTTGGACTCTCTTCGGCTCGCTCCGTCCAACACGGGCCTGCCAAGTCATCCTCAATGACTGGATCGACCGTGTGTCCACCTTGGACTTCGCGTTCGGGCTGACCTCGGAGGCGTTGGCACGGAGACATCAACGCCCGTCTACCCCCTCCTACGTCACAAGCGGGCCCTGCTCATGACCTCGACCATCATCGATGTCCCCACCAACCGGGCCCGCGAGCTACGCGAAGGCATGCACCACACCCTCGGCCGGCTGAAGGCCGCAGCCGAGGCCAGCGTGGAGCCGGCCACCGGTCGATGATTTGATCGACGAGCGATCGGCACGGCACCGGCCGTCGACCCCGGACATGGCAAGATGCGCCGAACTGGGAGGTCGCCGTGCGCTACTTCGACCGGACGCAGCTCGAGCGCGTCTTCGAACCCCGCTCGATCGCCGTGGTCGGCGACAAGGCCTCGCTCGGTCTGGGATGGTTGCACCGCTTCGAGGCCTTCGACGGTGCCCTGTGCTCGGTGCACACCAATTCGAGCTCGATCCGTGAGATCGAGGGGCTCGGCATCCCCAACTATGAGCGGGTCACCGACGTGCCCCGACCGCTCGACTACGTGGTCGTCAACACCCCGCGCCGGACCGCGATCGAGATCTTCACCCAGTGCATCGAGGCCGGGGTCGGCGGCGTCGCCTACTTCACCTCGGGCTTCGCCGAGACCGACGCCGAAGGCACTGCCATCCAGAGCGAGCTCGTCCGCTTGTCGCGTGGGTCGGGCGTCGTGTTGCTCGGCCCGAACTGCATGGGCGTGTACAACCCGGCCCGCAACATGCCCTCCTCCGCCGGCATGCCGGTCGGTGCGACCGGCCCCGTCGCGATGGTCGGCCAGAGCGGCACCCACTCGGGGTTCTTCGCCCGGGCCCTGTTCGCCTGGCACGGGCTGCGGGAGCGCCGCGGTGTGAGCTTCGGCAACGCAGCCGCGCTCGACGCAGCCGACCTCGTCGAGTACCTCGGCGAAGACGACGGCGTCGAGGTGCTGGCCGCGTACCTCGAAGGCATCGGAGACCGCGAGGCCGGTGACCACGAGCGGTTCGCCAACGCCCTGGCCCGCCTGACCGCCACGAAGCCGGTCGTCATCTGGAAAGGCGGCGCCACCCATGACGGTGCGCGGGCCACGGCGAACCACACGGCCTCGGATCCGGTTGCTCCCGAAGATTGGGAGCGGATCCTGTCGAGCACCGGTGCGATCGGTGTCGACTCGATGGAAGAGCTCGTCGACACGACGGCGACGATCGTCAAGCTCGGCCGCCTCCGCGGTCCGCGGGCCGGTCTGCTGGTGCTCACCGGTGGCCAGGCCCCGGCGATCACCGACACCTTCGCCCGGCACGGTCTGCGCGTCCCACCCCTCACGCAGGCGTCGCTCGAAGAGCTCGCCACGTTCTTCGATCCGATCGGCGGCAGCTACCAGAACCCGCTCGATGCCGCCTATGCCACCGAGACACCCGCCATGTTGGCCCGCGACCTCGACGTGCTCGACCGCGACCCGAACGTCGACTTCGTGGTGATGGACTTCTTCAGCCTGATCATGTCCGCCCATCGGGTTCAGCGCGATTACGGCGTCGGTCAGCGCCACCGCAGCGATCTCCCCGACGCACCAGGCGAGCGCTTCCTCGACGCCATCGCCGCTCATGCGCAGCGCGCGACCAAGCCCTTCTTCGCCATCGTGTCCGCCGCCGAGACCGAGCTCGAAGGACTCGAACTGCGAGCAGTCCTTCGTGACGCGGGAATCCTCGTGTTCGCGTCCGCCGAGCGCGCCGCCACCGCCTACGGCAACGCGCTCGCCGACTGGCGACGGCGGAGCTAGCGGCCCTCGCCGGCCCTCCCAGGGTCCCCGTCTCCCGGCTACAACTGGACCATGGCAGACGATCCGACCCTCGGCGAGGGCTACCACCGCCGGTCGGCGACCTACGACCGTCCCCTGCGCTTGTTCCCGATCGAGGAACCGCCGCTGCGGGAGCTGATCGAAGAGCTACCACCGGGGCGCGTCCTCGACGCCGCCTGCGGCACGGGTCGCCACGCCACCTACCTCGCGGCGCGGGGCCACGAAGTCGTCGGAGTCGACCAGTCCGGGGACATGCTCGCCATCGCCCGCTCCAAGCTGCCCGGCGCCTCCTTTCACCACGGTTCCCTCACCGACCTGCCACTGGCGGACCGGTCGGTCGACGCCGCCGTCTGCGCCCTCGCCCTCGTCCACGTCCCGGATCTGGGCGCAGCGCTCGGCGAGCTGGCCCGTGTGCTCCGCCCCGGCGGCCGTCTGCTCGTGAGCGACGTCCACCCGATGCTCGTGCTGCTCGGCTGGCAGGCCCAGTTCCCAGCCGCCCGGCATCAGTGGATTCATGCGGCTCCACTGCCACCTCCCGTCCGCCTACACAGCGGCCGCTGCCGCGAGCGGCCTGCGATTCCGCTCCCTGCAGGAGCCGGCCCTCACCGCCGAAGCCGTGGTGACCCCGGCGACCGGGGTCGCGCCCGAGGCAGCCCGCCATGCCTTCGCCGGCCTGCCAGCCGTGTCGATCTGGGACTTCGAACGGGTCGGGTGAGGATCAACGTCCCCGCGCCCGCCGATCGTGTCAGGCGCCGAGCGGGTCGCCCGCGAGGTGGGCGCTGAGGTCGCCCATCAGGTCGCAGTGCTCGAAGCGGTCGGTGAGGCACCACTCGCCGTCGATCACCTCGAAGGTGTCGGCGTAGCGCCCCGCGATCACGATCTGCAGGGGGAGCTCGGGCCGCGCCTGCAGCACCGTGAAGTAGGACTTGGCCGTAGCCGATCGCCCAGAGGGGTCGACCCAGATGCGCAGGTTGGTCGTCACATGCTTGGTGCCGGGGATCCCGTCGTAGAAACGGGTGAACCGGTGGAACATGTCGAGCACGCCCTCGGTGCCGGTGTAGACGGCGTCGACGCCTTCGATCCTGACCCGGCCGTGCCGGAAGTACCCGCCGAGGCGTTCGAAATCACCGGTGTCGAGCGCATCGGCATAGCCGTAGACGATCTCCTCGATGGCCCGCTCGGCCACGTAGCGTTCCTCGAACGACACTGCCATGGACCCGCTTCCTTCCCCCGATGGGCCCGCCGCTCGCGGCCCGCTGCCCTGACGCTACCGGGAGCCGGCTGCCGGCGCGTGCGGCATGACGGGGCCGACCATCAGCACCCGATCTCGCGGTGATGTCGGCGACGAGATCGTCAGAGGCGTTCGGGAAAGGAAGCACGCGGTCACCCGGCGGGAGTGCGGGCCACGACGTCGGTGATGAGGGTGCTCATGGTCGCCCATTCACCCTTCTCGGCCAGACAGTCGTGCAGTAGCGCATCGTGGCGAACACCTCCCAGTAGTGGGGTTCCCACACCTCCCGCCCGGTGGCGGCAGCGTAGAGCGAGATCATCTCGTCCCGGGTCGGGAAGCCTTCCATCCGGTCCGCTCCGAGGTCGTCGAAGGACATGCGGTCGAACATGAGCCACCACCGACATCGGCCTCGGTGGGGCCGAGGGCGCATGCCTCCCAATCGCGGACCGCGACCGGCTCGTAGTCGCGCCGGGAACAGCGGCCCCGTCGCCGGCTCGATCCGTGCCACGAAGCGTTCCTCGTGCCGCTGCCTGCGCTCCTCCCACCTCGCTGTGAAGAACGCCGTCTCGTTGGAGAAGCCCGTCGCGACCGGGATCTCGATCTCAGAGACGCGCACGTCGGTCCGCGCCGGGTCTGCGTCGGCCGAACACGATGCCAGCCCGTCGGTGTAGTGGCTGCGGTCCTGGTGGAATATCGGCGCGCTCAGGACTTCGTCGCGCTTCTCGTCCACAGTCGCCTCCTCCCCGACCTCGGGACATCGTGGTCTGCGGTTCGCCAGACCCCGGATCTGACCCTGTGCTCCGGAGCATCGACTTCCGGATCGCCGTGGTTTCGCTCGCGCTACTTCCCCGCCGGCGCCAGCGCGGCCTCCGTCCCCGGGTTGCCCTTGATGCGGGTGTGCTTCATCACTCGCACCTCGTGCAGGTCCCACGGCCGGGCCCGGTGGAGGACGCAGCGGTTGTCCCACACTGCGATGTCCCCGGACGTCCACTTGTGTTCGTACATCCGAGGCGGCCGGCAGGCGGCGTCGAGCAGTCCATCCAGGAACAACTCGCTCTGCTCGGCGTCCATGCCAGCGATCGAGTGGGCGTGCCGGCCGATGAACAACGCCCGGCGGCCCGTCACCGGGTGGACCTTGACCAGCGGGCGGCGGGGCGGCGGCCCGTCGTCGAAGCCGTAGAAGCCCTGCATCGGCTCGGTCTGGCCGATCCGGGCCTGCGAGTAGGCGATCGAGTGGTGAGCGGTCAGCCCGTCGACCACCTGTCGGGTGGCGTCGTCGAGGGCGTCGTAGGCGGCCCGCATGTCGGCCCACTGGGTCGTTCCCCCCGTGCCCGGGACCTCGTGGGCGGACAGCATCGACGCCTTGGCCGAAACCGGCATGTACGAGCTGTCGGTGTGCCAGCCCTCGTTGCCGCGGATCAACATCATCACCGGCTCGTCGGGGTCCATCATGGTGCCGTCCCGCCGGCGGTTGGAGATGGCGCCGACGGCACCACCGCCGACGTCTTCGATCTCCCCGAAGCGCCGGCCGAACGAGGCCTGCTCGTCGTCGCTCAGGTGCTGACCGGGGAAGATGAGAAGAGCGTGCTCGTCGAACGCCGCCTCCAGGTAGAGCCACGTGGCGTCGTCGAGGTCGCCCAGCCTCACACCGGTGACGACCGCGCCCAGCGTGGCATCCAGCGGCTCGATCGTGACGGCCATGCCGCACCCCCTTCGCAACGATCCCGGCCAACACTATCCATCGACGTCGCCGGCCGAACATCGTCGCCGCCAACCGGGGCCCCGACGCCCACCGCTCCTCGACCAGCTTGGCCAGAGTGATCGTCCCGGTCACCTCGCCCGACGCCCGGCGCCTGGAGCCGGAGCTCGCGCTCCAGCCGTACCGCTTCGCGCTCGGTCGCGGCCGAGCCGGGCAGCTGGCGGCGCTTGCCCGTTAGCGGATCCGCGCTGGCCTGCACGACCACCCGCCAGCGACCACCTCGCTTGGTGATCACGCCGGCCTCCCTGCTGACAGGTCCGCCGTATGCAGCCCATGGGAGGCTCCCGGAGGCCCTCAAGACCCCAACAGGCCTCTGAACTGGGCTCTTGCTTGGCAGCCCCAACGGGATTCGAACCCGTGTCGCCACCTTGAGAGGGTGGTGTCCTAGGCCTCTAGACGATGGGGCCATCGCAGAGGTCGACATGTTAGCGGGCGCGCGACCGCCCTCCGCACCCCTGGCGCGCCGCAGCCGGCGTCCGAGAAGACGCCGGCTGCGACGGCCCGTGCCGATCGCACGGGCCTCCCTGCACACGTGACGAACCTACGGGTAGACCACCCCGTCGCCGAAGGGGAGGACGGTCCCGTCGGTCCCGAACAGCCAGTAGCCGGCGACCGGGGTGGCGACCATGCCGTCGACGGGCGAGGTCAGCGCGGTGCCGCCGGCGGAGCCGTGGAACGCCGAGCTGTAGCTGAAGATCCCGCCGTCGGACGCCACCAGCCAGTAGCCGTTGCCCGCCTGGTTGACCGCCAGGCCGGTCACCGGCGAGACGAGCGGCAGCCCGCCCGCGGAGCCATAGAAGGTGGCGTTGCCGTAGGAGAAGATCCCGCCGTCGGAGGCCACCAGCCAGTAGCCGTGGCCGTTGGACGTCGTCGCCATCCCCACGACCGGCTTGATCAGCGGCAGCCCGCCCGCGGAGCCGTAGAACACCGCGTCGCCGTAAGAGAAGATCCCACCGTCGGACGCCACCAGCCAGTAGCCATGACCCGTGGCGGTGACCGCCATCCCCACGACCGGCTTGACCAGCGGCAACCCGCCCGCGGAGCCGTAGAACACCGCGTCGCCGAAGGAGAAGATCCCACCGTCCGACGCGACCAGCCAGTAGCCGTTCCCGGTGACGGTCCGGGCCATTCCGACGATCGGCTTGGCCGGGTGCGCCATGCTGCCGTAGTTGACGGCGTCGCCGTGCGCGCTGACCGTGCCGTCGGCCTGCACGAGCCAGTAGCCGTGCCCGCTCGTGGTCCGGGCCATGCCGACGAACGCCGCCGACTGGCCCAGGATGAGGGTGGACAGAGTCGACGAGCCCCCGAACCCGGCCGAGCAACTCGACGGCGAGTCGTGGGCCGAGACCTGCATGCCGGCGATCACCGCGGTGAAGGTGATGTTGCCGGACGGGTCGGCGCAGTGGGGCGACCAGAAGAACGTGGCGGTCGGCGGCTGCAGGCTGGGTGAGAAGACCGCGGTGAACGTCTTGGTCGCCGGGTTGCCGCTCACGTTGCCAGGCAGGCCACCGCCCGGCTCGGCGAGCACGCCGGAGGCGGTGACCGACACCGAGCAGCTCTGTGCCGGGTCGTTGGGCACCAGGTCGACGATGAACCCGAGCGAGCCGGCGGCTCCACTCGAGATGACCGGTCCCAGGTGGTAGCCGCACACGCTCGCGGCATGCACGGTCGGTGCTGCTGACGCCGCGGACGGCACGGCCACCAGACCGACCATCGCGGCGGCGGTCATCGCCAGCGCGGTGAGCGGCGCAGCCCGCCTTCGGGACCGCGCTCCGGAATCCCTCTTGTCCCTCATCAAGACCCTCCCTCGGGGCTGTTCGGAAGATCGAGCCCGAGTTGCACCATAACGATCTCGGCACCGCGGCGACGAGGGGCCCGAGGACGACTCCTCCGAATGAATGGTTCCGGGATCAGCCGCCGGAGGAGGGTCCTCCTAGCATGGGCGGCACAGACCCCCGGCGTCCCTGCGCCGTTCCTCCGAGAGAGAGTGCCCGTGCCCGATCCCCTCAAAGACGCCGCCATCGCCGCCGCAGAGCTGGCCGGTCGCACGGGGCGCACCAACCATGACATCGCCGTCGTGCTCGGTTCGGGACTGGGTGCGTTCGCCGACGCGCTCGAAGACCCGGTCGCCCTCGACGCCCACGAGCTCACCGGGTTTCCACGACCGACCGTGGTCGGCCACGCGGGTCGCGTCGTGGCCGGGCAGCTCCGGGGATGCCGCGTGCTCGTCTTCGCCGGCCGGTGCCACCTCTACGAGGGCCACACCCCGGCGACCGTCGTGCACCCCGTACGCACCGCGGCGGCGGCCGGCGCCCGCACGATCGTGCTCACCAACGCCGCGGGCAGCCTCAACGAGCGCCTGGCAGTCGGCCGCCTGGTTGCGATCTCGGACCACCTCAACCTCACCGGCGCCAACCCGCTCACCGGCCCCGGCGGCGGGGCCCCGGCGTTCGTCGACCTGATCGACGCCTACGCACCCCGCTTGCGGTCGCTCGCCCGCCGCATCGACCCAGGACTCGACGAGGGCGTGTACGCCGGGCTGGCCGGCCCGAGCTACGAGACCCCGGCGGAGATCCGGATGCTCGCCCGCGCCGGCGCCGACCTCGTCGGGATGTCCACGGTGCTCGAGACCATCGCGGCTCGGCAGGCCCGCACCGAGGTCGCCGCTTTCTCCCTCGTCACCAATCGGGCGGCTGGGATGGGCGGAGCGCTCTCGCACGAGGAGGTCACCGCCGTCGGGGCCGCGTCCGCCCGGGACGTGGTGCGCTTCCTGTCCGAGTTCGTCCCGGTGGCGGCCGGCGCAGCGGAGGTGGACCGATGAGTGGTCAGATCCCCCGGCGAGTCGATCTGGCCCGGGTCATCGACCACACGCTGCTGGCGCCCACCGCCACTCCGGCCCAGATCGAGGCGGTGTGCCGGGACGCGGCGGCGTGGGGGTGCGCCTCGGCCTGCGTGTCGCCGTGGGCCGTGCCCACGGCGGTCGCCGCCGCCGACGGTGAGGTCGCGGTGTGTGCGGTGATCGGTTTCCCCTCCGGGGCGCATGGCCGGCCGGTCAAGGCCTTCGAGGCCGACCACGCGGCGGCCGCCGGGGCGGCGGAGATCGACATGGTCATCAACCTCGGCCTCGCCAAGTGGGGTGCCTGGACCGCGGTCGAGGAGGAGATCACCGCTGTCCGCCTGGCCACGCCGGGTCGCGTCCTGAAGGTGATCGTCGAGTCCGCCACGCTCACCGACGCCGAGCTGGTCTCCGCGTGCCGGGCGGCAGAGGCGGCAGGGGCCGACTTCGTCAAGACCTCGACCGGCTTCCACCCCTCCGGTGGTGCGAGCGTCGAAGCGGTGCGGATCATGGCCACGGCGGTCGGTGGGCGCCTCGGCGTCAAGGCGTCGGGGGGCGTGCGCACCATCGACGACGCCGTGGCCATGCTGGCCGCTGGAGCCACCCGCCTGGGGTGCTCGGCGACCGCCGCGATCCTCGAAGGGTGCCAGGATTGACCGAGGGTGCATCGGGATCTCCCAGATGGCACGGGCCCATCCACCATCGCAGGTCAGCACCCGCATAGGGTTGAGAACACATAGGAAGAGCTGTTGTCTTCCGGGACAGTACACAGGCTCGGAGTACTTCTCTACCCACTCCGAGCCTGTGTCGCGCTCGGGGGCGGTCCGCGTCGACAGGCCCAAGGTCCGCGCCGATCGGGACCTTCGCCGCCGCCCCGGAGGAGCCGGGCGAGCTAGCCCTGTGGGGTGCGCGCTCCTCCCGGCCCGCCCCCGGCCAACAGGCGCCCCTCACCGCGGGTCCGGCGCAACCGGCGGCGGGTCCTGCTGCTCGCCGTGGTGCTCATCGCGGGCCTGACCTTCGCCGTGACCCGGCGTGGCCGTGCTTCCGGTGGGACCCGCCGGGCCGCGCCGGCGCCGAGCGCCACGTCGGTCCCGGTGGCGGCGTTCACCGGCCAGGGCGACGCCCACCTCCAACCCGGATCCGATCCAACCGTCCTCCCCGGGGCGGTCCTCATCGCGGACGAAGGCAACGACCGGCTCGTCATCGTCGACCCCCAGGGCCGGATCGCCTGGCAGTTCCCCGAGCCCGGGGACCTCGCGCCGGGCGTGGAGTTCAAGGCGCCCGACGACGCCTTCTTCGCCCCCGACGGCAAGCAGATCATCGCCACCGAAGAGGAGTTCTCGGTCGTCACGCTGATCGACGTCGCCTCGCGCCGCATCGTGTGGCGGTACGGAACGCCGGGCACGCCGGGGGCGGCCGCCAACCACCTCTCCAACCCCGACGACGCCCTCGTGCTCCCCGACGGCTCCGTCCTCACCGCCGACATCAAGAACTGCCGCCTCCTGCTCATCGCACCGGGCGCCCACGAGCCGGCCAGGATCTATGGGACCACCGGGTCCTGCCGACACGCCCCGCCCACCACCTTCGGGAGCCCGAACGGCGCCTTTCCCATGGCCAACGGCCACTACCTGGTCACCGAGATCAACGGCGACTGGGTGGACGAGATCGACCTGGCCGGCACCGTGTACTGGTCGGCTCACCCGCCCGGGGTCGCGTACCCCTCGGACACCAACGAGGTCAGCCCGGGGGTGTACCTCACCACCGACTTCTCCGCGCCGGGCCAGCTGCTCACCTTCGACGCCGCCGGTCACGCTCTCTGGCGCTACCAGCCCGGCGGGGCTGACCGCCTCGACCAGCCCTCGCTCGCACTCCCGCTCCCCAACGGCGACGTGATCGCCACCGACGACCACAACGACCGAGTCATCGTCGTCGACCCGAGGACCGATCGGGTCGTCTGGCAGTACGGCGTGCGGACCCAGGCGGGCAACGGGCCGGGGCTGCTCAACGGCCCCGACGGGCTCGACCTGGTGCCGCCCAACTCGGACCTGGTGCGTAACGCTTCGACCATGGGACGGCCCGGATAGCCGCTGGTACGCTCGGCCGGGACGGACGGACGGTCGGTCCGCCGGGGGTCGGTGGGAGCCGGGCGCCCCTGGCATGACAAGGAGGGGACATGCCCGATGAGCTCGTCATCCGCGGCGGCATGCTTGTCGACGGCACCGGCGCGGCCCCGAGGCGCGCCGATGTGCGGATCGTCGACGGCCGTGTCGCCGAGATCGGCGCCGCGTTGTCGGGCCCCCGGGCTCTCGACGCGAGCGGCGCCTTCGTCGCTCCGGGCTTCGTGGACATCCACACCCACTACGACGCCCAGGTCTTCTGGGACCCGTGGCTCACGCCGTCGAGCCTCCAGGGGGTGACGAGCGTGATCGCCGGGCACTGCGGGCTGTCGATCGCGCCCTGCCGCGAGACCATGCGCGACTCGATGATGCGGACGCTCCACTTCGTGGAGGACATGGCGCCCGACACGTTGCGCGAGGGCGTCGAATGGACGTGGGAGGACTACGGGTCCTACCGCAGCCGGGTCGCCGAGCGCGGCGTGGGCATCAACTTCGGCACCTACGTCGGCCACACCGCGGTCCGGCTGTGGGTGCTCGGCGCCGACGCGTACACCCGCGAGGCGACCGACGACGAGATCGCCGCGATGCAGGCGGTGGTCGCCGACGCCATCGGCCACGGCGCGATCGGGTTCTCGACCGACCGCTCCAACTTCCACCGGGCCGACGGCGGCACCAAGGTCGCCTCGCAGTTCGGCTCCCAGGCCGAGGTGGAGGCGCTGATGCGCGCCGCCGCCGACGCCGGCGGGATCTGCGCGGTGATCGTGGACGAGGACTGCTCGTGGTTGTATCGCCTGCAACCGCAGCTCGGCACCCGGATCACCTGGTGCCAGATCATCACCTACCCCGATGGGAGCCCTCGCCAGCCGTGGCCGGAGGCCCAGCTGGCGACGCACCGGGAGGCCTTCGGCGCAGGCGCCCAGGTCTACCCGCAGGCGACGTGCCGGCCCATCACCTTCCAGGTGTCCATGGCCAACCCGATGCCGTTCTACCCGGTCCCTGCCTTCGGCGAGCTGGCCGCGCTCGACGTGGTCGGCCGAGAGGCGCTCTACCGCGATCACGCCTGGCGGGTGCGCGCGGTGCACGAGCTCGGAAGCAAGCAGTGGGTCGACCCCAACTGGGCCAAGTTCACCGTCGAGGAGTCGCCGACGCAAGCCTCCCTCCTCGGCCGGTCGGTGCAGGACATCGCCTGCGAGCGCCGGGCCGACCCGGTCGCGACCGCCATCGACATCGCCCTGGCCGACGGCCTGGCGACCCGCTTCCGAGTCGTGTTCGCCAACGACGATCTCCCGCTGCTCGGGCAGATCCTCGCCACCGAGGGATGCGTGCTCGGCCTGTCCGACGCCGGCGCCCACATCGAGCAGATGTGCGACGCGCCGCTCCCCGTCGACTTCCTGGCCAACTGGGTGCGCGACCGCGAGCTGATGCCCATCGAGCGGGGCGTGCGCAAGGTCACCGGTGAGCTGGCGGATCTGATGGGGCTGCGCGATCGCGGCTACCTCGCGGTTGGCCGGCCTGCCGACGTGGTGGTCTTCGACCTCGATGAGCTCGAGCCTGCGCCCCTCGAACGGGTCGCGGACTTCCCGGCCGGCAACGACCGCCTCACCGCGGGCGCGCCGCGAGGCCTGCGCCACGTGCTGGTCAACGGGACAACCATCCGGGAGGACGGTGCCGACCGGCGAAGCTCCGGCGTCAGCCTCCCGGGGCAGATGCTCGGGCCCGCCGCTGGCGCCGGGTCGTGAGCATGTCGATCAACTGATCGGTCTCCGGCGCGCGCCCCAACGGATCCGTCTCCGGCGCCGCGGGGGCCGGGGCAGGGCGAGAGGGTGCGGCTGTCGGGAGTCGATCGGCGTCGCCTACGACGAGGACCGTGGGCACCTCGGCCGGGCCCGGGGCAGAACCGTTCGGTGCCGGCCCCTCGGCGACCGCCGTCGCCTCGCCCCGTTCGGCCCGGGACCTCGCACGCACCGCCGTCCCTCGATCGGTGTTCCCGCCGAGGCGGTCGAGCCCGCGCAGGACCACGGCGACGAGCGTCGCGGCCCACACGCCGAGCAGCACACCAACGAGGAGCAGGGCCCGCTCGGCGCTGGCCTCGGCACCGGGATCGGTCGCCTCCCAGCGCATCGTGGCGATGGCGCCCGAGCCGCTCCAAAGGAGCTGCCCCGGCGCGGCCCCATCCGCTGCCGCGGCCGGAGCCGGAAACACCGAGTCCACACGGCGGTAGGCCGGCTCTGAGGTGACGCTCACCTGCACCGACGTCGAGCTGACCCCCATCCATGTGCCGGGCGTGCCGGTGACCAGCGCGGACGCCCCGCCGGCCACCTGAGCGGACACCAGCGGGAGCGCGCCCTGCAGCTGTCCCCTTCGGGTGTTGGCCAAGGCGTGTTGCAACCGCACCTCGACATCGGCGGTGGCCGTCGCGGTCAGGTCCTCGACGAGCACCGTGCGCTCTGCGTCCTCGGGCGGGGCGAACGGCCACGGCTTCGCACTGCCGAGCGCGACCTGCCCCGCCAGCGCGGCGCCGGGGCCACCCGTGGGCGGGACCACGAACGCCCACCGACCCTGCCCGAGCACCGCGACGCGCGACGGGATGGTCGTGGCGACCCGGATGCGGGCCACCGGGTGGGGCGCGGCGGGCTGCGACACCGACACCTCGAGCGTGGCAGTCACCCCCGGTCGATCGGCGAGGACGTAGAGGCCCGGAGTCTCCCCGGGCGGTGACGGGGATCGGCCGATGGTCCGGTACCACCGCCACGCCGCGACCGGGATGGCGACGAGCGCGACGATGCCGACCACTGCCACCGCGCGGGCGGCCGAGCGTCGCCACCCGGCGGGCGCCCGGGCGACGGCGGGGGCATCGAGCGGCGCACCCACGACCGGCTCCTCCACGAGCACGGGCACCGTCGCGGCCACCGGCACCACCGCGGCCACCGGCACCAGCGGCGGAGGCGTGGCGACAGGCTCCGCCTCGACGTCGACCGGGGTGGCCGGGACCGGCAACATCGACCGGTCCGCGCGTCCGAAGAGCCAACCGAAGACGAAGGCGAGTGCTTCCCCGACGAGCGGGTTGCGGTCGCGCACGATCAGAGACGTTACGGGAGGACCCGCTCGGCGGAAAGGTCGCCCTCGGCGGTCTCCCTGCTCCATGTCGCGAAATCCGGCATGCTGCGGGGGTGCGGCCTGCACGTTCGTCTCGCTCGCTGCTCGCCGCGCTCGCCGTGCTCACGGTGGGCTGCCACGCATCCACGTCGTCCGCCCACCAGCCGTCCCCCGTACCGAAGCCGGCGACGTCCGGGCCCACGTCATCAACGCCCGGACGCTCCGCCAGCGCTTCCACGACATCGAGCACGCCGACGTCGACCATCGTGCTCGCCACGCGGCCGTCGGGCGGACCCTCCTCGGCGGCAGACGCCGCCCAGTCCCTGACGGCGGTCGAGCAGGCGCTTCGAGACCCCACCACGCCACCGGACAGGATCGCCCCGCTCGCCGCGGCGCAGCAACTGGGCTACCGCTCGCTGGCGGCGAACCCCGACTGGGTGCCGGCGGTGCTGGCCGCGGTGCCTGTGGCACTGCGGGCCGCGGTGCAGGCGAACATCACTGCGGGTGGCGAGCTCGGCCTCATCCCGGGCCCGACACCCGCGGCGATCCCAGCATGGTCGATCCTGACCCCTGCGCCGGCAGCGCAGCTGCTGGCCGACTACCACGACGCCGCGGCGATGGCCGGTGTGCCCTGGACCGTCCTCGCCGCGATCCACCTGGTCGAGTCGAGGATGGGCCGCATCCGGGGCCCGAGCACGGCGGGGGCACAGGGACCGATGCAGTTCCTGCCCTCCACCTGGGCCACCTACGGCGCCGGCGGCAACATCGACGACGATCGAGACGCCATCTTCGCCGCGGCCAGGCTGCTCGCGGCCAGCGGCGCGCCCACGACGATTTCAACCGCGCTGTTCCAGTACAACCACAGCACCCACTACGTCCGCGCCGTCCTCGCGTACGCGTCGGTCATGGACGCCGACGAGCGAGCGTACCTGGGCTACCACGGTTGGCAGGTCTACGTCTCCACCGCGTCGGGGACCTGGCTGCTGCCCGAGGGCTACCGCAGCCCGCAGACCTGAACGCCGGTCAGCAGGCCCCACGCCGGCTGGAGGCGTCCGCCTTGAGCACGATCAGATGGGCGGCGCTCACGACGTCGAGTCCGTGTTCGGGCGTGGCGAGCAGCCGCTCCTCGAGCACCTGACGGTGGCGGTAGGCGCCCAGGAGCTCGTCGATGAGTGCGGCGATCGACGGGAAGCAGAGAAAATCGGCCTCCACGCCTGCGCCCGCGGCGGCGTCGAACTCGGCCAGGAGCTCGGACAGAGCTTCTTCGGCCACGACCGATCCATCGCCATACGCGCGGATGGCATCGGCCGCGGCCCTCGCCTGATCACAGGACAATCGCACCCGGCGCAGATCGGCACCGGTGGTCATGCCCGTACCCGTGGGAGAAGGCAACCTTCCCGTCTCTGACAACGATCCAGGGTCATGGGGCGGATGCCGGCTCCCGCTTCGAGGTCACCTCTGACGTGCCGACGGTACCAGGCGACCATCGGCTTTCTCTCGAAGAAGTTGCTCGGCCATTCACCCGAACAAAGAACTTAGTCTGCGCTTATTGATGCTGAACAAGGCGCAGTCGGCGGGAGGCTGGCAGCAGTGCGGGCACGAGCCATGGCCCGATGGCGACGGACCGGCCAGGGACACGCTCGGTCGCCGCGACCCGGCCCGCCGGCGTCGCTCGGCGTCCCGGGGCGACCACGGGACCCCTCGGCGGACCGAGTTGCAGGCCGACGGCCGCCGCCCGCGACCGGCCGATCGGACAGGAGAACACCGCCCGCTTCGAGAGGAGCGGTCCTCCGCCTCCCCCGGCACTCACTTGACCACTCACCGTTGCTGTCGTCGCCAGGACCGTCGTCCCGGCCACCGGTCTCGCCGGCGGTAGGACACCCGTGCGGTCAGCCGTCGTGACACCCGCGGTCGGGGGGAGCCCTGTCGCGGCGAGCACCGGTGTGACGCCCGCGGCCGGTACCGGCACGGTGACGGCGGAAGCGGCGGAGGCAGCGGCGGAGGCCGCCGCGAACGCCGGCTGCACCGAGATCTGGGCTCCGAGAGGCACGGAGGCGCCGATGGCGACCGAAGAGACCTGGATCATCGCCGCGGTGGAGGGCACCCCGGAGGAGTTGGTGATGAAGAGCATGTAGTAGCCGGGCGGCGCGCTGGCCGCGGCCGGGAGCTGCACGGAGAGCGAGCTCGACCCAGCCGTGAACGACAGCGGCACGCGGCGCTGGCTCTGGTCCTGGGTGTGGGTGTCGGTGGCGAGGTCGATCAGGTAGACGGAGCCGATCGAGGCCGCCGCGGGGGTGGTCACGGTGATGGTCGAGCCGAAGGTGGCGCTGGCCGGCGCGGAGCTGATCGCCGGGCGGGCCCCTTCGAACAGGTACGGCGGCGAGTAGTACTGGGCGCTCAGGTGGTCGGCGGCCCCGTTGTAGCGGCCGCCGCCTGCCACGAGCACCCGGCCGTCGGGCTGCAGCACCGCGGTGGAGTGGTAGATCCGGCCCTCGGCCTGGGCGGGCAACGCCGTCCACGTGTTCGTCAGCGGGTTCCAGGTCTCGGTCGACAGCACGTCGTTCGAGGTGGTCTGGCTCGTCACGCCGGCGCCGCCCATGGCGAAGACGTTTCCGTCCGGGAGATCGACCATGGTCTGCTCGTAGCGAGCCGCGCTCATCGAGTGGGCGGCGGCCCACGCGGGGCTGGCCACGGTGGTGTCCAGGATCTGGGCGTTGGCGGCGGCCGGGTTGGTGCCGGAGGAGGCGTCGCCACCGCCGCTGTAGAGGATCTTGCCCGGTGCGTACATGGCGGCCGACCCGTTGATGACCGAGCTCGCGCCGAGGCTGGTCCAGGTCGGCGCGTTGACATCGAGGAGGAAGGTCCCGCCCGTGCTCGGGGCGATGACGAGGACCTTGCCGCTCGGCAGCTGGAAGGTGAGGGGGTACTCGTCCTCGCGCACCTGCGAGGTCGCCACCGAGTTGAGCAGGGTCCAGGTGTTGGCCACCGGGTCGTAGACCTCGGGGGTGTCGACCCACACGCCCGGGGTCGATTGCCCGCTCAGCGCGAGCACCCGACCGTCGGCGAGCAACGTGAGGCTCGGGTACCACCGGGCGAAGTGCATGTTGGCCACCTTCGTCCACGTGTTGGTCGCCGGGTCGAAGATGTTGGTGTCCACGACGCCCGTCTCGGTGAACCCGCTCGCCTGGTCGTGGCCGCCCGCCACCAGCACCCGGCCGTCGGCGAGCTCCACGACCCCCGAGCAGAACAGCCCGGACGCGGAGCTGACCGTGGTGAAGGTCTGGGCCCCGGGGTCGTAGAGCACCGCCGGCGTAGGCGTCTGCCAGCCGTCCCAGAGCAGCATCTTGCCGTTGTGCAAGAGGTTGGCGTGCACCGCCACCAGGGGCCAGCTCAGGTCCGACCCCCACTGGCCCGTCGTGGCCTCCACCCCGAGGGTGGTCACGAACGTGGCGTTCGACGAGGTGCTGGCGTGGCCACCGCCGTCGATGCTGCGGACGGCGAAGTCGTACTGGTTGCCCGAGGACAAGCCGCTGATCGCCTGCGAGTGGGAGGTGACCGGTGTCGAGCTCGCGGTCGTCGACGAGCCGTAGGCAGGCGTCTGGCCGTACAGCACCTGGGACGTCGACGCCACATCCGTCGTCCAGGTGACGGTGGCGCTCGACGTGGTGATGGCCGTCACCTGCACCGCGGTGATGACGGGGCCCGCAGCGGTGGTCGTGGTGGTCGTGGAAGGTGCGGTGGTCGAGGTGGTCGGAGCGGTCGTTGTCGGCGTCGGCGTCGTCGTCGGCGGCGGCGGCGGCGTGACGCTGCCGGGCACCCACGCCTGACCAAAGGTGTAGATGTTGCCGCTGGCGTCGATCATCCAATAGCCGTTGGGTGCACCCGAGATGTCGAAGCTCGGCGCGATCGCGACGATCGGCTGCGCCGGCGGTTGGCCCCCGAGCGATCCGAAGAACGGGTTGCCGAAGTTGAACACCCCTCCGTCGGCCGCCACCATCAGGTAACCGCTCCCCGACGCCACCATGCCGACGACCGGTCGATGGAGGGGCGTGCCGCCCATCGAACCGCGGAACGGCACACCGAAGCTGAAGATCCCCCCGTCGGCGGCGACCTCCCAGTACCCCGAGCCGCTCGGCCCCGGTGCCATGCCGACGACCGCCCCGCTCAGGTGTCGGCCTCCCATCGAACCGAGGAACGGGGCGTCTCCGAACGCGAAGATGCCCCCATCGGAGGCCACGAGCCAGTACCCCTGACCGTCCGGTGTGGTCGCCGCGTCGAGCACCGGGCCCTGGAGGTGCAGGGAGCAGATGTTCTGCGCGAAGTGTGCGGCATCGCCGAAGTACTGCGGGCACCCGTTGGCGTCGAAGACCCAGTAGCCGGCGCCGGAGCGGGTCACCGCGACGGCGACCGCGGGGTGTGGGAGCGTCGCCGAGCCGAGCGCTGGAGCGTCGCCGAGGGCGCGCACCGCCCCGTTGCGGCCGAGCACGAGGAGCCCCCGACCCGTTGGGGTGGCCTCGATCGAGACGGCATCGCCGATGCCGCTGGCGTACACCGGGACGGAGCTGGCCCGATGCCCTGTCGTCGATCCAGCCCGGAGTGACATCGCAACCACCGGCGAGGCCAGCCCGGCACACAGCCACGCCACGACGACGAGCACGATCGATCGGCGACCTGTGATGAGTGGCCGCAAAGAAGCACCCCGCTGTTGAGAACCCGCGTCATCTTGCATGACCGGCCGACCGCAGCGGTGCGCGTGCGCTCGCATTGTGACCGGACGGACAAGTCAGGTCGATCGGCGTCATCGGCGGACGAGGACCGTCCCACCGTATGCTGCGGCATTCCTCACCACGGGGGTGTCAGGTGAACGATGTCCGACCGCAGATGCGGCCCGTCCGCTTCGGTGTCTTCCTTGCGCCGTTTCACGGTGACTTCGCGGCGAGCCCGACGATCCTCCTCCGACGAGACCTCGAGATCGTCGACCTCCTCGACGACCTCGGCTACGAGGAGGTCTGGGTGGGCGAGCACCACTCCGCGGGCTGGGAGACGATCGGCTCGCCGGAGGTGTTCATCGCCGCGGCGGCCGAGCGGACCAAGCGGATCCGGCTCGGCACCGGTGTGTCGTCGCTGCCCTACCACAACCCGTTCATGCTGGCCGACCGGATGGTGCAGCTCGACCACCAGACGATGGGCCGGGTGATGCTCGGCGTCGGCCCGGGCCAGCTCCCCTCGGACGCCTACATGATGGGGATCGACGGGGCCCGGCAGCGCCACATGATGGCCGAGTCCCTGGACGTGATCATGCGCCTCCTCGCCGGCGAGGCGGTGACCACGTCCACCGACTGGTTCGACCTGCACGACGCCCGCCTGTGGATGGGGTCCTTCAGCCAGCCCCACTTGGAGATCGCGGTCGCTTCTGCGGTGACCCCCTTCGGCGCCCGCCTGGCCGGCCGCCACGGCGCCGGGCTGCTGTCCTTCGCCGCCAGCGTGCCCGCCGGCTACAGCGCACTGCACTCCAACTGGGGGGAGTGCGAGCAGTCCGCCAGCGAGCACGGCCAGACCGTCGATCGGCGGAACTGGCGGATCGTGGCACCGATCCACCTGGCGCCGACCCGGGAGCAGGCCGAGGCCGAGGTCATCGACGGCGTCTACCAGTTCGCCAAGGTGCTGGAGAACTACCAGGCCATGGACGACGTCGAGTGGGCGAGGTCGCCCGAGGCGGCGCTGCACCACTGGCGCGCCAGCGGCTTCACCGCGTTCGGGATGGGCGTGATCGGCACGCCCGACGACGCCATCGCCCGCATCGAGGACTTCGTCGAGCGATCCGGCGGCTTCGGGACCTTTCTGATCCTCGCCCACAACACCGCCGACTGGGAAGCGACGCGTCGCAGCTACGACCTCTTCGCCCGCTATGTGGTGCCCCACTTCCGCGGGGCCAACGCCGCCCGAGCGGCCAGCGCGGCGTGGTGCCACGACCATGCCCAGGACTACTTCCCGGCGATGATCAAGGGCATCGAGGAGGTGACCGGCACGGCCCACCACCTCCCGGGCATGCCGACCACCTGAGCCGGCCCTGGTCCTACGCCAGGCGGAGGTCGTCCCAGTCGGGGGCGGCGCACATCTCGTAGAAGTACGGCGACTCCCAAGGGGCGTTGACCTGCAGGCGGCCGTACTCGTTGACGTAGTAGTTCTTGTCCACCGACCGGGCGTCGGTGAGCAGGAGCAGGCCCGACGCCTCCACGTCGAGCGCCTCGTTGTAGCGGTCGTGCGCCTCCGGGGTGACCTGCACGGAGGACAACCCACCCTCGATGAGGGTGACGAGGCACTGGGCGATGTACTTGGACCAGATCTGGTACCACGCCGGCAGGGACGTGCCGCCGGAGACCGGCTGCGAGTTGGGTCCGTACAGCATGAACATGTTGGGGAAGTCGGGGACCATCATGCTGAGGTATGCGCGGGGCCCGTCCTTGGACCAGCGCTCGTGGAGACGGGCGCCGTCCACGCCGACGTACTCGGCCGGCCAGAGGAACTTCACGACGTCAAAGCCCGTCGCCGTGATGAAGATGTCCACGTCGCGCTGCGTGCCGTCGTCGGTCTCGACGCCCGTCGGGGTCAGGCTGCGGATGCCGTCGGTGACCAGTTCGACGTTGTCGAGAGTGAGGGACGCGTACCAGCCATTGTCGACGACGGGGCGCCGGGTCATGGGCGCGTAGTCGGGCAGGAGCTTGTCCACCAGATCGGTACGGCCACCGACCTGCGCCTTGATGTAGGACGTGAGATCGGAGCGCATCTGGTCGTTTTTCGGGTTGACGAAACCCCCGTTGGCCTGCCACTCCGGGTCGGGGATCATGTACTCGTGTGACGCGAAGAGCGCGGCCACGGCCAAGTAGCGCGCCCAGTTCCAGTAGCCCGGCATCGTGTCGAGCAACCAGCGGATCTCCGCCTCGATCGGCTGGCCGTAGCGCGGTCGCGGGCTGATCCACTGGGCCGTCCGCTGAAACACGTACACCTGGGCCGCCTCCCGGGCGATCGGCGCGAGCAGTTGCACGCCGGTCGACCCGTTGCCGACGATGCCGACGGACTTGCCGTTGACGTCGTAGGCCGGCGACCACTGGGTCGGGTGCACGATCGCGCCACCGAAGTCCTCGTTGCCGGCGAACTCGGCGAGCTTCGGGTTCGCGAACACCCCCACCGCGCTGACGACGGCGTTGGCCTCCGTCTCCATCGTGGAGCCGTCGGGCCGGCCGATCTTGAGGTGCCACACCGCCCGCTCCCGGTCGAAGCGTGCCTCCTCGAGGTCGCTCTCGAACTGGATGTGGTCCCAGAGCCCGTGCTTCTTCGCGACATGCTCGAGGTACCCGCGGACCTCTTCCTGGCGGGCGAAGTACTCGCTCCAAGGGTAGTTCTTCTCGAAGTTGTACTCGTAGGTGAGGCTCAACGTGTCCACCCGCGCGTCGGGGTACTTGTTGATGCTCCACACGCCGCCGACCTCGTGGCGGCGCTCGAAGATGACGTAGGGGATCCCGAGGCGCTCGAGCTGCACCCCCATCGCGATCCCGCTGAACCCGGAGCCGATGATCGCGACCGTGAAGTCGTCCGCCGCATCCGGGCGGCCGGCGGTCCAGTCCCAGGACCAGGGGTGCTCGGCGAACGCGGGCAGCTCGCGGCGGGCTTCGAACTCCTGGTCGGTCATCTTGATCCCGGTCGCCATCTCCATCAACCGCCGGAGCTCGTCGGGAGACGGCGCCTGCAGGGTGACGCCGTGGGCGTCCTGCTGGAGGTAGCGCACCGCCTTGGAGATCAGCATCTCGCGGTCCTCGGCGCCGAGCTGGGCCATGGGGCCGAGCGCGCCCAGCTCGGGATCACCCGTGGCCTGGTAGAGGGCGACCCGCACCGCAGCCAGGTCGGCCAGATCCAAGGCCCGCCGGATGAACGCTTCGTCAACCGCAGGATCCATCATCAAGTCCCTTCTTCCTCGCTGGGGTTCACAACTCCGTGGCGCCGTCGGGGCACCGCACCCGCCACACCGTCACGTGGTGGCCCGAGCACCATACCGATCCCAGGTCTGCTCGGTTCACCCATGGCGTCCCCGCGAGGTGCTCGGGGGCCGCGGGCGGGCCCGCGACCACGCGGTGCGAGCGGGCTTCTCCCGGGCCTGCGACGAGGTCACCGGCCGCCTCCTGCAGCAGCTGGCCGGCGCCGTGCCGGCCGGCGGCTCGATCCTGGAGCTCGGCACGGGCACGGGCGTGGGCACCGCCTGGCTCGTCAGCGGCCTGCGGGGCCGCTCGGACGCCCGGATCGTCACGGTCGACGGCAGACCAGCGCGTGGTGCGGGGCAGGTACGCTGGGCGCATGGTGCGAATCTCGATCCCTTCCGGCGACGGCGAGGAGCTCTACCGGCTCTGGGCCATGAACCCGGATCTCACCGGCCCCGCCGCGGCGTTGTCCGCCGCCGTCTACTCCTCGGACCTCGTGTCGATCCGGACCCGGGAGCTGATGCGCAAGCGGATCGCCGAGATCAACGTCTGCGAGATCTGACTGGAGACCCGCGTTGCGCAGTTGGCGCAGCACCAGCTCACCGAGGACGACTACGCCCACGTCGCCGACTGGGCGACCTGGCCCGGCTACTCCGAGGCCGACCGCATCGCCATCGAGTACGCCGAGAAGTTCGCGATCGACCACCTGAGCCTCGACGACGCGTGGTTCGCCCGGGCCAGGCAGCACTTCACCGACGAGCAGCTCCATGGGATGGGGCTCATGATCGGCTGCTGGATCGCCGGCGGACGCCTGCAGACGATCTTCGACGTCCATCTGAGCTGCCCCCTGGTCCTCTGAGCGCGGCCGGGAGGGTACGTCGATGGGCACCGATGTCACAGGCACCGGGCTTCCGTGGGTCGAAGCCATCGCGCAGTCATTCGAGCCGTACTCCTTTGTAGCGTTCCATCGCAGCGAGCTGCGCGCACTCGTCGCGAAGCACGGGCATCTCGTCGTCGAGGACCTGCGCGGCGCGTCACCCCTCGCGTTCCGCGCCGAGGACGGCACGACGTTCACCTGGGTGCCGACCGAGCGCGGGGTGGAGGTGGTCGAGGGCGATGCGGATGCGGCCACGGTCGTGGAGCTGTCCGAGCGCACCTTCTCCGAGCTCCTCCACGAGCTGCTCACTGCGTCGGGCGCGCTGCGCACCGGCCGAGCGCAGGTCGTGCGCGGCACGCTCGCCGGGTGGCAGCGGTGGGAACCAGCGGTCCAGTCGCTGTGCTCCGGCCGCGCCATCTACAGCCCCGCGGTGTGGCCGACCCTGGTCGACCGGGCGGGCACGCCCCTCGATCTGCACCAGGCGTTCTCGGTCACCGACGACATCGACGAGATGCGCCACTTCCTCGACCGCGCCGGCTACCTGCACGTCAAGAACGTGTTCACGGCGGCAGAGGTGGCGGTCTTCGGCGCAGAGGTCGAACACGTGCGGACGCTCACCACGCCTGGCGACGCGTTCTCGTGGTGGTCGATCAACGCCGACGGCGACGAGGTGGTCACCCGCATCAACTACCTCGCACGACACTCCACCGTCCTCGACGAGGCGTGCTTCGACGAGCGATTGCGGCGCTTCGCGCAACTCGCAGGCCCACACATGCGCGTCTGCGACGACCGCCTCGACGGGCCGATGGTGTTCGTCAAGAACTCCCACGTCGTAAAAGGCAACGGCGACCTCGGCTGGCACGTCGACGACGGCATCGGCGGGCACCCGGTCATGTGCCCCCTCATACAGGCCGGCATCCAACTCGACCACGCCAACCCGGCCAACGGACAGCTCCTCGTGCTGGCCGGTTCCCACCGCTACACCAAGCACTGGTACGCCTGGGGCGAGGAAGCCGACCTCCCCGTCGCCGCGCTCGAAACCGAGCCCGGTGACCTCACGCTGCACTACGGCGACACCATGCACACCACACCGCCACCAACCGCCACTGGCGCCGGGCGCCGGGCGCTGTACTTCAAGTTCGCCGAGCCCAAGACCTTCGACTGGGTCCCTCGCGGTTGCCACTACAACGACGCCCTCTTCCGCGCCGACCCCGAAGGCCGCATCGCGAGCCACGCCACCACGTGGGGCGACCCCGAGACGCACTGACCCGAGATCGAGGCCTCGCCGTCGCGAGGGGTTGCGGGTCTGACACACTGGCTGGCAACAGGCGACGGGGGAGGCCGGCATGGCAGGTTGGGACGAGTTGGACCGCTACGTGATCGTCACGTCCGACGCTCATGGTGGGGCGGCGCTGGGCGACTACCGGCCCTATCTGGACGCGAGGTGGCGAGACGAGTTCGACGCCTGGCTCGCCGGCGTGGTGATGCCCTGGTTCGACGTCAACGACTCCAGCAACTGGGACAACGAGCTGCGTCTCGCCAACATGGACGCCGACGGCGTCAGCGCCGAGATCGTCTTCCCCAACACCCTGCCGCCCTTCTTCGACATCCTCGCCCACCTGAGCGGCGTCCCCCGCGACCGGGCGACGTTCGAACGCAAGTGGGCCGGGCTCCAAGCGCACAACCGCTGGCTCGTCGAGTTCTGCCAGCAGGCGCCGCTGCGGCGCCGGGGGATCGTCCAGCTCCTCCCCAACGACATCGATGCCGCCGTCGCCGAGCTGCGGTGGGCGGCCGACAGCGGCGGCGTCGCCGGCGTCATGGTGCCGGCGATCCCGCCCAACCACGTGATCGAGCCGTACTTCCACCACCGCTACGACCCGCTGTGGGAGGCCAGCGTCGAAGCCGGTCTACCGGTGCACCAGCACCAGGGCACGGGCAGCCCCGACATCGGCGCCGACGAAGCGGTGGGCAACTCGATCTTCTTCACCGAGCTCGACCACTGGACCCGCCGCACGATGCACCACCTCATCGTCGGGGGCGTCTTCGAGCGCCACCCCGACCTGCAGGTGGTGTGGACCGAGATGTGGGGCCTGCGCTGGGCGGTGGAGGAGCTGGCGCACATGACCCTGCGGCTGCGCAACGTCCAGTCGCGCTTCGCGAACCCCGGGGTCCTCAACTACAGCCGCACCTTCGGCTCGCCCGTCGTGGACGGCCTGTCGCTCACACCGCTCGAGTACTTCCAGCGGAACTGTTCGATCGGGGCGAGCATGCTGCCGAGACACGAGGTCAAGTACTGCGGCGTGCTGGGCGTGGACCGGATCATGTGGGGCACCGACTCACCCCACCCCGAAGGCTCGGCCCCCTACACGACTGCCGCGCTGCGGGCCACGATGCACGACGTCGCGGTGGCCGACTGTCGAGCCATGCTCGGCGGCAACGCCGCCAAGCAGTACGGCTTCGACCTCGACGCCCTGGCCCCGATCGCGGCGGCCATCGGGCCGCGGGTGAGCGACGTGGCCCAACCGCTGCAGGAGTGGCCCGCGCACACCGGCGTGGCGTTCCACCTCCAGGATCCCCTCGAAGCGCTCCTGAGCTGACCCGGCCGGGGCCGCGCCCGGCCCGGCCGTCTACGCCACGCCCTGGCGCATGCGGGTGGTGCGCCACACCTCGGGCTCCTTGTCGAAGTGGGGCATGACCTCCTCGGCGAACAGCTGGATCGACTCGCGCTGGGCCTCGAAGGGCACGCCGTTCGGGCCACCGAAGACCAGCTGATCGACGCCGATGTACTCGAAGGCCTCGAGCTGGCGGCGAACCTCGTCGGGGTCGCCGCACAGGATCATCCCCGATTCGATCATCTGCTCGATGCCGTCGAGACCCGGCTCGGGCAGCCGCTCGGGCCAGCGCACTGCGCCATCCGGGAGCGGAAACGTGTCGTGGTACAGGAACAAGAGCGAGAAGAAGTACGACATCATGCTGTCGGCGAGCAGCTGCCGGGCCCGCCGGCCATCCTCGAGGCACAGCATCGAGCTGCTGATCATCACGTTGTCGTTCACGTACTGGCCCACGGGCGTCGCGTCCTTGACGACCGCTTTGTAGGCGTCCACCCGGTCCTTCATGGCATGCGCCGTCTCGACGTTGAAGCCGAGCACACCCATGCCGTGCCGGGCCGCCTTCTCGAACGTCGGCGGATTTCCCGCGGCCACCCACATGGGCGGGTGGGTACCACCTCCTCCGTACGGCTTGGGAAGGATGTTGCGCCTCGGCACCTGGAAGTGCTTGCCGTCGAAGGAGTAGTCGCGCGACTCCCACATCTTCTTGAACTCCCAGATCACTTCGTCCCAGACCTCTTTGGTCTCCGAGGTCTTCAGGTTGAAGGTCCCCACTTCCCACGAACCAGCACCGCGGCCGGTGCCGAACTCGAAGCGCCCATCGGAGAGGTGATCGAGCATGGCCACCCGCTCCGCCAGGCGCACCGGGTGGTTGGCGATCGGGTTGATGTTGAAGATCCCCGAACCCACGTGGATCCGTTCGGTGAGCGCCAGGGCGAAGGGGATGAAGGACTCGTTCGCCGAGAGGTGCGAGTACTCCGGGAGGCAGTGGTGCTCGGTCACCCACACGTACTTCCACCCGGTCCGATCGGCCAGACGGATGAGCTCGAGCTCCTCCTTGAGCGTCGTGTGTTCGGCATCGGGGTCATGCGCACGCTCACCCATGATGTTCATCATCACGAAGATCCCAAACTCCATGACCCCTCCTCGTTGGTGTGTGCCGAGCAGAACCACGCTACGCCAACAGGCACAGCGCTGGTCCATTCGCTTCTCGCCTCTGCTCCTTGCCGGCCTCCACGTCGTAGCCTTCCGTCGTGGCTGTTGACGATGATCGTCGGTGGGTGGATTCGATGCCCGAGGCGTACGACCGGCGGCTCGGTCCTGCCGTCTTCGCCCCGTTCGCCCTCGACCTGGCCGCCCGTGCCGCGCGCCGTCCCAACCCGCGAGACCGCGTCCAGTGAGGAGCGCCGCCATGTCCGATCGGGCCGCCCGCTACATCGACCAGGTCGTCGTCGTCACGGGGGCCGGCCACGGCCTCGGACTGGCCTACGCTCAGGCGTTCGCGGCCGAGGGCGCGAGCGTGGTGCTCGCCGACATCGACGGACAGCTTCAGGCGAGTGGCCAGACGCCGGGTTGGCTGAGGTCGAACACGACCCCGTCGGGGCCCTCGTACTTGAACTCGCCTTTGATGGCCCCGTCGTGCGAGATGCCCAGCGCGCGGTCTATGTCGGTTCGGGCCCGGCATCCAGCGGCTACGACACGCACGGCGGCGCCCTCGACATCGTCGACCTCGAAGCCGATGTGGTGCAGACCGCGATAGCCGGCGCCCTTCTCGACCCCAGCAGCCTCGTCGTTGGCGAACTGCAGGATCGCGAGGTTGATGGTGCCATCGGACAGGATGTGCCCTCGACCCCAGACGCCGCTCGCGGTGCGCACCCTCACGAACTCGAACGCATCGACGTAGAACTGCGCGGTGCCATCGGGATCGTCGGTAGCGATCGCGAGATGACGGAGCTTCGCCACGATGTTCCTCCTCGGTTGGACCGAGGCTATAGCGCCAACCGCCTTCGGTTTGCGTTGTGCCGGCACGGGCACGGGTCAGACCCGTCCCTGGCCTAGCCGACCCGTGCTGGATCGCTCCGGCCGGTCAATGGCTCGGTCCTGTCTCGGCCGCCGGGCTGGCTGCGGGCTGGAGGCCGTGGCTCTACGAGATCGGAGGCATTCCGAAGTTGGCGCGCCAATCGTTGAGGGCGTTCGTCATCGGAAACGGGTCGGCTGGCACGTCCACGCCGAGCCGCTCGCAGATCGGCTCCCACCCATCCCCGGGGGTCCACTCCAGCAGGCGCCCCGCAGGGATCGCCTGACGAACTGCCTCGTTGTGACGCTCGAAGGCATCCATCATGGCCGTGGCGTCGTCGAACCGGTCGCTGAACCGCTCGCGTAGGAGGTCGCGCACGCTCTCGAACCACGGTCTCAGCTCAGGCGGTGCTGCGTCGAGTATGAGGAAGATCGAGTTCGACGCGCTGCGGTACCACGACTCTGGATCACGGACGGACAGCAACACCAGAGCATCCGGGTTGGCGGCGCACAACTCCGGCCAGAACGATGCTCCCGGCCAGTCGACGAGCGAATCGTAGCCGGGCGGCATGGTCGACCAGTCGACGGCGCGGCCTTCGATCGCGGCGGTCCAGAGAGGTATCTGGGTCGGGTCGGAGACCACCTCGAACATGTGATGGCACCGCCCGCCGACGAGCCGCTCGAGCGCGATCTTCAGCGAGTTCGTCCCCGTACGTCCGACGCCTGCTCCCACGACCTTGAGTGCCATCGAGCCCCCTGGTCCGATCGGGGCCAGGAGCTCCGGCCTCGGTGTTGAAGTCCTCCGGCGTGGGTCCTTTCCCTGCACGACCGCAGCGCATCTGAACTGCGGTGACGTGCCGGGAAGCGAGCTCGGGGGGGAGGACTCGAACCCCCAATGGCAGGGCCAGAACCTGCAGTGTTGCCGATTACACCACCCCCGAACGGGCGGACGACACCTTAGCCGCTGGCGACCTGGTGGCGGACACGTTCGCTGACCCCGACCAGCCGGCGGAAGCCGATGACCCGGCCGACGGCCACCTCGAGCGTCTCTTTGAAGAAATACGAGAAGCGGGCCGTGCCCTGGATGGGCGAGGTGCGCGTCGGGGACACGTAGGACGTGAGGCCGAGCTCCCCGGCCATGAGCTGGATGCGCTCGTTGTGGAACGGGTCCGAGACCAGCAGGACGCGCGTGGCCCCCTGCTGCTTCAAGAAGACCGCGGAGGCGGCCAGCGACTGCCAGGAGTTGCGCCCGCCGACCTCCCGCAAGATGTGGTCGTCGGGGACACCGCGGCTGTCGAGGTACGCAGCGGAGGCCGATGCCTCGGTGAACTGGTCGCCGGGCTGCTTGCCGCCGGTCACGACGATGATGTCGGAGTACCCGGCCCTCCACAGGTCATAGGCATGGTCGAGGCGGGCGCGGAGATCGGGCGACGGCCGCCCGTTGTACTGGGCTGCACCGAGCACGACGATCGCCTGCACCGGGCGGGCCTGGTCGCGCTGCGACGCATCCCAGACCTGGTAGAGCGTGACCCCGAGGTAGAGGAACACGGCCGCGACCACCCCGACGGTGATCCGGAGCACCCATCGCCAGGCCACGGTCGGGCCGCCGCCTACGGGTCGAGCCGGTCTCGGGCGGCCCGGAGACGGGCCAGCGTGCGGTCCCGTCCGAGGACCTCGAGCGACTCGAACAGCGGCGGGCCGACCGAGCGGCCGGTGACCGCCAGGCGCACGGGAGCCTGGGCCTTGCCCAGCTGCGGGACACCGTGCGACTCCCCCACCGCCGCCACGACGCCCTTGAGCGATTCGGCGTCCCAGAGGCACTCGGCGAAGGCCGCGGCCACCCCGTCGAGGATCGCCGCGAACGCCGGCTGCTGACGGAGCCCCTTTTCCCAGTCCCTCTGGTCGATCAGGGGCGTGTCCGTGAGCAGGAACCCGACCATGTCCGCGACGTCGCCGAGCACGCGGGTGCGCTCCTGCACGAGGGGTGCGATCGGGGCCCACCGGGCGACGGCCCACTCCTGGACCCGAGCCAGGAACTCCTCGGTGCTGAGGGCCCGGATGTAGTCGGCGTTGAACGCCTGAAGCTTCTTTTCGTCGAAGAAGGCGGGCGCGCTCTTGACGTCTTCGAGGCGGAACTCGGCGATGAGCTCGTCGAGGGTGAGCACCTCGCGGTCGTCGCCGGGCGCCCAGCCGAGGAGAGCCAGGTAGTTGCGCATGGCCTCCGGGAGGTAGCCCTCGTCGCGGTAGTCCTCCAGCGCGACCTTGTCCCGCCGCTTGGACAGCTTCTGACGCTTCTCGTTGACCAGCAACGGCAGGTGGGCGAACACCGGGAGCGGGCCGTAGCCGAGCGCCTCCCAGAGCATCTGGTACTTGGGGGTGTTGGGCAGGTGGTCCTCGCCCCGTATCACGTGCGTGATGGCCATGTCGGCGTCGTCCACCACGTTGGCCAGGAGGAACAGCGGCTGGCCACTCGACTTGCGGATGGCGAAGTCCTCGATCGTCGAGTGCTGGAACTGGGGCCGGCCCCGCACGAGGTCGACCACCGTCGTGGTGCCCTCGTCGTCGGTGCGGAACCGGATGACACGACCGATGGTCGGCTCGAGCCCGCGGTCGCGGCAGAACCCGTCGTAGCCAGGCGCACCGCCCCTCGCCTTGGCGCGAGCCTGCACCGCCTCGGGCGCACAGTCGCACGCGTACGCCCGCCCCGCCGACACGAGGGAGTCGATCGCCGTTTGGTACAAGGCGCCGCGCTGGGACTGGAAATAGGGGCCTTCGTCCCAGTCGAGCCCGAGCCAGCGCATGGCCCGCATGATCCCGAGGACGTGCTCCTCGCGGTTGCGCTCCACGTCGGTGTCCTCGATGCGCAGGACGAACACCCCGCCCTGCTGGCGGGCGTAGAGCCAGTTGAACAGCGCCGCTCGACCGCTGCCGACGTGGAAGTAACCCGTCGGTGATGGGGCGAAGCGCACCCGCGGCGTGGTCATCGGGTCGAGGGTAGCGGTGCCCGGTGACACGACGGCGTCATCGCTGGCCGGGACCGCTCAGCCCAGGCGGTCAGGCGACAGGTCGGCCTCGTAGAGCCGGCCGGCGCCGGCGGTGACCGCCGGGAGGAGGCCGCGCACCTGGGGGAGGAGCTGCTCGGCGAAGAACCGGGCCGTGGTGATCTTGCCGGCGAGGAAGGCCTCTTCGCCAGCGGCCACTGCGTCGGTGAGGCGGCGCGATGCGGCCAGGGCGGCGCGCGACAGCAGCCACCCGCCGCAGAGGAAGCCGCACATGCGCAGGTACGGCGTCGCTCCCGCCAGCGCGTCGTTGGGATCCGACGCCAGCGCGGAGAGCAGCCAGCGGGTGGCTTGCTCGACCGTGTCGCACGCGCCAGCCAAGGCCTGGCGGCTCGCGTCGAGCTCGGGGCCGGCCCCGGCGAGCGCCGCATCGAGGGCACGGATCTGCCCGAGCAGGTCGCCCATCACCGCGCCGTGCCGCATCGGGAGCTTGCGGGTGACCAGATCGATGGCCTGGATGCCGT
>Ga0075030_100000626_pt1 | contig 31046 bp, 28 predicted proteins | sample LitLauG_LLR_2012_FD_71393 | JGI IMG/M metagenome (GOLD analysis project Ga0075030, IMG submission 71393) | Freshwater sediment microbial communities from Pennsylvania, USA - Little Laurel Run_MetaG_LLR_2012 | ecosystem: Environmental > Aquatic > Freshwater > Creek > Sediment | place: USA...
GACGTGTGTTTTGCCGTGTCCGGGGCAGCGCCTGTATCTGGGCGAGTGTGTACTCTCCCGGCTTCTGGACGGCCCCGCTGACGGTCAGCGTCCAGTTCTCGAAGATCACGCCAGGATCATCGACGTCGTAGCCGTTGATGGGGAACTTCTCGAATGGTGTGAGTTCCGAATCCTCGAAAGTGGTGGCCAGGTGTCCGGCGCGGAAGTACGCACCCGAAGCCCAGTCGCTGAAAGCGAGTCCGCCCCTTAGCAGCGGCTGGCGCAGCGTAGGTATCGCGAAAGCCCCGAGAGCCACCACGGGCGTGAGTTTCAGCAACTCACGCCGATTCATTTTTTTGAACTTGCGTTCATCCATTCGAAAATCTCCAAGCTAGGACAAGACAGTCCCGTTCTGTCCCGTGAAAGCGGCCCCTATGGGATTCGCAGCATATGGCAAAGTTACAGGATTTCGAGGAGTTTTTCAGGCAAACTTGGTGGAATCCGGAAGCAAACGCTTGCGGACCGAAGAGAGACGGAAATCCTAAATGTCAGATCGTCAGCACCACCTGAAAGACCCGTCCATGTGCTGAGGTCCCCGGCCCGATTCTAACCATTCGATTTACATAGATTTTCAGGGCCCTGCCTGGATGAGGATCAGAAACGTTGACCATTCCGGCAGCACTATGCATCTAACCGAGCAACAGCCGACGGCCTCGGCACGGTGACCAAGCAAGAATCCGAGACTGTTGGCATTGGATCGGAGGATGCTATGGCAAAGGTGATCGAGTTCTACGTCCCCAACCGGTTTCGCAAGAAGGCGAAGTGGGTGCCTGAAACGCTGCGTGGAAAAGTGATTGCGTTTCCGGCGGACGTAAAGAAATCGGCTTGAGCGGAACGCCGACAACTTGAATTGAAACAACAACGCCCGGCTCACGAATCTTCGGGGGCCGGGCGTTGGCGCGTTCTGGGGAAAACCGTTACCGGATACGACCAACAGGCTCGGGCGTCTTCTCCTCACAGAGACTTTTCGTGCGCGGCTGGTAAACGCAGAAGGGCTCTTCATCCATGAAATCGCCGGTTGCTGCGTAGGCGCGCGCCCGGCATCCCATGCACACGTTACGGAATTCGCAGCAGCCGCACTTCCCTTTCAGATTGCTGGTCTCCCGAAGCTCGTGGAACGTGGCTGAGTTTTCCCAGATGTCGACAAAGGTCTGCTTACGCAGGTCACCGGCAATTACGGGCAGATAGCCACAGGGGTACACTTCGCCTTCGTGGGACACGAAGCATACGCCGGTGCCGGCGAGGCAACCCTTGGTCATTGCGTTGAGATCGGAAGGATGTCCGCCTGGGTGCCCTACTGGCTGACCGAGCCCATGCGGTTTGAGAGCGATACCCGTCGAACCGGGCATGGTCATATCGGTGGGGCCGATGTGCGACGGATCGGCGTGGGGTTTGGCGTCTAGCGGAGCGATGCGAGCCAAAGCTTCGGTCGAGCGACGTTCCGCGGCACGGCGCTGGCGCACCACGCGGAAGTAGTGTGGCGCACAGGTCGCCTTGAGCTCGATCCCACCCACCAGAGACTGATCGTAGAACCAGTTGAGCATGCGCTCGTACTCTTCCGGGGGGACCATCTGCTCGGCAGCAATGTCCACTCCGCAGCCGACGGGAACCAGCAGGAACGTATGGAGGGCGTCCGCGCCGAGATTTCGCGCCAGTTGGAGAACCTCCGGCAACTGATGGGCATTGTGCCGGGCGATCGTCATATTGATCTGCACCGACATGCCGAAGGATTTCAGATTCTGCAACCCGCGCACGGCCGCTTCGAAAGCGCCCGGAATTCCGCGAAATGCGTCGTGGGTGGGGGCATCGGCGCCGTCGAGGCTGATCGAAACCCTGCGGACTCCGGCATCGACGATCATGCGGGCCACGTCTTTCGTGACCAGCGTGCCGTTCGTGGCCAGGGCCACGCGTAATCCCTTTTCAGCTGCGTAGCGGGCAAGTTGGAAAATGTCGGACCGGTAAAGCGGTTCGCCGCCGCTCAGCACCAGAATTGGGCTGGCCGCGGCCGCGATCTGGTCGATGATGTCGAGCGCGACGCGGGTGGGCAGATCGGTGGGGGAGCTCAATTCGGTCGCCGTGGCGCGGCAATGGATGCAACGGAGATTACAGCCCTTGGTGACCTCCCAGAAGATCAGACGCGGCTTGTCAGCACCTGATTCCTTTGGCTGATGTCCGTTGCCATTTGGCGAAACCATTACGCGGCCTCCTTGTGTCGCTGGAACCGTGGTCCGAGCGCCACCCTCGGCTCTCACGATAGACAACGGCGAACATGGGGGCCGTGATTCTTATCACTCGGACTTGTGACGCACGTCACGCTGGTAAACCATTGAAACGGGAAGCGGTTACTGGCTGCCACCTCCGGAATGGCAGTCGCTGCAGTTGACCTGGGTCAGGTCCCCAAGATCAATCGGATGCTGGAAGGACACCTTCTGCACCGCCGCCATGCTGACACCGCCTTCTTCCTGGCTGAGGACGGTGTGACAGGTCTGGCAGTCCTTGGTGACCACTTTGCCGTCGGCACTCACGTGTTGACCGTCGTGGCAGCGGAAGCAGCCGCTGAAATAGAAGTGGCCGATGTTGTTGGGATGGGTCTGCCAGTTCAGCTTCATTTCGGGGAAGGTCGTGTTGCGATAGATTCGCTGGAGTTCGTCGATCGCGTTGCGGATCTCGAGTTGCTTGCTCTTGGCCAGGTCCGGATACTTGCTCTCGTAAAAGCTGTCTATTGACTTGGCGATCCCCTGCATGGCGGCGTCGGTGTTGTCGTAGTTTGCAGTGAGAGCGGCGACCGCCTGTTGCTTCAGATAGGGCAGCGAGGCATCGAGCCGGCGTGCCAGCAAGGAATTGTCGACCGACAAATCCGGCGGCACGTAAATGTGCGTGGGGCGGTTGTGGCAATCGACACAGTCCATCCGGTGCCGGCTCGCTGTCGCGATTTGATCTTTGGTGAGGGTGGAATCCTTGGCGAAGTACTCAGTCACTCTCCCCTGCAGATCTTTCACATGAATGTAAGGAATGACCTGGCGCTTCTCGTCAGTCGCAATGTAGGTAGTCTCGTTCGAGATATTCATGTGCCAGTGGATGCCTTCGGGCGCGCCGGTGGCGGGATCACCACCTCCTGTGTTGATCAGCATGCGGATCTGGCGGGGTGTGTTCCTCTCGTCGCTCGAATAGTGCGTGAAGACCTTGAGTTGGGCCCCGTAGAACTTCTTGGGCCAGTGGCACTGTTCGCAGGTTTCCGCCGCCGGCCGCAAATTGTGGACCGGCGTCGGAATGGGGCGAGGGTAGGTCTTGAATGCAGTGGCAAACACCTGACGCGCGCCGGAGAGTTTTGATTTCACGTACCAGGTGGCGCCAGCGCCCACGTGGCAGTCCACGCAGGCCACCCGCGCATGCGGCGACAGCTGGTAAGCAGTGAATTCCGGCGACATAACGGAATGGCACAATTGCCCGCAAAACTGTACGGAGTCGGTGAACTCATAGGCACGATAGCTGCCGATCACGCTCATTCCGATGAAGGCGATGACAAGAGTAAAGACGAATGCGAGCGCGCCGCGCTGGCTTGGATCGTTGAAGTCAATACGCAGATAGCGCACGGTTGCTCCAGGCTGCTGCCTGCGCTTGCGACGGTCGTACCAAACGCCTGCCGGGACCAGCACGAGTCCGGCAATCAGGAAGGCGGGCGCGATCATGTAGGCCAAAATGCCGACGTACGGGCTGGAACGCTGGGAGGTCAGGTCGATAAAAAACAGAAAGAGGAAATTGCCGAAGGCCACCACCGCGAGAGCAAGTCCCACCAACGAGATCGGGTTGCGTAGCCACTCGCGCAGCTTGGAGATTCCGCTTCCTCGACCGGGATTGGCCTCAGCATTGTCAGCGCTCATGCCACACCTCTCTTTCTTCTAATGCAATGCCCGAGCCTACATCATCAACTAGATCTGCTTGTCTATTTTCCGGCATTCGACAGTCCACGACCGTGCGCCCACGAACGGGTACGGCCACGCTAATTTCAACTGTCGGTCACTGATCGGTGGAGACGATTTCCCCAGGCGCCCCGGATTGGCCGGGCCGATCCTGACGGGGAGGAGGTTCGTCACCTGCACTGCCTACCGCGGAGCCTTTTGCGTCGACGTCGCCCTGACTCGCCGCCAGCAAAGTCTGGCTGTCGAGTGCGTGCTCTTCGCGATAGTGCTCGAATGACATCTTGCCGTCCCACCAGGCCCAGTTCATCGGATAAACATCCGGGTCGAACAACACCTGGTAAAAGTGCCAGACCACGATGGCCAGCGTCGCCAACACTGCTTCGTAGAAATGGATGGCAGTCGCCACGTCAAGCCACCAACGTGCGAACAGGTTCCCCGCAGCTACCTTCGCCCACAGCATGATACCCGTGGCCGCCATCACAATGAGCCCCCACACGAGAGCCCAGTACTCCGCCTTCTCGGCGTAACTGAACCGCGCAAACTCGGGTTTGTCGGATCGAAGTCCGGTGTAGTGAAGGAGGACTCCCCACGCGTCGGATGCATCCTTCGGCGTAGGCAGGAAGGCAGTTACCAGCTTGCGACCGTCTTTGGTGAGAGCGACATAGGCGAGATGGTACAGGCCGACTCCGATGAGGACAATCGCGGCCACGCGGTGGGTGACGCCCCGGACGTGCTCGCTCATCGGAAGCAAAGCTGCCACCCAGGAATCGGGGTATTTCAGCGCGAAACCGGTAATCACGAGCACGATGAAGCTCGTAAACAACGCAACATGCTGCCAGCGTTGATGGAGCGTCATCCGCTCCACCAGGCGATGTTCCCGTTGGTGCCGGCTCAGAGCCTTACGGCGCCAGATCAACGCGTTATGAACGAACATCGTACCAATCACGGCGAAAATCATGCCGAGATAGAACTTGCGGATCCAGCGAACGGCAGTACTGCCTACGTCCGCCGAGAGTGGCGCGTCGACGTGAACCTTGCTGAGCACGAATTTCTCGGTTACACCGGGATGGCATTGTCCACAGGTGGTGACGAGGTTCGCCCGGTAGATGGTGGAGCGCGGATCGCTGGATGGAAGAATGTTATGCACCCCGTGGCAACTCGCGCAATTCGCCACAACCTGCGAGCCCAGCTTGGAAGCGAGACCGTGATAGCTGGAGAGATACGTGGTGGCGCGGCGCCCTTCGATCCCGAATTCCTGCGACAACCTCACGCCTTCGTGGCAGCGGGCACAAGTCACTCGAGCGAGGTTGGCGGCGGAGACCGCAGAATTTGGGTCGAGATGCGCCTTGATGGAGTGGATACCATGACAGTCGGTGCAAACCGGCGCTTGCCAATTGCCATGGGCAATGGCCTGGCCGTGAATGCTTTGCGTAAATTCGTGCTCGATGTCCGAGTGGCACTTGGCGCAGGTCGCAGGCACGTTGAACTTGAAAATCGACGACTTGGAATCGCTGGCACTGAGGATCTCGTGCGATCCATGGCAGTCGGTACAAACCGCGGCCTTGTCGGATCCTGCCGCAACCGCTTTCCCATGCACGCTCTCCTGATACGAGAGAAACGGCTGGGAGCTGTGTCCGCTGGCCGCCATCACAAATTTCTGCCCGTGACAGGTCCCGCAGGTGGCCGGAATGTTGGCGTGATTGACGCGTGACTTGGGATCGGCCGCGGGCAGCAGTTCATGCGGGCTGCCATGGCAATCAACGCAGGTTGCAGCCTGCCCATCCCCTGCCTTGATGGCCTTAGCATGATAGCTGCGCTCGTAGGCGGCTTGCTGGTCGGTATGGCATTGGGCGCAGGAGATCCTGCTCGGCCTGACTTCATGAGGGGAGCTCTTGACGTCGGAGTGGCAGTCGACGCAGGTGAACAGGGTCCCGTGGATCGAGTTCTTGAACGCGTCCGGGTTTACGAAAAGGCTGATCTGCTTGCCGTTTACGTCGGCCGCCATGGTAGAGTCGCCATGGCACACCAGGCAATCTTCGTTGCTAGGCTTTGGGGCCGGCTTGCGGGCGAAGGCGAAGGGCGCGCCACAAACTAGATATAGGAGTCCGATTTCCAGGAACGCTGCCCCTGCTCTCCCGATCCAGGAGCACCTTCCAGACATCCGCATGTAGTCCGACCTCCAGTGGAGACCAGCTCCAGTTCTATTGTTGGCGGAGGACAAACATCCCGGCTGTGCGTCACCTCACGATGGGGAGTGATGTCGATCACAGGATGAGCGGACAACCGAAGAATGGAGAAAGACCCCGGGGCGGCTGGAACCGCCCGGAGACGATGGTCGGAACTTCAGAAGGCCCAGAGCAAGGAGAGCGTCGCGTTGTTGGCGTGGAAATACCGTGCGGCTGTGGGTCCCACGAAGGATGCTTCGTTGTACTGGTAGTAGTTCCAGCCGGCATTCCAGGCCAGGTTATGCCCCAAGTCGATGCGGAAATTCGCCAGGGGTTGATGGTAGTTGTACCGCAAGGACCCATCGGGCTGCAGCACATTGAACTGTGGTGTTTTTCCGTCGATACTCGTGATGCTGTAGCCGGCTTGAGAGGTGACACGCTTCACGGGCTTGAACGTCACAGAAACCATAGCGAAGTGGTTGTGATTCGAGTAGTAGCCGCTGGTCTGCAAGGGATTGCTCGCGTCATTCGCGGCGCACGATGCGGCACCGGTGACCACGGGCAGAGTCACACCCGCAGGCGGGGTGTCGTTGAAGCAGATCAAAGCGTTCTGCAGGTAATCGTTGTAGTTGTAGGCGAAGTCGAAACCGAACCTCTCGCGCGGATTCAAAGTCGCGGTAAATCCGTAGTTCCGATTGTGCCCGCGATAGCCGGTCAGCGAGTTCCCGTTGGAGTCTTCCAGAATATTCATCGAGCCCGATAGCACCGCCCACGGCCGCGGAATATAGGTGGTTTGGAAGCGATAGCGAGATTCCTTGCGCGGGCTAATCCGTGTAAGGGAATTGTCGTTCCAGACTTGCTCGGTATCGAAATTCAAACGCAACGAGGTTCCTGGCCGAGCGGAGAGCCCCGCGAGCAGCCCGTGTCCGCTAATGTCGAGAAGATCGTTCGAAACATCCGTCACGGTGACGGTACAGACACCATTCACCAGCTGCAGGCCTGCGCACGCTCCCCGGTTCGGCAGCGAGGGATAAAAAATCTGGTCCTGGATATCGTTCACATTGTGGGTGATACGGCGACGGTCATAGCGATATCCGAGGCGGCCAGAGAACTTTCGAGTGAAGTCGTACTGCAGCTCAAGCATATTGCGCTTCTGTTCTTGTCCGAGAAAATCGTTGCGGAAATCGTTGATGACGTCCGCTCCGGAACTGGAGTTGTGTTGGGGGCAGGTTGCCGCGGTGTACGGAGGCGGGCATGTCGCCGGAGAGAAGGGATTGGCCGTCGACAGCAGGGTTGCCCCAAACAGTGTCGTGGTTGGCAGGTTCCACGACCCGGGGATGCGGAAGTTGTTAAACAGAAAATTGTCGACGATGCGGAACCGGTCGGAAACGTTGAAGGTGACTCCCAGATCGGCGGTTGACGATACTCGGCGCCCTGAAGTGGACCCGGTCTGTAGAAAGGAGCGAGTCCGGCTTCTGCTGATCAGCCCGTCAAAGGATTCGTTAAAGAAAGGAATGCCGGCGTCGCCACCCGAATAGCTGGCACTTGCCGAAAATGCAAGCCGACTGAAGTAGTTGCTCCGCAGGCTGAGCCGTTCGGTCGCAAAAGAGTTCCGCGTTGCCTGGAGCCGACTGTAAGAGAAGAATCCATTGCAACTAGGCAGGCTGGCAGGGGTCAACGGCGTGGCGCAAGGTTGCGACGCCGCAGTGTTAAACGGCAGGCCGAACTCCACAGCAGTTCCGTTCGACAGAGTCGCCGGATAGAAGCCGCCGAGCTGCCAACTCGTGTCGCCCTTGTAGTAATCAAGAAAGTGATCGTAACTCAGCACGCTCCGTGGCATGAACTTCCAGTCGGCGCCCGCGCGATAGGAGTTGAGAGTGGTATTCCACGGCTGGTACAGATACCCGTCCGTGCCCTCGTGAATACTGCTGAAGGACGGCCCGGTCATATTGTTGCGCGAGTACCCCAAGCGGAAGCTCAGTACGGATTGCGGCAGCAAGGTGAGATCGAGGTCGCTCATACGGCGTCTGGTGGCAAACGAGTGGGGCGACGTCTCTACGGGCACGTTGGGCACAGAAGTGGTCGGGTTCAGTGGATTGCCTAACAGGTTGTAGTCGAAGGAGTCCTGGTCCCGGCGGAAGCTGGCGCGGAAGTCATACCACCTGTCCTTGTCCGCGTTCAAGCGCAGGTAGTTGTCGGGATCGCCTCCCCATCCCATGCTGTGGATAAGAAGATTGTCGAAGAGAACGCCCTGGTGATTCTCGGACCGCATGGAGAGCATCTGGTCGAGCACGCGAGGGCCGGAGTGAAGATCTACCAGCGTGTCATACATGGCCGCGCTTCCGGTTGTGTCCGAGACGCGCACACCCAATTCCATCGATTGATGAATCACGTAGCCAGCGCTGACCACTTCCGTCGCGCCTGGAGCGCCAGTCGCTGAAATTTGCGCCCGCGCTGAAGACGCGAACGACAACATGAGGGTTGCAAGCAGCATGAGACGAACGCTATCGGGGAACATTAGTTCCCTGGTACCGGGAAGACCGGGCGCGGCGAAACCCAAGAAATGCAAGAGTTGTTGTGATTGGCTGGTCATGGCTCCCTCCTCACTTGAACAGGACGTTGCTGGAGTTCGACCCGTGAACAGCGGTATGGCACATCGTGCACGCCTGGTACTTCTGCGACAGGTTGTGTGCCGGTCCGATCGGTCCCTGGGTTGGAAAACTGTGGCATTGCAAGCACAGCAGACTGGTCTGGCTTACTCGCAGCAGGCGAGGGTTCGTGGCCCCGTGCGGGGTGTGACAACTGGAGCAGCCTTCGGTCTTGACGGGAAGGTGCTCGAAAACGAATGGGCCCTGCTTGTCCGCATGGCACTTCATGCACACGGCGTCACCGCTAGCGACGTTCCTTACCTGCCGCAGGGTGCTGGTGCCGTGAAGATTGTGACAGTCCGCGCATTCCACCAGGCCCTCGTTCACGCGGTGATGGAACGGTTTCGCAAAATCGGCCTTGGTAGCCGTGTGGCATCCGTAGCACAGCTGGGGCTGACTCTGCGCCAGCAAGCGATGCGCTTCTTTGGCGTGGTGGGGAGAATGGCAGTCCAGGCAGCCGACATCGTTGCTGGCGTGAGCGGACCGGGTAAAATGCGTTTGCCCTTGGCTATCTCCGTGACAACTCAGGCAGCGGGCGCTCGCCTGCGGGCGCGTGAGCTCCTTGAAACGAACAATCTTGCTGACATCACCGCCGCCGGCGACGTGATCGGCTCCCGGTCCGTGACAGGACTCGCAGCCGTGACCGTCTTTCAGTGTCGTCTTAAAGTGCGGAGTCGCCTCGAAGTTCTTCGTGTAAAGATCTTCGTGGCACGTCTTGCAGGTATCGGAACCCACATATTGCGAAGCCTCCACAACGGGACCTGCGGCGACTCCGCTGCTTCGTGCATTTCCGGAAAAACCGGGCAGGGCGGCCCCGAGCAGGACCAGCACGACTAACCCCGGCCCGCTCACAAATCCTGTTGCCTTCTTCATGTAGCGCTCCTCAGACGAGAGATCGTCGAATGTTCGAAGACCTCTCGCATCACTCCCCGTGCCAACATTGCGAGACCGGCATGGCGCAAACGCGTAAACCCTGCCGACATGCAACTGCGGCGACGCGGGCAAATCACCGATCGATTTGCTCACCAGGGCGCCAGATTACGGCTGGAAGAAAAAAATGGCTTGTGACGACTGAACCGGCAATGTGTGCGTTCCAACCCAGAGGGTTACAAATGGAACGGGCCCGAGGGGGGGCCGTGATGGCATCTCTGGCACAACTGACTCTCTGCCGCGACCAGAATGGCCTTCTGCTGCTGATAGTGGTGAGCGGAATGGCAAGTGAGACAGGTGAGGCGGGCCTTGGCGTGCCGCTCGCCCAAATTGACCTGGTGGCAGGTCGTGCAGACAGCTTGAGTGGTTTCTGGTCGCGCGTCCGCGAATCGGCGGATCTTGTCTGGATCCCCCGCCTCGGCATGCGCCGCGCCCGGCCCATGACAACCTTCGCAGCCTCGCTCCGACAGCTTCTCGCTTTTCAGGGTCTGCACGTGCGCAGACTGCGTAAAGCTCTTGTATTGATCCTCGTGACAGCCTTGGCATACCTCGGCGCCAACGTACTTGGCTGAATTGTCCTGCCCGGCATCGGGTGTTTTTTGGGCCAGCGCTGGGAAACAAATGAATGCGAGCACACTCGCAAGAGAAAACAGGGACCAACACAGAGTATGACTAGCTGGTTTCATGAGCTCTTTGCCAAACGCGGGCAGAAAAGCGCGGCGGACCGAAGTTGCACATCCGTGAGGTGCGACCGACCTAGGCGTGCGCCGAGCGCGGCCGCCGGGTCCGGCCGAGTCCGACCGAGCGGACCCGGTCGTACGCCACGTGGAGATCTTGACTCAGCAACGTGACTACGTGCAGGCATGCTTCGCGATGCTCACGCAGGAAGTGCAAGAGATCCTTGCGCTTCACCATGGCGACCTGGGCGTTGTCCAGCAGTTCGGCCGTGACTTCGTAGGCGCTTCCGGTCAACGAAGCGCTAAGCCCAAGAACTTCGCCCGGGACCGCGATGCGGAGGGTCAGGCGCCTGCCCGATTCCGAGCACACCGACAACTTCGCCCTGCCTTCGCAGAGAACGAAGACGCCGCGTGCCGGTTGCCCTTCCCGGAACAAGACCGTGTTCCTGGGACAAACCAGTCGGGACTTGACGGTATCGAACGCCTCCAGTGCGCTGGTGGGCAAATCGCAGAAGAGCCGCTCCGGGCGCAGGCTGCATTCGAGGCAACTTTGCTGTATGGCGCTCTCCATATGAAGTTGATATCTCTTAGGCGGGAAAAGCACAGTGACTGCAGTCACGGATTGCCGTGACCCTTCGCACAGGGAACCCCGGTCTTGCGCACTACGTGTTGGTGGCCATCGCTTTCAGGGCAACCTTGTTGCGAATGACCAGAGTGGATCCCTTGGCCTGTACGATCTGACGTTTCTTCAGGTCAGCAAACAACCGAGTGACCGTCTCGCGGGAGGTTCCGATCATCTGGGCAATCTCCTCGTGCGTGAGGGCCAGTTTTACGCGGGGCTCCTGCTTGGCGGCTTCTCCGTTTCTCGAACTCCATTCCAGCAGGAGCTTGGCGAGCTTCTCTCCGGCGGAGTGCGAAAGACCAAGCGATCTCACCTCGTGACAGGCATTGTTGTATTTCTCGCTCAGTTGTTCAGCGACTTTGAAACATGCGTCAGAGTGGTCTTTGAGGAAGCGCAGGAAATCCTCGCGCTTGACGAAGTTGACCTGGCAAGGGTCGATGGTCTCGGCGGTCAGTTCATAGGGCTTGCCCGAAACTGTGGCACTGAGACCCAGAACTTCACCCGGTTCGGCAATTTTCAGGATGAGGGTCTTGCCGTCGGTCGCGCAAATGGAGAGCTTTACCCGCCCTTTGCAGAGCACAAAAATGCCGCGCGGCGCCTGGCCCTCGACAAACAGAACCGCGCCCTTGGGGTAAGCGGTGGCGTATTTGATGGCCTCAAACGACTGCAGCGCGGAAGTCGGCAGGTCACAGAAGATGCGATCCGCGCGCATTTTGCAGGTGAGGCAGCTTTCGATGATGTCCAGTCCGTATGGTGAAAGCACGAGTAACCCCCTTGGCGATCCCGCTCTGGGACCGGTCAAGGCCCGATTCCCCCCTTGAGATGACCTTACGCAACAAGGGTTTGGGGCTGACCAGACCGTTGTGACCAGCGTCACGGTTACCAGTGTCCGCCCGACCCGGCCACCTCGCTGTGACTGCTGGCACAAATGGATGTGACGGGCCTCACAGGGGGCAGATTTGTCGGGTTTTTCTGGTATTGCGGCGCATTTCAGGGCATACTGGGCAGGAACGTATGCCTTCCCCGAATGAGCCCTAGGAAGGTGGGTCCCATGCTTGAACAACTAGAGCGTCACGAGGTTGAGGAACAACGGCTCGAACCCCGCCTCGTCACCCCTCCTGCGTATACCCCTGAAAACGACCAACGGCAGCGCCGGAGGATGGTTATCGCGTTGATTTTACTGCTGGTTGCACTGGGTCTGGTCCTGATTAAGGACCGTGATTTCTGGTTTCCTTCCGGCGACGTGGCAGAGTCCGAGCCAGTTGACGACCAGCCACCTGTGGCCACGCTGGAGCCGACGAGCTCTGCAGAGGCCCCAAAGCCCGTAACCGCGCCTCGGAAGAGGGGGCACACCGCGGTCCCTTCCAAAGCCACTGAAAAGGTCGTTCCTGCGCCTGTGGTTGCGGCATCGCGGGCAGTTCTACCTCCGCTCCGGGTGGACGTGGTCTCCAATGACCAACATCAACCAGTAAGGCCGGGCAGCCCGTCGATCAAGGTCGAAATGCAACCGGGGACAGTGGTCTCTTCGGTCTCCGACTCGGCCCCCGCCGGAACCGAGGTAGCAAGCGCCGGAACAGCTCCTCTCACCAACGCGGGCGAGAGGGTGCAGATGTCCACCGATACCCGCCAAGTGCTTTCACGCCCGGTGCGGCCGGAATACCCGCTATTGGCACGGCAAATGAAGGTACAGGGCAAGGTAGCTCTGGAAGCCTCGATTGGCAAGGACGGTGGAATCCAGAAGCTGCAAGTAGTCGGCGGACCCGCAATTCTGGCGGACGCCGCCCGCGAGGCGGTCCGGCAGTGGCGGTTCAAGCCCTACTACCAGGAAGGACAACCGGTCGAGACGCAGGCGAATATTACGGTGAATTTCACGATTGCGACCGACTGAAGAGAGCCTGTCCCCACACGAAAGGGCGGTGCGTTGAGCACCGCCCTTTTCTCGTATATCGAGTGCAAATAGCGAATGGGATTTTTCTACAAATATAACGAGCGTCCGGACTCTTTCGAGTCACGGACGCCCGGGCAGCCCTCCCCCAGAACTGCTCGCTGAAGAAGGTAAACGGGAGTCGAAATCCTGAGAATGGCACTTCCGTGCTAGACGACACCCACCAAGGTGCCATGCTGGAAGGCTAATCCGGCCGAAATCACTACCGGCTCTGTGGAAAACTAATCCGCTACGCTGGCGCGGCCCCATTCACTGGCGGGACGACCGGCAGCGTGACCTCGGGAGAGGGGGCAGGGTCGGCCGTAGCCTGGACAGGCGCGCCCACGGTCGCCTGGCGCATGTAGAAGGCAGCCGCCGTAGCCCTCTGCCAGAAGCGCATCCCTAGCCACAGAACCAGCATTACCTGAGTAACCACAAAAGCTCCCAGGACGTTGCCGGATGGCACAAACGAATGCCAGACCCAGATACCACCGGCTAGAACCGCCAGGCCCAGCACGCAAATGATTACGTACGCCGCCAACAGTGCGATCAGATTCTGCTGGGTGTACCGGAATGCGGCGGCCAACGATTTCCGGACTGCACGCTGATCTCGTACCACAACATCCACCTGTGCAAGGTCAAACCAGACGCGGATAACCGTCAGGACGAGAAATATGATCCCCAGCGTGGCCAAGTGTGTGTAAAAAGGCAAGAGTTCATAGGCGCTCTTTTCGGACGCTTTCACCAACGCGACATGGCCGCTAAAGAGCGCGCCGCCGATCAGTCCGGCGACGATGCCGTAAAACAAAAGCACTCGAACGAACTTCCAGACATTGCGCCCGCAGCAGCGAAAGAAATCTTCGCGAGATGGCCTGCCCTCCGACGTATAGGCATCGAGAACGCCCGGCATGCAGAACAACGTCACGAGGAAGAACAAGATCGCGAAGTACATGGCAGGTACGGCGGAGCCCCTGGATGAACCCCATTCCGGGCGGGCAACCATCTCAAGGTAGACGCCACGATCGAAACCATACAGGAGGCGGCCGGCGAGCAGGCTATGGTCCAGAACCGCGTGCAGGCGATTGCGAAACGCTGCAGTACCGAACTCGGCCAAAGTTAAGTTCAACAACCAGAACCAGAAGATATAGCGCTTGTGACGGCTTGCGATCCGGAGGCCGGCCAAAATCAAGTTGGTATCTTCCTTCACGTTCGCTCTCCTAAGCCAACCATCCAGCCAGAAACTGTGAGAAAAACTGCACCAGAAAGGACCAGTAGTTGGCGAGCTTCCGCGCCGGCGTCTTGTTGGGCTCCATGGTTCGACTGTTATTGAAGTTGTCACGATCAAGGTGGATGGCGTGATCCGGATCGATCTCAGCGGACTCAACTTTCGCTTTCTTCTGATAGCTGAATTTCGCCCAGCGATCCTGGCCGTCCCACTGTTCCCTGAGTTTCTCGCCATTGTCGAATCGGATCTCAACCTCGACAGGAAAGATGAAGTCCCCTTTGCGATGCAACAGGACTCTCGATTCGTAAAGCGTTTCACCCTTCTTTTCCTTCAAGTCCTTCTCGTACCAGTTCACGGGGTCGGAGCTGATCTGCATTACCTCGTAGTCGAAGACCTGGGTACCGTAAACGGCCTGGTTGAAATACCAGCGCAGGTCTTTGCCGGAAATCTCCTCGATCGTTTTGAGAAAGTCCTCTTTGGTCGGATGCGTGAAGCGATAGCGCATGAAGTAGGTGTGCAGGGCGTTGCGCATCGTATCTTCGCCGACGACCTTTTCCAGCGTGAGCAGAACGCAGGCGGTCTTGCCGTAGGTAACGCCACCGTAGGAATGTGAATTGGCATACTGCCATGCATTGCGTGCCATGGGATCGAGGTCAGCGACGTCGATGTAGAAAAGGCGCTGGTCCTCACGCTCTCCTAGAGTCGCTCCGAACAGGTTCCGGATCGAAGTATCGCGCCCGAAAATCGAATCCATGACCTTGACTTCGGTGTAGCTGTTAATGCCTTCATCCATCCATGCGTCTTCGAATTCGTTGGTTGCGACCATCCCGTACCAATACTGGTGACCGAATTCGTGCTCCACGACCAGCTCGGGCTCGTAGATACCTGCCGGCATCCACCAGGTCGTGCCACCCGTTATGAACGTGGGATACTCCATCCCGGAGGCCGCCGAATCGGGCTCCGGGTCCACCAGCGTCAGGGTCTTGTAGGGATAGGGCCCATACCAGCGCTCGAAGTGATCCAGGCTTTCTTTGAGGATCTTGGCGTGGCGTTGTTCCTGATTCCAGTGTGCCGGCTGCATCATCAGTCGTAGCTGAACTGTCCCCATGGCGCCCTGGAATGTGTCCTCGGCGACGCGGTAGCGCGGGCTAGCGGTCCAGGCGAAGTCGTGGATGTCGTCGCCATGGTAAGTAAGCGTTTGAGTACCGTCGGAGTTCCTGACCTCTTTCACACGAACGCCGCTCGCACCCACAACTTCGTACTGCGGCAAAGTCAAGCTCACGTCATATACACCGAAATCGGCGAAAAACTCAGTGGTTGCGTGGTACTGGTGGCAATTCCAGGCTCCGTGCCAGAACACACCCACTTTCGGGAACCACTGTCCCCCGAGGACGAAGTCACGGTTCCAACCACTGCGGGCCTGCGTCTCGGGAAACTCGTCGTGAAACCTGATCTTGAACTGAACGTAGTCCCCGGGTGCCACGGCCTTTGGCAAGACCACCTGTACGACAGTCTTATCGTCCTTGTTGCCATCATCTGGTTGAAGGAACTCCAGCTTTGAGGTGAGATCGCCCATGCCGACGACTTCGAAGCTCTTGATCTCGTCCGAACCTCGGTCTTTTTCTTCCCATTCCTCGTAGCGGGTGTCCCGGCTCCCGATCGCCTTAGCTTCGCGAACCCAAGTGGCTTTTGGTTGAAAGGCATTGAGATAGAGGTGGAAGGGAAAACGGTCGAGCGGCTGGCCAGTCAGGTTGTGGTAGGTGAGAAGCTCGGTGCCGTCCAGCGTATGTTTCACGGCGTCGTACTTCGCATCGATGTTGTAGGCGACAACGCGTTGCGAGAGGGGCGCGGAGGAGTTGATCGCCAGTGTGGTATCCGGAATCAGAGGTGCGACAACAGCAGCGTTCGCCGCCTCGGCTTCCGCAGTCTGCGCCACCGCGAGCATCGGCGCCAACGACGTTACCAGCAAAAGCGTAAACGTCCTGCAAAGCGACATCTTGCTGCCTCCGTTTGGGTAACGACAAGCGGGCAATGATACCCCAATGCGAGGGCTCTGAGGCATGGGATGGCATGGGAATGCTGGACCCGGGCGAAACCTGTTCGAGTTCGAGACGTCGCTCGCTTCGGGCTAGTGCGCTGCCATCGACCCGGCGAGGGCATCTGTGATCAGGTGATGCAGTCGCGCTTTTAATTCCGGCAGTCTCCGCTCGACGGCGGGGGAGAGAGCTTCCCCTGTTTCGAAGGACTCTCCGCAAATCGAAACGAGGTATGCCTTTGGACAGGCGCCGTACAACTCGGACGACAGGTCGAGCAGAGCGGTTGGCGAGAGATGGTGGGTGAAGGCGACCGGAGCGGACTCCGGGCACAGCTCTTCACAATAGAATTCGCCCGGGTTGCCATCTCGCCTGCAGTCGACGAACAGCACGACTTCTGCGCGGCTGACCGGCTCTGCCAGTTCTGGCGTGAGTTGGTGGCATGGAAGCACTTCGACATCCGGCGACGCATTCGCACGGAACAACTGCACCGCCACCTGCCAGCCCAGGCCATCGTCACAGAGAAGAGGATTACCGTAACCGAGGACCAGAACACGTGCCATAACGCACCTCCTGCGGTCTCAGCAGGGTCTTCGGACTTCATCCAGGATCTCGCCGGACGGACTGTGCAGTTCCACCACCAACGGCATTTCGCCCCATGCGTGCGTGGAACAGCTGAGACAAGGATCGTAGGCACGGATCAGAGCCTCGACGCGGTTGAGCATTCCAGGCGTCAGCCGTTCGCCGCGCACAAAGTGTTTCGCCACCTGCAAAATGCCGCGATTCATCGCCATGTTGTTGTGACCGGTGGCGATGATGAGGTTCGCCCAGCGGATCAGTCCCTGCTCATCGATCTTGTAGTGGTGGAAGAGTGTTCCCCGGGGAGCTTCGCAGCAGCCCACGCCCTCCGGACTATTCGGTCGCGCAAACGCCCGCACGTGTTTGGAAAGAATCTCAGGATCGTTCAGCAACTGTTCCATGCGTTCGACGCAATAGAGGATTTCGATGAGGCGCGCATGGTGATAGTGGAAGGAACTCAGTACCGCCGTACGCTGCAATTCGTGAAACTCAGCCAGTTCCTGGTCGGCGCGCGGAGTTCCGCACCGGTCTGCAACATTCATGCGCGCCAGCGGACCGACGCGGTAGATTCCCTCCGGATAGCCGGTTGGCATGTAGTACGGCGACTTCAGATACGTCCAGGATTCAACTTTCTCGCCAATGTATTGCTGGTAGTCGGCGGGATCGAGCCCGTTCGCGACTACATCTCCAGCCGCGTTCACAATGCGGATACCGCCGTCGTAAAAGGTCAGGCCGCCGTCTTTTTTCACAATCCCCAGGAACAATGTCGGGAAATTGCCGAAGGTCGCAACTTCTTCGCGGAACCTTTCGACAACGCTCTTGAACCATTCGAGGGTTCGCTCGGCAATCTTCAGGACCTCTGGAATCCCTGCCAGGATCGCGTCGCGATTCAGCTGTGAGAGCGGCTCGCTCACTCCACCCGGCACCACCCACGCTGGATGAATGCGTTTCCCGCCCAGACGCTCGATGATTTGTTGGCCGAACTGGCGCAGGCGAATTCCATCCCGCGCCAGCTCTTGTTTTTCCGCCAGAACTCCAAACAAACTCGTCTTGGCCGGGTCCGCGTCCATGCCCAACAGCAGATCGGGGGATGAAAGGTAGAAGAAGCTCAGGGCGTGCGACTGGACCACCTGGGCAAGACCGAAGATGCGCCGCAGTTTGTCGGCAGTCGGCGGGATGCGAACCGCGAGCAGCGCGTCGCAGGCCTTGGCAGAAGCGATAAGATGACTCACCGGGCAGATCCCGCATATCCGCGCCATCAGGGCGGGCATCTCGGAGAAAGGCCGGCCCTCGCAGAATTTCTCAAATCCACGAAACTGAGTAACGTGGAAGCGCGCATCTTCCACGCGACCGTCCTCATTGAGGTGCAGGGTGATCTTGGCATGCCCCTCAATACGAGTTACCGGGTCGATCACAATCGTCTTGCGGGTTGCTTCTTCCACGAGGCTAGGCTCCAAACCGGGTCTTCGAGCTCAAGTCGGGCTGGCGGCCTTCGAGTAGCTCGGTCAAAACATAGGCAATGGTGTCGGCCGACGGCGGGCAACCGGGGATGAATACATCCACGTGCACAGCCTCATGTACGGGCCGCACCCGGTCCAGCAACTTGGGAATGTCCTGATCGGGTGTGCCCGCATCCAGCGTCGTGTTCTCGCGGTAGGCCCGGTCACAAACAGCTTTGGCGCCGAACGGGTTGCGCATCCCGGGTACGTTGGAGGTGACCGCACAATCGCCCAGCGAAACCAGCGTCTTCGTGCGAGCCCGAATCGTAAGTATTTTATGGAGATCTTCTTCGCTGCTAACTGCGCCTTCCACTAACGTGATGTCGACATCGTCGGGAAAGGTCTTTGTGTCCACCAGCGGGCTGTAAACCAGGTCGACCTTCTCGGCAAGAGCAATCAGTGCTTCGTCCATGTCCAGAAACGACATATGACATCCTGAACATCCATCGAGCCAAACCGTGGCCAAGCGTGCCTTGCTCACTCGCGATCCTCCCGCATCAAGGTCAGGTAAGGCAGGAACTGCCGCCGCTTCAACATTTCCGCCACCGATCTTCCCTTTTCCGACAGGGCGCCAGTGGGGCAGACATGCACGCACTTGCCGCACCCTGTACAGGTTTCCGAGGAGCCCCAAGGCTGATTCAGGTCGGTAATCACTTTGGCATCGATGCCACGCCCCATTACATCCCAGGTGTGGGCGCCTTCAATCTCGTCGCATACCCGCACGCACCGCGTACATAGAATGCATCGGTTGTGGTCGACGATGAAGCGCTCGTGCGAACCATCCACTTGAGACTTCGGGTAGATATAGGGAAAATGCACGTGGGTAATCTGGAGCCGCTGGGCCAGCGTCTGCAACTCGCAGTGCCCGTTTGATACACAGACCGAGCAGATGTGATTGCGCTCCACGAAGAGCAACTCGAGGATGGCCTTGCGGTAGCCGTCGAGTCGTTCGGAACTGGTCGTGATTTCCATCCCCTCTTCTACCCGCGTCACACATGCGGGGAAGAGACGGGGCGAGCCCTTGATTTCGACCAGGCACAGCCGGCACGCACCCACATTTGTCAGGCCGCGCAGGTTGCACAGCGTGGGGATGAAGATCTTGTTCTGGCGGGCAACCTCCAGGATGGTTTCGTCCTGGCGCGCACTGACGTCTCGCCCGTCAATCTTCAGAGTCTTAATGTTGGAGGCGACGTTCATGGTGCTTCCTCGCTCACTCCGCACACCCCGGCCGGGCACCGTTTTTCGTCTACGTGGGCCTTGTACTCGTCGCCAAAGTAGCGCAGCGTGCTCAGCACAGGATTGGGCGCGGACTGCCCAAGACCGCAAAGACTCGTGTTTCGCAAGAGGTCGCAAAGTTCTTCGAGCATAGCGACGTCCTGGGCGCCTGCTGTTCGGGCCGTGATCTTGGCCAGCAATTCATTCATCTGGTACGTTCCCACCCGGCACGGAACGCATTTGCCGCAGGATTCGGTCATGCAGAAGTCCATGAAGTACTTGGCCACGTCGACCATGCAGGAGGTTTCGTCCATGACGATCATGCCGCCCGACCCCATGATCGACCCGGCCTTGGCCAGCGACTCGTAATCCACCGGCATGTCCAGATATTCGGCGGGCAGGCACCCGCCCGAAGGGCCGCCGGTCTGCACCGCCTTGAAGCGCCTGCCGTCCGGAATGCCGCCACCGATTTCGAACACGATCTCGCGCAGCGTGATGCCCATGGGAACTTCCACCAGACCGGTGTTCATGACGCGGCCCGCAAGCGCGAAGACCTTCGTTCCCTTGCTCTTTTCCGTACCAATCTGCGCGTACCAATCGCCGCCGTTACGGATGATGGCTGGCACGTTGGCATAGGTCTCCACGTTGTTGATGAGGGTGGGCTCGCCGAAAAGGCCTGCCTGCGCCGGATATGGCGGACGCGGTCTTGGAGTGCCGCGCTTCCCTTCCACCGATGCGATGAGGGCAGTTTCCTCGCCGCAGACGAATGCGCCAGCTCCGAGTCGTATATCGATGCGGAAATTGAACCGCGTTCCGCAAATGCTCGTGCCCAGCAGGCCGATCCGCTCCGCCTGACGGATCGCCGTGCGCAGACGCTTGATAGCAAGTGGGTATTCGGCGCGAACGTAAATGTAGCCTTCGGAAGCACCCACGGCGTAAGCCCCGATGAGCATGCCTTCGAGCACACGATGAGGATCGCTCTCGAGCACGCTGCGATCCATGAAAGCACCGGGATCGCCTTCGTCTGCGTTGCAGATCACGTATTTCTGGCTCCCTACCGCTTTTGCGACCGTGCTCCACTTCAGGCCGGTGGGATAGCCGGCGCCGCCTCGCCCGCGCAGGCCGCTCTTCACGACCTCTTGCACTACCTCGGACGGAGTCATTTCGGTCAAGACGCGGATCAGCGCGCCGTATCCGGCCGAACCGACGTAGTCCTCGATGCGCTCGGGATCGACAATGCCGGAATTCTCAAGGACAATCTTTTTCTGCCTTTGGAAGAACGGAACGTCCGTGCGGCAAACGAGGCGGGTGACGGGCTGAGCATCGAGAGCGTCGAGAATTTCGCCGGCGTCCGCGGGCGTCACATGCTGGTAGAGCGTTCCCGCGCCCGTCGAGACCAGGGGGCCTTCGGCGCACAGACCCATACAACCGACGCCCTTGGACTGGCATTTCTTCTCCCAGCCCCGGCTCACGATCTCCTTGTCGAGCGCTTCTTTGACGTTCTGGCTTTGGCAAGACACGCAGCCGGCGGCCACACACACATTCACTCGATGCTGAAACTGGCCCTGCGTCGCCCGCTCGTCTTCGGAGATCTGCTCGAGTTCTTCAGGAGTCATGGCGTGTCCACTTCCCCAGCCGCTCCCGCAGGCCTTGGGTTGTTACCTTGCCCGCGACTTCGTGGTCGTACACGACCGCAGGCGCAAGACCGCAGGAACCCAGGCACCGGGCCGTCAGCAAGGAGACCTTTCCGTCAGGCGTAGTCTCGCCCGGTTTGACTTCCAGATCGTGCTGGACTGCCGATAGCAACTGCGGCGCACCTTTGATGTAACAAGCCGTGCCCATGCACACGACGCAGGTGTGCTCGCCCGCCGGCTTCAGGGTGAAAAAGTGATAGAAGGTAGCGACGCCATAGGCGCGGCTCAGCGGCACCCGGAGCGAGATGGCCACGTAACGCAGGGCTTCTTCGTCCAGATACCCGAAGGTTTCCTGCACGGTGTGCAAAGCCTCGATCAGTCCGCGTGACTGGTTCCCCAGCCGGCGCATCGTTGCGTCGACCAGGCGCCAGCGCTTGTCAAGGCTGGGAGCGGTTGGCTTGGAAAAGTCGGTGATCATACTTAGGTTCCCGGTCGAGCAGTGCCGTCCACGCACGGGTTGAGCGCACGAGCAATCCTGCTCAACAGTTCAGCTTAGAAGGACTTTGGAGGTGAGTATGTGACCGTGGTCACGCGAGTGTGCTTCAGTTAACTTGATGTATTGACAAATATGGACTTCCAGGTCAGAGATTCAGCTTCGGAGCGGAAACGCGGTGATGTGCCACCAGCACCTGCCCGGGGCTCACCCACCGTCCTCGGCCGACACCTCGCAGGTGAATAGGAGAAAACCGCTCGCCTCAAGACCCTCCGGAGATGGATGCCAATTCCCGCAACATCGTAACGCACTTCCACGTTCTCACCTGGACGCCGGTTGCGCGGTCAGCTGCAGGTAGTCGTACCGTTCGTCTTCGAGCCAGTTCAGCCATTCGGAGAAACCGGCACCCGTGAGACACGAAACTCGAAGTATCTCCAGACCCGGGTGCACGCGACGGGCATTTTCCTCCGCGGCCTCGACGTCAAAGGGCACGTAGGGCAAAAGATCAATCTTGTTCAAGATCAGTAACTCGGACTTGAAGAAGATCGACGGGTACTTGAGGGGCTTGTCCTCGCCTTCGGCCACGCTCAACACCACGATCTTGGCGGCTTCCCCGAGATCGTAGCTGGAAGGACACACCAGATTGCCGACGTTCTCAATGAACAGGATATCCAGGTCCTCGAGCTTCCAATCCGCCAGATGGCGCTCGATCATGCGGGCATCGAGGTGGCACGTTCCGCCGGTGGTAATTTGTTTCACGGGGTAGCCGAAACGGCGCAGGCGCGCTGCGTCGTTTTCAGTCTGGATATCTCCCGTCAAAACTGCAACACGCTCGTCGCCCGAAAGTGCCCCCAGAGTCCGCTCCAGCAGGCTCGTCTTGCCAGAACCCGGCGAACTGATCAGGTTCAGACACAGAACATCGTGCTGCCGGAAGCGCTCCCTCAAGGAGGCTGCGATGCGGTCGTTTTCACTCAGAACTTTTTGTTCCAGCGGCACTCGGTTCACGGTCTTCCACCTCCAGATAAGCCAGTTGCAGTTCATCTCCACTGATGCAATCGGACACCATGCTGTGGCACTCCGCGCATTCGAAGTCGTAATTGGAAACGGTGAACTCCGCCCGGCATTGACGACATCGATGGCGACGGGGACACACTTCGATTTCCAGCCGCAGACCGTCGAGATCGGTGTCACGAGCCAGCACTTCGAAACAGAAGCCCAGAGCCTCCTGATCGATCGCCGCCAACTCGCCAACGCGAACCCCCACTTTTGTCGGGTGCGCGTCGGGATATCGTCGTGCCTCGGTTCTCACGGCTTCCAAAATCGAGTTGGCGATACCCATTTCGTGCATAACGGCCTTCAACAGATTCGCGGCAGTTGGTCCCCGGCGAGCATGTCCACGATGCGCGTCGTGCCCAAATCCGTGCGCATGATCACAAGGCCAGGATGACGCTCGGAAACCGTTCCGATCATCCGAGCGTTCTTGCCCAAGGGATTCCGCCGCATCGTGGCGAGCAGACCGTCGGCAACGATGGGCGGGACAATTGCAATCAGCTTGCCTTCATTCGCTACATAAAGCGGGTCCAAGCCCAGCATTTCGCAGGCGCCTCTGACTTCTTCCCTCACGGGAATTTCGCGCTCGATCAGTTCGATCCCGACTTTCGATTGAGCGGCGATTTCGTTGAGCGCACTGGAGAGGCCGCCCCGGGTCGGATCTCGCATGCAACGGACTTCCTTGGTGACTTCGAGCATTTCGGCCACCACGGTGTGCAGCGCTGCACTGTCGCTTTCGATCAGAGATTCGAATTCCAGACCTTCGCGCTGCGCGAGGATAGCTATTCCGTGATCACCGATCGTGCCGCTCAGCAAGACTTTGTCTCCTGGGCGAGCTCGATTCGCCGAGATGTCCACGCCCTCCGGTACAATGCCGATCCCCGTTGTGTTGATGAAGAGCTGGTCCCCGCTTCCCTTCTCGACCACTTTCGTGTCGCCCGTGACGATGCTCACTCCGGCCGCCACCGCGGCTTCGCGCATGGATTGCACGACACGCCTTAGAGACTCGATCGACAGGCCTTCTTCGAGGATGAACGCCACACTTAGAAACAGAGGCCTGGCACCTCCCATGGCGAGGTCGTTCACGGTGCCATGCACAGCCAGCGAGCCAATATCGCCTCCGGGGAAAAAAAGTGGCTTCACGACAAAGGAGTCAGTCGTAAACGCCAAGCGCGCTCCGTTCACCCTCACAATCGCCTGGTCATCCAGGCGGTCCAGCATGGGATTGTGGAACGCCGGCAAAAAGATGTCGCGGATGAGATCGGCGCTCAACGTGCCCCCGCTGCCGTGCCCAAGGAGTATGGTGTCCTTCGCCGGCATGGGTGCTGGGCACGTAATAGCAGCGAACGTCTTTAGCGCTTCAGCCACTCTGCCTCCTCAAACGGCCGGTGCGTGACGCCGGTAGCGGTAGTAGGCGGCACAAGCGCCTTCCGACGACACCATGGGCGCCCCCAGCGGATTGTCGGGCGTACACCGGATCGCGAAGGCTGGGCAGTCGGTCGGCTTCCGCAGTCCCTGCAGCACCTGAGCACTGATGCATTCCGCAGGTTCATCCGCGGTGATCAGGTGAAGATCGAAGACCTTGTTTGCATCGTAAGCGGCGTATTCATCCCGCAACCGCAAGCCGCTTTGAGGAATCATGCCGATGCCGCGCCACTTCTGATCGGCGACTTCAAACACTTCTCGTATCGCCTGCTGCGCAAATAGATTGCCGGCATAGCTCACGGATCGCACGTACTGGTTTTCAACCTTGGCCTGCCCTGCTTCCAGTTGGCGCACCAGCATGAGCACAGCTTGAAGCAGGTCCACGGGTTCGAAGCCCCCAACCACGATGGGGACCGCGAAGTCTCGAACCAGCCCCTCGTATTCCCCGCATCCCATGATTGTGCAAACGTGCCCGGGTGCGACAAATGCCTGTACCCGGTTTTCATGGGAAGCCAGCAAGGCGCGGATCGCGGGCGGAACCAGCACATGGGAAACCAGCATCGAGAAATTTTGGAGCCCTTGCCGCTTGGCCATCCAGGCAGCCATCGCGTTGGCAGGAGCTGTGGTCTCAAAACCGATCGCCAGAAAAACTACTTTACGATCTGGCAAGCGCTGCGCGATCTTGATAGCTTCGGTCGGGGAGTACGCGACGCGGACATCCGCGCCTTTCGCCTTCGCGCGCAACAAGTCCGACTTGGAACCCGGAACGCGCAGCATGTCACCGTAGGAAACCAACGTCACGTCCGGCCGCGAGGCCAACTCGATCGCCTTGTCAATGGTTTCCAGTGGCGTAACACAAACGGGGCAGCCCGGTCCGTGAACCAGCTCCAGGCCTTTGGGAAGAAGCTCGTCGAGGCCGAAGCGCATGATGGTGTGGGTCTGCCCGCCGCAGATCTCCATCAGCACCCAGGGGCGAGTGCACACCTGCGCAATTTCCGACGCCAAGCCCCGGGCCAAGCGACCGTCGCGATACTCATCGATATATTTCATGGCGACCCCGTCCCGCTGTCTATGGAACGACTGTAGCGTCGTCTGAACAGGGCATCGGTGATGTAGATCACAAGCGGGAGTGATGCTGGGTGCTGGTTGGCAGAGTTTACGAACGGATCTCAGGCCGGGGATTTCGTCAGCGATGGCAGGATCGCGGGGTCTTCGTCCGCCAGTTCTTCTTCCAAGGCGCCTAGCTGCTCGAGGATCTCGTAAGTGCGCTGCGCCTCTTCAGCGTCCACGCGGCTGATGGCGAAGCCCACATGCACCATCACGTAGTCGCCCACCTCGGCTTCCGGCACAAAGCCCAGCGCGACCTGGCGGGTAATTCCGCCGAACTGCACCTGGCCCACTTCTACCCCGCCGATACTCTGTTTCGTCAGAACCTTGCCGGGGACCGCGAGGCACATACGATATTCCTTTCAGGCATTTGCAGGTTCAGCTAATTCCACCAGGAGCCTGTCTACGACATTCTGAGCGCGAGTGAGAGCGTTCTGCAATGACTTCTGAACATCCTGTGACAGGCCCGCTCCTGTGCTGATGTTCCCGGGCTCGACTCCTATGACGTAGCAACAGTACGGCAGGTCCCCAAGGAAAGCTGCCGTCGCCAGAACTTCGCCGGCGTTGCCCTCACTGGCTTTTGTCGGGCTGCCTGAGGCGTAGCGAAGTACGTCAGATCCCTCGAGAACGGAAACCGTTCCGGGCTGGCGTCCAGAAGCCACCGCATCCAGCACCACCAAGGCCTGCCGACCCGCGATTCGGCTCAGCAGTTCCAGACCTTGGGTACCCCCGTCGACGAATTCGATGAACCCACCGGCATACCGATACCGTTCGGCCAGATCCGTAAGCAGCACAGGGCCTACTCCGTCGTCGCCCAACCGGACATCTCCCAAGGCCAGGACCAGGATGGGCGCGGTATAGCCGCAGAGGACCGATTCAGTTGTCATATTTCATGGCTCCTGGATCGCAACATCAGGATGTGCGGATTATTGGTTCGGGCTCACGGGCGTGCAGTGATATTGGTCACAACGATGAGTGACCATCCTGCGCAACCGGCCCGACATCCAGGTTCGTTCCCGTGTCCCGGGCAAACTCTCTCCGGATCGGTTAGGATTTTCGTTCACCAGCTGCAAGCCCACGCTTTGCTTCCGATAGAATGGGCAGTCCCCTGTGTTGGCCAAGTGGGAGGAAAAACCGCGTGATCATCGGTGTTCCGAAAGAGACCTATCCTGGAGAAAGGCGCGTCGCGCTGGTTCCGATGGTCATTCCAACGCTTGTCAAGGCCGGCTTCGAGGTCGTGATCGAATCGGGCGCTGGGATACAAGCGGGCTACCCCGACTCCCAGTATTCTGAAAAGGGCGCTCAAATCCTGGCAGCTCGGGCTGGAGTGTTTGAAAAGGCGGACATTCTGCTCCAGGTTCTTTGCTATGGCTCAAACGACGTCACTGGCAAAGACGATCTTCCACTGCTTCACAAGGATCAACTACTGATCGGTTTCCTTCGTCCCTTCGGATCGCGAGAAGCGGTCGAGCAAGTCGCTGACCGGGGCGTGACGGCTTTTTCAGTCGAACTGGTGCCTAGGACGACGCGCGCTCAAAGCATGGATGCGCTCTCCTCGATGGGCACGATTTGCGGGTATAAAGCAGTTCTGATTGCGGCCGACAGCCATCCTCGGATCTTTCCCATGCTGACCACGGCCGCGGGCACCATCACTCCGGCTCGCGTGTTTGTGATCGGCGCCGGTGTCGCCGGATTGCAAGCGATTGCTACGGCACGGAGACTCGGTGCGGTGGCGTCCGCCTACGACCTGCGACCCGCCGCCAAGGAGCAGGTGCAGAGTCTCGGCGGACGTTTTATCGAACTTCCCATTGAAGCGAAGGACGCCCAGGATGCGCGTGGTTATGCCCGCGCGCAGGACGAGAGTTTCTACAAACAGCAGCGCGAACTGCTGGGGCGCGTGGTCAAAGAGAGTGACGTCGTAATCACTGCCGCCGTGATCCCGGGTAAGAGGTCCCCGATCCTGGTGACCGAGGAGATGGTCCAGGGGATGGCCCCCGGATCCGTGATCTTCGACCTGGCCGGCGAGCGCGGCGGGAACTGTGAACTGACCCAGCCCGGTAAGACCATCGTGAAGCATGGCGTGACGATAATTGGCGCCATCAACGTCGCCAGTGGAGTCCCCTACCACGCCAGCCAAATGTACGCTCGCAACGTAACCGCGTTCCTGTTGCACCTCATCAAAGACCAGAAGCTACAGCTCAATTTGGACGATGAGATCGTTCGCGAGACCCTGGTGACCCGCGGTGGAGCAGTGGTCAACCAACGTGTGCGCGAGTTTTTCGCCATGCCAGCGCTTGCGATGCAGGGCTGAACCGAACTCCGGAGGACAGATGAACAGCTCGACCCTGATCAACGGCCTCTTTATCTTCATGCTGGCGGGATTCATCGGATTCGAAGTGATCCGACGCGTCTCGCCGTTGTTGCATACACCCCTGATGTCGCTCACAAACGCTCTGGATGCGATCGCGGTCGTTGGGGCCATCGTGCTGGTGGGCGAGCACAAGAGCACGCTTTCCGCGGTACTGGGTACGCTGGCGGTCATCGCCGCGACCAGCAACATCGTAGGTGGATTTCTGATCACCGACCGCATGCTGAAGATGTTCAAGAGCAGCCGTCCGGCAGCCAAATCATGAGCGAATTCGCCGGCAATCAGGTCGTCATCGAAGTCATTTATCTCGTCGCGAGCGCATTGTTCATCCTTTCCTTGAAGTGGATGAGTTCTCCGACGACGGCAAGGCACGGCGTCTGGGCCGGTGAACTTGGCATGCTGCTCGCCATCGCCGGCACCCTGCTGCACCACGGCATCGTCGACTACCAATGGATCGCGGTCGCGCTGGTGCTGGGGACGGTCATCGGAGTCCCTCTCGGCCGGGTGCAGATGACGGCTGTGCCGCAGCGGACCGCTCTGAGCCACGCTTTTGGTGCCCTGTGCGTCACCCTGGTGGGCACGGCCGAGTTCTATCTGCGCTCTCCAGACATTTCACGCTTCATGATGTCCGTGCTCTCGATGGAGGTGATTCTCGGGTCCTTGACGTTCACTGGCAGCCTGATGGCGGCTGGCAAACTGCAAGAGATCCTGCCCCAGCGCCCGCTCACCTACAAAGGGCAAAATTTCGTTAATTTCCTGCTGCTCGCAATCGCCGTCGTGCTGGCGGTCTACCTGGTGCTTCATCCGGAGGCGCGGCAGCTTTATCCGTTCATGCTGGTCATCGCGCTGGCTTTCGGTGTCCTGCTGGTGATTCCGATTGGCGGTGCCGACATGCCCACGGTTATCTCCTTGTTAAATGCATATGCGGGACTGTCGGCGGCAGCTATGGGCTTCGTCCTGAACAACAAGCTACTGATCGTCGCGGGCGCGCTTGACGGATCTTCGGGTCTGATCTTGTCGGTGATCATGTCGAAGGCGATGAACCGGTCCTTTACCAATGTCCTGTTCGGGGCCTTTGGCCAGGTCCAGGTTTCCGCAGCTGCCGGACAAGAAGCCAAACCGGTGCGAAGCGCTACCGCCGAGGAAGCGGCGGCGATTCTTTCGGCCGCAAACAAGGTGGTCGTCGTTCCCGGTTATGGCATGGCGGTAGCACAAGCGCAGCACAAAGTCCGCGAACTCTATGACGCTCTCAGCAAGCGCGGTGTGGACGTTCGTTTCGCCATCCATCCGGTTGCGGGTCGTATGCCGGGACATATGAACGTGCTGCTCGCCGAAGCCGACATCCCCTATGACCGCCTCATGGACATGGAAGACATCAACGGGGACTTCCCGCAGACCGACGTGGCCCTGGTGATCGGCGCCAACGACGTGACCAACCCCGCCGCCCGAACAGACTCCTCCAGCCCCATTTACGGAATGCCCATCCTGGACGTAGACAAGGCGCACACCGTGATGGTCATCAAGCGCGGCATGAGTCCGGGCTTCGCCGGAATTGACAATCCTCTTTATTACCTCGACAACACCCTGATGCTGTTCGGGGATGCGAAGGCTTTTGTGGGAAGCATCGTTCGCGAACTAACCGGGGGCGGACACAGCTAGTCGTCAAGCCGTACAGAACCCCGCCCAGCCTCCGCGCTGACGTTCCCCGTGTGCGCTATCCTCTATGCATGCGTGCGCCCACTCTTCCTGCCGGAGATCAAGTCCTGGTCCAGATCGTGGATGCGGCGCTGGCCGACGCAACCCGCCGAAGTGGCTCCTGGCTTGTATGCCGCCCCGGGTGTACCCAATGTTGTATCGGAGTATTTTCCATCAGCCAACTCGACGCCCTGCGACTTCAACGCGGTCTTGCCGAGCTTGCCGACCGTGAACCTGAACGCGCCGCCCGCATCCAAGCACGCGCTCGCCAATCAGTAGGACGAATCGCCCCGCAGTTCCCCGGCAATCCGGAGACCGGCGTGTTGTCCGAGGATGAGGTCGCTGAACGGCACTTCGAGCACTTCGCGAACGACGAACCTTGCCCCGTGCTCGATCCATCATCCGGAACCTGTGAACTCTATGCATCACGCCCGATTACCTGTCGAGCGTTCGGACCGCCTGTCCGGTCGGAAGACGGATTAGGCGTCTGCGAACTCTGTTTTCATGGGGCTACCGATGAGCAAATCGCCGCCTGCGAAATGGAAGTTGATCCGGACGATCTCGAATCAGAGCTCCTGCTGGAATTGGAAGAGACAAGCGGCCGAAGCGGTCGCACGCTGATCGCCTTTGCATTAGCGGACTGATTACCTCGGCCGACCCTTCAGGACCTGCCGCCAAGAATATCCAGAACTTTTTCGGCGGCCCGCACTCCGCGATACTGCGCTTCTTCGAAGATCGAGAATCCGCTCAGATCAGAATTTGCATACAGCAACCGGCCTCTGAGGCTCGCAAGCTCGCGCCGCGCTGCGGAGAAAATAGCGCCCGGCCGTGGCCGCGCCATCGCGTGGCCGAAACGCATGATGTCAATGCGCGAGACGCACTGGCGAATATCCGGATGCACGCGTTCCAGGTCATGCAGAATCGCTTCCTTCCAGTAGCTCCAATCTTTTTCCAAGAGCAGTTGCCGATTCGCCGCCGGTGCTCCATCCGCGAGTGCCCAGTAGAACGTCCAGACAGTACGCTCGACGTGGCTGCGCAGAGTCTGGTGCATCGCGTCCACGTAGCCCAAGGTTGGCGAATCCATCACCACGCTGTCCCAAGTCACGTCTGTTCCGTAGTTTGCGGGCAACCACTCCAGTGTTACATTGGCGGTGAGCCAGGGCGAATACTCGAAATCGTGGAGAGGTGCCACCCCGTCAACCAGATACGGAGCCAGGAACGTTGGCGCGGCGAAGATCACGAACTCTCCGCGATATTCGGTTTCTCCGGCGAAGACGCTGTACCCGTTTCCCCGGCGCACAATCCGGTGCACCATCTCGCCCGTTCGGACAAACGCGCCCACTCGCTGCAGCAAGCGCTTCACAATCCAACCATTTCCCTCCGGCCAGGTAATCGGGCCCTTCTCTTCCGGTTCGCGTGATGCGAAATAGTGGATTCCCGCCCACGCCGACGTGTCCGACGCCACCGCTCCGTAATCGTCCCGGCAGCAATAGTTCATGTACCACTTTAAGATCCTCGAATCCATCCCTTGGCTTTGGAGCCAGTCACCGAACGGAATCCGATCGAGATCAGCGCTGTGCGGAGAGAGACCTCGTTCCATGGGGATGGTAAACTCGCCGCTCTCGCGGAATTTGTGAATGGAATCTTCCAGACGACGGAACTGCTCGCGATCTTTCGTGCTTAAACCGACGCCGGGTTCGATTCCCTCTTGCCACCGGCCATAAAGAAAAAGCCTCTCCTGCGGTGCAAAGCAGAGGAACCTCTCTTCCCACACACCGTTGTTCAGTACTCCGACTTC
>Ga0075030_100000627_pt1 | contig 31041 bp, 35 predicted proteins | sample LitLauG_LLR_2012_FD_71393 | JGI IMG/M metagenome (GOLD analysis project Ga0075030, IMG submission 71393) | Freshwater sediment microbial communities from Pennsylvania, USA - Little Laurel Run_MetaG_LLR_2012 | ecosystem: Environmental > Aquatic > Freshwater > Creek > Sediment | place: USA...
CGGCGAGCACCGCGTTGGCCGCGATCGCGGCGTCGACCGCGTTGCCGCCGCGACGCAACACGTCGATGCCCGCGGCGGTTGCCGGCGCGTGCGGCGTCGCCACCATCGCGGAGGCCGAGCGCGCGACCGCGCGCGTGGGATGTTCGCCGTTCATGGCGCGCAACGTATTCCGCCCGAACGCGCGCGACCTTCGTGCGTGCCAAGGCGCGCGTCGCGACCGTGCGGAAGCGTACGGCAATGCTCGTGCTCGATCGCGTTCAACGCTCGTTCGGTTCGGTCGCGGCCGTGCGCGGCGTCAGTTTTTCGGTCGATCGCGGCGCCGTCTTCGGCCTGCTCGGGCCCAACGGTGCCGGCAAGACGACGATCATGCGCATGATTCTCGGCATCTTCGTTCCCGACGGCGGGACGATCGCGTGGAACGGCAGGCCCGTCGATCTCGCGACGCGCCGCCGCTTCGGCTACCTCCCCGAAGAGCGCGGCCTCTACGGGAAGATGAAAGTGCGCGATCACATCGTCTACTTCGGGCGCCTGCACGGCCTCGAAGCCGTCGACGCCGGCCGGCGAGCCGACGCCTGGATGGCAACGCTCGACATCGAACGCTACGCGCACCGCGCGTGCAGCGAACTCTCGAAAGGCAACCAGCAAAAGGTGCAGCTGGCCTGCGCGGTCCTCCACGAACCGGAACTGCTCGTGCTCGACGAGCCCTTTTCCGGCCTCGATCCCGTCAACGCCGAGACCATGCTCGACTGCATCCGCGCGCTCGCCGCGCGCGGCACCACGCTCGTCCTCTCGAGCCATCAGATGTTTCAAATCGAAAACGCCTGCACCGCGTTCTGCATCATCGGCGCGGGCGAGGTCCGCGCGCGCGGGACGCTCGCCGAGCTGCGCCGCGAATTTCCCACGCGCACCGTGCGGGTCGCGCCCGACTTGCCCGGCATTCGCGCCGCGTTCGCCGCGCGCGGCGCGGCGGGGCCCGTGCCCGCGGGCGACGGCGAGATCGCCTTCGAACTCCCGGCCGGGACCGATTTCGGTTCGTTGCTGCGCGACGCCGTGGCCGCAGGCCCCGTCGAATCGTTCGAGCGCCAAGAGCCGACGCTCAGTCAAATCTACGTCCGCACGCTCGGGCCCGTCGAGGCCGCGCGATGAACGAGATCGGCATCGTCTTTACCGCCGAGATCCTGCGCAAACTGCGCTCGCGCATCTTCTGGATCGCGACGGTCGGCGGCGTGCTCGTCATCGCCTTCATCGTGACGGCGCCCGCGCTGTTCGCAGGCGTCGCGCGCTCGTCGAGCAGCGACGTCATCCTGGCCGGGCCGCCCGCGCTGCGGGAGCGCGCCCGAACGCTGATGACGGCCAAGAAAGAGTACCGCGTGGTCGCAGAGCTCGACGCGCTGCCGTCGAACGTCACCACGAAATTCCTCGAAGAGCACGGCAACGCGGGCGCCGCGATCGCCATCTCGGAGCGCAACGGCGCGCTGCACCTCGACGTCTATCCGCGCGACCTCTCGGCGTTCGACGACGTCGAGTTCCGCGAACTCGTGCCGCTCAACGTCGAGCTGGCCACCGGAATCGCGCCGGCGCGAATCGAAAAGGCCTCGACGATTTCGCGCACGCTGCACGCGCTCGACGCGAAATTCACCGATTCGCGCGTCGCGGCGCTGGCTCACGGCATCGCCTTCGGCTTGATCTTCATCCTCTACCTGGCGATCATTCTCGCGAGCCAGAGCGTGATGGCCGCGGTCGCCGAAGAGAAGACGAGCCGCATCGCCGAGATTTTGGTGTCCACGATCGAGCCGGCGAACCTGCTGGTCGGCAAGACGCTTTCGGCGGCGGTGGTCGCGCTCGTTCAAATCGCGCTGTGGCTGGCCACGGCCGCCGTGATCCTGCCGCACGTCGCGGCCTCGCTTTCGAACTCCAACGCCGCCGCGAACGCGGCGGCGAACGGCACCTCGGCGAACGATCCGAGCGCGATCCTCGCCATCGATCCGTGGGTGCTGATCGCGTTCGTCGCCTTCTTCATCCTCGGCTACCTGCAGTACGCGACCGTGTACGCGGCGGCGGCCTCGCTGATCTCGCGCACGGAAGATCTCGCGAGCGTCACCACGCCCGTCATCCTGCCGGTCGTCGGCGCGTTCTTCGTCGCGCAGTTCGGCTTGCTGCAGCCCAACTCGCCGCTGGTCGTCGCGTGCAGTTTCGTCCCGTTCCTCTCACCGTTCGTCATGTTCACGCGCGTCGCGATCACGACCGTGCCGCCGTGGCAGATCGCCCTGGCCGTCGGCATCGACGCGCTGACGGTGGCGGCCTGTTTTTGGTTCGCGGGCCGCGTCTACCGCGTCGGCATGCTGCTCTACGGGCAACTGCCCTCCCCGAAGCAAATCTTCGCGGCGTTGCGCGCCTAACGCTAGTGCCCGGCGCTGCGGACGAGCGCGATGCCGCCGATCGCCGCGGCGATGCCGAGCACGACGCTGCCGGCGACGTAGAACGCCGCACTCGCGTAAAGTCCGTCCGCCGCGAGCACGAACGCTTCGTACGAGAAGGTCGAAAACGTCGTGTAACCGCCGAGCAGGCCCGTCGCCAAAAAGGAGCGCCAGAGCGGCGGAAAACCGATGCGCGTCTGCGCGACTTCGGCCACGATGCCGATCAGGAACGAACCGCTGACGTTGATGAACAGCGTCGCGTAATGTCCGAAGCCCGCGCCGAAGCGCGCGACGACGACTTGCGTGACCAGCAGCCGCAAGATGCCGCCGAGCGCCGCGCCGCCGCCGACGGCGAGCAGCGCCCGCGCGTCGATCACGGCGCGGGCCGGCCGCCGCGGTGCAACACGTACACCGGATCGGCGGTGACGAAACCGTCTTTGACGAGCTCGACGAGGGCCGGCATGAAGGCGCGGATCTTCTCGGTCTCGTCGACGATCTCGACCAGCATCGGCAGATCGCTCGAGAGGTCGAGCACGCGCGCGGCGTGCACGACCGCGTGCGCGCCGAACCCTTCGACGCCCTTATAGACGGTGGCGCCGGCCAAGCCCGCGCGCCGCGCGGCTTCGACGATCGCCGCGTACAGCGGCTGGTGGCCGTGCCGGTCGCGCTCGCCGACGTAGACGCGCAGCCGGATCGAACGCCCCTCGGGCAGATCCGGCCACGCGCCGGCCACCTCTACGACGCGACCTGCACGGAGGCCGGTAACACCGATTGCGCCGACAGCGCGCGCCGCACGTCGACGCGGATGCCGGTAAGGTGCGCGCGCGTCTGCAAGTCGAGACCCCTGCCGGCGAGCGCGTGCGAGACGTTCGCGTCGAGCGCGAGCAGTTCGTACCGCGCGAGCGCTTGCGCGTCGAGCGGCGTACCCGCCGCGGGCGCCGTCACGAGCGAGCCGAGCAGCCGCGCGTAGCGCCGTTGCAGATTACGGCGGATCTGCGAGCGCGGCGCCGCCACGTCGTGGAAGACCGCCGTCTGCGTCCAACTGAAGAGGTCCGCAAGCGTCATCGTCCGGCCCGGCCGCGTCTTGGTCGGCAAATCGGCCAACCGCTGCAGCACGAGCGGCGAGTACATGTAGCCGATCACGCCGTTTTGCATCGCGCCGATCAACTCGACGACCGGCACGTCGTGGCGCGGCGCGGGCGCGTAGCCGAAGTTGGCGAAGGGCATGTACTCCGTGTACGTCAGCCGGTTGAGCGTCGCGGGCGAAAACTGCCAGGCCCGGTCTTCGAACACGTACGCGTCGAGGATGTCGAACGCCCGCTTCTCTTCGGCGCGCGGCACGGCGCTCAGCGCCGCGTCCGCTCCCGGATCGCCGACGCGAGCGCGCGAGAGGTACTCGCCGCCCACGTAGTGCGTCATCGTCGTCGCGCACGTCTTGTAGCGCGTGAAGAGTGAGAGAAACGCCGCCCGTTCGTCGTCCCACGGATGCTGCGGCTGCGGAAAGCGGCGGTCCAGGGTGCGGAAGAGGCCTTGCGTGAACTGCAGTTGCCCGACGCACCAATCGATCGGACGATTCGTCGCCACGAACGGCGCCGTGCGCGGGTCGATCGCGTGACCGTCGAAGAAACCGTCTTCGTCGCCCGCGAACGCGTAACGCGGATCGACGGCCGCCGAGGCCCAGCGTTCGAGCGTCGGCACTTCGTCGCGCGGCGATTTCGCGCCGGGAATAGGCGCGTAACCCCAATGGATCGCGTGGTAATCGTAGGGCCCGATGGTCTGCGGGCTGTAGTCGCCCGTCGATTCGCCTTTCGGCCAGATATTGATGGGCCAGTAGTCCATGACCGAAGCGCTCGTGCCGTTGCTGCGCGTGAACGACTTGGCCTTCAGTTCGGCCGACGTGAAGGCGTTGTGCGCGATGAAGTTGTGCGAGAGCCCGAAGTCGTGGCCAACCTCGTGCATGACGACCGACTTGATGCGCTGGCGCACGAACGCGTCGACCTCGCTCGGCGCCGCGCCGGCGAGCTCGAGCGCGGTGTTTCCGAACGCGGCTTCCGCCGCTTCACCGATGCCGAACGGCAGCTCGCTGTGGGCGGCGAACGGCGGGCGGGCCGGGGTCGCCTGCTGCACGATCGCATCCGCGCTGCCGGGCACGCTGAGCGCGGCGAGCAGGTTGCGCTCGCTGAACTTCGCGGCGCGGCCGAGGGCGCTATCGAGCAGCACGCCGCCGCGGAAGATTTCGCCGGTGCGCGGATCCCACACGATCTGCGCTTCGGCGCCGAATTCGCTCTCTTCGTCGGTCACCCAGCGGATGACGCTGTAACGGATGTCGTCGGGATCCCACGCCGGGTCGGCCGGCGGATCCTTGACCTGGAGCGCGTCGAGGATGCCGATGCGCGCGAAGGCCTTGTTCCACTCGAGCACGCCGTCGCGGACGATGTCGCGATACTCGGGCGGAATCGAGTTGTCCAGATAAAAGACGATGGGTTTCTTCGCCGGCGACGCGGCCTTGCTCGGATCGGACTTTTCGAGGTTCCAGCGCAGGACGTACCACACGTGGTTGTCGCGCTGACCGTTCTCGTCGAAGGCGATGTGCGGATCTTCCCAATAGCCGACGCGGTCGTCGTAGAGCCGCGGCATGTAGCCCGGCGTCGCGGAGATCGCGGCGAAGTTGTACTTCACACGCATTTGAATCGAACGCGCGTCGGGGACCGTGTCGATCGCTTGCGGCTTCGTCGAGACGAAGGTCTGATCGGCCTCCAAGATCACGTTCTGCGGAAAGGCTTTGCTCGGCCCGAAGTACGTGCGCGAACCGTCGAGCCGGTACGAGCCCTGCGGGTTGTGTTCGGAGTCGTCGGCGTCGCTGAGCGCGATCCCCAAATCGAGTTCGTCGCCGAGCAGCGGCGACGCGTCGACGACGACCGTCTTGGCCGGCACGTCGTCGACGACGATCGGCAGCAGCGCCTGCACGGAGTCGGCGGTGGACTCGCGTACGGCGGTGGCCTGCGACGTGCCGGGCGTCGCGAGGAAACGCGTGTGCGGCAGAATCATCGCGAGCGTCTTGCCGACTTGATGGAAGCGCACGATGCGCGCCGCCTGCGTGAATTGATCGCCGCCGTGCAGGCCGAAGCCGCCGAGGCCGTTCGCAGGCACGGCGTGTTCGATGAAATCCGTGTCGAGCTGGTCGGCGCGCAGCTCGAGCAGCACCTTGCCGTCCTTGCGGATGATCTTGAAGAGTCCGGCCTGCGTCTCGGCGCCTTTGACGAGCTTGGCGTACTCCGCCGCCGGGTCGGGCGTGGCGGCGGCCTGCGGCGCGGCGGCGCCCGGCGCCGCCGCGGGCGGCTTGGCGTCGGCCAGCGCGGCGGCGACGCGCGGTGAGGACGCGAGCCCGGCTGCGAGCGTGAAAACGGCGGCGAGCGCGAGCGAACGGAACTGTAGCAACGGCGAACCCTTATCGGAACGGAGGTGGGGCGCAAGCAATTCCGGCCGGGGCGTGCGGCGCCCTCGTGCCGCTACGGCCCGCGCGCGAACGAAGTCCGGCGGCCAATCGTCTATCGGTAAACTTTCACGGGAGACCCCGAATGGCCGAAGAACGAGCCCGGATGAACGACTTTCTGGACCGCAGCCATTCGGTGGCGCCGGCCGGCTACAGCCGCTGGCTCGTGCCGCCCGCGGCACTGTGCATCCACCTGGCCATCGGTCAGGCCTACGCCTTCAGCGTGTTCAACAAGCCGATGTCGCAGCTGATCGGCGTGACCGCCCCCGCGGCGGGCGACTGGTCGATCCCGGCGCTCGGCTGGATCTTCAGCTTGGCGATCGTCTTTCTGGGACTGGCCGCGGCCTTCGGCGGCAAATGGGTGGAAGACGTCGGTCCGCGTAAAGCGATGTTCGCGTCGGCGCTGTGCTTCAGCGGCGGTTTGCTGCTCGCGGGCGCCGGCGTCGCGCTGCATCAGTTGTGGATCGTCTACTTCGGCTACGGCGTGGTCGGCGGCATCGGCCTGGGCCTCGGCTACATTTCGCCCGTCTCGACGCTCATCAAATGGTTTCCCGACCGCCCCGGCCTTGCCACCGGCACCGCCATCATGGGCTTCGGCGGCGGAGCGCTGATCGGCGCGCCGCTCGCCGTGGCGCTGATCAAGCACTATTCGACGCCTGCCTTCGTGGGCGTCGCGCCCACGATGCTGACGATGGGCGCGATCTACCTCGCTTTCATGCTGGTCGGCGTCTTCATCGTTCGCGTGCCGCCTGCCGGGTGGAGCCCCGCGGGCTTCGTGGCGCACGCGAAGCCGCGCAAACTGGTGACGACGCAGAACGTGCTCGTCGGCCGCGCGGTCGCGACGCCGCAATTCTATTTGCTGTGGACCGTGCTCTTCGTCAACGTCACCGCCGGCATCGGCGTGCTCGGCCAAGCGTCGCTGATGATCCAAGAGATGTTCCCGGCGAAGTTTCCGCACGGAACGGAGGCGGCTACCACCGCTTCGGCCGCCGTCGCGGCCGGCTTCGTCGGCTTGCTCAGCATCTTTAACATGGGCGGGCGCATTTTCTGGGCGTCGTTATCGGACGTGATCGGGCGCAAGGCGACGTACGGCGTCTTTTTCGTCCTCGGCATCCTCCTCTACGCGTCGATTCCGTCGCTCGGCCGCGCGGGCGACTTAGCGCTCTTCGTGCTCTGTTACGGTTTGATCATCAGCATGTACGGCGGCGGCTTCGCCACGATTCCGGCGTACCTGCGCGATCTCTTCGGGACGATCAACGTAGGCGCCATCCACGGCCGGCTGCTCACCGCGTGGTCGGCGGCGGGCGTGGCGGGGCCGGTCCTGGTCAACTACATCCGGCAGTACCAAATCGACCGCGGCGTCGCCAAGGCCGACGCGTATTCCGTCACCATGTATTTGATGGCGGCGCTGCTCGTCGTCGGCCTCATCTGCAACTTGCTCGTCAAGCCGATCGGCGACGAGCATTACGTCAACGTCCCGCTGCGCGAAGCGGCGTCGTAAGCGAGGAGCGCCGTGAATAATACCGTGAAATTGATTCTCTCGTGGTCGTTCGTCGGCATCCCGCTCGCCGTCGGCGTGTGGCTGACGCTCCAGAACGCCTTGAAACTCTTCGCGTAAGCGCGCTCAGTCGTCGTCCGGCGGCGTCGCCTCGGGCGCGTGGCGGAAACTGGCGGGCGATCGTCCCGTTGCGAACGGCACGAACGGCTGCGGCGCCTGCGTGAAATCGAACATATCCGAAAGGTCGTCGGCGCGCGCGTCGCTCGCTTGCAGCGCCGCGAGACCGAAGTCGTTTTCGACGAAGCGCAAGATGCTGCCGAACTCGTGCTGCACGTGCGACACGTAGCCGTGCCGCGCGTACGGCGAGATGACGATCAGCGGCACCCGGAAACCCAGCCCCATCGGATCGACCTGCGGCGGAACGACGTGATCGTACCAGCCGCCCCAATCGTCCCACGTGACGAAGATCGCCGTCGAATTCCAGTCGGGGCTCGCGCCGACGGCGTTGACGACGGCCGTGACCCAGGCCGGGCCCGTCGCCGACTTGCTGCCGGCGTGATCGGAATTCGCGCCGGTCGGCACGACCCACGTCACGGTCGGGAGCGGCGCGTTCGGCGCGTCGCTGAGGATTTGCGTCTCCGGCGAAATGACGTCGCGGCCCCAATCGGCGCCGAAACGGATGTGCCGGATCGCATCGAACGCGGACCAGCCGTATCCCACCGTTCCGACCGCGGGCGCGTAGTAACGCCACGATAGGCCCTTCGCGTCGAGTTCGTCGGCGAGCGTCTCGAAGTCGAAACACGGAAACGGGCCCGGCACGTCGGTGCCGCCCGGGCCGAGCAAGTTGACGGTGCTCCCCGCCGGATCGTCGCAGCCCCAGCCGACTTTGAGCGGCAGCCCCTGATTCTCCTGATTCGGATTTTCGTCGGCGAACCGGCCCGGGCCGAGTTTCGAGCCGCCCGCCGTCAAGTACAAGTGCGCGACGAAACTCGGGCCCGTATTCGACTGGAACATCCGGTCGGCCAGCGCGTACTTCGACGCCATCGCGAAGTACGGCGCGGTTTCGGCGTGCGGCACGTACGAGTACGGATAGTTCGGCGGCTCGCCGGCCGGCGAACCGCGATCGAAGTAGAGTTTGCCGTTCGCGTACTCCGTGTACCAATTCGTATGCGAGTGGTCGATGTCGACCGACGTTTCCAAACCGACGGGCGACAGAGCGACCTGCTGCCCGCTGCTCATGACGCCCGACGTCGCCGTATCCGCGCCCGGAAACCCGTAGAAGAGGTTGTCGAAGGAGCGGTTCTCCTGAATCACGATCACGACGTGCCGGATGGGCGTCAACGGTGCCGGCGCGGGCGGCACCGCCGATTGCGCGACCGCCGCCGCCCCGCCGCCGCACGCCGGCAACGCGCAGAGCGCCGCGGCGCCGCCGATGAATCGAAGAATTCGTCGCGTGGTACGCATGGTCGTCGCTTCGGATATACCACGCGGGAGCGGACGTGTCGTCCGCTTCTCACGATTTTCTAAAGCCCCGCGCGCGCTCGCTTTGCCGTCACGAAGGCGAGGACGCCTTCGAGCGGCCTCGCGTTGAGCACTTCGGCGGGCGTAATCCAGGCGCGGCGCGCTTGGCCCACGGCGTATTCGACGTTCGCCAATTGATCGGCGGCGTGCGCGTCGCTGTCGAGCGCGAAGGTCACGCCGAACTCGCGCGCGCGACGCGCCAGCGCGCTCGGCAAATCGAGGCGATTCGGCTGGCCGTCGATCTCGAGCGCGGTCCCCGTCCGCGCGGCCGCGGCGAACACTTCGTCGTAATCGAATTCGTAGCCCGGAAAGGTCGCGACGTTGCGGCCGGTCGGGTGGCCGATCACGTTGACGTACGGATTCTCGCAGGCGCGCACGAGCCGCGCCGTCATCGCCTCGCGCGAGATGTTGGTGTGATCGTGCACGCTCGCGACGACGATGTCGAGTTCGGCGAGCACCGCGTCGTCGAAATCGAGCGAGCCGTCGAGCTTGATGTCGACTTCCGCCGAGCAGAGGGTACGGATGCCCTGCCGCTCGCCCTGCTCGCGCACGGCGTCGCGCTGGGCGCGCAATTCGCCCGGCGTCAGCCCGTGCGAACCGCGGCCCCAGGAGTGATCGGAGATCGAATGATAGGCGTAGCCGCGCGCCTTGGCCGCCGCGATCATGTCGCGCAGTTCGTCGAGCCCGTCGCTCCAGGTGCAGTGCATGTGGAAGTCGCCGCGCAGATCTTCGAGCGCGACCGGCACGGGCAGCGTGCCGTTTGCCGCGGCTTCGAGTTCCCCCACGCCGAGGCGCATCTCGGGCGGCACGAACGCCATGCCGAGCGCCGCGTACACTTCCGCTTCGGTGCGGCAGGTGCGGTTGACGCCGCTCTGCAGGTCGAGGATGCCGTTCTCGCTGACGCGCAGGCCGCGCCGCACGGCGAGTTCGCGCAGTTGAATGTTGTGCTCGCGCGAACCGGTAAAGTGCTGCAGCAAATTGCCGTACACGTCCTCGGGCAGGACGCGCAGGTCGATCTGCAGGCCGCCGGCGAGCCAGATCGACGCTTTGGTGACGCCTTCGGCGAGGACCGCTTCGGCGCGCTCCCAGCGCACGAAGCGCGCGATCACGTCGCCGGGCTCGTGCGAGGTGCAGACGATATCGATGTCGCCGACGGTCGCTTCGGCGCGGCGCACGCTGCCGGCGTAGGTGAGGTTGCCGGCCTTGCCGCCCGCCGCCAAATAGGCGATCGCGATCCGCGCCAGCGGCAACGCCCGGCCGAGCGGCGTCCGCGTCCGCCGGCCCTTGTAGGCGAGGATGCCGCGTTTGATGTTTTCGATCGTCTTTTTTCCCATCCGCGCGAAGCCTTCGAGCGCGCCGGCATCGACCGCGCGTTCCAGATCGGCGAGCGAGGCGATGCCTTGCTCGCTGAAGAGCGCCTGCGCGGTCTTCATGCCGATGCCTTGGACGCCGAGAAGCTCGAGCAAGGTAAGCGGATAGCGCGCCGCCAGCTCGTCGCGATAGGCGATCGTGCCGGTTTCCAGCAGTTCCGCCACGCGAGCGGCGATCGTCTTGCCGACGCCGGGCAACGTCTGCAGCTGGTTCGCGGCCACGAGTTCGCGCACGGGCGCCGCGTTTTCGATCGTTTCGGCCGCGCGTTCGTAGGCCATGAACTTGAAGAACGGCTCGCCCGCGAACTCCATCAGCGTCCGGATTTCTTTGAGCGTCCGGGCGACGTCGGCGTTGGAGACCGGCTTCGCCGCCGGCGGATCGGAGGGTTCCACGAGAGGACGACCTTTCGTCGAATTCGTACGACCGTCCCATGCTCCGCGTCGAGCGCCTGGATCCTCGCATTTTCAACTTGCCCGTCGAAAAGATGCGGGCGGGCTACTATTCCGATACCTACTTCAACCGGGCGCGCGAGATCCTCGCGCGCGACGGGCACCATCCGCGGGTCCGGATGCAGGTTTTTCAGCGCGGCCGCTCCGTGCTCTGCGGCATCGACGAAGCGCTCGCGATCGTCCGCTACTGCAGCGGGCGCTACGAAGCCGACGGCGTGTGGCGCGACGCCTGGCACGAACTCGACGTGCGCGCCTTGCACGACGGCGACGAAATCGAGCCGTTCGAAACCGTGCTGACGATCGAGGGCGATTACGGCACGTTCGCCCACTTGGAGACCTGCTACCTCGGCGTGCTCTCGCGCAGGACGCGCATCGCGACGAACGCCCGCGAAATCGTCGGCGCCGCCAACGGCAAGGAAGTGCTCTTCTTTCCCGCGCGGTTCGACCACCATCAGATGCAGACGGGCGACGGCTACGCGGCCTACATTTCCGGAGCGCTCGGCGTCTCGACCGACGCGAACGCGGAGTGGTGGGGTTCGCGCGGCATGGGGACCGTGCCGCACGCGCTCATCGCTGCCTACGGCGGCGATACCGTGCTCGCGACGCAGAAGTTCGCCGACCACATCGACGCCGACGTGCACGTGATCTCGCTCGTCGATTTCGACAACGACTGCGTGGCCACGAGCCTCGCCGTCGCGCGCGCGCTCGGCCCGCGGCTGTGGGGCGTGCGCCTCGATACGTCGGGCACGCTCGTCGATCGTTCTCTCTGGTCGCAGATGGGAACGTTCCCGCCGACGGGCGTCGTGCCGCAACTCGTCCGCAACGTGCGCGCGGCCCTCGACGCCGAAGGTTTCGACGGCGTGAGGATCGTCGCCAGCGGCGGTTTCGACGCGAACAAGATCCGGCAATTCGAAGACGAGGGCGTGCCCGTCGACGCATACGCGGTCGGCAGCGCGTTCTTCGAAGGCACCGGCCGTTTCGATTTCACCGCCGACATCGTCGCGGTCGAACGCGGCGGCAGTTGGACGGAATGTCACAAAGCCGGGCGCCCCGAGCGGCCGAACCCGCGCTTGTCGCGCGTCACGTGATCGTTCTGCGCGCGGTCGAGGCCGGGTTCTCGCGCGACGACCTCACCGTCGAGACGTTTTCGTTCACGCTGCGCGCGGGCGAAAGCGTCTGCGTCGTGCAGCCGAACGCGCGCGCCGCGTCCACCGCCGCGCGCATGTGCGCGGCGATCGTGAAACCGTCGACCGGCACGATCTTCGTCGGCGAATACGAAACGCGCTTGCAGCCGCCCGAGGCGAAGCGGCGCGTGGGCTTCGTGGACGCCGCGGGCTTCGAAGGCGACGACCACGCGTTTCGCTGCGAGGTCGCCTTCCGCGCCGACGTGTGGAACCTCGACCCGAGCGCCGCACAGGAGCGCGCGCGCGGCGTGCTGGCGACGCTCGGCGGCGGCGCGTACGAACGCGCGATCGCGCTCGCGCTCGTCGCCGACGTGGCCGCCGTCGTGCTCGACCGCCCGGCGCCGGGCGTGCTCGAACGCCTGCGCGGCCTCGTGCCGCTCGCGGGCATCGCGCACACCCGCGCGGCGCCGGTGCCCGCGCTGCCGGAACCCGCGCTGTTGCTGCCGGCCGCCAGGTGAACGAACTGCGCGCCACGGTCGCGATCGTGCGGCGGCACATCGACCGGCGCTTCGCGTGGGATTTCGTCGCGCACGCCGTCCTCGTCGGCGCGATCGCCTTCTTCTTCGCGCGGCTCTTGACGGCGTGGTGGACGCCGCTCGCCGTGGCGAGCGCGCTCGGCGCGGCCATGGCGGGCGAGCGCAGCCTCGCGCGGTCGCTGCGGCGACTCACGTTTTTCGCCATGCCGCTCTACGGCCGCCAACTGGCGCGCGCGCACGCCGTCGCTCCGTCGCTGATGGCGCTCTCGGTGCCGCTCGGCTACGCCGCGGGCGCCGCGCTGCGCGGCGCGCCGCTCTCGCCCGCGCTCTTGCTCGCGACCGTCCTCGCGGCGCTGGTCGCGACGCTCGTCTCGCTCAGCTCGGTCTTCCGCGACGGCGCCCGCGCGGCGCTCTACGTGGCGCTCGCGGCAACGCTCGGCGCCGCGGTTACCGTCGCGCCGTTCGCGCTCGAGGATTCCGTCGCGCGCGCGAGCGAACTGGCGATCGCGCTGGCGGCGATCGCCGGCTTCTTCGCCCTTCGCGCCTTCGGCGAGACGCTGGCGCGCTACGACCCGATCGCGTAGCGGCTAGACGGGCTGCGACACCGCCGCGCTCAGTTTCTCGAGCATCGCGCGGTTGAAAAGGACCATGTCGCCGATGCCGCGCGTCGTGATCCAATGGCCGTCTTGAACGGTCGGCTGATCGCGAAACAGGCCGCCTGCGTTACGGATGTCGTCGGAGATCGACGGCGAACCCGTCATCGTGCGGCCGCGCGCAACTTGCGCCGAGATCAGCACGTGCGCGCCGTGGCCGATCGAAAACATCGGTTTTTTGGCCGCGTCGAACTCTTTGACGAAGCGCTGCACTTCGCGGTCGCCGCGAATGCGATCGGGTGAGAAGCCCCCGGGCACCAGCAGCCCGTCGAAATCCTCGGCGGTGCAGTCCGCCACGACCTCTTCCGCTTTGACGGGTTGCCCTTCGTCCAAGCCGCGCTTGCTGCGGATACGGACCTTGGCCTTGTCGTCCACGCCGACGACGGTCACGATGGCGCCGGCCTCTTCGAGCACGCGCCGCGGCTCGGTCAGTTCGGCTTCCTCGAAGCCGTCGCCGACGAGGGCGGCGATTCGCTTTCCTTCAATTCCTGATTGCATAGCGCGTGCTGGTTCCCGGGGACGCGGAGCCATTCCCGTTCCGGCAGATTAGAGCGTGCCTCCGGTCTGTCGCACGGCCGCGCGCAAGAGGTACGCCAGTTCGATCTCGTAGCGGCCGGCCGCGTCGAGGACTTCGTCGGCCAGCAGCGCCTTGAAGACCGGATTGCGCACGAGCATGTCGCGCTCGGGAACGGCGTGGCGCGGGTTGATTTCGCGCATGTAGATGCGCGCGTCGTGCCGCACGGTCCCCGGCGGCAAGAAGTAGAGCGGATCGAGCCCGAGCGCGTAGATTTCGAGCGAGAGCAGGCTCGAGCGCTGCAAGAACTCGATCGCCCGCAACTTCAGCGCGAGCCCGATGCGCGCGAGCTGCGGCAGCGTCACGCGCCGCTCGCCCTCGAACAGACCGGCGAGCAGAGCCTCGTCCAGCTCGCTCGCGACGGCGAGCCCGGGGAGGTCGAACCCGCGTTCGGCCGCGAGTTCGCGCAGCGCGCGGCCGAGCGTCTCGCCCCCCGCCGTCCCGGCACGTCCGTCCCACGCGACCGATTTCCCTAGCGACATTTAACTCACTTACATAGGAATTGTGAGGTATCGAAGCGGACCTGCTTCGCCCATGGCGGACAACTCGCCCGCGCCGAGCGCGACGGAAGCCCGCAAGTCGCGGCACCTGGATATCTGTCTCGAGGACGACGTCGCGTCGCAGCTCGACGCCGGCTTCGCGCACGTGCGTCTGCGCCACGAAGCGCTGCCCGAATGCGCGCTGGAAGACGTCGATACCGCGACGACGCTCTTCGGCAAGCGCCTGGCGGCGCCGCTCCTGATCTCTTCGATGACGGGCGGCACCGAGCGCGCCCGCGCGATCAACTACAATTTGGCGATCGCCGCGGAAGCCGCGGGCGTCGCACTCGGCCTCGGCAGTCAGCGCGCCGCGCTCGAAGATCCGTCGCTGTTGCCGACCTACCGCGTGCGCGACGTCGCGCCGAACGTCGTGCTCTTCGCCAATATCGGCGCCGTGCAATTCAATTACGGCGTGACCGTCGACGACGCGTGCCGCGTCGTCGAGAGCATCGGCGCGAACGGACTCTACCTGCACCTCAACCCGTTGCAAGAGGCCATTCAGCCGAGCGGCGACACGAATTTCCGCAACTTGCTGCCGCGCATCGCGCAACTCTGCCGCGCGCTCGACGTTCCCGTCATCGTCAAGAGCGTCGGTTCGGGCATCTCCGTGCGCACCGCGGCGCGCCTGCTCGACGCGGGCGTCGCGGCGATCGACGTTGCGGGCGCGGGCGGCACGTCGTGGGCGCGCGTCGAGGGGCGCCGTTCAGGCAACGCCAAACGCGAAGAACTCGCGGAAGCGTTTGCCGCTTGGGGTTATCCCACGGCGGAAGCCACCGCGGCCTTACGCGCCGCCTTTCCCGGAGCGATCGTGTTTGCGAGCGGCGGCATTCGCACGGGCGTCGACGCGGCCAAAGCGCTCGCGCTCGGCGCGAACGTCGCGTGTTTGGGCTTGCCGTTCCTGGAGCCGGCGACGCGTTCGGCGCAAGCCGTCGGCGAGACGCTCGCGACGATCCTCGCCGGGCTGCGCATCGCGATCTTCGCGAGCGGCTGCCGCCGCCCGAGCGATTTGCCCGACGCCCTCTACGTGCGCGGTTCGTCCGACACGCTGATGGTCGCGCCTTCGACCTGAACCTCAAAGGTGTCGACCGTGGTGAAGCCGGCGAGCGTCATCTCGCCCGTGCGCACGTCGAAGCACCAGGCGTGCCAGGGGCACGTGACGATCGGCCCGTCGATGAAGCCGTCGGCGAGCGGTCCGCCTTGGTGCGGACACGAGTTTTCGATGGCGTACAACGCGCCGTCGACGTTGAAGATCGCGATCTCGCGGTCGCCCACGACGTACGCGCGCGCCTGACCGGCCGGGATGTCACCGGTGGCGGCGACGGGGACGAAGGTGGGCATGCAGCGCTCCCCGTTCGCCGTCGCGAAGGCCCTTTACATGCTCTCCGATTATCGAACCTGGCTCGAATCCGAGCTCAAGCTCTTGGGCAACGCCAGCCACCACGCGTACTCGTTCGGTCAAGCCAACATGGCCAAGCGCGCCATCGAGCGGCTCGACCAGGAGCTCGCGGACCGCGTGATCGTGCCCCTGGACCGGACCGCGGCCGGCGGCGTCCTGACCGAGCTCGAGATGCTCGCCGAGCGGACCGGGGCGCTGCCGCCGGCCTTGGCGGACCTGCGCGAGACGCTGCGGGCGGCGCTCGGTCCCGGAGTGGCCGACCCGGGATGACGTTGCGGGGCGAGCCCGTCTTTGCTATCATCCGGCGGTCGCCGGCCCGGAGACCGCCTCGAGCGGGGGCGCATCTGGAGCCGAGCGAGACGATCCTGTAAAAGGAGCCTTCCACCGCCATGCCCCTGACCAAAGAACAGAAAAGCGAACTCGCGACCAAGTACGGCCGCGGCGCGAACGATACGGGTTCGGCCGACGTGCAAATCGCCGTCTTGACCGCCTCGATCAATCAATTGACCGAGCACCTGCGAGTCCACAAGAAGGACCACCACAGCCGCCGCGGCCTGCTGATGCAGGTCGGCCAGCGCCGGCGCCTGCTCGGCTACTTGCAGAAGAAAGATCTCGAGCGCTATCGCGCGCTGATCGCCGACCTCGGCCTGCGCCGCTAAACCCGCGACCTCGCGCTTCGCGATGAACGACGACGAACTCGCCGCACTGCGGCTGGGATGCCCGCGCGCGCTGACGGGACGCCTTCCGCAGCGGCCGCGCGAGGCGCTACGCGCGCTAGCCGCCGACACGCCGGACGACCTCGTCTTCGACGTCTACGGCGCGGGCTCGTGGCTCGCGGATTTCGAAGCGCGCATCGCGGCCGAACTCGGTAAAGAAGCCGCCGCGTTCATGCCGACGGGCACGCTCGCGCAGCAGATCGCGCTGCGCGTGTGGTGCGATCGCAGCGGCAACGGGACGGTCGCATTCCACCCGACGTCGCATTTGGAAATTCACGAATCGCGCGCGTACGCGATGCTGCACGGGCTCCGCGCGCTGACCGTCGGCGCGCCGTCGCGCCTGACGTCCGTCGCCGACGTGCGCGCGCTCGCCGAACCGCTCGGCGTCTTCCTCGTCGAACTGCCGCAACGCGAAATCGGCGCGCAACTCCCCGCCTGGGACGACCTGCTCGCGCTTTGCGAAGCGGCGCGCGATACGGGCGCGCGGCTGCATCTCGACGGCGCGCGGCTGTGGGAAGCGGCGCCGTTTTACGGCCGCTCGCACGCGGAGATCGCGGCGCTCTTCGACAGCGCGTACGTGTCGTTCTACAAAGGGCTTGGCGGCCTCGCGGGCGCCGTGCTCGCCGGCCCGGCCGACTTCATCGCCGAAGCGCGCGTCTGGCAGCATCGGCACGGCGGGCGGCCCGTCACGATCGCGCCGTACGCGCTCTCCGCGGAGCGCGGCTTCGAACGCAATCTGCCGAAGATGCGCGCGTTCTGGGAACGTGCGATCGCGATCGCCGCGGCCTTCGACGGCATCGAAGGCGTCGACGTCGTCCCGAATCCGCCGCAGACCAACACCTTCCACGTCTTCCTGCGCGGCGAGCGCGCGGCGCTCGAAGCGCGGGCGCTCGATTTCGCGCGCGAACGCGGCACGTTCGTGTTCGGCAGGCTCGCGCCGACGGTCGTCGACGCCGTTCAAAAATGGGAATTCGTGGTGGGCGACGCGACGATGGCGCTGACGGTCGAGGAGATCGCGGGCGCGGTTCGCGCCGTCGTGGCCGGCGAGCCGGTCGTCGCTTAGCGCGGCACGAAGATCATCTCGTCGTCCTTGGCGACGAAACCGAGCGACTCGTAGAGCGGCCGCCCCATGGCGCTCGCGCCGAGCGCGAGCCGATCGACGCCGCGCCGCCGCGCTTCGTCCACGACGCAGAGCGTGAGCGCGCGGCCCAGGCCGCGACGCCGGTACTCGGGCGCCACGTAGACGTCGCGAACGCGGCCGTCGACGGAGCCGCGGCTGCCCAAGCGCGGCAGCGTCGGGTAGATCATCAGCACGGACGATCCGGCGGGCGTCGCGCCCGCGTGCGCGATCCAGCCGAACAGCCAGGGCTCGCCGGCCGCGAGTTCGCGGGCGAAGAAGGCGGCGCATTCGGCTTCGAAACGGCGGAACTCGCTCTCCTCGCCGCCGTGCATCTCGCGGCGCTGCGCCGCCCGCATCGCCCCTAGCGCCGCGGCGTCGGCGGGGCCCGCGCGGCGGACGGTCACGTCGCCGACCGTGATAAACGAAGGCGGCTCGCTCATTTTCGGAGAACCTCGACCCGTTTTACAGACGATTTGAAAAAATCAGAATCAGGAGCTCACGTGCCAGATACCGTCTCACTCGAGATCGGCGGCCGCACGCTGGTCATTGAGACCGGTGAATTGGCGAAGCAAGCCAACGGCAGCGCCCTCGTCCGCTACGGCGATACCAACGTCGTCCTCGCCGCCGTCACCGCCTCCGAGAAACCTCGCGAAGGCATCGACTTCTTCCCCCTCACCTGCGACTTCGAAGAGAAGATGTACGCGGCCGGCAAGATTCCCGGCGGTTACATCAAGCGCGAAGGCCGTCCCTCCGAACACGGCGTGCTGTCGGCACGCCAGATCGACCGGCCGATCCGGCCGCTCTTCCCCGAAGGCTTCCAGAACGACGTCCAGATCATCACGACGGTCTTCTCGATCGATCCCGAACTCGACGCCGACGTGCTCGCGGTCTGCGCGGCGGGCGCGGCGCTCGCGGTCTCGGACATCCCCTTCGATAAGAACGTCGCCGCCGTGCGCGTCGGCCGCGACGAAAACGGCAAGTATATTTGCAATCCGACGCTGCCGCAGTACGAGAGCGGCGGCATGGAGATCGTCGTCGCCGGCACGAGCGACGCCGTGATGATGGTCGAAGGCGGCGGCCACGAGATGTCCGAGGAAGATTTCCTCGGCGCGGTCGCCTTCGCGCACGAAGAGATCAAGAAGATCGTCAAGCAGATCGACGCGCTCGCCAAGAAGTGCGGCAAGAAGAAACGCGAGTATCCGCTCAAGACGGTCAACCCGACGCTCAAAGCGTGGGTCGAGAAAACGTTCAAGAAAGACGTCGCCAAGGCGATGCGCATCATCGAGAAGGGCGAGCGCAACGCCGCTTTCGATAAGCTCTCCAAGGCCGAAGCGATCGCGCGCTGCAAGAAGGGCGACGCCGAGATCCTCGCGATGCTCGAGGACGAAGCGCTTTCCAAGGACTTCTCCAAGATCATCAAGGGGATGGAAGAGGAAGAGTTGCGCGTGATGGTCGTCGACGAGAAGATTCGTCCCGACGGCCGCAAAGCCGACGAGATCCGCCCGATCTGGTCGAAGGTCGGCTACTTGCCGCGCGTGCACGGCACGGGCGTCTTCCAGCGCGGCCAGACCCAGGTGCTCACCGCAGCGACGCTCGGCTCGATCAGCGACGAGCAGCGTCTCGACGGCATCATGGCGATTCCGAACAAGCGCTACATGCACTACTACAACTTCCCGCCGTACTCGGTCGGCGAAACGCGCCCGATGCGCGCCCCCGGCCGGCGCGAAATCGGCCACGGCGCGCTCGCCGAGCGCGCGCTCGTGCCGATCTTACCGCCCGAGGAAGAGTTCCCGTACACGCTGCGCCTGATCAGCGAAGTGCTCGAGTCCAACGGTTCGTCGTCGATGGCGTCGGTCTGCGGTTCGACGCTCGCGCTCATGGACGCGGGCGTGCCGATCAAGAAGCACGTCGCGGGCGTGGCGATGGGGCTCGTGCTGCACGGCAAGAAGCACGCGATCCTCACCGACATTCAGGGCCTCGAAGACGCGCTCGGCGAGATGGATTTCAAAGTCGCCGGCACCGTCGACGGCATCACCGCGATTCAGATGGATATCAAGGTCGCGGGCATCACGATCGAGATCATGCGCGAAGCGATGGCGGAGGCCAAGAAGTCGCGCCTCTTCATCATCGACAAACTCAAAGAGACGATCCCCGAAGCGCGCAAGGAGCTCTCGCCCTTCGCGCCGCGCATGATCGTCATGCAGATCGATCCGGACAAGATCAAGAGCGTCATCGGACCGGGCGGCAAGGTCATCAACAAGATCATCGCCGACACGGGCGTCAAGATCGACATCGAGAACGACGGCCGCGTCTTCATCGCGGGCACCAACGGCGAAGCGGCGGACAAGGCCAAGAAGATGGTCGAGGCCTTGACCAAAGACGTCGTGGTCGGCGAATCGTACATGGGCACGGTCACGCGCCTGATGAACTTCGGCGCGTTCGTCGCCGTGCTGCCCGGCAAAGAGGGCCTGGTGCACATCAGCCAGCTCGCGCCGGGCCGCGTCGAGCGGGTCGAAGACGTCGTGAAGATCGGCGACGAGATCATGGTCAAGGTCGTCGAGATCGACAGCCAAGGCCGCATCAACCTCAGCCGCAAGGCCGTCCTCGGCGGCGCCGCGGACGACGGCGACTTCACGCCCCGCCCGCCGCGCAGCAACGGCAAGTTCGGCGCGGGTGCCGGCGGCGGAGACCGCGGCGGCAGCGGCGGAGACCGCGGCGGCAGCGGCGGCCGGCGCCGGCGGGAGTAAGGCGAGGGCTTAGCTCGCCTCCGCGAGCAACGCGTACAGGTCGCGCCGCGCGCGTTCGAGGATTTCGACGCCGCGGCCGATCAACGCCGGGTCGCCGCTGCGCACGACCTGTTTGACCGCGTCGCGCAAGCCGTGCAGCGCGCCCATGCCGCGCGCGATCGTGGCGAACGCTTCGGCCGACGCGTCCTCGAAACCGGGGCGTTGAGGAGAAGCCTGGTATTCGCGCAGCATCTCACGGCCCTTATCGCTGATCGTGTAGATGCGCTTGCCGTCGGTCTCGCGACTCGAGACGAAGTCGCCGTCGTCGAGCATTTGCAGCGCGGGGTAGATCGAACCGGGACTTGGCCGGTAACCGCGCTTCGCTTCGATCGCGGTCATGATGTCGTAACCGTGGCGCGGGCCTTCTTCGAGGATCGCGAGCACGTCGTACTTGACGCTGCCGCGCTGCGCGGCGCCGAACGGCCCGAAGCCGCCGCGGAAGCCGCCGCGCCCGTGGCCGCGGCCGAAGCCGCGAAAGCGCCCGCGGAAACCGCCGGCCCCGCCCCAGCCGGGGCCTTCGTCGGAACCGGGGTGGAAGGGTGAATTCGAATAGAACATGACCCGATATTATCCGATATATCGCGTAATGTCAACGACCGGTCGGAAGCTGCGGGTTTCAGGTGGGCACGAACCCCCGGTACGGCAGCAGCGGGATCACCTGGACCTCGGCCATCTCGCGTTCCATGAGCGGCAAGCGGCCCACGGTGCGCCGCGCCTCCGCCTCATCGGCGGCCTCGACGAGCAGCACCGCCCCGGGCACGTCGCCGCGCGAATGCAGCGCGCGCACGCGGCCTTCGGCGTAGAGTTCGCGCGCGCGGAGCGCTTCGGGGCCGAGCACGTCGGCGAATTGCGCCTCGGAAAACGCTTCGGTGCGACGACGAAGGATTGCGAGAAATTGCATGGGCCGAGCGTTCGCGAGCCGCGAAGCCGCTTCCAGCGTCTAAGCGAGAGGGACATGGCATTCAATTCATTGGGCGAGTACGTCGCGGCGCTGCGGCGCGCGGGGGAACTCGCCGAAATTCACGCGCGCGTCGACGCGCGGCTCGAAATCTCCGAGATTACCGATCGCGTGGTGAAAGCCGGCGGCCCGGCGCTGCTCTTCACGAACGTCGCGAGCTCGCCGTATCCGGTGCTGACGAACCAATTCGGCACCGAACGCCGCATGGCGCTCGCCTTCGGCGCGAAAACGCTCGACGAAGTCGCGCAGCGCATCCGCAACGCCGTGCGGCCGAACGTGCCCGCGACGCTCGACGGCAAGATCGCCAAACTCTTCTCGGTCGGCTCGGCCGCATTCGCGATCCCGCACACCGTCAGCGAGGCGCCCGTTCAAGACGTCGTCGAGCTCGGCGACGAGGTCGATCTCGAAAAACTTCCCGTGCTCACGACCTGGCCGCTCGACGGCGGACCGTTCGTCACGCTGCCGCTCGTGTTCACCAAAGACCCCGAGAGCGGTCAGCAAAACGTCGGCATGTATCGCATGCAGCGCTACGGCAAGAACACGACGGGCATGCACTGGCAGCGCCACAAACAAGGGCGCGCGCACGCGGAAAAGTGGGGCCGCAAGGTTCCGGTCGCGGTCGTCATCGGCGCGGATCCCGCGGTCACGTACTCGGCGACCGCGCCGCTGCCGCCGATCGTCGACGAAATTTCCCTAGCGGGATTCCTGCGCGGGCGCTCGATCAACATGGTCCGCTGCAAGACGATCGACCTCAAAGTGCCTGCCGACGCCGAATTCGTGCTCGAAGGCTACGTCGATAACGACGACCTGCGCGTCGAGGGCCCGTTCGGCGACCACACGGGCGTGTACAGTCTAGCGGATTACTATCCGACCTTCCACGTGCAGTGCGTCACGCACCGCCGTTCGCCGATCTACGCGGCGACCGTCGTCGGCAAGCCGCCGATGGAAGACGCCTGGCTCGGCAAGGCCACGGAACGGTTCTTTCTGCCGCTGCTGCAGATGGTCGTGCCGGAGATTACCGACTACAACTTGCCGGTCGAAGGCGGCTTCCACAACCTCTGCATCGTCTCGATCAAGAAATCGTATCCGGGCCACGCCAAGAAGGTCATGAACGCCTTGTGGGGGCTCGGCCACATGATGATGCTCACGCGCTGCCTCATCGTCGTCGACGATGACGTCGACGTGCACGACACGCGTGCCGTCACCTGGTTCGCGCTCAACAACGTCGACCCGTCGCGCGACCTCGTGGTGATGCCGGGTCCCGTCGACGACCTGGACCACAGCGGGTCGTATCTCGTCGCCGTCGGCCACAAACTCGGCATCGACGCGACGCGCAAGCGGGCCGACGAGGGCTACGCGCGCGCCTGGCCGCCGGATATCGTCATGGACGCACCCACCCGCGCGCTCGTCGAGCGCCGCTGGGAAGAGTACGGCCTGCGCCGCTACATCGGGCGGCCGGATGCTTGGTCGGGGCAAGGTCCCGCCGCGCTCGAGCGCCTCATCGCCTCGCTCCCGCTCGACCCGGCCAAAGCAGACGCGAGTTCCTTGCGCGCCAACGGAGTACCGGCGCTCCCCTCGCGCGAAGAGTAAGTGCCGTCGTGAGCGTCTCTCGAATCACCGCGCCCCGCGCGGTCCTGTGGACCGTCCTGCGCGAAATCCGCATCGAACACACGCTGTTCGCGCTGCCCTTCGCCTACGTCGGCGCGGTGCTCGCGGCGCGCGGGCTTCCCACCGTCTACCAGTTCGTGTGGATCACGCTCGCCGTGCTCGGCGCGCGCACCGCCGCGATGGCCGCCAATCGCTACATCGATCGCGACATCGACGCCGCCAATCCGCGCACCGCGCGGCGCGCTCTCGCCAGCGGCACGCTCGCACCGGGCGTGATGCTTGCGGCGGGCGCGGCCGGCATCGTGCTGTTGGCGGTTTCGGCGGCGGCGCTCAGTCCGCTGTGCCTGCGGCTCTTGCCGCTCGCCGCGCTCGGCATCTTCGCCTACCCGTTCTGCAAGCGCTTCACCTGGGGCGTGCACTTCGTCCTCGGCGCGGTCGACGGCTTCGCGCCGCTCGGCGCGTACATCGCCGTCAGCGGCCGCATCTCGCTGCCGGCGGTGCTCGCGTTCCTCGCGGTGACGATCTGGGTGGCGGGCTTCGACGTCATCTACGCGCTGATGGATCGCGACGTCGATCTGGCGCAAAACATCCGCTCGATTCCGGCGCGTTTCGGGGCGCGCAGCGGGCGGCTGCTGCCGATCGCCCTGCACCTCGTCATGGCCCTGCTGCTCGCGATGGCGGGCGCCCTCGCGGCGGTCGGGCCGGCGTATTACCTCGGCGTGGCCGCGGCGCTCGCCTTAACCTGGTATGAAAACCGCACCTTCGACGGGGCGGAGAACGTGTTCGTCTTGAACGAACGGATCTTCGTGAGCAACATGGTTTTCTCGATCGTTTTCCTGGCAACGACCTGCGCGGGCTTCGCATGGCGCGCGTGAAAATCGACCGGCGCACGTTCCTGGCAACGTCGGCGGCCGCCGCCGCGAGCGCCGCGGCGACGCAGCCCGCGCGCGCCGTCTACGGCGACGCGCCGATCGCCGGCACCGTCACGCTCGCGGTCGTCGCCCCGTTCACGGGCGACCAGATTCGCCTGGGCGAACAGATGGGCAACGGCGTCCGCGCCGCCATCGACGACGCGAACCGGCTGCGCGGGACGCTCGACAAATCGTACGTGATGCGCACCTTCGACGATCAGAATCTGCTCGCGACCGGGCTCGTCAACGCGGAGTTCGCCTGCGACGATTCGTCGGTGGTGGCGGTGATCGGCCATCTCAGCGGCCGCATCACGGACGCCGCATTGCACACCTACGTCAACGAAAAGATGCCGGTCATCTGCCCCGCGTCGACGTACGATCCGCTGACCTCGCACGGCTACGGCAACTTGCTGCGGCTGACGACGAAAGATTCGACCGAAGGCCGGCTCGCCGCCAAGCACGTGCTCGCCGGCACGACGCCGCCGAAAACGATCTCGGTGCTCTTCCAAGACGGCGATTACGGCATCGACGTCGCGTCGGGCTTCGTGCAGCAGGTGACGGACGATAAAGCCAAAGCCGTGCCCGTCACGATCTCTTGGGAGAAACCGGACTGGGACGCCGCCGTCAAAGCCGCGCTCGATCCCAAACCCGACGCGATCTTCCTGGCCGGCATCGCTAAGGATCTGGGGCCGGTCGTTCCAAAGCTGCGCGAAGCCGGCTACGCGGGGACGTTCTTCGGGTCGCAAGGTTTCTTCGACGCGACGCTGCTCAAGACGTATCCCACGCAAGTCGAAGGGCTCGTTATCTCGACCTCGATGCCGCCGCTCGCGCTCGCGCCCGGCGCGTTTCGCATCAAGAACGACTTCGAACAGAAGTACGGGGCGATGACGCCGCTTTCGGCGTTCTCGTACGCCGCCGCGCAGATCGTCATCGCCGTCGTGCGCCGCACGAACGCCAACGACCGTCTCGGCGTGGCGCGCGCGCTCAATTTCTCCAGCACCTTCGATACGGTCGTCGGTTCGCTCAACTTCGGCAACGACGGCGACCCGCTCAACCCCAACGTGTACTTCTACGCCGTCACCGACGGTAAGTGGAAGTACCTGTCGTCGGCGAACCCGACGAGCTTCATCGTCAAGTAGCGTTAGCCGCCCGAGGCACGCTCGCGGGCGCGTTCGGTCTCGCGGATGCGATGGACGTTCTGCATCGCGATCGTCCGGTCGTCCGGGGCGTCTTCGATATCGAGGCTGAGACGCAGGCGCCACGCGCCCAAGGTCAGGCAAAACGCCGTCGCGACATACTTCATCCTTCCACCTCCGCGCGCGACCAGGCCACGACGGCGATCGCGCAGGTCGCGAGGCCGATCGTATACGCAAGCGACGTGCGCGCCGCTTCGGAGAGCGGCAGCAGCGCCGTCGCTACGACCGTACCGCCGCGAACGGTTTCGTACGACGAGAGGTAAGCGAGCGGGTTGAGGTAGTTGAGCCCGACGCCGAGATCGCGAACCAGCGGACCCAAAAGCGCAGATTTTTGGTCGACGGTAAGGAAGAGGAAGAGGGCCCAACTCAAACCTTTCACGATGCCGGCGTGGCCGCGATACCACGACGTTCCGGCTTGCAACAACCCATACCACATTAACGCGATGGCAAACACGTGGATAACCACATCCAACTCGTAGCCGTCGGTATGAAGGAACGCCACGGCACCGGTAGTCACCAGCGGGACGAAAACGAAGCCGAGCGTGATCAGGAATGCTGCGACGATCGCGCCCAGATCGATCAGGATCGCCACCGCCGCCATGCGTTCGCGCGAAATCGGCCGCGTCCAAGACAGCGCCAACGTATCCCGCTCGCGATTGAGGCAGCTGGCAACGAGCGTGCCGAAAAAGAGCGCGGCGAACGCGGCCACGGCGAACACGAAGCGCAAAGGAATGCCGTTCTTCATGTGGCGCAGGTCGCTCGCGTCGAGATGGACGTGACCGACGGCCAGGCTCGTCACGAGCAGCACCGTAAGAACGGCAAGGACGATCGCGTAGACGGTAAGGGCGCGCCGCATGCGCAGGAACTCCACATACGCCATAATTTACTGCTCTCCGATGACGGGCGCGCGATCCGCGCCGACCGCGTTGAAAAAGATGTCTTCGAGGTTGAGATCGAGCACCGCCACGTTACGTGGCCCCAGCGCCTGCACGTGCCGCGCTACGCCGTCGCTGTCGGCGTTGACGTACGCGCGCAACATTCGGCCCGACCGCTCGATGCGCGTGATGCGGGCGTCGCTCGCCAAGCCGTTGAGCTCGGGAACCGAACCGTCGAAGATCGCTTCGACGACCTTCGCGGAACCCTTGAGCGTGTCGACGTTGCCGTCGAGCACGAGCCGGCCCGCTTTGAGGATCGCGACGCGATCGGCGGCGCGCTCGACTTGGCCGACCTGGTGCGACGAAAACAGAATCGTCGCGCCGTTCGCAGCCGCGTCGATGATCAGATCGAGCACGGTGCGCTGAAAGACCGGATCGAGACCGCTCGACGCTTCGTCGAGGATCAGGATGCGCGGCCGGTACGACAGCGCCAAAATCAGCATCACGGCGGTGCGCTGGCCTTTCGAGAGCTTCTTGACCTTCTTCCGCGGATCGAGCTTGAACATCGCAAGCAACTCGGCCACGCGCACCGGATCGTAATTGCGGTAGCACTGCCGGTAGACCGTCAAATGGTCGGCGATCGTCATCGCTTCGTACAGCGCGCTCTTCTCCGGCACGTACGCGAGCGATTCGAAGGTCGCGGGCTCGAGCGGTTTCCCCGCAAGGCTCACGCTGCCCGAGGTCGGCCGGATGTGGCCGAGCAGGCAGCGCATCGCCGTCGTCTTGCCGGCGCCGTTGGGGCCGAGCAGACCGCAGATAGAGCCTTCCTCGATTTCGAGCGTCAGATGGTCGAGGGCCGTGAACGACCCGTACTGCTTGGTCAGATCGCGCAGCGCGATCGCCGTGGGATGATTCATAGCGAGCCTTCCGTTGGGAACCAGCGTGCGAGGGCGCGCTCGAACAGCGCGCGGACGCGATCGGGGTCGAGGCCCATCGAGCGCGCCTCGCGCACGGCCTCGGCGAGCGCCGTAGCGGCGACGTCTTCCACGTTGCGCCGCGATTCCAAAGCTACGGTACCGTTGCGGCGCACGAAGGAGCCGCGGCCCGGGCTCGTCTCGATGACTTCGTCGCGCTCCAGTTCGCGGTACGCGCGCGCCACCGTGTTCGGATTGACCGTGAGGTCGACCGCAAGGGCCTTCACGGTGGGCAGCTGTTCGCCGGGCTCGAGCGTCCCGAGCGCTACCGCTCGCTTCACCTGTTCGATCAGCTGCAGGTAGAGGGGAACGCCGGTGCGCGGATCGACTGTGAAAAAGGCCGGCATGGCGGCGGAGCCTCGGGCGCCCGCTCCTAGAACCGGATGCCCCAGCCGGGGAACATGGCGTTCGTGCGGGGGGTCGGGATGACGGTGCGGCGGATTTCGGCGTCACCGTGGACGGGCTGGGAGTTCGGACGGGGTGCCTTCATGACTTCTCCTAACGTAATGTTGTGCTAGTACACTAGTACAATAGCACATCGATACGCGGTGTCAATCCCCCGCGCGAAAAATGTCGGGCTCCGTCCCGGGCCGTACTATACGACGCAGCATGGCGCGCAGCGTTCGGGTCCCGCCCCGTCCCGGCCCCGTCCGGCAGGGAACGGCCGCGACCGCCGGTTCGGCGGCCGCTAGGAACGACATGTTCGCCGGACCCGCGAGTCTGCGGGTGCCGAGCGAAACGCGGGCGCTGTGGTTCTGCGTCTTGGCGGCGCCGGCCACGATCGCATTGATTAGTCTCGTCTTTCCAAGCGTCTCGTTTTCGGAATTCGTGCTGCTGATCGTGGGCGGCATGCTCTTCATCTCGATCGGCCGCGGCCGGCTACTGGGCTCCAGCATCCGCATCGACGCGCGCCAACTGCCCGAACTCGCCGCGCTCGCGGGCGAAGTGGCGGCGCGGCTCGGCATCCGGACGCCGCAGATTTTCGTGCGCGACGATCCGTTCGTGCCGATCGTCGCGGTCGGCATCGGCGAACCGTACGCGCTCGTGATCTCAAGTCAATACTACGAACACGTGCGGCGCGGCGAACTAGCGTTTCTGATCGGGCGCGAACTCGCGCATATCGCCGCGGGCCACACGCGGCTCACCTCGCTGCTGAGCGCCTCGGGCCGCGAAAATCCGGTCGTCGCCGTCGTCTTCGGCGCGTGGTTGCGCCGCACCGAATACACGGCCGACCGCGTCGGCCTGCTATGCTGCGACGATCTCGCCGACGCGATGGGCGCGATTTCGATTTCGACTTTCCACGCGATCGGGCGCCGCGTCGACATGACGGCGATCGCCGAGCAGCGCCAAGAGCTCGAAGCGGAACCCGCGCTGCGCATGGGCGAGTGGGTGGCGAGCGCGCCGTATGCCACGAATCGCCTGCAAGCGCTCTTCGCGTTTCACGCGAGCCCGCTCGCCCGCGAATGGCGCGAGCGCCTGGCGAAACCGCGTCCCCTCCAAAACGAAGCGGACGACTCGTCGCCCGAAGCGGTGTCGCGGCGCGATTGCGCCTCGCTCGGCCGGCGGCTGGCCGCAATCGGCCTCGACCTCTCGATCATCAGCGCGATCGTCAAGACGCCGCTCGGATCGCAAGTTGCGAAGACCGCGGCCTTCGACAAAGGCGATCTCGACGGTATGCCCCATTGGCTGCAAACGATCCTCAGCCACACGAGTTTTTCCTTCGACCCGGGCAGCATCGTTACGTTGCTCGCGTTCTTCCTCTACAGTGCGGTGCTGGTCGGCGTCAGCGGACAAACGCTCGGCATGATGATCATGGAATTGCGCGTCGTGACGACGCGCTTCGAGCGGCCGACGCCGCTGCAGGCGTTTTGGCGTTACCTCGTCGCCTTCTTCAGCACGATCTTCACCGTCGCGACGATCGGCTTCTTCGTGCGCGTGCATCCGCACGACCGTCTCTCGGGCACGCGCTTGGTCCGCGCGCGCAAGTGAAAGCCGTCGCGATCGAGCGCAACGGCGGTCCGGAGGTCCTGGAGGTGCGCGACGTCGCGGTTCCGCAACCGGGGCCGGGCGAAGCGCTCGTGCGCGTCGCGGCGAGCGGCGTCAACTTCATCGACGTGTACTTTCGCACGGGCGTCTACCGCGCGCCGCATTTTCCGCTCGTGCTCGGCCAGGAAGGCGCGGGCGTCGTCGAAGCGCTCGGCGCGGGCGTGACGAGCGTGAAGCCGGGCGACCGCGTCGCCTACGCCGGCACGCTCGGCTCGTACGCGGAATTCGCCGCGGTTCCGGCCGAGCGGCTCGTTCCCGTTCCGGAGGGCGTCGAGTTGCGCGATGCCGCCGCGCTGATGCTGCAAGGCATGACGGCGCACTATCTCTGCAACAGCACGTATCCGCTGCGCGCGGGCGAGTTCGCGCTGGTCCACGCCGCCGCGGGCGGCGTCGGCCTGCTGCTCACGCAGTTGGCCGCCGCCAAAGGCGCGACGGTGATCGCAACGGTTTCGACGCGCGAAAAAGCGGAACTCGCCGCGAGCGCCGGCGCCGCGCACACGATCCTCTATACGGAACAAGACTTCGCGGCCGAAGCGCGCCGCTTGACCGGCGGCGCGGGCGTGCACGTCGTCTACGACTCGGTCGGCCGGACGACGTTCGAGAAAAGCCTCGACGCGCTCCGGCCGCGCGGGCTGCTCGCGCTCTTCGGAGCCTCGAGCGGCCCCGTGCCGCCGTTCGACCCGCAGGTGCTCAACCAGAAGGGCTCGCTGTTCCTCACGCGTCCCTCGCTCGGCGCCTACGTCGCCACGCGCGACGAACTCGAAGAGCGCGCGCGCGACCTCTTCGCGAGCGTGCTTGCCGGCCGGTTGCGGTTACGCGTCGAGCACACCTATCCGCTCGCCGAAGCGGCCCGCGCGCACGCCGACCTCGAAGCGCGCCGCACGACGGGCAAGCTGCTCCTCCTGCCGTAGCAGGAGGAGGTCCTTCCTGAGCAGGTGTAGCAGGCACTACACCGCCGCCGCAACGCGACCCGTACCATTGAGGGCGTCGTCGTTGACGGCCGCGCACTGTTCGCCTGGGAGAAAACGCTTTTATGAGTGCCGAGGTAGCGGAGCTAATTGGGAACGATCGCGTTCCCGAATCATATCGTGGGTTTTTCGACAACGCGGATTGGACGCTCCACAAGATCGTGGTGCAAGGGTCGTGGCTCTTCCTCGTGATCGCCGCAGTCATCCACTTCGCCTATCTTACGTTCTACAAGTAGCGCTGGTTAGAGAAAGGTCGCACGCATGTACGAACCGTTTTCCGGCGGAAGAACCGGCGGTCCGAAATACCGGGATAACATTCACGACTTCAAAGCCGCCGTGTTCGGCTACGCGCTCTCCGGCGTGATCGCCATGGTGGTCATCCACGCCGCCGTGCTCGGCACCCCGGCAGGCCACGCGAAGTGGCTCACGGTGTTCGGCCAGACGGCTGCGACCGAGACCGCGCCCAAGTAGTCTCACCTACCGCACGGCCCGACTCGACGCGGCGGCGCCAGTTGCAAAACTGCGCCGCCGTTTGATTCTCTCTCCGCCCGACTTTCTAGGACACCACACCCGATGGATCAGAACGCGCAGACGCCGTACGAGGAAGAACGCGCGGTAACCACGGCCAGCGGATTCGAAAGCATCGAGTTCGCGGAAAACCCCGAACCGCGCTGCGCGTGCATGCTCCTGCTCGACACGTCGGGTTCGATGCAAGGCGCGCCGATCGCGGCGCTCAATCTCGGGCTGCGTTCGTTCAAGGACGAACTGCTGACCGATCCGCTCGCCGCCAAGCGCGTCGACGTCGCCGTGATGACCTTCGGCGACGGCCCGCAACTCGTCGCCGATTTCACCGACGCCGCCAACTTCATGCCGCCGGAGCTTCGCGCGGGCGGCTTGACGCCGATGGGCGCGGCGATTTGGGACGCGCTCGGCCGGCTCACCGCGCGCAAAGAGTCCTATCGCACCAACGGCATCGCCTACTATCGTCCTTGGATTTTTCTCATTACCGACGGCGAGCCCACCGACGAGTATCAAACGGCGGCCAAGAGCATTCGCGAGGGCGAGGAACGCGGCGCGTTTTCGTTCTACGGCGTCGGCGTCGGCGAAGCGAACATGGCGAAGCTCGCCGAGATCGCGCCGCCCAACCGTCCGCCCGTGAAACTCGACGGTCTGCGCTTTCGCGATCTCTTCGTGTGGCTTTCCAAATCGATGCGCACGGTGTCGCACTCCGTCGTCGGGCAGACGATCGCGCTGGAACCGCCCGGGTGGACGACGACGCTGGCGTGAGTTGGCGATTCGTGAGCGCGGCCGC
>Ga0075030_100000633_pt1 | contig 30819 bp, 23 predicted proteins | sample LitLauG_LLR_2012_FD_71393 | JGI IMG/M metagenome (GOLD analysis project Ga0075030, IMG submission 71393) | Freshwater sediment microbial communities from Pennsylvania, USA - Little Laurel Run_MetaG_LLR_2012 | ecosystem: Environmental > Aquatic > Freshwater > Creek > Sediment | place: USA...
GGGCGCGCCGGAGCGGCGCAGGCGGGCAGGCGGGGCCGGCGTTTCAGGTCGTCGGTCCGGCGGGCAGGCCTTGCGGCCGCCGCTCGTCCCAGGCGCGCTGCAGCGCGACTTCGAAATCGCGCGCGAAGCGCTGCGCGTCGAAGATCGGCGAGGCCAGCACCTGGGCGCGCAGCCGCTGGCGCAGCGCCTGCAGCCGCAGGGGGTCGGCGGCGTGCCGGGCCGCGCGTGCCACGAAGTCGTCGGCATCGCGCGCAATCCAGTCGTGCAGCCCGGCAGGCGCCAGCAGGCCCGCGCCTTGGCGGGCGACCAGGCGCTCGCCGGCCAGGGTCAGCACCGGCACCCCCATCCAGAGCGCTTCGGCCGTCGTCGTGCCGCCCGCAAAGGGAAAGGGATCGAGCGCGATATCGGCGCGGTGGTACGCCGCGAGGTATTCGGCGCGCGGCGACCCCGGTTCGAACTGCAGGCGCGCGCGGTCGATGCCCAGCGCGCTGAATCGTGTGGCGATGCGCTCGCGAAGCGCGGTCGAATGGAACTGGCGGGCCTTCAGGAACAGGACGCTGCGCTCGACCGCATGCAGGACGCGGGCCCAGAGGTCCAGCACGGCGTCGTTGAGCTTGCTCAGGGTGTTGAAGCAGCAGAACGTGACATGACCCGCGCTCAGCGCGGGAAGTTCGGCCACGCCGATGTCGACATCCGGTTGGGCGAAGCAAAGGCGCGTCTGCGGCAGGTACAGGATGCGCTCGGTAAAGCGGGCCTGCTCAGGCGGCGGCAGCGTGGTCGGGTCGGCAATGAAATAGTCCATTTCGGGCAGTCCGGTCGTGGCGAAATAGCCCAGCCAGCTGATCTGGACCGGAGCCGGTCGGCGCGCGAATACCGGCAGCCGGTTGTGTGCCGTGTGACCGGAAAGATCGAGCAGCACGTGCACCCCGTCATCGTGGATGCACTGGGCCGCCGCATCGTCGTCGAGACCGGTGAGTGGCTTCCAGGCGGCGAACGCCGGCCGGATGCGGCGGGTCAGGCCGTCGAATTCGTGACCGCTCGGATAAGCGTAGAGCTCGATGCGAAGCGGATCGATCTCGCGGATGACCCCCTCGAGGAAGTAACCCACCGGGTGGCGCCGCAGATCGCCCGAGACGATGCCGACGCGCAGCGGCAAATCGGCCGGCGCTGCCGTCCAGGATGCGTAGCGCCGGGTCACGGCGGCCGAGGTGATGTGGCCGTAGCGCCTGGCCTCTTCAAGGCATTCGTCGGCCGCGGCCGCGTCGGCGGCGGCGTAGTTCAGGCACAGCAGCAGGTCGCTGTGCGCCTCGGTAAAATTCGGCCGGGCCTGTAGCGCGCCGCGCAGGCATTGCACCGCTTCGGCGAGGCGGCCCTGCAGCAGCAGCGTATTGCCGAGTTGCTGCCAGGCCTCGGGGTACTGCGGCGCGAGCTGCAGGGCGCGACGGTGGCAGGCTTCGGCGTCTTCGAGGCGATCGAGCCTCTGCCAGGCGCAGCCCAGGTTGTTGTGGGCCACTGCGTGTTCGGGCTGGAGGCGAACGGCCTCCTGGAAGCAGCCCGCGGCTTCGTCGATCCGCCCCAGCATGGCGAGCGCCGTGCCCAGGCTGTTCAGCGCCTCGGGATACTGCGGCCGCAACGAAAGGGCCTTGCGGTAATACGGTTCGGCCTGGGCCAACCGGCCGAGCTTGGCGAGCGCGCTGCCCAGATTGTTGTGCACTTCAGCGCGGTCGGGCGCGAGCGACGCCGCCTGCTGCAGCACGGGCAGCGCCTCGGTCGTGCGGCCAGCGCGGCCCAGGAGCGCGCCCAGCGCGTTCCAGCCGGCAAAATGTTCCGGGAAACGCCCCGTGAGCGCTCGTGCCAGCTCGATGGCGTCGTCGAAGCGCCCTTGCGCCACGGCGGCCTGCAGCGGCTGCAGGTCGTGGGCCTGCGGCGGATGGTTTTGCCTGCCCGGCATCGGCGCTCCGCTGTTCCGGTTTGTCCTAAAAAATCAAATTCTTGCGTGGCCAACCCGGTACCGGGATGGCAGGGCCCGGACCGCCGACGATCAGCGGGATGGCCCGCATCGGCGCCGTAGCAAACCTGAAAAGGGCCGCCGATAGGATAGCGGTTTCGCCCGTCCGGTCGCGCACGAAATCGGAGCATCCCAGGAATGATCAAGCTGAAGACACCGCGCGGCCTGCCGGTCGACGTGCCCGAACACCGGTGGGAGGACAAATCGCCGCGCTTCGCGCCGGACGCTCTGCCGGCGATCCGCGAGTACTACGCGGAATGCGGTTATGCGATCGTGCAGGGCCTGTTCGACGCTGCGTGTTGCACCGAAATCCGCAGTCTCTGGGAGCGCGAGGTCAAGCCTTATCCCGGCTTCATGTATCGGCAGGCGACCGCCAAGTCGGAGAAGCACGTCTTCAACCGCAACGGCTGGGTGATGAACCCGATCCTCAACTTGCAAAGTGTCGATCCGCGCGCGTTCCCGGGCTGTCGCGAATTCGCCACGAAGCGAATCCTCGCCGCAGACGGCTTGCGCGAGGTGTTCGAGGCGCTGCTGGGCGATGCGCCGAAGATTGTGCAGTCGATGTATTTCGAGGGCAACTCGGCAACCTGGGAGCACCAGGACAGCTACTACCTCGATTCGGAGAAGGTCGGCGAGATGGCCGCGGCCTGGATCGCGATCGAGGACATCTTCCGCGGCGCCGGGCGGTTCTTCATCTGCCCCAAGACCCATACGCTGGAGGTTGCCGGGCGCGGCATCGAGAACAATATCGCCGACAACCACGAGCGGTACATCCCGACCGTGGTGGGCAAGAATTCGATTCCCAAGTCGCGCAAGTTCCTGCAGCGACTCAAGCCCATGGACAGGTCGCTGCACTAGAATCTGCGCAACGCGGTCGCGCCTGCGCGGATGCGTCCCGTCCGCCGCGCGGCGGCAAGCTTCGAGAACGAGCGTGCGGCGAACCAGCGATCGTGCATCGGCGCCGCCGCATGGCCATGCCCCTGCGGGCATGGTCCGAGCAAACCGGATCGGGAATCCATGGGTGCGAAGATCACCACGGCTCGCCAGGCAATAACGGTGTACTTCAAGGACCGGCCGGAACTCCTGGCGCAGTGCGACGTGGCCGTGGCGCGCATCGGGGCGGCATGGAACGCGACCCAGGGCGGGTCGCCGGCGGTGCGGTTCCATTCGGTGATGCAGGTGGCCGACCAGGAGATCGCCGCCCGGAAGCGCGAATCGCGCGCGGTGCTGCCGTGCAAGGCCGGATGCCACCATTGCTGCGTGCAGGAAGTGCTGGTTTCGATCAGCGAGGCGGTCCTGCTCGTCCAGTTCATCGAACACCAGATGGACGGCGCGCAGCGCGCGGCGGCGATCCACCGGATCGAGGCATCCGGCGTGAGCGGGGCCACGGCAAGCACGCCCTGCGCGATGCTCGCAAGCGACAAGACGTGCTCGGCGTACCTCAACCGCCCGCTTGCCTGCCGCAGCTATCTTGCGCTTTCCGAACCGGCCTGCCGAAGCTACCGTGACCACCGCGGACAACCGCCGCCGGTGTTCCGGCCGGCGGTCGTGGTCGATGTGGCGGTGCGCGAGGTGGCGCGCCTGTACCGGCATTCTGGAAACTACGAAGTCAATACGCTGCTGAAACGGATCTACGCCGACCCGGCGAAGGTCGCACTATGGGCGGCCGAGCAGCCGACCGATGAATCGGACCTCGCCCGGGGCTGAAGGGCGCCGGCCATTGCCTGGCAAGGGGCTGGCGCGGGCATGAGCGCGCCAAGCGCGGCCGAATTGGATCGGCTACGCATGCTGGTCGGCGCCGGCGACGAGGCCGGCGCAGAAATGCTTGCGCGCAAGCTGACGCGCCGCCATCCCGGCTCGGCGGTCGCCTGGAATGCCTGGGGCGGCATGCTGGGCCAATTGCGCCAGTACACCAAGGCCGTCACCGCACTCGAGCGGGCCGCGGCGCTCGATCCGTCCAATCCGTCGGTGCACAACAACCTGGGCAATATCCTGGCCACGCTGGGGTCGATATCCGAGGCTCTTGCACGCTTTCGCGCGGCGCTCAGCCTGCGGCCGGCGTATCCGGAGTGCTGGAGCAACCTGCTTTTCGCCCGGCAGGCCGATGGCCGGGTCGAGCCCGACGGCGAACGCTCCGACGCGCTGGCCTTTGCCGCCCAGGCCCGCGCCGGCGTCACGCCCTACACGGCGTGGCAGGCCAAGGCGCCCGGTGACCCACTGCGTATCGGCCTCGTGTCGGGCGATCTGCGCGAACATCCGGTGGGCTATTTCCTCGATGGCGTGTGCGCCCACCTGGAACGCCACGGGCTGTCCCTGCTGGCCTTCCCGACGCAGCGCGCGGCCGACGCGCTGAGCCAGCGGCTGCGCAGCCACTGCGCCGCCTGGGTCCCGCTTCAAGGCCTGGCCGACGCCGCGGCCGCGGCGCGGATCCACGACCATGCGCCGCAGGTGCTGATCGACCTCTCCGGACATACCGCGCTCAACCGGCTGCCGATCTTCGCCTGGCGGCCGGCGCCGGTCCAGGTGAGCTGGCTGGGCTACGTGTCGACCACCGGGCTGAGCGAAGTCGACTACCTCTTGGCCGACCCGCTGACCGTTCCGCCGGGCGCCGAGGGGCCGTTCGTGGAGCGGATCTGGCGCCTGCCCGAGACCCGCTTTTGCTTCACGCCGCCGCCGGAGTGTCCGCCGGTCGCGCCGCTGCCCGCATCGGGCAGCGGTTTCCTGACTTTCGGCTGCTACAACCGCCTGTGCAAGATCCAGGAGCCAGTGCTGGCGCTGTGGGCGCGCGTCCTGCGGGCGCTGCCCGACAGCCGCCTGCGCATCATGACGCGCGAGCTCTCCGACCCCGGCGCGCGCACCCTGCTGCAGCGACGCCTGACCGCCGCGGGGCTCGATGCGCGGCGCGTGGTGCTCGATGCGCCACGCCCGCGCGCCGACTATCTCGCGGCCTATGGGCTGATCGACGTCGTGCTCGACACGTTCCCGTTTTCCGGCGGTACCACCACTGCCGAGGCGCTGTGGATGGGCGTGCCGGTCCTGGCGCTCGAAGGCCAGCGACTGGTCGAACGCCAGGCCGGCGCCTTGCTGCGCGCGGCCGGACTGGCGCAATGGGTCGCGGCCGATGCGGACGACTTTGTTGCCAAGGCCGTTCGGCTGGGCGAGGATCTGCCGGCCCTGGCGGCGCTGCGCGGCGGCTTGCGCGAGCAGGCTCGTGCATCCGCGGTCTGCGATGCGAAGCGCTTTGCCGCGTCCTTTGCCGCGGCCATGCACGACATGGTGCGCGCGGCGGGCTAGGGTCGCCGCACGCGTCGCGCGTGCCCTTCAGTGCGCCGCGGCCGACGTCTTGCCTGGTGCCCCGGGCCGGATTCGAACCGGCACGCTCCCTTGCGGGATCGCGGCGGATTTTAAGTCCGCTGTGTCTACCAGTTTCACCACCGGGGCGGCATGCGACGGACGGCTACGACGCAGGACCGGCGGCAAAGCTTACCGCGCTGAGTCGGACGCGGCCGGTGGCTGGCGCGCCGGGGTCGGTGCGGCAGAGTCCCGCGCCTCCCGGATGGCGTAGGATCGACCGGCCGCGACCGTCCGGTCGGCCCCTTCCAGAGGTCCACCCCATGCACGACTTCCTGCCTTCGCCCTTCCTCATCGTTCCGCTGGTCCTGCTGCTCGTCCTGGCGCTGAATATGTTCCGCAGCGTCGCCCAGGCCACGGTCGGCGTGGTGACGGTCTTCGGCAAGTACCACCGGGTGATGCGCGAGGGGCTCAACTTCAAGCTGCCCTGGGAACGCATGGCCTACAACCTGTCGCTGCAGAACCGCGCCCTGCAGCTCGAGTTCCAGGCCATCACGCTGGACCAGGCCAACGTCAAGTTCGCCACCATGGTGCTGTATGCGGTGTCCGGCGCCGACGAGGACAGCATCAAGAAGGCCGTCTTCAGCTTCGCCACGTTCCAGGAATTCCAGCTCGCGCTACAGCGCACGATCGACGGTTCGATCCGCCAGTTCGTCGCCACGACGCGGCAGTCGGACATCCTGGGCATGCGCGCCGAGATCGTCGACCACACGAAGAAGAACCTCGACGAGGTGGTGTTCGCCTGGGGCTACGTCGTGCGCGACATCCAGATCACCGACATGACCTTCGACAAGGAGATCATCGATTCGATGGCGCGCGTGGTGTCGTCGAAGAACCTGCTGGCCGCCGCGTCCAACGAGGGCGCGGCACTGCTGGTCAAGCGCACCAAGGACGCCGAGGCCGAGGCGGCGTTCAAGACGATCGGCGCCGAAGCCGAAAAGAAGGCCTCGGCGCTGCGCGGCGAAGGCCTGGCGCTGTTCCGGCAGAACATCGCAGTCGGCATGAAAGAGGCCGCCGAGAGCCTCAAGGCGGCCGGCGTGGGCGCCGAATTCCTGCTCTTCCTCGAGTACACCGACGCGCTCAAATTCGCCGCCGAACACGGCGCCGGCAAGGTCGTGTTCATGGACAGCGGTGCCGGCGCGGCGACCCGCGTGCTGCAGGGCATCCTGAGCACGCCGGACGCGGTACGCGCCCCGGCGGCGTAGGGGCGCACCCCTTCGCCCCGGCGGCGGTTCACCCCTCTCCCGCTTGCGGGAGGGGGCAGGGTGAGGGTGCGCGCCCTGGTATAGACCGGGCTGATCGGTGACAGGTTCACGCTTTTGGGCACCTTCGGCGTCATTCGGCCGGCGTCAGCTCCAGCTGCACGTGCTGCTCCACATTGCCCACGGTGCCCGAGCTCTGCGCGTGCAGGCGGCTGCTGCGCACGAGCAGGCGGTCGCCGACCCGAGTGAAGCGCAGGTCCTCGTCGCGCGTCGACTCGAAGTGGAAAAAGACGAAGGCTCGCCCGGCGTAGTGCTCGTGCAGGCGGGCGGCCAGCGGCAGGCCGTCCTCGCCCAGCCACAGATCCAGGTTGCCCTCGTATTGCTTGACGTATTCGGCCTCGCGCGTACCCAGCTTTTCGCGTGCCAGGTCGAGGCGGATCCGCCGCGCCGGGCGGCCCTCGAAGGGTTCGGCGGACTCGGCGCGCGGCAGCGCGCGATCGAGCAGGCGCAGGATGCGCGGCGATGGGGCGAGCAAATCGTGCACCGCGCGGGTCCGCAGTTCCCCCAGGGCATCGAGCACCGGCGTGGGCGCCTTGGCGTCGGCGGCGCGCGCGTTCTCTTCGGCCTCCGAGCGGCGCAGCAACTCGCTGCCATAGATCAGGTGCAGGCCCTGCGCACCGTCTTCGGCATCGATCTGCGCCTCGCCGGCGCGCTCTTCGATCTTGCCGTCGTTGTCGTCGCGCACGGTCGTCTGGGCCAGGACGTGGAAGCGCGCCGGAGCTGTCGGCGCCCGGGCCAGCAGGCCCCGCAGTTCGCCCAGCGCATCGGCATGGGCCGCGGGTCGTACGAGCGCGACGGCGAGCAGTCCGAGGGCGAGAAGGTGCGGCGGTTTCATGGCGCGATGGCGGGCTCCGGCGTGGCGGCGCGCTCGAGCAGGCGGCGCGCGGCGGCCACCGCCACCACGACCGCGGCCACGGTCAGCACGAAGCGGCCGCCGGCATTCATGAAGTCGGCCCAGGTGACCATCGGCACGAAGCGGTCGGGATCGAGTGCCTTGACCTCCTCGAACCAGACGAAGCCGACCAGCATCATGGGCACATCAAGGATCATGACCAGGGCCAGCAGCGGCATGGCGAACAGGCAGCGCAGGGCCAGTTCGCGCCAGCGCCGCCAGGGCCAGCCGGCGAGCAGCGCCGCGCCCAGGATCGCCGGCTGCAGCAGGATCCCGGCGCTGGCCCGGGTCGACAGCCGGCTCTGCTCGTCGGGAAAGATGACGTGGCCGCCGATCTCGCGCACCCGTGACGGCGTGGCGACGCGCTCGATCACCGATTCGCCGTCGATCGTGCGGATCGACAGCTCGACCGTGCGATAGTTGGTGTCGAGCGCGGCGACGCCGGCGCGCAGCAGCGGCAGCGCGGCTTGCAAGAGCGCGTCGTGCCAGGCCAGGGCGATGGCCGCCGCCGCCAGGGCCGTGAGCAGCAGGCGCAACAGGGCGCGCCGCAGCAGCTCAGGCGGCGGCAGCACGGCCGGCGTCGCGTTGCGTCCAGCGCATCCAGCCCAGGAAGAAGGCCACCACCAGGACGACCATGGCGAGCGGTGCGATCAGCCCATGCACCGAACCGAACCAGCCGTTGCGCGCCCGCAGGCAAAAGAACAGCGCCAGGACGCGGGCCTGGTTCAGCACGAAGACGCAGGCGGTGCCGGCGAGCAGGCCGAGCAGCCGGTCGCGCCAGGGCACCGGGGTCACCAGCAGGGCGGCGGCGAGCAACATCAGCACGTCGGAACCGTCGCAGCCGAACAGCACGTTGATGCTGGCCCGCTCCGAGCGCAGGTGCGAACCGTCGGCGATGATGCCCGGATCGCCCGAGAACCGCCGTGCGAGCCAGGCCGCAGGCGCGACGGTGGCGCGGTCGATGACCCAGCGGCCCAGGCCGTCGCCCCAGAAATGCGCCAGGCCTTCGTAAAGGGCGGCGAAGAGCAGCAGGAACGCCGCCAGGCGACGCCAGATCCGGCCGCCACGGGCCGGAGTGCCCGCATTCGATCCCGGGACCGGCGCCGCAGCCGTTTCGAGTCCTTCGCGCACCATCGCTATCGACTGCCATCGCCCCTATGTTGCCCGGCGCCATCCTACGCGCAAGCGCCCGGCGAGCGCGAGCGCCAGCGCCAGCCCGAGCACACCATAGGCCCAGGCCGGCAAGGGCACCTCGGCGCTGAGGGCCACCAGGCCCGGCGTGCCGGTGCCGCTCAGGGTCACGCTGGCCGGACTGCCGGGGGCATTGCTGGCAATCTGCAAGCTGGCGCTGCGCGCGCCGATCGCACTTGGCGAGAAAGTCATGTCCAGCGAGCAGCTGGCACCGCCGGCGAGCGTGGTCGCGGCCGGACAGGTGCCGCCCAGCGAAAAATCGGCCGCCTGCGCCCCGGTGATGGTGATCGTGCCCAGGGTCAGCGTACCGGTGCCACCGTTGCCGACCACCAGCCGCTGGTAGGAACTGGTCGAGCCCAGCGCGATGCTGCCAAAGGCCAGGCTGGCCGGCGTGACGGAAAACGTCGGCGCGCCGCCGCTGCCCGCGGCCGACTGGATCACCGTCAGTGCAATGCCATTCACGGTGATGGTGCCGCTGCGCTCCGCGCCGGCGCCATTGGCCTGGGCGACGTACGTGAGGGTGTCCGACCCGATGCCGCTCGAGGGCGTGACCGACAGCCAGCTTGCCGCGCCGCCGCCGATCGAGGCGGACCATGCGGTGGCGGCGGGCAGCGTCAGGCTGGCCGTACCGATGAATTCGCTGGCCGGCAGCACGACACTGTTGGGCACCAGCGTCGCCGGGGCCGGCACGGCATTGCGCCAGTTGGCGAGCAGTGCCGCGCCGTCGGGACTGCCCAGTCCGGTCACCAGGTTGAAGTTCGGGTCGGCCGTGCTCGCGGCAAAGCCCGTCTGCCCCGGCACGGAGTTGTTGCCGCTGGTGATGCGGTGAAAGACCGCCGGTCCGCCGCCGGCCTGCTGGGTCGACAGGGCATAAAGCGCCGGGCCGACGTTGCCCAGGCGGCCGCCCATCCGTTGCGCGAGCAGCGCGGCGATGCCGGCCATCGCGGGCGCGGCGGCCGAGGTACCGCCGACGATGCCCAGCGCGGTGCCGGCGCCGCCCGCGCTGGTGTAGATGGCGATGCCGTCGTGGTTGGCTGCCGCGGCCAGGGCCAGATCGGGGACGTCGCGCCGGCCGTCGTCCGGCACGCCGGTCGCGTACTGCCAGTACGGCTTGCCGTAATAGATGCTGGCGCCGCCGCCGGACGAGTACAGCGCGCTGCCGCCCGAAGCGAGCGCGCTTTCGTTCCAGGCCGACTCGCCGATGTATTGCAGGGCGGTCGGCGTACCGGGCGGCGCGGTCGCGCTGTTCACGGTCGACCAGTAGGTGCTTTGCGCGCCCACGTCGGCGCTGAACTCGGTGCCGCCGACACAGGTGCTGTCGGGCGAACTGCACAGCTCGTTCACCGCCAGGCCGCCGGTGGCGCTCGCCGAGCTCGACAGGTCGCAACCGGCGGCACCGGAGTCGCCCGAGGAGACGAAGACGCTGATGCCCTGCGCCGCCGCCTGGCGCCACAGCGGCTGGTAAGCCGGTACGCCGCCCACCAGGTCCGAGCTCAATTCACAACTGCCGTAGCTGAGCGAGATCACATCGGCGACATTGTTGCTCACCGCGTACTGCGCCGACAGCAGGATGCCGTCGCTCATGGTGGTCGTCGCCGAGGTGACGAACTTGATCGTCGCCGCAGGGGCCACGGCGCCGCTCCATTCCAGGTCGAGGTCCGATTCGAGCTCGTCGTTCGGAATGACCGCCGGCGGTGTCCCGTTGTTGATCACCTGCGGCGGGTTGGCGGCAAGCCCGAACTGGCTGCGGAACGTGGCAAGGTCGCCGGCCACGATGCTCGAGCGGCCCAGCACGGCGATGCTGCGGCCGCTGCCGGTGGTGCCCTGGGCATAGGGTGCGGCCAGGTCGTAGATCACGGCGAAGTCGCTTGGCGCCAGGTAATTGGCGGCGCCGAGGTTGTAATCGGGCGCTGGGGCACGCCGCACCACCATCGGTCGATAGCGAAAATCGTGCAGCGAGGCAAAGCCCTGCACGACGCCAGCCAGCGCCGCCGGAATGCTCGGGTTCATGGCCGCGGCGATGTGCGGCTCGCCATGCCAGCTGTAGCGCCGGATGCGCGTGGCAAAGGCGCGTTCGATCTGGCCGATGGTGCCGCTCAGCTCGATGCGGCGGCCGCCCGCCGGCAAGGCCTCGACGCGCAAGCCCTGGCGCCGCAGCCAGGACTGCACGATGGCCAGATCGGCCTGGGCAATCCCGAAGCGCCGGCCGAATTCGCCCGGCGTCAACCAGCGATGGTAGTCGGCGCTGCCTGGCAATTGCTGGTTGCGCAGCAGGCGGTCGAGCTCGGCCTCCTGCTGCGGCCCGGCGCGCAGCAGCAGGACCAGGCGCTCGACGCGCTGGTTCGGATCGGCGTCACCCAGGTCGACGCCATCGCGCAGCGCCGGATGCACATGGCCGGGCAGCTCGACGCGCTGGCGCTCGTCGATCGCGCCGTGGATGCGCGCGGCAGGCCCCGGTGCCGGGGCCGCTGCGCCTGCGCCATGCGGCTCGAGCAACAGGGTGAGCAAGGCGAGCAGGGCGAGCAGGGCAACGCCGCGGTGTCGGGTATCGGGCAGCATAAGAGTTGGACCAGGGGTTCGGGCAGGCGTGGACGGTGGCGCGCACAGCAGGTCGGCGGCGATCCTATCGTCCGGCCGGCGATTGCGGCGCGGCCCGGAGCATTCGGGCTGAGCCGATCGGACTACTTGCCGGTCGATCCCGGCGCAGCGCAGCCCGTCGCGCCGCGCCTTCGTGCGATCGGACCCTGCCTATGCGCGATGCGCTGTCACGATCCGGACACGAATCGCGCAACCACCGCCTCAACCCGCCCGCTCGAGCTCTTCCTGGCCGCTCAGCCACTGGGCTTCGAGGCGCTCGAGCTGCTCGCTCAGCAGCGCCCTCTGGCGCAGCATCTGGGCCACCTCGAGCCGGTCGCCGGCGTGGTAGAAGCCCGGATCGGCCAGGCGCAGGTCGAGCGCCTTGAGCTCGTTGCCGCGGCTCTCGAGTTCGCGCTCGATCTTCTTGAGCCGCTGCTCGAGCGGCTTGCGCGACTGGGCCTGGCGCTCGCGCTCCTGGGCCTCGCGGCGGCGGGCCTCACGGCCGCGCGGTGCCTCGGCTGCACCGTCGCGCGCGGTTGCACCGTCGGCACGCTCGCGCCGGCTGGCCAGGATGAGCGCGGTGTAGTCGTCCAGGTCGCCGTCGAACTCGCCCAGCCGGCCGTCGTGCACCAGCCACAGCTGATCGGTCGCGGCGCGCAGCAGGTGCCGGTCGTGCGAGACCAGCAGCAGCGCGCCCTCGAACGACGACAGCGCCATGGTCAGCGCTTCGCGGGTTTCCATGTCCAGGTGGTTGGTCGGCTCGTCCAGCACCAGCAGGTTGGGCCGCTGCCAGGCGATCAGGGCGAGGGCGCAGCGCGCCTTTTCCCCGCCCGACATGCGGCCGACCGGGGCCATCGCCATCTCACCCGAGAAGCGGTAGGTGCCCAGGAAGTTGCGCAGTTCCTGCTCGCCGGCCTGCGGCGCAAGGCGCCGCAGCTGTTGCAAGGGGCTCTCGTCGGCCTCGAGCTGATCGAGCTGGTGCTGGGCGAAGTAGCCGATCGCCACGCCGGGTGCACGGCGCAGTTCGCCGCGCAGCGGCGCCAGCTGACCGGTGATCGCCTTGACCAGGGTCGACTTGCCGGCCCCGTTCACGCCCAGGATGCCGACGCGGTCGCCGGCCTGCACCTGGAGCCGCACCTCGCCCAGTATGGTCGTGTCGCCGTAGCCGAGGAACAGTCCGTCGCCGTCGATCAGGCGTTCGGGCAGCTTGCGCGGCTCGAGGAACTCGAAGCGCCATTCGTGCTGGGCGCGCGACGGCTCGACCTCGACCAGGCGCTGCAGCATCTTCAATCGGCTCTGCGCCTGGCGCGCCTTGGTGGCCTGGGCCCGGAAGCGATCGACGAAGTTCTGCAGGTGCGAGGCCGTGCGCTGGTAGCTGCGGGCCTGCGCGTCCTGCTGGCGGCTGCGTTCGGCGCGCGCCGCCTCGAAGGCGCTGAAATCGCCGGCGTAACGGCGGATCGTGCCGGCACCGCCGCTGGCGCCGCCCGTGCCGGCCTCGACGTGCCAGATCGTGCTGACGCAGCGATCGAGGAACTCGCGATCGTGCGAGATCATCAGCACGGTCGCGGTCTGGCGGCGCAGCCAGGCCTCGAGCCAGACCACCGAATCGAGGTCGAGGTGGTTGGTCGGTTCGTCGAGCAGCAGCAGTTCGGCCGGGCACAGCAGGGCGCGCGCCAGGGCCAGCCGGTTGCGCCAGCCCCCCGAGAAGCTGGCCATCGGTCGCTCGCCGGCGTCCGGGCCGAAGCCCAGGCCGCGCAGCACGGTCTGCGCCTGCGCGCCGATGGCCCCCGGGTCCAGCTCGGCGAGGTGGGAGTGCGCATGGGCCAGTTCGAGGTCGTCGCTGCCGGCCTCGGCCCGGGCCAGGGCGGCGCGCGCCTGGGTCAGCGGCCCGTGGCCTTCAAGCACATAGGACAGCGCGGTCGCGCCGACCGCGTCGATGTCCTGGGCCACGTGGGCAATGCGCTCCGGCCGCGGCGTCTCGATGGTGCCGGCCTCGGTGGCGAGCTGGCCGAGGATGGCCGTGAGCAGGGTCGACTTGCCGCAGCCGTTGGCGCCGACCAGCCCGACGCGCTCGCCCGGCGCGGCCAGCAGGTTGACGTCGCGGTACAGCAGGCGGGCGCCGCGCGCCAGGGCAAGGTTGTTCAGTCTCAGCAAGGCAGGCTCGGGGATCGCGGGGCGGGGGTGCGGCGCCGGGGCCGCCGCGGTGCGGCGGCGTGGACCTAGGCGCGGGGCAGGTCCGCCTGGTGGACGAGAAAAACCATGCTGTCCCCGGCGCTGGTCGTCAGCCAGGTGAGGGGCAGGTCGGGAAATTCCTGTTCGAGCGTATCGCGGCCGTCGCCCACCTCGACGAACAGGCAGCCGTCGGGTTCGAGGTGGCGGTGCGCCTGGCGCAGCACCTGACGCACGACGTCCATGCCGTCCTCGCCGCCGGTCAGCGCCATGCGCGGCTCATGGCGGTATTCGGGCGGCAACTGTTCCATCGACGCCGCCGTGACATAGGGCGGATTGCACAGGATCACGTCGTAGCGCTGTTCGGCCACGGCGTCGAACAGGTCGGAGCAGACCAGCGAGACGCGCGAGCGCAGCCCGTAATCGTCGACATTGCGCGTCGCCACGGCGAGCGCATCGACCGAAAGGTCGACGGCGTCGATGCGGGCCCGGGGAAACACGTTGGCCGCCATGATCGCCAGGCAGCCCGAGCCGGTGCACAGGTCGAGCACGCTGCGCACGCCCGCTGGATCGGCGATCCAGGGCTGCAGCTCGTCGCGCAGCAGTTCGGCCACGAAGGAGCGCGGGATGATGCAGCGCGTGTCGACATAGAAGCGATAGCCCTGCAGCCAGGCCTCGTTGAGCAGGTAGGCGGCGGGCATGCGCGAGCGCACCCGCCGCTCGATCAGCTGCAGCAGCGAATTGATCTCGCCGATGGTCAGGAAGGCGTCGAGGAAGACATCGAGCCGCTCGAGCGGCAGCGACAGCGCGCGCATGATGAGGAAGGACGCCTCGTCGAAGGCGTCGACCTGGCCATGGCCATAGAAGAGGTTGGCCTCGCTGAAGCGCGTGACCGCAAAGCGCAGCGCATCGCGGATCGTGCGCAGGTTGGCCTTGGCGTCGATGCTCATGTCGGGTCGGGGTCGGGGTCGCGGGCGCAAAGAAGGCCGGCATTATCTCCCGGTTTGGCGCCCGCGCGCCGGCCGCCGGTTCAGCGCGGGGCCAGCACCCGCTCGAGGGTGCCCAGGTAGATGTCTTTCAGGGCCTCGACGTCGGCGACGCGGATGTTCTCGTCGACCATGTGGATCGACCCGTTGGGCGGGCCGAATTCCACGACCTGGCCGCAGATGCCGGCGATGAACCGGCCGTCCGAGGTACCGCCCGTGGTCGAGGTGGCGGCGGCGACCCCGGTCACCTCGAGGATCGCCTCCTTTAGCGCCTCGAGCAGCGTGCCCGGCGGGCACAGGAAGGGGCGCGCTCCGACGGTCCACTGCAGGTCGAAATCGAGTTCATGCGAGTAGAGCAGGCTCTCGATGCGCTGGCGCAGGCTCTCCGGCGAGGACGCCGGATTGAAGCGCAGGTTGAAATCGACCTCGCAGTGTCCGGGGATCACGTTGCCCGCGCCGGTGCCGGCATGGATGTTGGAGACCTGGAAGGTGGTTTCCGGGAAATCGACGGTCCCCTCGTCCCAGCGCGTCTGCGCCAGGGTCTCGAGCGCCGGCGCCAACTCGTGGATCGGATTGCGCGCCAGGTGCGGATAGGCCACGTGGCCCTGGATGCCGCGCACCACCAGCCGGCCGCTGAGCGAGCCGCGCCGGCCGTTCTTGATCATGTCGCCCAGGCGCTCGACACAGGTCGGCTCGCCGACGACGCAGTAGTCGATGCGCTCGTCGCGGGCCGCCAGGGCGTCGACCACCGCCACCGTGCCGTCGAGCGCCGGACCCTCCTCGTCGGAAGTGAGCAGCAGCGCGATCGACCCGCCGTGCGCCGGATGGCGGGCGACGAATTCCTCGGCGGCGACGGCGAAGGCGGCCAGCGAGCTCTTCATGTCGGCCGCGCCGCGGCCGTACAGCCGGTCGTCGCGGATCTGCGGCTTGAACGGCGGCGACCGCCAGGACCGTTCCGGCCCCGGCGGCACGACGTCGGTATGCCCGGCAAAGGCGAAAAGCGGATGGTCGCTGCCGCGCCGCAGCCAGACGTTGGCGACGCCCTTGCGGTCGAAGCGCTCGGCCGCAAAGCCGCTGGCCTGCAGGCGCCGCACCAGCAGGTCCTGGCAGCCGGCGTCTTCCGGCGAGATCGAGGGCCGGGCGAGCAAGGCCCTGGCCAGCGCCAGCGTGGGCGAGTCGCCGGCGGATTCCGGCGCGGCGGGCGCGAGGTCCATCAGATATTGAGGGTGATCTCGGCGAACGACGAGGAACCGGGCTCGGGATTGCTGCCGCGCTCGACCTCGGCGCGCGACTTGCCGGTGTTGTTGATGAACCACAGCAGGTTGTTCTGCGAGTCGGCCGAGGCCAGCGCGTCGTCGCGCGTGATCTCCTCGGCGCGCAGCAGCGCGTACAGGCTCTGCTCGAAGGACAGGTTCTCCGGCACCAGGCTCTGGGCCAGCGCTTCCTTGATGCCCGAGACGTCGCCGCGCACGATGAGATCGCGCGTATGGCCGGTGTTCATCAGCACCTCGACGGCCGGCACCCGGCCGCCGCGGCGCGAACGGACCAGGCGCTGGCAGACGATGGCCCGCAGCGACGTGGCGATGTCCTCGAACAGCGCGGCGCGCGTCTCCGGCGTGTAGAAGCTGATGATGCGGTTGAGCGCGTTGGCGCTGTTGGTCGCGTGCATGGTGGCGATGACGAAGTGGCCGGACATGGAATAGGCCAGCGCCGCGCCCATGGTGTCGCGATCGCGGATCTCGCCGATGAACAGCACGTCGGGAGCCTGGCGCATGGCGCTGCGCATCGCGGTCTGCAGCGAGGTCGCATCGGTGCCGATCTCGCGCTGGTTGATGATCGACTTCTTGTTCTGGAACAGGAACTCGATCGGATCCTCGAAGGTCAGGATGTGCCCGGTCTGCAGCTCGTTGCGGTAGTCGAGCATGGAGGCGATCGAGGTCGATTTGCCCGAACCGGCGGCGCCCACCACGAGCACCAGGCCGCGGCGCGACAGCGCCAGGTCCTTGAGCACCGGCGGCAGGCGCAACTCGTCCAGGCGCGGGATCTCGCTGGGGATGTAGCGCAGCACCGCGGAGATCGTGCCGCGCTGGCGAAACGCGCTCAGGCGGAAGCTGCCGACGCCCTGCACCGGGATGCCGATGTTCAGCTCGCCCGATTCCTCGAGTTCGCGGAACTGGGCGTCGCTCAGGCGCTCGGTGAGCAGGTCGGTGATCTGCTGCGGAATCATCCGTTCCTGGCTGATCGGCACGCAGACGCCGTTGATCTTGATGGTGATCGGCGAACCGGCGGCGAGGAACATGTCGGAGGCCTTCTTCTCGGCCATCAGGGTGAAGAGTCGCTCCAAGGTGATCATGTTCGCCTCCCGGATTGGGGTCCTGCGCTGCCGGATGCCGCGGTCGCCAAGGCCGGTCGCGGCACGTCCGGCGAAAATGCGGGTCAGGGTGTCATTGTTGCCGCGGTCCGGTCCGCCGAACGCGCAAACAAGGCCGGTCGGATCGACCAATTCGAACGCTCGGCGAACGCTCGGCGATCGCTCGGCGACCGCTTCGCGACCGCTCGGCCGCTTGCGTCCGCCCGCGCCGGACGTCGCCCCGAGGCCGCGCCGCCGCAGCGCGCCGGTGGCCGAACGCCGCCCCGGCCCGCCGCCCCGGCGCCGGCCACGTTCAAACCGCGACCTCGCGCAGCAGCTCGTTGATGCCGGTCTTGGCCCGGGTCTGCGCGTCGACCCGCTTGACGATCACCGCGCAGTACAGGCTGTGCGTGCCGTCCTTGGCCGGCAGCGAACCGGGTACCACCACCGCGCCCCGCGGCACCCGTCCGTAGAGGATTTCGCCACGCTCGCGGTCATAGATGCGGGTGCTGGCGCCGATGAACACGCCCATCGAGAGCACGGCGTCCTGCTCGACGATGACCCCCTCGACGACCTCGGAGCGGGCGCCGATGAAGCAGTTGTCCTCGATGATGGTCGGCGCGGCCTGCAGCGGTTCGAGCACGCCGCCGATCCCGACGCCGCCCGACAGGTGCACGTTGCGGCCGATCTGGGCGCAGGAGCCGACGGTCGCCCAGGTATCGACCATGGTGCCCTCGTCGATGTACGCGCCGATGTTGACGAACGACGGCATCAGCACGACATTGCGCGCGATGAACGCGCCGCGCCGCGCCATGGCGGGCGGCACGACGCGCACGCCGCTGTCGCGAAAGCGGCTCTCGTCGAAGGTCGTGAACTTGGGATCGACCTTGTCGTAGTAGCGCAGCCCGGTCTTGTCCGAGGAGCCGATGATGCGGTTGTCCTGCAGCCGGAAGGACAGCAGCACCGCCTTCTTGAGCCATTCGTGCACGACCCATCCGCTCGCCGATTTCTCGGCCACGCGCAGGCGGCCGCTGTCGAGCCCGTCGATCGCCTGCTCGACGGCGTTGCGCAGCGCCTGCGGCGCACTGGCCGGATGGAGCTCGGCCCGCTGGGTCCAGCCCTGCTCGATGATTTCCTGCTGTGTCATGGACGCTACGCCTCGCCTGGTCGGGGTTGTGCCTGCCTGTGCCGCCGCGCGGGTGCGGGCTAGGCGCCGCCGCGCGCGTGCTCGCCGATGCGCCGGGCGGCCTGTGCGACCTCGGCCTCGTCGGCCACCAGGGCGATGCGCACGTAGCCCGCGCCCGGATTGCCGTCCTCGGTGGAGCGGGCGAGGAAGCTGCCCGGCAGCACCAGCACATTTTGCGCCGCAAACAGCCGCGCAGCATAGTCGACATCGTCGCCCGGGGTGCGCGCCCAGAGATAGAACGAGGCCTCGGGCAGCGGCGCCGGCAGCACGGCGTCGATCAGCGGCTGGACCTCGGCGAACTTGCGCGCATAGCGGCGGCGGTTCTCGCGCACATGGGCCTCGTCGTTCCAGGCCGCGATGCTGGCCGCCTGGGTAGCCGGGCTCATGGCGCTGCCGTGGTAGGTCCGGTAGGCCAGGAAGCGCTGCAGGGCGCGCGCATCGCCGGCGACAAAACCGGAGCGCAGTCCGGGGGCATTGGAGCGCTTGGACAGGCTGCTGAACGAGACCACGCGGGAGAAGCCGGCGCGGCCGAGGCGGTGCGCCGCTTCGAGCGCGCCCAGGGGCGGGCGGCCCTCATCGGGGTAGAGTTCGGAGTAGCACTCGTCGGCGGCGACGATGAAATCGTGCCGATCGGCCAGCGCGTAGAGCTCGGCCCATTCGTCGAGCGACATCACGTGGCCCGAAGGATTGCCCGGCGAACAGGCGTAGACCAGGCGCACGCGCGCCCAGTCGGCGGCGTCGAGCCGCTCCCAGGGCATGCGCCAGCCCTCGGCGGCGGTGGTCGGCAGGTAGCGCAGCCGGGCGCCGCCGAGCAGGGCCGCACCCTCGTAGATCTGGTAGCCCGGGTTGGGCACGACGACCAGCGACCCGGCGCCGGGATCGAGGCAGGCCTGGGCAAAGGCGAACAGCGCCTCGCGCGAGCCGTTTACCGGCAGCACCTGGGTCTGCGGATCGACCGCCGGCAGGCTGTAGCGGCGCATCAGCCACGCGGCGATGGCCTCGCGCAGCTCGTCGGTGCCGCGCGTCGCCGGATAGCTGGACAGGCTGGTCAATGCCGCGGCCAGCGCGTCGAGCAGGATGGGCGGCGCCGGATGGCGCGGTTCGCCGATCGACAGGTTGATCGGCGCCAGGTCGGGCGGCGGGCGCAGCGGCGCGATGAGGGCGCGCAGGCGCTCGAACGGGTAGGGCCGCAGCTGTTCGAGCGCCGGGTTCATGCGCGGCGGCGCGCCCGGGTTCACGCGCTGCCCGCCGTGGCCGGGTCGACGAACGGCGTGCCGGCCGTGTCGCGCCGCGCCGCGGCGCCGGCCAGGGCGCGCAGGTCGACCGCGGGCAGGGGCTTCCAGCCCTTCTTGCGATGCTCGGCGACCACGCTGGTGTAGATGCCGCCGCGCACGTTCCAGAGCGCGGTGACGCGCAGGAAGCGCGGCGCGATCGCCGCGACGAGATCGTCGAGCACGCGATTGGTCACGGCCTCGTGGAATGCACCCTGGTCGCGGAACGCGTACACGTAGAGTTTCAGGCTCTTGAGTTCGACATTGCGCCGGTCGGGCACGAATTCCAGGACGAAGCGGCCGAAATCCGGCTGCCCGGTGATCGGGCAAAGGCAGGTGAATTCCGGGATCTCGATGCGCACCAGGTAGTCGCGCGCGGGGCTGGGATTGGCAAAGGTGGCGAGCTTGGCGGCAGCGGTTTTTTTCATTTGCTTTCCGGCGCTTGGCGCCGGGCCCGGAGCAGGTGCCCGGGCCGTGGCCGGCCGATCGACGATTCGCTATGATTATAGTTTCGTGTCGTCGGACCGCGCGAAAAACAACAGGCGGGCGGACGCTCGCGCTGCGCGGCGACGCGGCACCGAGCGGGCAGGCGCCGGGGCGGGGAGGCCGCGCGGCACCGCCAGGGCGCCGGGGCGCGGCCTCGCCCGGGTTCCGGCCCGACCCTCACGGCCCAGACAGACGGCAATTCGATCGACAGCAGCCTGGACCGGCGGCGCATCCCGCGCCGGCCGGCCAGGCCGAATCCGGGAACCAAGACGTGCGACTGCGGCAGATCAAGCTGGCCGGCTTCAAATCCTTTGTCGATCCGACGCAGATCGACGTTCCCGGCACGCTGGTCGGGGTCGTCGGACCCAATGGCTGCGGCAAGTCCAACGTGATCGACGCGGTGCGCTGGGTGCTGGGCGAGAGCAAGGCCGCCGAGCTGCGCGGCGAATCGATGATGGACGTCATCTTCAACGGCGCGGCCAACCGCAAGCCGGCCGGGCGGGCCAGCGTCGAGCTCGTCTTCGACAACTCGGAGGGGCGGCTCGGCGGCGAGTGGGGGCGCTTCAGCGAGCTCTCGGTCAAGCGGGTGCTGACGCGCGACAACAACTCGGCCTACGTCATCAACAACCAGCAGGTGCGCCGGCGCGACGTGCACGACCTGTTCCTGGGCACCGGGCTGGGGCCGCGGGCCTATGCGATCATCGGCCAGGGCATGATCTCGCGCATCGTCGAGGCGCGCCCCGATGAGCTGCGCACCTTCCTCGAGGAGGCGGCCGGGGTCACCAAGTACAAGGAGCGGCGCCGCGAGACCGAATCGCGCCTCGGCGATACGCGCGAGAACCTGGTGCGCGTCGGCGACGTGGTGCGCGAACTCGACGGCCAGATCGAACGGCTGCAGCGCCAGGCCGAGGTGGCCCGCGAATACCGCAGCCTGCACCAGCAGCACGAGCGGGCCCAGGCGCTGCTCTGGATGACCCGCAAGGACGAGGGCGTCGCCGAGCAGGGCCGCTACCTGCGCGAGATCGAGCAGGGCGAGTCGGCCATCGAGGCCCAGTTGGCCGAACTGCGCGCCGTCGAGCTGCGCCTGGCGCAGGAGCGCGAGGCGCATTACGCCGCCAACGACAGCGCCAATGCGGCCCATGCCGAGCTGGCCCGCATCAACACCGAGATCGCGCGGCTCGAAGGCGAGATTCGCCAGACCCTGGAGGCGCGGGCCCGCCTGGGGGCGCAGATCGAGGCGCTCGAGCAGTCGCACGCCCGTCGCCAGGACGACGAAAGCGGCCTGCGCCGGCGGCTGCAGGAGCTCGAGGCGGCCGCCGTGGCGGCCGAGGCGCGCCTGGCGCAGGCCGCCGCCGCACTGGCCGAGCACGAAGCCGGCCTGCCGCGCCTGGAGGCGGCCAGCGTCGCGGCGCGCGAGGCTCTCACCGCGGCGCGCGCCCTGGCCGCCTCGTCGGCACAGGAACTGGCCAGCGCCAGCCAGCAGATGCAGGTCTACGAGCGCGCCGGCAACGGCCTGCTGCTGCGCCGCGAGCGCCTGGCCGACGAGCAACGGCAGCTGGGCGAACCGGACGCCGCGCGCCTGGGCCGCCTGCAGGCCGATGCCGCGGCGGCGCAGGCCGAATTCGCCGCGGCGCAGGAGCGCGGCAAGGCCGCCGAGGAACAGGAGCGCACACTGCAGGGCCAGCGCGAGTCGCAGACCCAGCAGCGCAACCAGGCTTCGGCCGAGCTGCACCGGCTCGAGGCCCGCCTGCATGCGGTGCAAGAGACGCTGGCCAACATCGGGGCCGACGATCGCCTCGATCCGTGGTTGCGCGAGCAGGGCATGCAAAGCCTGCCGCGGCTGTTCTCCCGCCTGGACGTCGAAGGCGGCTGGGAAACGGCGATCGAGGCCGTGCTGCGCGAGCGAGTCGAGGCGATCGAGGTCGGCCGGCTCGAACCGATCGCGGCCTTCGGCAGGGCCGCGCCGCCGGCCCGGGTGAGCTTCTTTTCCCCCGGCGGCGCCGTGGCCGCCGCGGCTGCAGCGGCCCGGCCGTGGCGGCCGCTGCTCGAGGTGGTCGGCGTGCGCAATACGCCGGAGACCGCCGGACTGCAGGCGGTCCTGGCCGACTGGTTGAGCGGGGTCTACCTGCAGCCCGACCTGGAGACCGCGATGGCACAGCGCGCCCAGCTGGCGCCGGGCGAGCAGTTCATCGTCGCGGCCGGGCACCTGGTGTCGCGCCACGGACTGCGCTTTTTCGCCGCCGACGACCGCAAGGCCGGCCTGCTCGCGCGCCAGCGCGAGGCCGAGAACCTCGAGCGGCAGATCCGTGCACAGCGCCTGATCGACGAGCAGGCTGGCGAGGCCCTGGCCCGCTTCGATGCCCAGGTCCGCCAGGCCCAGCAGCAGGCCCAGGCGGCGCGCGAGGCCGCCCAGCGCCAGGGCACGCGGGTCCACGAGCTGCAGCTCGAGGCGGTGCGGCTGGGCGAACTGATCGACCGCATCCGCCACCGCGGCGGGCAGATCGAAACCGAACTCGAAGAGCTGGCGACCGAGGAGCAGGAGCTCGAGCGCCAGCGCGCCGCCGCCGAAGCGCGCTTTGGCGAACTCGACGAGGCGCTCGGCCGCCAGCAAGAGGCGGTGGAGCAGGCGCGGCTCGAGGACGAGCGGGCCAGCGCCGAGCTGCGCGAGGGCCGCGAGCGCCAGCGCGCCCTGGAAGGCGAACGCCAGCGCCTGCAGTTCGAGGGCGCGACCACGCGCGAGCGCATGCGCGACGTGGCCCACGCCATCGAGGTCGCGCTGGCCGATGCCCGGCGCTACGCCGAGGACGCCGAGAAAGCCCGCCTGGAGGCGGCCAAGCTCGACGACAGCGCGGCGCGCGGCAGCCTGGAGCAGGCGCTGCAGCAGCGCGTCGCGGGCGAGGCGGCGGTCAGCGCGGCGCGCGGGTTGGTCGATGAATGGCTGCAGAAGTCGCGCGTGAGCGAGGACAGCCGGCAGAAGATCGAGCGCGGGCTGCAGCCGCGGCGCGACAAGGTCACCGAGCTGCGCCTCAAGGAGCAGGCGGCGCGCCTGGCGGCCGAGCAGTTCGCCCGCTTCCTGGCCGAGGCCGGCACCGACGAGGCGGCGCTGCGGGCCCACCTGCCGGGGCTGGGCCCCGCGGCCGACCAGGAGGCCGCGATCGCGCGGCTCGCGGCGGCGATCGAAGAGCTGGGCGCGGTCAATCTCGCCGCACTCGAGGAACTCGAGAGCGCCAGCCAGCGCCGGGGCTTCCTCGATGCCCAGTCGGCGGACCTGAAGTCGGCGGTCGAGACGCTCGAGGATGCGATCCGCAAGATCGACCTCGAGACCCGCTCGCTGCTGCAGCAGACCTTCGACGAGGTGAACCGCCATTTCGGCGAGCTCTTCCCCAGGCTGTTCGGTGGCGGCGAGGCGAGGCTGGTCATGACCGGCGAGGAGATCCTCGACGCCGGGGTGCAGGTCATCGCGCAGCCGCCGGGCAAGCGCAACAGCTCGATCCACCTGCTGTCGGGCGGCGAAAAGGCCCTGACCGCAACGGCGCTGGTCTTCGCCATGTTCAAGCTCAACCCGGCGCCATTTTGCCTGCTCGACGAGGTCGACGCGCCGCTGGATGACGCCAACACCGAGCGCTTCTGCCAGCTCGTGCGCTCGATGACCGCGGCGACGCAATTCCTCTTCATCACGCACAACAAGATCGCCATGGAGATCGCCGAGCAGCTCATCGGCGTGACCATGCAGGAGCAGGGCGTCTCGCGCATCGTGGCGGTCGACATCGACAGCGCGGTCAAGCTGACCGCGGAGGCGGCCTGAACGGGGCCCGCGGCGGCGGCGCCGTGCCGGGCGCCGGTCCGTCGCCAGGGCGGCGCCGCCGCCGGCGCAAAAATCGATAAGCTTCGGGGTCCGCGGCGCGCGCCGCTTCCCCTGCCGATCCGCCTCCCTTGAGCGAACTGCAACTTGCCCTGATCGCTCTGGCCGTCCTGGCCCTGCTGGCCTTGTTCCTGAGTGAGAAATGGCAGGAGCAGCGGCGCGTGCGGCGCCTGCGCGAACGGTTGCATGGCGGCGTCGGCGACGCCCTGCTGCAAGCCGGACGCGCAGGCGCGGTGGACCCGCCCGGCGAACCAATGCGACTCGGCGACCGCGACGCGGCGCCGGCCGCAAGCATGGGCGGCGCCGGCACGGCCGTCGGCACCGAGCATCCGCCAGCCATGGCGCCGCGCGGCGGCCCGGACGGCGGCGTCACTTCCGAAGCGCTGGTCGCGCCCGGATTGTTTCTGCGTCCGGACTGGGCCGAGGATCCGCTGCTCGACTGTTCGCTGGAGATCCGCTGCGCGCGCGCCGTCGACGGGGTCAGCGTGATCGAGGCCGCCGCCCGTCTGCTGCACGCGCCCTGGAAACTGCCGGTGCACTTCGTCGTCTGGGACGGGCGGCACCAGCAGTGGGTCTTGCCGGACCGCTTCGGCTACTACACCGACGCCCTGGCGTCGATCCAGCTGGCCGACCGGCGGGCCTGCGTCGACGAGGCCGAGATCGAGCGTTTCGTGCAGGCCGTGCAGGACCTGGCCCAGACCCTGGGCGCCGATGTCGACCTGCCGGACGCCGCGCGCCTGGTGGCGCAGGCCGGCGAGCTCGACCGCCTGTGCGCGCGCTTCGACGTCCGCATCGGCCTGACCGTCGAGTCGGGCGGCGGCGGCTGGACCGGCCCGCAGCTGCGCGCCGCGGCGCAGGAATGCGGCTTCGTGGCGACCGGCAACCAGCGCTGGGTACAGCGCATGGTGGCCGAAGTCGGTACCCTGGAAAGGGCCCACGGCGCGGTCGACAGCGATGACGGCGCGGACCGCGGCCCGGCCATCGACCTGCCGCAGGCCGACGATGGCCGCGGGCCGGCGCACGACCTGTACACCCTTAAGGTCGATCCGGACGACCCGCACCGCCTGGTGCTCGAATACGACATCGCGCGGGCCCCGGTGGCCTCGGCGGCCTTCGGCGCCATGGTCGAGCATGCCCGCTTCCTTGCCGCGACCCTCGGCGGAAGCGTGGTCGACGACCACGGCCGGCCGATCGACGAGCGTTCGGTGGCCACGGTCGAGCGCCAGCTGGCCGAGGTCTTCGCCCAGATGCGCACGGCCGGCATCGAGCCGGGCAGCACGCGCGCCCGGCGCCTCTATCGCTGAGCGGCCATGGCCGGGGGCACCATGCCATCCCAAGCGCAGCGGCAGGCGGCGCGGCGCCTGGACGAGTTGCGCGCCGAGATCGAGCGCCTGGACCACGCCTACTACGTGCTGGACGATCCGCTGGCCAGCGACTTCGAGTACGACCAGCGGCTGCGCGAATTGCAGGCGCTGGAGGCCGAGTTCCCGGATTTGCGCCGGCCCGATTCGCCGTCGCAACGCGTCGGCGGTGCGGCGCGGGCCGATCTGGCGCCGGCACCCCATGACGTACCGATGCTGTCCTTGAACAATGCGCTGGACGACGCCGAAGCCGAGGCCTTCGACCAGCGCGTGCGCGCCGCCCTGGGCGGCGCCGAGGTGCGCTACTGCTGCGAACTCAAGTTCGACGGCCTGGCGATGAGCCTGCGTTACCAGGACGGCGTCCTCGAGCGCGCCGCGACGCGCGGCGACGGCAGCATCGGCGAGGATGTCACGGCCAACGTGCGCACGATCCGCGCCATCCCCCTGCGGCTGGCGGTGCCGGTTGCCGGCCGCCTGGAAGTGCGCGGCGAGGTGCTGATGTTCCGGCGCGATTTCGCCCGCCTCAACGAACACCAGCGGGCGGCCGACGCCAAGGCCTTTGCCAATCCACGCAACGCGGCGGCCGGCAGCCTGCGCCAGCTCGACCCGGCGGTGACCGCGCGGCGCCGGCTGCACTTCTATGCCTACGGCATGGCAGGGGCGGGAGGCGATGGCGAGCCCGGCGAGGCCGAACGGACCTGGGGCGGCGGTGCACCGCCGGCCGGCCAGGCGGCCTTGCTCGACCGCCTGGCCGCCCTGGGCCTGCCGGTCTGCGACATCCGCGAGGTCGTCGCCGGCATCGATGGCCTGCGCGACTTCTACGCCCGCATCGAGGCGCGCCGCGAAACGCTGCCCTACGAGATCGACGGCGTGGTCTTCAAGGTCGACGCCTTCGCCGAGCAGCGCCGGCTGGGCGCGCTGGCACGCGCGCCACGCTGGGCGGTCGCGCGCAAGTTCCCGCCCCGGGAGGCCAGCACCCGGCTGGTCGGCATCGATGTCCAGGTCGGCCGCACCGGCGCGCTGACCCCGGTGGCACGCCTCGAACCGGTCGAGGTGGGCGGCGTGGTGGTGAGCAACGCGAGCCTGCACAACGAGGACGAGGTGCGGCGCAAGGATATCCGCATCGGCGACACGGTCCTGGTGCGGCGGGCCGGCGACGTGATACCGGAAGTCGTCGCGGTACTGCCCGAGTTGCGCCCGGCGGGCGCGGTGCCGATGGTTTTTCCGCAGAATTGCCCGGTCTGCGGCTCGCCGGTGGAACGCGGCGAAGGCGAGGCCGTGGCGCGCTGCAGCGGCGGGCTGATCTGCGGCGCGCAGCGCAAGCAGGCCCTGCTGCACCTGGCCGGTCGGCGCGCGCTCGACATTGACGGCCTGGGCGAACGCATCGTCGAGCAGCTGGTCGATCTTGGCCTGGTGCCGCATCCGGCCGCGCTGTTCGACCTGGACGCCGAACGCCTGCAGGCGCTCGATCGGATGGGCGAAAAGTCGGCGCTGAACCTGCTGGCGTCGATCGACGGCGCACGCCGCACGACGCTCGAGCGCCTGATCTACGCCCTGGGCATACGCCATGTCGGCGAGACCACGGCACGCGACCTGGCGCGCCATTTCGGCGACTTCGACGCCCTGGCGCAGGCCGACGAAGAGGCGCTGCTGCGGGTGCGCGACGTCGGCCCGGTGGTGGCCCGCTCGGTGCGGCGCTTCTTCGACGACCCGCGCAGCCGCGCCGAGGCCGACGCATTGCGGCATAAACTACAGCGGATCGACCCGCCGCCGCCGGCGGCGGTCGACGCCGGGCTGCCCTTGGCGGGCAAGCGCTTCGTCCTCACCGGTACCTTGCCGAGCCTGACGCGCGAGCAGGCCACCGAGGCGATCGAGGTGGCGGGCGGCAAGGTCGTGGCCGCGATCTCGCGCAAGACCGATTTCCTGCTCGCCGGTGCCGATGCCGGGAGCAAGCTCGCCAAGGCGCAGGAACTGGGCGTCGCGGTGATCGACGAGGACGGCCTGCACGCGCTGCTGCGACCGCAGGGCGCCGGATAAAGGAGAAGAGCAGTGTTCGCGATTATCGGCGGCAGCGGCCTAGCCAAGCTGGCCGCGCTCGAAGCGCCGCGGCGCCAGGTGATGCGCACGCCCTACGGCGAGCCGTCCGGCGCCATCACCTTCGGCCGGCTGGCCGGGCGCGAGATCGTCTTCGTGGCGCGCCACGGCTACGGCCACACGATCGCGCCGCACGAGATCAACTACCGGGCCAACATCTGGGCCCTGCAGGAACTCAAGGTCGAGGGCATCTTCGCCCTGGCCTCGGTCGGCGGGATCCGCGCCGACCTGGTGCCGCACAGCCTGGTCGTGCCGCACCAGATCATCGACTACACGCACAGCCGCCAGTCGACCTTCTTCGAGCGCGGCAGCACGGTCGTGACGCACATCGATTTCACCCAGCCGTACGCGCAGGTGCAGCGCGCTCGGCTGCTCGATGCCGCGCGCCTGGCCGCCGAGCCGGTGATCGACGGCGCGATCTATGCCTGCACCCAGGGGCCGCGCCTGGAAACCGCGGCCGAGATCGACCGTTACGAGCGCGATGGCGCGGACATGGTCGGCATGACCGGCATGCCCGAGGCCGTGCTGGCGCGCGAAGCCGGCCTGCCCTACGCCTCGCTGGGCGTGGTGGTGAACCATGCGGCCGGGCGCGGCGACAGCCGCACGCGGGTCGAACTCTCCAAGCTGTCCGACGTGCTGCAGCAAAGCCTGGCGCGGGCCGTGCGGGTGCTCGAGTTCGCGGTGCAGATCGCGGCGGCCAGGCCGGACGCAGCGGGACGGCCGGCATGATCCGGCCCATCCTGCGCATGGGCGATCCGCGCCTGCTGCAGATCAGCCAGCCGGTGACCGAATTCGGCACGCCGCAGCTGACCGAACTGCTCGCCGACATGTTCGAGACCATGCATGCCGCCGACGGCGCCGGCCTCGCCGCACCGCAGATCGGCGTGCCGCTGCGGGTCGTCATCTTCGGCTTCGAGCGCAACGAGCGCTACCCGGAGGCGCCCGAGGTGCCGCAGACCGTGCTGATCAATCCTGTGCTCGAACCGCTGTCCGACGTGCTCGAGGACGGCTTCGAGGGCTGCCTGTCGGTGCCCGGCCTGCGCGGGCTCGTGCCGCGCCACGTGCGGCTGCGCTACAGCGGCTTCGATGCGCAAGGCAGGCCGTTCGCGCGCGAGGTCGAGGGTTTCCACGCGCGCGTCGTGCAGCACGAGTGCGACCACCTCGATGGCATTCTTTATCCGATGCGCATCCGCGATTTCTCGAAGTTCGGCTATACCGACGTGCTGTTTCCCGGGATGGTCGGGGATGATTGAGGCCATCGGGAGCTGTCGCTCGTCGAGGTCGTCGGATCCGACTTGCGGTTCCAGGAGAATGCGGGAACTGCTTTGGGTCGACCGGCGCGCGGATGTATCGGACCGCGCCAAGCGCGTCAGGCATTCCGGTTTTCGGGCGCGAACCGCTTTGCCGCGAAGGCCCAGGCCATGCCCGAAGCGTCCGGGCCCTGCGGGTCGCTAAAGGGCTCACCAGCGGCTCCACCACTCCAGGCGTGCGCCAGTCCGTCGACCGCGACCAGCCGGGCAAACGTACTTCCATTGCGCTTGAAATCCGTGACCGCCATCGCGTAGCGTTTGCCTCGCTTGATACGGCGGGTCCGGCTTGCCTGGGCGCCGGCGGCCAGCGCCCAGGCTCTTGCTGCCGCTTCGCCATTGGAAGGCGCGACCACGGCGTCGGCATCGCCGTGGATCACCAGCAATGGCGGCCAATCGGCCACCATCGCTTTGGACAGCGTTTCCCGGTGCACCGTCGGTTGGTGCCCGCGCATGGCGCTGAGCGCCGACAGCGTCGAATGCGCGGTTCCCGGCGCAATGCCCGAATGCATGACCAGCGCCTTGAAGCGCCCTGGTTGACGGGTGACGAGCAATGCGGCCATGCTCGCACCGGCCGACAATCCGGCGACAACCACCCGTGCCTTGTCCACCGGCTGCAGAAGGCAGACCTGGTCGATTGCCTTCATGATCAAGGCGGCTTCGCCATACGCACGGCCGCTGTCCGTGGCGTACCAGTTCCAGCAGCCTTGGGCATTGGCGAAACGGTCTTGTTCGGGGTAGAGCACGAGAAAGCGTTCGCGCGTCGCGATGCGATTCATCCGAGTGCTGACGGCAAATCTGTCGGCGTCCTGGCCACAGCCGTGCAGCATGACCATCAGCGGCAGGCGCTCGCTGCGCTGCACGCCGGGTGGACTGTACAGGTGAAAGCGCTTGGCGCCCGTCGCGCCGATTGCGATCCCCCGCATCGCCACCTCGGTACCGGGTGGCGCCGTGGACTTGGACGACACGCCCCTCATGGTCTGGGCAATGACCCGACGACCGGAGGTCGAGGCCATGCGTGTCGCGGCAATCCAGCTGCGGCCGATGATCCTGGCCCAGCCGGATGTGCGAATTCGCTTGCCCATCAGCGATCAGCCGGCACGCGTGGCTTGGGCGCACGTGCTCTTTGACAGGAGCCCGGTCACGATCTGCCAGGCCGATGGCCCGTAAGGGGCAGCAGACGGGGCAGGGCTGCGGCCTGCCCTCATGGTTGCGCGGTTACGCGCCAGACGGTGTTTCCGACATCGTCGGCCACGAGCAGGGCACCTTGCTTGTCGATGGCCACGCCGACCGGTCTCCCCAGTGCATCGCCGGAATCGTCGAGAAAGCCGCCCAGAACATCCAACGGCAATCCTGCCGGTCTACCGTCACGGAAGGGAACGAAGACGACCTTGTAGCCGCTGCGCGGCTTGCGGTTCCATGACCCATGTTGACCGACGAACATGCCTCCGACGAAGGGCGCGGGCAGACGGCCGCCGGCGGACGAGACCAAACCCAGCGAGGCCGTATGCGGCCCCAAGGCATAGTCGGGCACGATCGCGGTGGCCACCAGCGCCGGCTCCGCCGGCGGCGCCCGCGTGTCGACGTGCTGACCGTAGTAGCAGTAAGGCCAGCCATAGAATGCGCCGTCGCGAACCGAGGTGAGGTAATCGGGCACCAGGTCGCTGCCGATTTCGTCGCGCTCGTTGACCGCCGTCCACAGCATGGTGCCCGCATCATTCCAAGCCATCCCGACCGGATTGCGCAAGCCGCTGGCGTAGATGCGATGGGCACCGCTCTTGACGTCGATCTCCCAGATCGCCGCCCGCCCGGCTTCCACGGCCATGCCGCTTTCCGCGACGTTGCTGTTGGATCCGACGCTCACGTAGAGCTTGCTGCCGTCCGCGCTGGCCAGCAGGTTCTTGGTCCAGTGATGGTTGATCGGCCCGGCCGCAAGGTCCAACAGCTTCGTTGCAGGCGCCGTGATGACGGTGTCGCCCGTGCGATACGGGAAACTGAGAACGGCGTCGGTATCGGCGACGAAGAGCCGGTCGCCGATCAAGGCCATGCCGAACGGTGAATTCAGGCCGGACAGCATGACCGAGCGCGTTCGCACCACGCCGTCGCCATCGGTGTCGCGCAGCAGGGTGATGCGATTCGCGCTGGGCACGTCCGCCCCGGCGCGCTTCATCACCCAGCCCATCACCCAGGCTCGGATGCCTTGTGCGCCTCCAGGCTTGGGGGGTGCGCTGGTCTCGGCAACCAGCACATCGCCGTTGGGCAGTACAAATAGCCAGCGTGGATGATCCAGCCCCGCCGCGAAGACGGCGACACGCGTACCCGCCGCGGCCGCCGGTGTCGCACCCATCGGCCAGCCCTTTGCCGGAGCGATATTCACGGTCGGCAGCAAGGTCTGGCTGGGTGCCGGCAGGACCGGATGTTCGCCGCTGCCTTGCTCGATCGACAGCATTGCCGGGTCCGCGCAGC
>Ga0075030_100000635_pt1 | contig 30773 bp, 36 predicted proteins | sample LitLauG_LLR_2012_FD_71393 | JGI IMG/M metagenome (GOLD analysis project Ga0075030, IMG submission 71393) | Freshwater sediment microbial communities from Pennsylvania, USA - Little Laurel Run_MetaG_LLR_2012 | ecosystem: Environmental > Aquatic > Freshwater > Creek > Sediment | place: USA...
GTAAGAGGAAAAAGAAGTCATTACAATATTAAATTATTTAATAATTATAATTTCAAAATCAGGTCTATTATATTATTTTGAAACAATATTAGACGGAAGAAATTAGTGGCTCTTGTTTTTGTAAAGACCTGATTGGTAATGCGATTATAAAATTAGTACCTTTACCTAGTTCTGTTTTAACAGAGATGGATCCACCATGCTGCTCTATTATATTCTTACAGGACGGTAACCCAAGACCAGTTCCTTTTTGTTTTGTAGTAAACAGTGGTTCAAAAATTTTGGGTAGAATATCATCAGGTATTCCCTGACCCGAATCTTGAATCTCAATTTTGATCCAATCTGGTTCTTTCTTTACCCTTATGTCTATAGTACCAGAACCTCCTATTGCCTGTTTTGCATTAACTAGGATGTTGTCAAAAACTATCTCCAATTTTGATGGATCACAGTCAAGTTTAATCTCTTCAGCGGTTACATTTACTTTTATGGAATCCGGAATGTTTGCTTTCTCTAATGCATTTTTGATTATTTCGTTGATGTTTTTTGAATTTAACTCGAGTTCCCTAGTTGTAACAAAGTCCATTACATTTTCAAGTTGATGGGACATCCGGGATATAGATCTGTCAATCCTGTTAAAGTACTCTAAAGATTCTGGATTCGAACCAAACCTATGTCGTATTAAAATTAATGAATTTCGTATTACACTTAATGGGTTTCTCAGGTCATGTGCAAGTCTTGCAGCCAATTCCCCTATTGCAGACAGTCTCTCATTCTTAGTAATTGTTAATTGTTGCTCTTTTAATTTTGACGACATTATTTCTACTTGATTTCCTAAATTTTTGACTTCATCATATCCTTTTGATTGAGATTTTACGTCCAATTTTCCTTCTGCAATCATTTTAGTATGATTTTGGATACCGATAATGGGATTGATTAGGTTTCTTCTAAAAGTCTTAAATGTCATTAAAATTATCGCGCCTACTATAATTATACTAGATAAGGTACCTGCAACGATGATCTTATTTGCATTTTCAATGTAGGTGTTAACCAAATCTAATGATGCGTATGTTTCAATCACGCCAATGATTTTCCCAGAATTTGATTTTATTGGTATATACATCTCTATTAATTGTCCAAAACTCTTCTCTGACACACTTTCTGATTTTGTCAGGTCTGAAATCTCAGTAACAACATTTCCTCCATCTAATGATTCTTTTAGTTCATCATTGTCATGGAAAGATTCTCCTACAATGCTTTTGTCATCCGAGTAAACTACTACTTGGTCAATACTCCAAACTTTAATGCGTTCTATCTCATCTGTATCAATTTCGTTGAAAAACTGAGTGAATTTTTTATCTTTTTTATCATAATCCTTTGGAGCAAAGTCTTCGGGTGTCAGGTGTTGCCTTGCTTGTAATGCGATAAATTTTGCGTTGACATCAACATCACGTTTGAGTATGGTCTGCTTGAAGTAGTCTGACACAAAATATGACATTGAAAAACCTGCAATTATTACTACGCAAATTACTATTGATAACCACATTGTTATACCTGTTTTAAGTTTCAACTAATTTCCACCATGATATGGCACGTGTATTTTTAGGAGTTGTAAGTCATATTCACTAGCTTGTTTAAACTGATCATTTTTCAAGATCCGATGTATTGGTATCAAAAAGTCTGAGAAATTAACAGACATACAAATTAAAAAACTTGACAAAAAATCAAAGTTATCTAAATTCTATCAGGATCAAACTCTGGAAATGAAAACGGACTGATTAATTGGTTTCATTCTTTCTCATATCAGTTAATTTTCCTATCCAAAACTGCCTCAGTCAGAATTAATGTTAAAACCAGTTAAGACTTTGTAACATGCGCAAGATATTCTGGATAACCCAATGAATTTTCAAGGTTCAACCCAGGTCCTGAGTATTCCCTAAAAAGATGATCAACTGACTGCTGTAGGTTTCTCTTGTCTGTACTCTTGTTGCCTACTAGTTCAATTGCTATGCTGTACCATTGCTCTCCTTTTGTGATTAATTCTGTAAGTTCTATAGCTCCTCCATTTTCGACCATTACCTTGGAGGCTGGTAAAATTGATCCATCTGGAGCAAATTCATACTTGTACTGCAATCTCTTTTTTGTAACTTTTATCGTTGGACCAATCGGATCTTCAGCAAGAAATCTAATGTTTTTTACTGATGATTGTGGATCCGTCCATTCCCATCTTGCCCAGCTCTCTGCCTTTCCCTTGACTTTTCCACTACATCCAATAAAATTAAGATCATATGCATCACGCCATTTTATCTCCAATCTCTCCTCTCTGTATTTGACACCAGCAAAATCACATTGAGGAATATGCAAGTAATAGTCATCTCTAGGTTTTTGTGACTCCAGTTTTGTATCAAATAGAGTTTCAAACCATGCCATAATTGAGGCTGCATTACCATGAAAGAACCATCGGATTTCCCAAGCCATGTTTTCTAAATGTTCCAGTACTATTTATCCAGAAGATCAGATTATTGCAAGGCATTGACTTTCACTAGTTGCATACGGTAGCGATAAAAAGCGGTCTTCGTTTGAGGGTAGGAAGTATATACCAAATGTATATTCTATTGCGATATTGGAGTCATCTCAAATCCTTTGAAACCTGATTTTATTATTTCAAGAGAATCTGGACCGGCATTGAATATTAAATCTATAATTGACAGGTTTGGCAGAAACCCTATTTTCATAAATTGTTGATTATATACAGGATGAGAATAATTATTAAACAAAAGTTTTATGCCATTTTTTTCAAAAAGACCACATTCCATATACCGTAATCCTCCCATTCCAGATAGGTACGAGTCCGCTCCAAGCGTTTTACAAATCTCTATTATTTCCTCGGTTCGTGTATTGGCAGTTGTCATCTCAGACGCTTTTTTCATTTTTATATCAAGACCCAAAATATCAAATATGGCCGAAAGAAATTTCAGATTGTTCTCTGCAAGCAGATTAATTTTTTCCATGTAAATATTTTCAAAGATGCCAATATATTTTTCGTAATATGGTGCCTTTCCATAATAAGTTCTAAGTGTCCTAAGATGCAAGTCTCTCCATGTAAGTCCATTTCTAGGTTCCTCATGGATCTTGACTTTGTTTATTGCCTGTGGGTATTCCCTGATTATCGGTATGGTTAACCATTTCGAGCCTTGATCAGTCTTTATTCTATTTCTATTCTGGAATCCCCTACGCTCGAATTGTATATGATCCCCAATTATTAGCAAATCACTTGATCTTACTTTGTTAAAAAAGCCCAACCATGGGAGAAAATTTGGCTGATGTATGGTGATTATCATGACTTTCCATTTTTGTTTATGACTTTTAGTAATTTCACTACAAAACTTACATCCTCTTTTGCCATATATTGATTAATAGGAAGACTGAGTTGACGCTTGATAAGTTTTTCAGTTATTCAACGTTTTTCTTAGATCTTTATATTCTTCTTAATTTTACATTTTGCCAGAAACCTTATCCGTTAAAAAAGAATGTAAATGACATGCCCAATTCGTATGACTATATCTTACAAAAGGGTTCAGCATACTATCATAGCGATAACTATGAAAAAGCTCTGGAATATTATAATATGATGCTTGAGATTTATCCGAAAAATGTTGTTGTGTTATGCAACAAAGGTGTTGTACTTGACAAATTAAGAGTACATAGAGAGGCGATAATGTATTTCAATAAAGCATTAGACATTGACCCCAAAGACATTGTGACAATAAATAACAAAGGTAATGCACTTTACAATCTCGGCAGATATGATGAGGCCATAGAGTGTTATGATAAAATACTAGAGAAACATCCTAAAGATATTGATGCATTATGCGACAAAGGTAAAGCACTTTACAAACTAGGCAGATATGAAAAAGCAGTAACATATTTCAATAAAATACTGAAGATCAATCCAGACAATATGGATGCTTTAAAGAACAAGCGTCTTGCACTTGACAAGTTGAAAAAATCTAGTTAATCTTGACGTCATATGGCAATAAAAAAACCATGAATTAACTCAAGTTCATCTTGTTGGATTCTCTTATGCTCAGGCTTGTTGCTCCATTCTAAGTAATTTTTGATCAGAGGAAAAATCAAGCCTTGCTTGCATAAAGTTCTCAAAGTTTTAAAACAATTAAAGATGGAATTTCTGTTCAGAAAAAGAACTCGCAGTAGCGGATATTCAGTCCGTCACGTTTGAGATCTTATTCAGAACAGATTTAAAATTTAGGCAGGTCATATTTAGCGTTCGCATTATATCACAAGCACAAAAGTATAACACTGTCACAGGTTTTCAACTGTATATTATTTGATAAAAAACTAGATTTGACTACGTCTGGAATACTTGTCAATCCTTTATGGTCTTGAATATGTCAATGAGTTGCTTGTGGACAAGACCATTTGTGACCAACAAACCATTCTCATGTTCCAAGATTTCTGTGTTATATTCAATGTCGTTGCCATCCAGGTCAGTCATTAGACCTCCTGCTTCTTTTATCAGACAGTATGACGCGCATGTGTCCCATTGTTTCATTTTTTTGTTTGTTGCAAAATATGCTTCTGCATCTCCAGAGCAAATTTGTAACACTTTAAGCGAGCTTCCGGCTTGACATACATCTGCAAAATGTATCTTCTTTAGAACATCTGCGTCTGTTTCGGAAAGATGAAACCTGCTAACTACAACTCTGCTTTTTTCTAGTTCGCCAATCTTGCTGACATGTATCTTGTTCCACGCCCCATTGATGAGCTGATATGCACCACTTCCTGCCTGCGCTGCATACAAGACATCTTTTACAGGCCAATAAATTACACCAAGAATGGGCTTGTGGTGCTCTACCAATGAGATCATTATAGTAAATTCACCAGTCCTGTTTACAAAGTCCCTAGTTCCATCAAGTGGATCAACTATCCAAACTCTCTGACTCTCTAGTCTTTTTTTATCGTCTACATCTTCTTCAGAAAGTATCGGAATGCCGGTCTTGGAAAGAACCGCATTTATCTTTTGATTGCTAGACAGATCTGCGTCTGTTATGGGCGATCTGTCCTCTTTGGATCTGTGTGTAAAAGTTGTGCTGTAAACGCTCATTACTGCTTTTCCTGCTTCAATTATTGCGTCAATGGCTAGGCTCATTTCTGGAATTGTCTTGCCAAAATTCATAGGTGGATTCATGATAGGTATTCAGATACTTGCCATATAATGTAGCCCCTTCTTGAACAAGATCTTTTGGCAGTGCATACTGCTTGAGTGCTTGACAGTTTGCAAGAATCCATCAAAAGCAATGACCTGTCAAAACGCTGCACTTGTCGAAAAAAAAGAGGGATTTTTGATCTTTAGTTTGCTATGGCACGGTACAGAAGTTTGTGGTAATTATTGGCGGTCCGTTCTTTTGACCATTAGGAAGAATGGGCTGATATGCCAAATCGACATGGCATGATTGCATAGTGACTGATTCTTCTGCTGCCAATGGATCTGGTGTGTTTGTAAAGAAATTGCCCCCAAGCGAGTTGACCGAAGTGATGTTCAGATTGTGCAAGGTGTAATTCATGTAACATCCTTGGCCACCTCCTCCAATAGGCTGGCAAACCTGCAATGTCGCAACAGGTATGATCTTCTGAGATGAAACTGCCTTGCCAAGAAGAGGAGTTGTGCTGTCGACATGGTGAACAAAGGAGAGTTGGAAATTCGTATCAGTTGGTTTAAACGGGTTTTTTACATTGTTTTCCACAAAAGTGAAAGAGGTCACATTTATCCAGCCATTGTGGGTAGTGTCGTAATATTGCCCCGGAATTTCCGATATCTGCAAAAGAATTCCGCCTTGGGACGAAAACGCATTTGAGTTTATTCCAGGAGCAAGTAAGGCCAACGTTACCAGCGTAATTGCTGCCATTTTTGTCGCAATGTTAGTTATTTTTGTCATTAGGACACGGGATCAGCTCAAAAGTATATAGATATTATCTCAGCCACAGGATTTAGTACATTATATGATTTGTTGAAATAGTACAACATCATATCATTATTTTTTTATAGAATGATAATTCCTTTAGCATAATGATTTATCTGTAAAATACATTTCTTAGATATTCATTTTTTCTGATTCCTAAGTCTCTTGCCTTGGTCTTTAGCATCTCAAGTTATCTTGTCTATAGATTGAAACTTGCCTCTTTTTTAAAACGCCCCTTGGCTCAAGCATTTTTCGTACACATCCATATACTCCATCAACTCACGCTCTGGAACAAATTGCCTCAAGACTCTTTTCTTTGCCATTTCCCCGAATGTCCGTCTTTGGTCACCTGGCATGTCGAGTAATTTTGTTACCGCTTTAGACAACTCGTCCGCCGACCCCGCTCTTACCAGAAATCCTTCCTTCCCATCTTCAAGCATCTCAGGTAGCGCACCAGACCGAGCAGCAACAATGGGCAATCCTGCGAGCATTGCTTCCAGTATAGCGTTTGGAGAGCCATCCTGTAGTGAAGAAAAGACAAACACATCCATAGTCCGCAAATATCGCAACACCTTACTCCTAGGAATATGTCCAATCAGAGTCACTTTGCCAGTCAGGTCATACTTTTCCACCAGGTCATCCAAGTGACCCTTTTCAGATATAATTACAGGTCCAACCAGCAGTAGGTGAGCAGTTGGAAACTGCTGTAAAAGCGTATGGAATGCGGTTAATAGTATCTCTAAACCTTTTTCGTAGCGAAATACGGCCAACGAACCAATCACAGGATGTGAGACCTCCAAGATCTCAACACCCGTGTCGAAATCTTCCGGGCAAATGCTATTGAGGATGACCTGTCCCTTTTCATGACAGCCACATATTATACGCGCCCTTTCAAGTCCTTCCTGGCTTACTGCAGTGAACTGGGTGGCGTGTTGTAATGTCCAAGTAAGATATGGAAACGACTGTGGTTGAAAGACATCTGTAATCAGATCGCTTCCACGAATGCTTACAATTGAAGGGATGTCAAGTATCTTGGCAGCATATACCGTTGGAAAACTAGTGGTTGCATAAAACGCCTGCATCAAATCATATCGTCTCTTCCGGGCTAGCTCAAGGAGAGCATAATGCATTTCCACCCAGCGCTTATCATCACCACCCTTACCAGTCCACGGGGTCAGCTTGAAAATGGAAATTCCATGATGAGAAGATTCAAGGATAGTAATTCCATTATTCCCATATGGCTGAAATTCTGTTTTTTCACAAGAGTGCAGCATTATAATGTCTACTTCGACACCTACCGAACTTAATCCTCGTGCTATGCGCATAATCGAATTTTCTACTCCACCAACACCTGAGATGTCATCAGATGTAGTCAGGGCAAGATGTCGAATCATTTAAGATCCTCAATGAACTGTTCATTCATCTGGCCCATCCGCAACAATCCTTACTTCTCTTGTTGGTGGAGGTTTATTTAGGCGCATCTCAAATAATGTTTCTGTTACGTTCCAGGGTGACAAGTACAAATTTTCTATGTTACAAATCAGATGAAAATGAAACAATGAACGATAATTTAGATCACCTAAATAGGTTTGAAAGAAAATATCCGTACCTATAACCTATTCTTCACTTGGATTTATGTAAGCTTCAACCATGCCTTTGAGACGTTTCCAAACCAAAAAGGAGAAGTGGACATGATGATGATGCTGTATGAATAGATCTTCACCATTCCACATCTTTGACAACAGACAATGAAATGTTAGGATACTCAGAATTGTTCTGAAATCCCATCATTTCTACAACATCAGTTGAATGAATCCATGATATCTCCTTTGTAGATTCATCGTCAAGCTTGTCCAATCCTGCAATATTCAAAAGTTCCAATACTCGTCGTGGGTTTTGTACTGCTCGTTCCATAATACGAGTTGCAATCCTAAGTTTGTCTTTGGGATCCCAATATTTACCAAGTTTGTATTTTCCAGTTATTATCTCGGGTTTTATCTTCATCAAATTAACACCCCGTACTGTAGCCATGTCCGGTCTTGGTTTTTCATACCTACCTTCGGTCTGGTATTTTTCTATCAATTTGTTTAACACTTGAGCTTTCTCTACAACATCAGAGACTAGTTCTGCATATCCCTTGATTACCACACTGATGTACAAAGTATCTGTAAGTGAAGCGTCGGTTGGAGGTTCAAAAAAGTATGATGGTAGAAATGCCAATTCCTTGTCGACTTCGAAACCGCATTTGGAATTTAATTTTATGTTGTCATATTTTTCCCCTCGAGGAAAGCCATGAATGTATACTGCGTCATTATGATATATGAAATTCATAGGTGCAACAAAAGGAAACCCATTTTTGTCTATAGTCGCAATTCTGCCAGTGTGTTCTTTTTGTAGAAATTCGATAATTTTCTCCTTGGATTTGATTTTAGAACGTTCTCCAAAATTCATAGGCTATTATTTTTTATAGCAAGTTATTTACTTTGGTATTTCAAATTCTGTAAGACTTGCTACAAAACTCCTGTAGCCAATTTTTTGGTAAATAAAGAAATTTCCAGTTCCAAGTAAAATTTTATAGTTAGAATCTTGTTAATATCAAGCCGAGAAAACTGGCATGTGAACAGCAAGTCCGCTTCTCTTGTGCAACAGAGAGAGGGTCTAATCGCTGATACATTCGATGAATATCTGAAGGCAAGTAAGAAGGCTTATGCCTCAATAGACAAGAATGAACTGAAGAATGTCAGAAGACTTGAAAAGGAACTTGAAAAGGCGCAAAAGAAGGCATACAAGACAATGAATCCGACATTAGAAAAAGAAAAGACAGAATTGCTCGAAAAATACCTTTCTCATTGGGGCATGCGCCTTGTGGGGAATAAATTAGAAAGGATTAGATCCCATATTCCAAAAAGAGGTAGAGAATTACTAGAAAAAGATGATGCCTTCTTGCCCACACATTGTAAAGACTGCGATTACACGAATCCTAATGTTGCACAATACTGTTGCAAGTGTTCCAAAAAACTCTTTTCCTAATTTTTTATTTTTCAAGTTTAAAACTTGTTTTAATTATTGTTAAACAGTCTTACCTCCGACCAGTACTCTTGCTTGGGTATAACCAATCTCGTAGTAGCATACTCAATCTTGGCATAGCAAAATAAGTCAGCATAGCCACAAGAATGCTCACATAGACGAAATTGCTCGTGAACAACGGCCAAGAATCCAGATAAGGGGCAAGAAGTAAGCGAGCAACAAAACTAACTACATAAGCTGCTAGAAGAGTTACTAGGAACATCTTCCACTTCGGGGGAGCTTTGACCGCCTTCATATTTGGTAGCGTGAACCAGGTCTCCATACCAGTTGACTTTTCATAATGTTGGATGGAATAGTTCTTGACTTCGTCCACGAGTATGTTCCTTATGTCTGACTTTTCCCAACTATCCAGATCGGCCTTGTTGTCGAAGCGACAGATCAAATATCTCAGATCTGAATCTGCTCCTTCTGGTGAAAGCGTTGTCACTCCCATGTATCCTGGAAACTTCCTCATTGCTTGTATTAACCGCCGCTGCCAGTCCTCATACGCTTCCTCTTGGCCCTGCTTTATCTTTCTGCTCACAACTAGAGTAGCATCATCAGATAGTATTGTCAGAATGTATGACCTCCATATTTATTTGACATATCCTTTCTGATAAATTTGTAGTTGCGATTTTCTGAATATAATGATTTTTTCCGATGACTAATTAAATAAATCTACAAATGACTAATGGCTTCTAGAAACTTGATTTAATGAAAGTCAAAACAGCAAACAGAAATCATGATTCTAGTCCTGTAAGACTCTTACCAACAGTTAGTTCAAAAACTGTAAGACTCGTCTACTATTGTGATCATATTTCAGACCCATAATGGTAGTACCTTTTATGGGTTCACGATAGTAGTTTGATACCTAAATATACCTAGAGTGTGTTTGGTGAAATCAGTTTAAAACCCACTCATTTTTTTACTGTTCTGGTTGGAGGATTTGGGTACCAACGTGATGTATTTTTGGCCTACCCACCTCCACATATGTGGATATTCGGTCCGGACCATGAATTCTAATTCGTATAAACGAAATATCCTAGTAAACTATGTTCTAATATGTATCAAGATACTTGGCTATCTCCCATGGAGTAACCTCTATTTTGAATTCCTCCCACTCTTTTGTTTTAATTGAAATATATTTCTCAAGTAGGCTATTGCCAAGAGTTTCTATGACAAGTTTGTCTTTTTTCATTTCAGATAATGCATCTACTAATGATGAGGGTAGAACATTTACATGTCTTTTTTTGAGATCTTCACTGTCAAATTGATATACATTTTCTTCTATTGGCTCTGGAGGTACTAAGTTTTGTTTCATGCCATCAAGTCCTGCCTTGAGCATGACTGCAAACGCAAGATATGGGTTGCATGTTGGATCAGGACACCGTAATTCAATCCTTGCAGACTTAGGGTTTTGCCCAAACCACTTTGGAATTCTAATTAGCGAGGATCTATTCATGCTTGCCCATGTTATGTAAACAGGAGCCTCAAAGCCTGAAACTAGTCTCTTGTAAGAGTTTACGGTAGGACAGAGAACTGCACATAGTGCTCTTATGTGTTCCATCTGTCCAGCAATGAAGCTATAAGCTGTCTTTGAAAGATTGTACTTGTCTCTGTCGTCATAAAATAAATTACTTTGAGATTTAGCATCAAAAAGACTTTGATGTACATGTAATCCTGAACCTGCGCGTCCTAGAATGGGCTTTGCCATAAAAGTTGCTTGAAGTCCATTTCTTTGAGCAATTTTTTTTACCACATATTTGAGTGTGAGCAACCTGTCAGCTGTCTCGATTGCATGGGCATAGTTAAAGCCTACTTCATATTGGCCTGGTCCTACCTCATGATGCGAGGCCTCGGTATTAATAGAAAATACGCTTAGTGAGTTCATTATCTCTTTTAAGACTGAATATGTCTCCGAAGATGACAAATCAAAATAACCTCCGCCGTCTACAGGCAAAGTTTTAGATGGATCATTTTTCTTGAATAGATAAAATTCTGGCTCGGGACCAACATTGTACTCGTAACCTAATTTTGATGCCTCCAAGACTACCTTTTTTAAAATGAATCTAGGATCACCTTCGAAAGCAGTTCCGTCTGATTTGTAAAGATCACAGATAAATCTGGCAGTCTTGCCATTTTCATAATCCCATGGTACAACACAGTAGGTTGTAGGGTCAGGTTTTAGAAAGAGATCACTTTCTTGGATTCTTGCAAAACCTTCAATTGAAGAGCCGTCAAACCAAGATCCTCTAGTTAATGCACCTTCTAATTCTCTGATTGGTATTATCACTTCTTTGACAACACCGAGCAGGTCACTAAATTGTAAGCTTACAAATCTAATTTCATCATGTTTTGCTTGCTTTAGGATTTCTTGAATATCCATTATGTGTTCTTTACGAGTAGGGCTTTAAGTATTTTTTATCGTCATAAACTAGAATAGTTTTAACGAGTCATCATTTCCATGTTTTACTAGTTTTTTTAATTCCTTTGAACTTGCTTGGGACAGTATTAGGATTTAGATATTCGGTCGAGTTTTTTGGTTTTTCTATTCTTGTTTTCAGGCATGTAGCATAGTCTTGAGTAGTTGTTTAGTCTTCTCAGGATTCTTCGTGGCATAGATGACAAATTGCTTTGCTCTTTCCTCAAAAGTTCCTACCAAAATATCTTCCAAGAAATCGCAAAGTATCCTCTTCAATGTTCTGGTGTGCTTGGTCTTGGTTGAAGGAGATTTTATTCCCTGATTGAATAGATTCAACGGCCCTCACTAATACTTTGAATGTCTTCTTTTTGTAACTTCAAGACATATTATCATGCCTAAGGGAATCATAAAAAGAGGATTATACTGGAGGGCCCGGGTATTTGAGTACCAACGTGGGTGTATTTTGGACCCTCAATCATCACACCAAAAATATCTTAATTGATATTCATATTCAATATCCATATGGATTTTACACAAAGGGCATTTGTAGACTGCCATATTGTCTAATTTCTTTTTGACTTTAAAACAACTGTCATCAATGGTACTCCATATACCATGGCATTAATTCCATAAAACAACACCCAATGCATATCGGTCTTTTGTGTACAATTTTGACTACCATTAAGACTAGTAGAATAATTTGTTGGCGTACTAGGTTCCTGGCATTTAAAATTGGTCAACTGGTCATACCACAGATATGAAAATGGGATAAACGATATCACTAGTGCCATTAGAATCAACATTTTAACCTGAGGCGATTTTTTAGTTTTTTCCCACATGATAGTCTCTGGACTTTATCTATCAGGGAGTAATGTTTGATAAATGTTCCAGTATTTTTCAGATACCCGTATATCTTGGAATGACGTATTAGTAGCCATGTCTTCATACACTGGCTCGTATGAAAAAAGAAAGCAACATAGTGAATATCTCCCAATAGCAGTGGCAATCATGATTGCTTCCTGCCTTGTGACGATATTTGTTATCAGTCCCCAAAGCGGAGGATATGGAGGAGGTACAAATCAGCTTGCATTCTTCGAGGGAGCAGGATTGATCTTTGCTGGAGTCCTCATAGGATACATTGCTCTAGTCTTCCGAGCAGTCTAGAATAACTATCAAAAAACTGGACGTATGTATGTCAGACAAAACTATGGACATTTTAAATTACCACATCATAATGCTGTGCGATAATTTTGTATAAAATAAAAAATAATTTACGATACTAACGGTCTTCCGCATTTAGAGCAGACAACATGATACATCTCCATGTACACTTGTTGTTTTGTGTCAACCTCGACACACTTCTTGCCACCTTCTTTACAAAAATGGCAAAATTCTTTTGTCATGGTACAATTACGTGTTTCAGGAATAAAAATATTATCAGATAAAAATTTCAATCAAGTTAAAATATTTCAACGTGTATTACATTATATGAGAACAAAATCTCGACGCAAAATACATGTTGATGCCAAAGCAAACTCTGCAACTGATATAACAAATTCTGAAAGAAAATCCACTCCTACACAAGATTACAAAAAGATGTTGCAAAAAAGATTGTACGAACTTGAATCAGAATCTATGCCTGCAACATAGGTTCTTCCATTTTTTGCACTAGTTATACCGTGGAAAAATTATGGCCAGCCTTACTAGGAAATAACACATATTGAATCTCAACTAGTAGATAGCATGTCCCAAAGTATCAAGGCTATGCACCTTGATGAAAGTATGTTTGTGGGATGGTATTGATTTTATCGGATTGATTGCCAAAATCGGTCGTCTTGTAGACAGTACTAACAGAAACAGTCTTAATTTATCCAAAGAACAAAAGGAGATGTTTTTCATGCAGTGTTCTTTGCAGCAGAGAATGAACCGAGATTATGATGAAAATTTTGGACGGGTTAAATATTTGGTAACAGAGGGGAGAATAACGGAATAATTACAGTTCCTCAAGAATCAGGCACGTTAATTTTTGTAATAGATAATGACGGTGAATTTTTATCACGAATTAAAAGAGTCTTGGATGCCATAAGGCATGCAAAATCATTGAAAACAAGACAAGAAAGGCATGATTTGACATGAACATACATGATACCAAGAGCGTCTGTTGTTCCAAGTGCGACAAGTTCATAGGCGAGATTGATATTGACGCAGTTGTCATGCTCTCAAGTGTGAGAAATGTGCAGATCCAATTCCAGAAGGCGATGATAAAATGTCACATCTAAAATCTAGATATTCAAATCAACAGTTAGAAGATATCTTGGTTCATTAAGAACTTAAAATAGAAAACTTGCTTTAGGAGAGACATCAGAACTGGTTCTTGGATCTACTATCAAGTATAGAGCATATACATGGCTATATCTTGTGTGGTGATTACTCCAACAATTTCATCTTTTTCCAATATTGGGAGATGATCAATGTGGTATTCTTGCATAATAATGGATGCTTCTTGAATTGTTTGAGTTGGTCTAGCACAAATTAGAGGTCTTGATGCAAGATAACTCAAGATCAGACTCTTTGGAGGTAGATCTAGAAATGCAGATATACGTGCCAAGTCTTTTTCTGTAACTATTCCAAAGGGTTTTCCATATGCAGTTACTATTACACTTCCAATTCTTTTTTCCTTCATGATACTTGCTGCATCATACGCAGTTTTGGTATGATCAAGTGTCATGACATTCCATGTCATGACACTTGCTATTGTAACAAGATCAGGTCTGAAAATTACTTTAAACAAATCTTCCATCGTAGAATAATCTGTAACATCTTCTATCTTATGCGGTATTCCAGCATGGCGATTTTCAAGTGCCGTCACCAATGGTATCCATACGGCTTGCTGACCAATAAGCATTGTTTTTTACAAAATTGATTTTTCATACGTTGGTTGGTTGACGCTGTTTTGAATTGCTAAAATAATCAATTATGCATTCTTTGTGAGTATAACCATAATCATTACATGGATTTTTACAAAACCAGCAGATGCCCCTGATAAATTTCGGGGGCTCTTTTTCGTGTATTTGTTGATTTGAGTAAGATACCATTCTCAATCACCTCCTCCCGTATCACATCCGCATATCTCAAACTCGTCGATTTTTCTTCCACATATTCCGCACTCTTCAACAAATTCTATCTCCCATGGTTCTTTTAAATAAAGTCGGAGGTGTTCGTTGATCTCTTTTGGAACACCACTTTTGATGGACATTCTACTCCCAATTATCCAGCAACTTCAGACAATAGTTGTATATCGGATAGCCAGTCTCTTCTTCAAATTCTGTTCAGCATCTTTTACAAATTTTAGATTTTTTCAGCGAAATTATTTGCAAAGTTCATCACTACCAGATTTGATATCAAATCTGCCAATAAATTCAACAAACTCTACTTTGAATCCCATGGGAAAATTCTGAATATGTTTTTTAGCGACATCACATGTCATGTGCTAATTCCCTAGGCACTATTGCGTCACCGTCCCTATTAAACTGGTTTAGATGCTCACCTTAAAAATAAGGCAGTTTTGCAATCAAAGCATCCGTTTTTAAAAAAGACAGCGATCTGTTGTTGTGATTCAATCATTTTTTTGAAAATTACAAATTATGAAAAGACACCTACGAATGTTTAGATGTGATTCAATAATCTACTTTTTATAGCTGAAAAAAATAAATGACTTGATTTTTACCATTTAATTTTCCAAAACTACAAGAAATGCATGCATAGCGTGACAATCATGATGTCATATAATACCACTCTCAGTTGCATACCAGACCACATCTGAAAACTAGCCATTAGATTAAATCCCAATAACGGTTGTAATAATTCATGATACCAGATATTCTAAATGAACCCGTTTCCAAGTTTATAAACAAGAAAATGACTACAATTGCAAGTGATCTTACCATTCAAGATGCGGCAAAGGCAATGGCAGAATCCAAGATAGGCAGCATATTGGTTTTTGAAAAAAACAAGATAATAGGAATGGTTACAGAGAAGGACATACTTCGTGACATTGTGGCAAAGGGATTAGATCCTTCCAGTACAACCCTTAAAGATATAGCAAAGGGTCCCCTTATCACCATAAAAAAAACCTCGCCTGTAAAAGAAGCACTAGAAATAATGAAAAAACATGACATTAGAAGACTGATAGTAATGGACAAACGGCCAATTGGGCTTATAACACAGAAAATGGTCTGCGGAAATCTTACTGATAGAAATATTACATTGCCCGAACTTGAGATCCCAGATAAAACATCATGTCCATACTGCTCTGAGAATTTTGAAAATAACAAGAGTCTTTCTCAACATATTGATAAAACTCACATCAAGTTATAACTAAGAAAAAGTAAATTTTCCATAATTTTATAACATTCAAGAACATTCCCATATCAGGAATGGTAGTAAAACGACAGCCTCACCCTGTAAAACATGAAAAGACGCGAAGCATCAGCTACCGTCTTCCAGAGCACATCATTGAAGAGTTGGAGATAGAGGCCGGACAAAAGGAAATATCCCAAAATGTTCTGGTAAAACAAATTTTAGAAAAATACATTGGATGGGAGAAATTTTCAGGTAACGTAGGAATGATTCCTGTTCCCAGAGAAATTCTCAGAGTATTAGGGGAAAAGATGGATGGAGAGGTAATGAACGAGATAATACATACAATCACTCCAATGATAAAAGACTGGGTCATGTTTATGAAAGGCAGTTATGATTTGAAAAGAACAATAGAATCCATGGAACAATACATGCGAGCTTCTGGCATGACATCAGACCATAGAATTGAGGGAGACGTGCATCATTTCATCATCCAGCACAATCTTGGAATACGCTGGTCTCTATTTACAGAACTTTTCTTGAAACAAATCTTTCACGAGTTTCTACCCAATCTTGCGGTGAAATCTCGCACTACGCCAAATACAGTCATATCAAGTATTGCCCTTGGTTCTGATTTTAGCGAGCATGATACTGTATGATATGATTTTTTTTAAATATAAAATTATGTTAAAATTTTAGCTTACAGTTACCATTCCAATTCGCCAAGGATGAATTGTGCAAAAGTAATGAAATACACCAGGTTTGTCAAACTTGTAGGAAAACGTATCTCCTGTCTTTAGCAACCCACTGTTGAATAATGAAATAATATTACCTTGGGAATCTTGGCTTTGAACGGTATGAGGAATATCGTCTTGGTTTTGCCATGTAACAGTGGTTCCACGAATTACCTCCAAGTTAAGAGGTAGGAAGAAGCCAGTATTGGCTTGCGCGGAGTTTCCGTTTGGAATTAGTATTTTAGCATTATTTGATACATTGATGGTCGGAATTGGATCACTGCCAAGCAGAAGATAATTTAGAACAAATTTCTGAGTACCATCTTGCATGTTAGCTGTTACCTTCCACATTGAGCCAATTCCTGTTGCAAAGAGTCGTGTTCCATCAAGGGAAACAGCAAAAATATCATGGGCTACTGTTTGCGCTTGACCTTCGGCATGAAATGAACCATCTTTATTATATGTAAAATTCCACTGATCTCCAGTAAATCGAGCTACAATTATCCCATTACTTCCTTCTACTAGAATTGCTCCCTTGTCTATTGTGGAAGAGTCTACAAGAGAAAGCCGCATGCTAGAAGTATACAGAGATGGGGTGTCGCCATTGGTTACAGCAGCTCCACTGCCTTTCATATTATATGTTGAATCCGCATAAGCAAGACCAGATGAAACTGCGATTATACTTAGAATGACTCCCAAAGCAAGGGCTCGCATTTCTAGTTTATACTAACAAGTACCCTATATAATTACCATATACATTATCAGGCATGATAACCATTCTCAGATAACAATACACAATTCTAAAAAAGAACAAGCAGATGATACTAGACAGAGTGATATCTTTTCCCTATGATGTAACAGAGGACAGGACGCGATTTCAAAAATCTGTAATAGATGGAGATATGGGATACTATGATACAATAGCAAGAAAATTCATACCACAGGAAACTTTAGAGTCGCTTCTTGCAAATATAATTCCTGAAAAAGAGCATTTCACGGTTTCTGAAAATGATCCCAGATTATTACAGTCAGTAAACAGAATTAGAAGAAATTTGTCAATATATCAGAGAAATCCAAGTGATTCATATGCCCAGATTTTTCTCAAATATCTATCCAATAGATATTTGGGTTCAATAAGAGAACAAAAGATAGATGCTGCAATACTCTATGTTGACGTAGTTGGTTCTACAAAACTTGCCACACAACTTTCTGCGTCAGAATTATCATCCCTAATTCGGGTCTTTTCTCAAGAGATGTCAATTATAATTTCAAGGCACGGAGGTTTTGTACTAAAATATGCAGGTGATGCAGTGATTGCATATTTTCCATCATCAAATGAAGTTGGAAATGCAGTTGAAAATGCAGTAAGATGCGGCAACGTAATGAATATGACAATAGATCAATCACTTAACTTTGCTTTTCAAGATTTTGCATTGCCGGCAATTCAAGTTAGGATCTCAATTGATTTTGGAATTAATGAAATCGTATTTTTAGGTCCAGAGCCGGATTTAATTGGTCACACCATAACCATTGCATCAAAAATGATTCGACTTGCAAAACCTGGACATGTTGTAATAGGAGAAAATGCTCACAAGCAATTGACCAAGTCTTCACCTAGTTTTATTCCTGCAGGTCCAGAGATACACTGGGATTATACTGATCCAGGAACAGGAAAGATATACCCCATATACTTTTCAGGAAACAAGAATTAGGTTTTGATTACTTGGACCTATTAAGTCAATATCCCATCTGTAATGCATGAAATTTCAAGCAATTCAAGATTTGATGTAAGGTTTTTCTGGAAAAAATTTTGTAAGACAGGATCAACAAATTAGATTTTCAAATAATTTCAAACTCTTAACCCTTGAGTGATGGCAAGCTGTTTGGCATCCTCGAATTTGTATTGAATAGATTTTTGATAAACACATTGGCAGCAAGCAAAAATGCAACCCTCTTTTTCACACAAAATACGCCGTTGTTGTAAAGATTATGAATATTAGATCTCAATTTAAATAATGGATTTTTATGATTGAAATTATTGGATAGAGAGACAACAATTCAAAAAATTGATGAGATAATAAGGACTCTATCTAAATCAAAAAAGCAATCAACCGTTTTAACAGCTGATGAGATAAAATCCATCCAAGGCGTAGACAAAGAAGACCAATTAAAATTGGCAGATAGGCTAGAAGATTTGGTCGTCTTGTTAAGAGATGATCCGGATAACAAGAAAAAGATAAGGGAAACCCGTCAGATAGCTTTTGATGAATTTGGTCACGTAAGTCCAGTATGGGATGTCTTGAAATCCATAGAAGCCTTGGTTTGAGAATAACAAGATTATTTTTTATGATATATTAGAGTAAAACGCGGTTCCCCAAATTATACCTTGAAATTTTACCATAGCCACAATTTGGACAAAGTTGGTTTATCAGAGATTTTAAGATAATTATTCCAGTAATGATTTTTCATGATGGCAAAAGGAAAAAATAAACTCTTACAAAATTGAATCCTCAAAGTTTATGGCTTTTCAATCTAGGTAAAATATTCAAGGACTGTTTTAGAGCATGGTTTGAACGTAACTAGATTTTTGTTTTGGGACTAGCATCCGGTACATGGCATTACCTATGCCATCGGACTTCTGAGCTGCTGGTGTGGATCATATCACCACATTATGTCACGTAAATAGATGTAGTGCCTGAGCCGTATTCTTGGCTTGATATGAAATTCACCGAGCATCTACCAGATAACAGAGTGCAGGATGTTGGTCTGAATGAGCCAAGTGCTCATGTTGATAAGTATGTATATGTTATTGCTGTTCAAGAGATAAGAAATAGCAATGGAGCAGAGAACCAAGAAATATGGTCTTTCAGACCTTGAACGATTTGTAGAGATTGGAAATAGGTCCCTCTTAGTAAAGGGAAGGTCAGGTACTGGCAAAGAGACTCTTTGTTTTGAGCTAGCAGGCGGCAAAGTTAAAGAGTACAACGTAATTTTCATTACAAGAAATCAGACAGACAAGATACTTTACAGAAGATTTCCTTGGATTACAGATTTTATCTCTCCCTCCAATATAGTTGAAATATCTCCAGAAGATGCTGTATTGACTGACCCTTCCTTTGTCATATCTGCAATCGTAAATGCAATAGCAAACTCTTCCAAGAAAGTCAAAGATCCTTTTCTTGCTTTAGAAAGTGTAAAAAAACCATTTATCATACTTGATGTCTGGGATTCAGTTTCAAGAGAGATGAATGCATTAGATAGAATGCGAGCTGAGAAACTTTTGACATCGCTTGCCGAAAAATATGACGGATTTATAATTTTTTTAAGTGAGCAGCAGGATACTGCATCACTTGAATATCTTGTAGACGGGGTAATTGAGACATCTCAGCATTACTACAAGACATATAGAATAAGGGAGATAAGCCTTGAAAAACTAAAAGGCGTCCCCATCAAGAGACCAAAGATTCCATTTACGCTTCAAAACGGAAGGTTTCAGTCATTTTCAAATCTGCGAAGCAACATAAAAAGTGCTTCAAGATTTATTCCCTGTTCAAATTCAGATTCACGATACTCTACAGGTAGTAAGGATTTTGACTTGAAGTTAAACGGAGGTTTTAGAAAAGGCACTGTAATAGGCATTGAAATTGACAGCGATGTAGATCGTTTTGCGTTTGTACCACTTCTCTCACCGCTGGCACTAAACTTTATGGTTCAAAATAATTCAGTCCTGATATCATCTTCATCAGATCAAGATGTAAGTGCAGTAGTAGATTATCTCACACCATATACCGACAAGGAGGCATTAAAGAATTTCAGGATATTTGGACACACTTTTGGCTCAAAATCAGATTACATCATAGAAAGAGAGGGTCTTGATTTTGAGTCAACTAACAAAGAATGGCAAAAAACATACTATGGCCTTAAAGAAAACAACAAACCTCTCTTGATGTCAGCAGACTATAGCTTTTTGGAACTAGCCTACCAGTCAGAAGAAAAATTAATCTTGAAATCATTAATTGAGAATTCACGGATGGTCAGACATAACAAAGATCTCTTCTTGATAATCTCAAGACCAGGATACAAGTCAATGGAGATTATGAAAAGTGTGTGCGATTTGCATTTGAGATTGTTTGATCATGAAGGAACAATCTTCCTATCAGCCTTGAAACCACAACTATTTTTGTGTAACATGCAGTCAAGTTTTGAAAGCGGATATCCTCAATTAATTTTAGAAGATTCAGTTTAACGCAATTTGCTTAAATTAACATGATATACACATATGAGAATTGTTAACAGATATCGTCTCTAGATTGCTTTCTCGTTTTCAGCACCCGTTGCAATATCAATTGCACGGGATAGTGGATATATGAAAATCTTACCAGTTTTTGTATTACTGCGAACAATGTTTACTACCTCTGCTTCATCTTTAGATTCTATAATCACTGTTACAATATATTTATCCGTAAACTCTGGTATGAATGTTTCAGTACCTTTTGCAGCATGTAGTGCAGGGCCAATAGTCTTGCCCCGCCCCCTAACTTTCATTATAGTAATACCACCAACATGTATTACCTTTAGACCATTGCTGATGGCTCTTATATCATTTTGAGGAACAATTGCATCTATACGAATCATTACAATCATGCTAAAAAGTGACCTAAATAATATTTTCTAAAAAATGCTAAATTGCTTGCTCATCTTTGTTAGGGGTCTGAATGTCATACGCCTCAGAGATGGGGATGACAAATATCTTTCCAAATTTGGAAGCTGAACGTACTGCTTGTATCATCTCATCTTTCTTGTCATCTGCTACGACTATTTCTATGATGAATCTGTCTCCAAATTCAGGTGTAAAAACTTCGGTTCCTTTTGACGCATGGATTTCATGAGCTTTGCTCTTACCTCTTCCCCATCCTTTGTATGCAGTTATTCCACCAACAGATAATTTTTTTAACGCATCGCTGATTGCTTTTATTTCATTTTCTGGGAGTATTACTTCGATTTTTAGCAAGATGCAAATAAATGAAAATGTCATATTAAAAAATCTTATGGAGTAACACATGATCGGCCATGACCTAACAAAAACAATATTTTTTTATACACCATCTTTTCTAAGAAAGAAATCTTGCCAATTGATACAGGAGACACAGCATGGATGCTCATAGCTTCCAGTCTTGTATTACTGATGATCCCAGCATTGGGACTATTTGAGGCCGGATTACTACGACGAAAGAATACAGTTTCAATTTTCATGCAAATCTTCTTTGGATTGGCAATTCTCAGTGTCATGTGGTTTACATTCGGATTTAGTCTATCATTTGGTCCAGATACTGGAATGGGCCTTACAGGAAACATGGATTGGACATTCCTCAAAAATGTCCCCTATGATTCAGGTTTGTCATATGCCCCTACAATTCCAGGAGTTTTATTTGCAAAATTCCAGATGATGTTTGCAGTTATTACACCTCTATTATTGACAGGTGCAATTGCAGAGAGAATGAAGTTTAGTGCATATATCATTTTCATCGTAGCTTGGAGTGGATTGATCTACTATCCTCTTGTTCACTGGATATGGGGAGGAGGGTGGCTTGGCAAGATGGGGGTGGTAGATTTTGCAGGAGGTATTGTCATCCATACTAGTGCAGGAATGGGTGCACTTGCAGCTGCCCTAGTACTTGGAAGGAGGCTAAACTATGGTCCATCAATTATGATACCGCATAGTATACCAATTGCAGTTCTAGGTTCTTCCTTGTTATGGTTAGGATGGTTTGGATTTAATGCAGGCAGTGCATTGGCATCAGGAAGTTTAGCAGGAAATACAATCATCAACACCCATATTGCCTCATCAATTTCCGCATTAATTTGGGTTGGACTTTCATGGATGCGAACAGGCAAGCCCAGTGTAATTGCGGCAATCAATGGAGCAATCGCAGGACTTGCAGGAATCACGCCAGCATCAGGCTTTGTAAGTGTAGAACACGCATTTGTTTTAGGCATTGCAATTGGTATAGGATCATATCTTGCAGTATTATTCTTCAAAGAACATCTCAAGATTGATGACGCTTTAGACGTAAGCTCAGTTCACGGTGTTGCAGGAATCATAGGGTCGTTAGGAATTGGAGTATTTGCAAGTACGTTGGTAAACCCAGCAGGTCCAAATGGACTATTATTTGGAAATCCAAATCAGCTACTCATACAGGCAATGGGTGTAGGAGTGGCAGGAGTAATGGGATTCTTTGGAACGTTTGCCATAATGAAAGTCATAGACAAGCTAATCGGAGTAAGAGTGTCAGCAAAGGTAGAGGAAGCTGGTCTTGATATAGAGGAGCACGCAGAGCGTGCATATTCAGATGAAGACGAATTTGGCAAAATGTAGGAATCATATTTCAAGATAGATAATGGACATTTTACTTTAATACATCCTATTCCGATGCTACATTATGATTAAAATTCCAGCCAAAGTCCAAGCAATGTTAAAAAGTCAAAAGGTCATAGTAGTAGGCTCTGTTGATGTCAATGGCCTTGCAAATTTATCTCCAAGAACTTCGTTTTATTTTACAGATACCATGGTATACTGGTTGGACTTTTTCAAACACAAGTCACAAGGAAATTTCAAGAGCATTCCATGGGTAAGTGTAGGAGTATTTGATAAAAAGGAGCTTAAAGGATATCAAATCAAAGGCAAGGTCACGTTTGTTACAGAGGCCAAAGAAAAAGCCAAAATAACAGATGTCATTACTAGGTCTGTCACTGGAAAGACATCAAGTAAAATATTTGAAAGAATGAGTCAGAACAAAACTCCAGATGTAATCATGTTTACTCCAAAGGCAGTTTACTCACTTGATCCAAAAGAAGAGTCAGGCATAGCCATGGTAATGGAGAAAGACGGTGAGACAATCTCTCTACTAGGAAGATAATTTCTTTCTTAGAATATCAAGCGTAGTTGCAGGATCAGCCTTTCCTTTTGTTTTTTTCATAACTTTGCCAACAAGGTAGTTTATCGTATCAGGGTTTTGTCTTGCTTCTGTTACAGCTTTTTTCTCTTCTTGGAATACTTCATCTATTATTTTTTCAATTGAACCTGAATCGTTTACATGCCCCAAGTCAAGGCTAGATATTACATCTAAAAGAGATTTTCCCGTTTTTACCATTTCTTGTAATGCTTGTTTACCTGAATTTCTTGTCAATTTGTTGTCCATTACAGAATCAGCCAGATCAGAGATGTGTTGCGCCGTAATTTTTAATTCAAGTTTCTTTTCTCTTGTATCTGCATAACTTAGCAAATCTGTTGTTATAATATTTGCAACCTCTTTGGCATTTCTCTCGTTATGAGATTTTTCAAACAAATCGGCATAGAACCTATCAGAGGATAAAACGTCTGCTACTTGTGCAGGTATTCCATATTTTTTGACATATCGTTCTCTTTTTGCAACAATGCTTTCAGGCATCTGTTTTTTTATATTTTCAATTGATTCATTTCTAATCAAAACTATTGGTATGTCCGCCTCAGGCAGATATCTATAATCCTGTTCTTCCTCTTTTGATCTGGACGATACGGTAATTCTTCTTGCGTCGTCCCAATGTCTTGTCTCTGAAACAACCGAAATTTCTCTTTCAAGAAGACTTTGTTGTCTAGTTATCTCAAAATGAAGTGCTTTTTCTATATCTCTAAATGATCCGACATTTTTTATCTCAACTCTATTTCCGTCTCCTTCAGAAATATTTCCATCAACTCTCATTGCACCTTCAAGATATGGGTCAGATACACCAATATTTTCAACCAAATCTGCCAACACATTTAGAAATATGCGTACCTGTTTTGGAGTTTCAAAGTCTGGCTCTGTTACAATTTCAACAAGAGGAGTCCCTGCTCTGTTATAGTCAACAAGTGTTAGCATTGATTTACCCTCATAGACTAGTCTTCCAGGATCTTCCTCTAACTGTATTCTTCGAATTTTAATTTCTTTTCCTTGGATGATAATCTTTCCATCCGAGCCTATGCTTGTCGGACCATATGCGTTGTACTGAGTAATTTGAAAATTTTTCGGCAAATCAGGATAAAAGTAATTTTTCCTAAAAAAGGCAATTTTTTCCGGAATCTTGCATCCAAGTGCAAGTGAGATCATGACAGCTTTTTCAACTGCCTTTTTGTTTAGGATTGGAAGTGAGCCAGGAAGACCTGTACATACAGGACAGATGTTTGAGTTTGGTGCAAGGTTTCTATATTCTGCCTTGCATGAACAAAATAGTTTACTCTCAAGCTTTGTAAGTTGGCAGTGAATTTCGAGTCCTATTCTAGTCAAAGGGGTACCTCCGGAAGATTCGCAGTCTCTTGTAACGCATATGCAGCTTGAAGCAATTTTTTCTCTTCAAAGGAATTTGCAAATAGTTGCATGCCGATTGGCAATCCAGAATTTGACATTTCAAATGGGACAGATATTGCAGGGATTCCTGAAAGATTTGCTGTAATTGTGTTAATGTCAGTAAGATATAGCTTTAATGGGTCATCGATTTTTTCGCCCACCTTAAAGGGCAAAATAGGCATTGTTGGAGATATTAAAAAATCCACTTTCTTAAATGCTTCATCAAGCTGAGCTTTTATCATAGTCCTAACTTTTTGGGCCTTGAGATAATATTTTCCATAATATCCTGTAGATAGCACAAATGCGCCAAGTAGCATCCTTCTTGTCACTTCAGGACCAAAATTACTTCGCGCCTTTGAGATAAATGCCTTGAACTCATACCCTTCGGTTCCAAAATCAAATCCGTATCGTAGATTATCATATCTTGAAAGATTACTACTTGCTTCTGCTGATGCGATTGTGTAATATGCTGCAACAGAGTGTTCTACAGCATCAAGAGAAACTGGAATACATTCGGCTCCAAGTTCTTGTAGCTTTGATATTGCCCTGTTTGTTGCAGATACAACTTCCTTGTCTACTCCTTCGCCAATCATCTGAGTTATGATTCCAATCTTCTTTCCAGAGATTCCAGAAGAGATATCTTGAGTATAATTAACATGCCCATTTTTCACGGTAGTATTATCATGCGGATCATGACCTGAGATAATATTTAATAGAAATGCTACATCTTCAACAGTCCTTGCCATAGGGCCTACTTGCTCTATACTATTAGCATATGAAACAAGGCCATATCGGCTAATCAGTCCATAAGTAGGTTTCAGACCAACAACTGAACAAAAACTTGCAGGGCTTCGAACAGAGCCACCAGTGTCAGAACCCAACGAACCAAGACATTCTAGTGCACTAACTGAGACACCACTACCTCCAGATGATCCACCCGGCACATAATCAATATTCCAAGGATTTCTACTGGTGCCAAAATAGCTAAATTCAGTTGTAGAGCCCATTGCAAATTCATCAAGATTTACTTTACCGATAATTATGGCATCTTCAGATTTTAGTCGTGAGACAACAGTTGCATCATATGGAGCAACAAAATTCTCAAGCATTTTAGACGCACATGTTGTTTTTAGTCCAGCAGTACAGATGTTATCTTTGATAGATATGGGCATCCCAAAACAGATGCCAACTTTATCTTTTGATTTTATTTTCTTGTCAATCTCTTTGGACTTGGCAAGTGCGTTTTGAGAGTCTACAGTAATGAAAGCATGAAGCTTTTCTTCTACTCGATTTATCCTATCCAATGTTTTTGCAACAAACTCTTCTACAGATATAGCACCATCTTTTGCCTGCGACACAAATTCGGTGGCAGAAATTCCAAGATTCATTTAAACCATTCTTGGTGCGCGGATGAAGTTGTTTTGGTCCTTTTTTAGGTGATCAATTAACGATATATCATATGGTTCATGCGTGTCATCCCTGAGATTCTCCAAGTCAACTTCGTTTCTTAGAGTATCATCAGAATTGAATTCAACCGCATCAAGTCTATCAAAATACTGGATTATCTGCTCTACCTGCTTGATGTATTTTTCTGGCTCTTTGAGTTCAACCTTGACCAAATCCCCCAGATGTTCAATCTCTTTTCTTTCTACCATATAGTTTCACTTATGGTGTAAGTCTATCGACATCACGGGGATAAAAGGTAGCATCTCGGATATTTTCAGTGCCAGTAAGGGCCATCATCAGTCTCTCAAGGCCCATGCCACATCCTGCATGAGGAGGAACTCCATAGTCAAAGACTCGCAAGTGATAATCAAACGCATCCAATTTGAAGCCTTTATTTTTCATCCTCTCTTCCAGCTCTATTCTTTTTTCAATTCTTGTACTACCTGAAGATAATTCAAGATCTCCGAACATCAGGTCAAATGATTCAGATGTCTTTTGATTATCGGTTTTGGCTTTAACATAGAAGGGTTTTGGAGCAAGAGGCCAATCTTTGATAAAGTAAAATCCGCTAAGATTTATCTTCTTTAGCTGTGAGGGATACAAATCGTCTCCCCATTTTGTCGTAGCTCCCGCATTTTGCATTTTTTCTACCAATTCAGTATAGGTATACTGTGGAATTTTTTCAGGAATTTCTGGAACTTTATAATCACTAGTTTTTATCGAGTCACAATAATCCCTGACTACGCCAATCGATCTTTTAACTATATTTTCAGCGTGGAGCATTATATCGTTATAATCTGAGAATGCTTCTTCAAGGTCTATTGAGATTGCCTCTGAGAGGTGTCTATTGGTTCTTGACGCTTCAGCCCTAAATATTGGAGCAATCTCAAATATCTTTTCAAATGATAGCGTCAGTTGTTCCTTGTAAAGCTGAGGACTCTGTGCCAAAAATGCTTCCTTGTCATAGTAAAATATTGGAAACAGTGCAGCACCACCCTCTGTCGCAGTAGCAATCATCTTGGGAGTGTTTACTTCAATGAACTCTTTTTCATACAGATAATCACGAATCGATTTTAAAACTAGACTTCGCATCTTAAACACATGTTGTAGGATATTTCGTCTAAGATCTATTGCTCGAAGTTCAAGTCTTGTGTCAATGTTTGGAACCACTTTGGTCTGCCATGTAAATGGAGCAATCTTTTCGACGACTGAAAATACACGCAATTCACTTGGGGTTATCTCAACCCCTCTTGGAGCCTTTGGAGATGGTTTTATAGTTCCCCTGACTGCAATAGCAGACTGTTCTTTGAGATGTACCAGACTCTCCTTTATCTCATCTGAACAGACACCTGCCTTTGCTGTAATCTGTATCTGACCCTCCTTGTCATTTAGCATAACAAATACCAGATTTCCATGATCTCTCACACTTGAGATCCAGCCCATCACGATTACTTCTTTTCCTTCCATAGTTGGATCAAGTTGGCTAGAATAGATAGTCCTGCGCCAGTCTCCAAGTTCGGTGCCTATCATGGTTTCATCAAATGTCTTTTTGTTAGTGTTAATTTATGTTGCGAAAATCCATAGCATACAAATATGGTGCTACAACATACCGGAATACAGAACAAGAACAATTACTCAAGACTCATTTTTGCAATACCATATCTGGCCGATACGAATGTCATAGACAGCATCATCACATATCATGGTGCTGCCCCAGTCTTTGATTTCTTTATTATGATTGAATTGCCTTCCAAAATAGATCTGTTTGCAACGATTACCTCCGTGTCATCATCAAGAATGGTTGTAAATCTAGAAGTTATCCTGATGACTACACCTGAAAATTTTTCCGAGCCATTTGATAACTCGATTTTGTCGCCTTTTACATATGGCAAATGCGTACTCGAAGTTTCTTCTTTTAAGATGCGTATGTTTCCCTGAATTATGGCAGAATTTGGAACAAGGTATTCTGTTCCTTCCTCCGTATTGATTTTTGTATACAACGCGCTTATCTCTTCAATTGTTCCATGCACGTTGTCATTTACTATGAAAATTGAATCGCCTATTTTTGCAGGAAATGTGGTGAGCATGATGGCTCCGGAAAGTACATTTCCCACTATTGTCGAGACTCCCAAACCTACAACTATCGCAGCAACTCCACCTCCCACAAGAATCGTTTGGGCTTGTACTCCCCACAGATATAGCAGAATCAATGATGCAACCAACGATATTATTATTACTGAAAAAAATGAAATACTTGCAATAAGATGAGCTGGCATCTTGGCTGGAATTTTTTTCAAAACACGTCTAATCGAAGAAATTACTACAAATGATACAACAATTATGACCATCGTTTCCCCAATCAGAATGTGATTATGTCTTAATCCCAAGTCGGGTGCAAAGATCTCAAATAACACTATGCTTATTCTTACTGCAGCTATCAAAATTATCATCTTTATTGCCAGGGCTTTGAATTCAGCCTTGGTTGATTTTTTAACTGACGTTGTTTTTGGGTCTTGCATTAGATATTCAATCCTTATGTGATTTACTAAGTATTGGCGTTTGCCAAGATATTTAGTATTACTATTGCACATGAAGAACTTTTTTAAAAATTAGTGAAAAAATAGCATAAACGATTACTGCTATGTAGAAATACATGTCAGAATCATACAACACATGGTCGGACCAAAAGATGGTGGATTTGGGTTTGATGGTGCCCCAAAATCTACCAAACTAGAAGGCAAAAATACTATATGTGTTCAATGTCAAGCAGGTCAACATAGCAAATGTCATGCAAAAAATAATCCAGACACTCTTTGTGATTGCGAGTTATGTCTAATTTCTTATTAAATAGATTTCTGAATCAGACGTTAACAATAAATTATTGGGCCATTCTTCTAACATCCAAAAAAATATGAAGAATTCAAGGCGACAGAAGAGTCATATTTTCAAAAGAATACACCATAGAAAAGATGACTACTGACCTTTACCGCGTTTTACCAGAGGAAATGGACGAACTTGTCATCAGACTTGGTCAGCCACGATATAGAGCAGACCAGTTGCTTCATGCATTATATCAAGCATCGCCAAAAAACATCTCGGAATTGCACCAGATTCCATCTGAGATGCAAAATGCTCTAGTCGCGGCAGGATATACAATAGGATCTAAAAGTGAAGTTCAGCGAGTTACAAGTGAGGATGGGGATACAACAAAATTACTAATCAAGTTTGATGATGAGACCCAAATTGAGACTGTTCTTATGCAGTACAACCCATCACAGAACAACAAGACTCATCCGCGGTCAACAGTTTGCGTATCTACCCAAGTTGGTTGTCCGATGGGCTGCGTGTTCTGTGCTACAGGTCAAATGGGTTTTGAAAAAAATCTAAAAGCTGAGGAGATTGTTGCGCAAGTACTCCACTTTGCTCATCTTTTGCGTCAAAGAGGAGAACATGTAACCAATCTTGTTTTCATGGGAATGGGAGAACCACTTGCAAATTATAGCGAAACAATCCTAGCTATTAGACTGCTAACACATCCCCGTGCATTTGGGTTAGGACAGAGAAATATTACAATTTCAACAGTTGGCGTCATTGCTGGAATAGACAAACTTGCAGATGAAGACATTCAAGTAAAGCTTGCAATCTCATTGCATGCGCCAAATGATCTTTTGCGAAAAAAGTTAGTTCCAACTGCAGGACCCCACTCAGTTGAAGATTTGATATTGGCAGCAAAACGTTATTTCAAAAAGACTGGACGACGTGTTACTTTTGAATATGCTCTAATTGACGGCATAAATGATTCAAACAAAGCTGCCGCAGAGTTGGCACAACTTTTGAAAGGTAATGGGGCACATGTAAACCTGATTCCCATGAATCCAACTGCTGGAGGATTTTCTCGTCCTGCTAGGAAAAGAGTACTTGCATTCCAACAGATACTTCGTGATGGAGGCGTGAATTGTACGGTTAGAGTAGAAAAGGGTTCTGAGATATCAGCGGCTTGTGGCCAGCTTAGAACAGATGTTATAAAAAATACCACTCGTTGAGACATTTTTATTCAAATATTTCTCATGACGGATCTTAAAACCTCAATTACAGGACAACCTCTAAATTAAAAAGAAAGCTAGATGTATACATGGTTCTTACAAGTAGAGAAAAAACAGCCATAATCGTATCACATCTAGTTTCACTTTATTCAGAAAAATTGGAGGATGGAAAGATATCACAGGGTCAATCAGTCGTAGATTTCATATTGAAAAATATTCCTCAGGAATACAAGTCATATGTGGCCATGGATTTAATTGATGATGTTTTTACCTTTATCTCAAGTAGACCCATGGAACTTTCATAAACCCCCAAGATTAGAAAAGATCATACACATGTCTTCAATAGCAACTCTAGGGTCTCACTG
>Ga0075030_100000638_pt1 | contig 30695 bp, 17 predicted proteins | sample LitLauG_LLR_2012_FD_71393 | JGI IMG/M metagenome (GOLD analysis project Ga0075030, IMG submission 71393) | Freshwater sediment microbial communities from Pennsylvania, USA - Little Laurel Run_MetaG_LLR_2012 | ecosystem: Environmental > Aquatic > Freshwater > Creek > Sediment | place: USA...
TTCTTGTTATAGGAAAATTGCATCACGCGAACGCCAAGATCACGGAAAATCTCGATGCGGTCCAGGTCGCCCTCCAGCATCTCGGCGCTTTCGAAAGAGAAGATGATACCCAGCTTGTTCTCGCGTTTCGCCCGCTCCAAATCTGATAGCACTCGCACCTGTATGAAGTAGTCCGGATGCACTTCACACATCCGCTGCACAAAGGCAAGCAAATCAACAGTCGAGAGGAAATCCGAATTGGTCCCGCCCAACGTCAGCTTGAGCACGTTCACGCCCGAGTGGCGCGCGAGATCGAGATCAGACTGCGGCAGCGGTACCTTGCCATTGTTTAACGGCGGCGCGCAGTTGCAATCGAGAATCATGGATCGGGCATATAGTTGTTTGGCCGCGGAGGAGATGGCAGGATTCGTTGTTGGTTCCTCGGCAGCAAGGAAGGCAGGTACCAGCGTAGACGCAGCGGTACCCGCCATGAGCATTGAAAATTGTCGTCGATTCATGCGTGATGGAAGCGCTCAACATGGAAGCGCTGACTACCAATACGTTCAACAAGTGATTTTGGTTCCGAAAACTGAGAGCTGAGAGAGGATATTTCCAGCACGTTATATCGTTCTATCCTCAGTTGGGTTGGCCTTCTCGCACTCATGGACTTCCCGAACATGAATGTCATACATTTGTCGCAACATCGCCTTGTCCGCGAGTGTGTTGCCCACAAAATTAAATCGGACAATGCGGCAAAGTGAACATCGTGCACGCAAGAAATGGTGTTCAGGTTTGGATTCCAAGATCAACTGAGGCTTATCTGACACGCATCCATAATGTCACATGGCAGACGCTAAAGCGAATGATTGGATATTCAAACAGGCCCACCGTCACCGCTGAGTGTGGCCCATTCTCAAATTCCTAAAATTTTCTTCCCGGTGGGTCCCATCCTCGGAAGAGTCCATTTCCCCGAGCGATAAGCCTAAAGTCCGGCGACCAAGTATTGGCGAGACGTTCCATGCTAGCTTGCGAACCCCGTTCCAGTGAGGAGATGAAAAAGCCGAGCGTTGCTGATTGGCTGTCGATGCATTATGAGAGAGGGGCCCGTCTGCGGAATGCGGCACCTCTCTCATAATGCATTGACCCGGATTGTGAGTGTAATCGCCTGCCTTGTGCGTGCAGTGTGGGCATGAATTCACCTTGCTGCGAGGTTGCAATACGAAACTCTGCCCGGATTGTTCCGAGGCCAGAGAAAAAGCGACCAGACGCAATGACCGCCGTAGACCGCAAAGAACGAACGGAGCGGACCAGATATCTGATCGCATGGTAATCGGCGCTTCTAGACCATGTGCGTCTCACGCACAAGGCCAATCACAGTAAAGGTCCGTGCGCAGATATTTGGCGACTTCTCGTCGCGGACGTACCTAGGCCCACTTGTCTCCGTTACACGTTCAAAACGCATTTAAACGCGAAATCGACTTGACGTTGGCCTGTGAAGCGAGCAGGCCGGATGCGATACGCGGGCAGTCCTCCCTGTTTTAGTGTTGATCGTGATCGTGGTCGTGATCACGGTCGTGGCGGTCCATATCGGGGCAATTGCGCCTCACTTGCTCTAGTTCCTCGTGCCGCTTGCGTGCCTGTTTGCTGCCTTCGCCGTGTCGCTGGATCGCGTCCCGCAGCTTATCTTCAGCCTGATGGATACGTCTTTCGCACTGTGAGTGCCTGTTGTCTCTGTCGTCCCGATCCTGCGCCCGTATTGGGAGTGACGAGCCTACTAGGCCGACGATCGTCAGCAATGCAACGCAAAGAATTCTGATGATGCGAGTCATATTTTCCCCTTGAAATGGCGATGGTTATTTTCGCCCCCATTCCCTGTTTGGAAGCAAGTTGAAATACCTTGGTTCCTCCTTAGAGCCCTAACAAAACCCGGCTTTCAGCTTTTCAGCTACGGAGTGATGTTGGGAATAAAGGTTTGGGTTCCTAGAAGTTGATGCGGGCGGTAAGCTGGATCAGCCTCGGCGAGGCATCCCCACCGAGCAGTGAGCCTAGGATGCTGGTCGGTGTGTTCACAGTCCTGATAATCTGTCCGAACAGGCTAGGGTCGTTTATATCTCGGTTTGGCTGATCGAAGTTCGGATGATTAAAGAGGTTACAGAACTGCACTCCAAGCCCCAACTCTCCTCGCTCCCAACTCGGAATGGCCGTGTTCTTCATGATCGTGAAATCGGTGTTGAAGTACCCGGGTCCATAGAACTGGTTTCGCCGCTGCGAGCCGTAGGTGACCGGCGTCTGGGTAATAGGAGAGGAGAATTGAGATTGCACGAGGCAGGCATGTTTGGGGCTGCTGCAGCTTGGGAATGACGTGCCCAGGACGTTTGCAAACACAGTGCCGCCGTAGCCGAATCCAGTCAAGAGATTCGTTGTCCCTGAATCAATCACCGTGTATGGAAGCCCGCTCCGTTTGAAGATCGTGCCGGAGACTTGCCATCCCTTCAAAAGCACTGCCGGACCCAACCGATACGGGAGTTCCCACACGTAATTGGCACTGAAGTAGTGTCGCGCGTCGTAGTCCGCGTTTCCGTAGTTGTACTTCCGCAGATTCTTACTGTCTTCCGGGCTCTGCAAGCTGTAGGCGGTGCCATTATTGAAATTGAGATTTCCGCCGTTGGAGATCTCGTCGAGCGCATGGCTCCAAGTGTAATTCGCCTGCACCAGGAAACCTCTCTGAAAGCGGTGCCGAAAAGAGGTAACTAGCCCGTTGTAGTTGGAGACTGCCCCACTGCGCAGTTCCGCTACAGTCGAAAAACGCGGATCGGGTGCAGCCGAGGGCAAGCCCGTGAAGCCCGCTGGACAGGCTGGGTTGCCGGTTGGAGTGACCGGAGGGCAGAACGCGTTGATTCCGTTGTAGGAAACGGGAATGAAGATACCGTGGTTACCCACGTAGTTAACGACAAGAGCTGTATTCAGTCCAAATCCGTGTTCGATTTCTAAGTTCCACTTCTGAAATTGCGGAGCCTTAATTTCCACTGCCGTGCTGACAGTGGGCGGGACGAAAGAGGGGTCGGCAGCTTTGATACTAGCCAACGTTCCGCCACTCGAAAACCCAGAGAGAAAAGCAGCATTGGAATTCGCCGCGTCTTTGAACAAGTTGAATGTCTCCGCGGGCGCAAGATTGTCGGGCCCCACGACGAATGAGTTGACCAAGGGCGGATTGAAGGAGAAACCCGAAGCGAGAAAACCCGGCAAGGTATCCACAAACAAGCCGATTCCGCCTCGAAGCACGGTATCTTTCAGCACAGAGGGTGTCCAACTAAAGCCCAACCGGGGCTGCCACCCAGCGTTTGTAAGCGATGGGAATGCTTGGTGCAGTCCGGTTTGGATCGTCTGGTTGTAGGGTATGCCGGGGTCATGATTCAACTGGCCAAACGGCACTGCGAACCGGGACAAACAATTCTGCTGACACACTGGGTTCGAGTTGTGATCGACGCGCAACGAAAGAGTGAGGTGCAGGTTTTGCTTCACGCGCCAATCATCCTGCCCGTAAAAGCCTAATCCGTAAAACGCAAAGGGCCGTGCCAGCGAACTGGGAAAGTTTTGAGTCAGCGAGTCGCCCTTCGGCCCGTTGCCTCCAGCAAAGAAGTCAGCCAGAGTAAACGCGAGCTCAAGACCGCTGGTAAGGACGCCGTAATCGTAAACACTGATGTCTCGGCGTGCGAAGCTTAATCCCCACTTCAGACTGTGTTTACTTCCCACCTGCAGGGAGAAGTCGTCCAGCACCTGGTAAACGGTGAAACTGTGGCCGCTCGGTAGGTAGGCATCAATACCACCGATAGGGGTGAAAGTTCCATCTCCTAGGACAACCGTGGTAGGGAACGTCGCCAGTGCAGCCCAGAGGTCCTTCGGTCGAGTCACGAACCTTGCGTATAACGCGGAGAGGATCAACTGGTTCACCGCATGTGCGCTAAAGATATGGTTCTCGCTGATCTGTCCCTGATATATGGGCTGAATGCTTTGCCCGTTGAAGACCGGATTGATGGAATCTGTGTAACTTGCCTGGAATCCCTTGTCTTCCTGCAGGTGGAAGAAGAGCTTGTCGTTCTGACCGAGACTGAAGTCAAAGCGTCCACCCAGCAGGTACTCGTGGGTGAAGTTACCTGCGTTGGAGTGAAAACTCAGAGCGCAGGGTACGGTCGTACCAAGCCCGCCCGGCCCGGTAAAACCGTTGCATCCCGTGGGATCGCCGGTCTGTGGGTCACCGGAAACAGCGCGGTTGGCTCCGGAAGCTCTGTTCCATAGGTCGAACATTTGCTGGTAGAACGGGATCGAGGCGGTGTGACCGTTCGAGGCGAGGTTGGCCACTGTGGCCATCTCGAAGTGTGGACTTGGGATCAAGGTGAGTTGGCTAGTCGGCAGGAGTACCCGGAGACCTTCATAGTTTAGATAGAAGAAGGCCTTGTTCTTCCTCATCGGCCCGCCGATCGAGGCAGCGTACTGATTGGCATTTACGAAAGGCCTTGGTGTGACCGGAGCTCCCGGAGGAACGTCTTTGTTAAACCAGTTGTTCGCATTCATTGCGCGGCCGTTCCACCAATAAATCGCGTTTCCATGAAAATCATTGGACCCTGACTTGGAAATGTAATTGACGTAGGTTCCTGCAAAACCGCCGTACTCTGCGGAGTAACCGTTACTAACAACCGCAACCTCCTGGATCTCATTGCTTCCTAGCACGAGATTAGTAGCTCCGGCATTGCTAAGGTTGAAGTAGGGATCGTTGTCATAGGTCCCATCCAAGGTGAACAGGTTGGAAGTCGATGGCAGGCCGAAAGCTGAGAAGTTTCCGAACCCGCCCTGAGTGTTCATCACGGCGCCAGGAGCGGTTTGCGCCATGTACGTCAGATCATTTCCGGGATTGGGTAGGTTGGCAACTTGCTTAGTGCTGAACGTGGTAGACACATCAGCGTTCTGGCTATTGAGCAACGGGGCTTCCGCAGTGACCTCGATCCTTGTGCTGTCTGCACCGGTCTTCAACTTGATATCGGCGGAAGCGATCTGACCGACGGCGGTCGTTACGTTTCGACTGGCCGTTGCAAAACCGGGAATGGCAGTTGACACCACATACCTTCCCGGCGCCAGAAGAGCGAACCGATATACTCCCAGCACGCCGGTCGTGGTGGTCTGAGTGAATCCCTTTTCGATGCTCTTTAGTGTAACTGCCGCATTCGGGACGACTGCGTCTGTCGCGTCGGTGACGATGCCTGTGATTTCACCCGTTGTAATTGACTGTCCCGCAACCAATGCGCTGATCAGAAGGCTGACTGAGAGGAATGCCGCGCCGCGAAGCAGGCATCTGGTTTTCATAAGAGACTCACGGAAGCGCCACGGAGCCGCTGAGAAAGATCGCTTCGGCTCTCCACTCATTCATCGGGTTCCAACCGGCCGGACGGGGGTCGCAGTTGTCGTCAAAAATTCTCCATCATCCACATGTTGGCGCTGAGGCTCCAGCTATAGATCGCCACGTGGCGACCGTCGGGGGCCGGCACGGCCCAAGGCGCAGAAGGCCCCCCATGCCTATATCGACATCCCCACCCCATGGCGCAATGCTTCCTTTCTGCTGCCAAACCACCTCGGAATTGCCCTCCCGATCGATATGAAGCAAGGCTGAGCCTTGGGGTGTTGCGGTCGAAGCGTAGAGCCCTTTTCCGTCCGATGTCCAGTTCACGGTCTGCAGCGCGACGTCACCCTTTACTGCAATATCCCGCACTGGTTTTCTGTCGAAAGATAAAACGTGGATTCGGTTCCGTGAGGTTTTGAGTACCGCCATCTGTGTACCGTCAGGGGAGAGATCCCAGTCATAGGCACCGTCGTCCGTGCTGTAGTCGAAGCGGGCAAGTTCGCGACCACGGCCGCTCACAGGATCGAAGGCGGTGAAGATGTAGTGCTTGTGGTCTTCAGCCTCCTCAGTGATTACGCACAACGCTGCCGGGGCTCTGGCGCACACGGGGTTGTTGTAGGCACCGTATTGGGGAATTCGCGCGGTTAGAACCAGCGCGGATGGGCCCCCTCTTATAGGAGCCCGCATCAACCGAGCTCCGGCGAAGGTCGCGGCTCGGTCAAGTGGAGGTGCCAGATATAAGATCCAGGTACCATCGGGACTCACGCGGGCCTCCGCCCCGAAAAGGTCCCTTGCATTGGCCACGATGGGTTCGGCTGTATCGCGATCCAAAGACTGTTTGAAGACCTTCCATTGGCCGTCGCGATAAGCGCCGAATACAACCCCTTTGCTGTCTGCTGTCCATGATGCCGGATAGTTTCGTCCTTCGCTCTTAGTGATACGCCTGGGGTTGGAGATGTGCGTACCACTGGGGTCCAAGTCGGCAACGTCCACATGGCTTTGCCAGGACCATCTTCGAAAGGCGAGTCTCGTGCCACCTGCCGAAGGACTGGGAGAGTCCACGCAGAATCCAGCAAAATCGGTCAGGCGCTTCGGCTGCTCGATGGCTTTGCCTGTTCTCGAATCGATCCGAACTGCCCAGAAATTGCAAGTCTCGCTGGCGGGACCGGGCTCTGTTATTGAATAAATCATCCGCCCGTCGGGCAACCAGGACCAGTCTTCAATGTGAAGCGCATGTGTGGCCAACGCGGTTACGGCAGGGCCGCCGTGTAGGTCGCGACTCTGTAATGAGAATTCACCGCCGTCGGGGAGTTGATGAAAATAGTTGTAGGAAAGTCGCTGTCCGTCGGGCGACCATTCCGCACCGAAGAGGTTGTCGCCCTCTGCGGCTTGAAAAAGCTTGCGCGGCTCCTGCCCATCAGACTTCATCACCCACATTTCCCGGTTATCAACCGTGAAGGCCACCTGGGAGCCGTCTCGCGAAACCGAGGAGGCGGCACCATCATCGCGAAGCTTGCGTGGTTCCCCTGTCATCGGAACTGTCCAAATGCTCGGCCGCCGTCCTGGAGTCATTGCATTTGCAATGAACCGTGTGCCATCGTGAACCCACGTTGAGACAATCGCCCAGTTCACCTGCATGCCTGTGAGGCTCTCCGGTTGAGGGACATTTTCGGTCTCACCCGTTTCGATGAGTTTGATGTGAATGCCATTCAGGTCGGAGTAGGCTAGATATCTGCCGTCAGGAGAAATCGCGCCGGTGACCACCGCATTCTCATTGGTATTGGCGGTCAGTTGCCGCTGCCTCAACTCAGGAAGCCCAGCTTGGGAAGATGGCTGACGATTCGCAAACCATAAACTGGCGCCTGTGACCAAGACGAACGCTAAGAACCCTGCGACCGCCAGTAGCCAGCGAGTACTGGGACGCCTCGGTTCAGTTTCCCGTCTCAGCGACTCCAAATCCGCGCTCATTTGTGCCGCACTTTGGTAGCGCAGATCGCGGTCCTTTTGCAGTGCCTTGTTGATGGTCTGTTCGAGCCGGACTGGGAGTTCAGGATTAGATTCCCGAGCTGGGGCCGGCGTGCGGTTCAGGATCGCTTCGTGAAGTATCGCAGCGGTCTCGCCGCTGAACGCCTGCTGCCCTGTCGCCATTTCGTAGAGCACCAAGCCAAACGAAAACAGGTCCGTGCGCGCGTCCAGTTTCTCTCCTCGCACTTGCTCGGGTGACATATACGCCGCCGTGCCGAGCGCCACACCGGTCCGCGTGAGACTGAGATGTGTGGACAGTCCCATCGTTGCTTCCTGGTATCCCAGAGCTTCGGGGTCTCCCGTCAGTTTCGCCAAACCGAAGTCCAGAATCTTGGCCTCATTGCGATTCGTGACAAAAATGTTTGCCGGCTTGATATCGCGATGGATGATGCCCGCTTGATGAGCTGCATTCAGCCCGTCGGCAATCTGGATGCCGACCTCAAGCAGTGTGTCGGTGGGAAGAGGAGCTCCTGCCGCAATCTGGTCCCGCAGGGTTTGCCCATCTAGCAACGGCATGACCATGAAGGGTAGCCCGTCGTGCTCACCGAATTCGTAAATGGGGCAGATATTAGGATGGTCGAGTGCGGACGCCGCATGCGCTTCGCGCTCGAAGCGCTCCAAAGCCTTCGCGTCCTCCCTCAGCTCCTCCGGCAAGAACTTCAGTGCTACCCGGCGACCCAGGTTCAGATCTTCTGCTTTATAAACGATACCCATTCCGCCGCCGCCCAGAATCTCCAGCACGCGATAGTGAGAGACTCTCTTACCCGCCAGGTCTCCCAACACTGACGAATCTTGGGTTTCCGTTCGTTCCACTGGCGCGATGAAGCGATATCCCTGACGAGGCAGCGTTTCTATGAAGCGTGGCCGGTCCGCTGAATCCTCCAATACCTCTCGCAGCCGGTTCATGGCTTTGTTCAAACCATGTTCGAAATCCACAAAAGTACTAGAGGACCACAATCTCTTTCGCAGCTCCTCGCGGGAGACGAGCTGGCCTGGGCGTTCCAGTAGCGCGCTCAAGATTTGGAAAGGCTGTTCCTGAAGGCTGAACTTCTGCCCGTTACGCCAGAGTTCGCGAGTGTTTGGATCAAGCTGGAACTCTCCAAAGCGGACGCGCTGTCCGAACTCGGTGCCTGGTCCCATTGCGGGGTCTCCCCCCTTTTCGGGTTCGGGCATTTTAGCACTTGTATGTAAGCGCGTGATTGCCAACTAAGGTGAACTCTAAGTTATTGGAAGTAAGACTGCTTATCTCCGGTCACCTTCATGTCACCTTTTGGTGAGGTCGGCGCCATTGACGCCCAGACCGAAATAGGCTGAGAGTGGGCGCCTCGAAGAGCAGTCGGCACTTCCGCCCCGGCCACCATGCCGAAGCCGACGCCACGTGGGGAACATAAAATGAAATCCAGGTTCTCAACGCTCATTCCAGCAATGGCGCTGTTCACCGCGCTGGCAATTCCGGTTCGGCTCGCCGCGCAGAACAAAGCAGAGCACAACAGCAACCACAAGGTCCATCACTACCAACTCGTCGATTTGGGTACCTTCGGCGGTCCCCAGAGCTGGGCCCCTGGCGTCGGCGAGGGCCCTGGAGGCGCCTTAAGCAACGCGGGAGGCGTGATTGGCGCCGCGAATACGCCTGATTCCAACCCGAACTACTCCTACCCTTGCAATCCCTTCGGTAGTTATACCTGCCTGTACTTTGGAACCCCCGACCTCTTTGTCGAGCATGCGTCGCGGTTTGAGAACGGCGCCCTGACAGACTTGGGCGTGCTTCCAGGAGGCTACAACAGTCTTGTGGCATGGATCAGCAGGAATGGAACGTTCGTCGGGAGTTCAGAAAACGGCGTCATCGATCCGGTAAATGGTTGGCCGGAGATACACGCTGTGTTGTGGAAGGACGGTCAGATCCGAGATCTTGGGACTCTCCAAGGAGGAAATGAGAGTTTCGCGGGCGGTGTCAATAACCTGGGCCAAGTCACGGGAGCGTCATTTGATGCGGCGAACAACACTCGCGCGTTTCTATGGACCGAGGGCCATGGCTTACAGGATCTGGGCACGTTGGGCGCTTGTTGTGCCATCGCGGGAACTATTAACGAGCTTGGCCAAATATCGGGAGAGTCAGGATTGTGTGACACTTGCAATCAGGACGCCTTCTTCTGGGAACAAGGCCACATGCTCCGTATCCCCGACTTCGGAGGTCCAATTAGTTTCCACGAGGACCTTAACAACCGGGGTCAGGTTGTTGGCCAGTCGGATCTACCGGGAGGTGCCAATGCTCACGCATTCCTTTGGGACAAAAAGAATGGTGTGACGGACTTGGGTACCCTTGGAGGGTCTGGAAGCGTTGCGCGCTGGATCAACGATGCAGGCGATGTGGTCGGCGGTGGCAGCACTCCAAACGATCAAGCCTTCCATGCGACTCTCTGGAGACACAGAGATCTCAAGATCATTGACCTCGGGACCGTAGACGGCGATGCCTGCAGTGTTGCGCAGGTCATCAACTCGGAAAGTCAGGTCGTAGGTCTTTCTGACACGAAGTGTGATGGAACCGTTCTGCACGCGTTTCTATGGGAGAAGGGTGGCCCAGCGGTCGACTTGAACACTCTCGTCTCGCACGGCTCTGGTTTGCAGTTGACGTACGCGACCGACATCAATGACCGCGGGGAGATTGCGGGCGAAGCAATTACCTCCAACGGCGACAATCATGGCTTTCTGCTGATCCCGTGCGACGAGAATCACCCCGGCGTCGAGGGCTGTGACTACAGCCTGGTGGACGCGCCCGCCGCTGCTTCTCGTCCGAGTCCGGTGGCTGGAGACATATCCAGCCACACGTCGCCGCAATCCCTCATGCGCCGGATGAGCCGGCACCACTTCCCCGGTGCCGCAATCGGCCCGAAGAATTAGCCGGCTCGACAAAGAAAAAGGAGAGGAGACGCAACATGAAACCCAGATTCTTGATGTTACTTGCCGCAATCGCACTGTTCGTCGCGCTGGCAATTCCGGTTCGGCTCGCCGCGCAGAACAAACCAGAGCATAACAACAACCACCAGTTCCATCATTACAAGCTCATGGACCTAGGTACATTTGGCGGGCCGACGGGCTGGCTATGCAACGACCAAACCTTCGGTGGAGGGGCTTGCCCGGTTCTAAACAACCGGGGCACGATAGTGAGCGGGGCAGATACTACTCGTCCCAACCCCAACGCCGCAAACCCCAGCATCTTTCTTCCGCCGACGGGCTCACCACCGGGAGACCCCTTCATTCAGCACGCGTTCCAATGGCAGGGCGGCGCGCTTCAGGATCTGGGAACTCTTCCCGGCGGCTACAACAGCATCGCCTCAGCGATCAGCGAAAACGGGTTGGTCGCCGGAGTGTCGGAGACCGGCGCGATCGATCCGCTGCTTGGCGTCCCGGCAGTGGATGCTGTCTTGTGGAACAACGGAAAGATCATCGACCTGGGGCCGTTTGAGGGCGGGTATGAGAGCGCCGCAATCGCTGTCAACGACCGTGGCCAGGCAGTGGGATGGGGACTGAACACAGTCCCCGATAACTTCTGGTTCTTCTCCACACAGGCGCGCGCCTTCCTATGGCAGAACGGGGCAATGCAGGATCTTGGCGCGCTGGATACCGGCACCGATGCCTTTGCCTTTTTCATCAATGAGCACGGCCAGGTAGCGGGAGCCTCATTCACAAACACGACGGTCAACCCGGTCTTGACCACCTGCACCTTGTATCAGCTCGAGATCCCAACTCAAGATCCTTTCCTTTGGGAAAACGGTAAGATGACCGACCTTGGGACACTCGGAGGCACCTGCGGTCTTCCAAATGCCCTCAACAATCGAGGTCAGGTTGTCGGGCAATCGGATCTGGCAGGCGATGCCAGCTTTCACGCGTTTGTTTGGACCAGCCCCGGACCTATGCGCGACTTGGGCACCCTGGGCGGGTCTAGCTCAACTGCAAACTGGATCAATGATGCTGGAGACGTCGTCGGAGCGGCCGATATCCCACCCGCGTTCCATGCGTTTCTCTGGAGGCACGGCGTGATGACTGACCTCGGGACACTGGGAAGTGGTCCGTGCAGCGGAGCTCTGGGCATTAATTCCAGGAGGCAGGTGGTCGGAGGCTCGGGAGATTGTGCACTCGACCTGACCAGCCACGCGTTTCTGTGGGAGAACGGCCAGATCATCGACCTGAACATCTTTAATTATCCAGGTTCCGGCCTTCAGCAACTGATGTTTGGGTACAACATCAACGATCGGGGCGAGATTGTCGGGCTAGGGGTCCCTCCCGGTGTCAATCCAGGGGATGTGTTTACCCTCGGGCATGTATTCGTGCTGATCCCCTGCGACGGGCATCACCCAGGCGTCGAGGGCTGCGACTACAGCCTGGTCGGCACAACTTTGTTACCGCAGGCTCCCGCGCCTCCGGCCGCGTCCAGCCGATCTTCGGGCCAACCATTCAAATTGCCCCGAACACGGTTTCCATTTCGCAATCACATTCTCGGTCGCCCCCTTGTGGAGAGCGGGATCGACGGCGAAGGAGCAGCCGCGCAGCCCCAATCTCAGGGCCCCGAGAGTCCGCAAGCCCCGATCGTCATGCTTCAGCCTGCAAGCCTGGACTTCGGCACGGTGCGCTACGGCCAGACCAAGACTTTGACGACTACGCTGACCAACGTGGGAACCACGACTCTGAGGATCTCCAGCATCACGATTACGGGCACGGATACTGCCGACTTCTCTCAGACGAATACCTGCGGCGCTAAGGTTCGGGCGGGGAAGTCCTGCGGCATCACCGCGACCTTCAAACCGCTGGGCTTTTTCCAAAAAAACTTTAGTGCCGATGTCTCGGTGAGCGACAACGCCAACGGCAGTCCGCAACACGTAGCTTTGTCCGGGACCGGAGAACCGAACTGTAATTTCTCCTGCTCCCAGTGTCCCGCTCGCATTTGTCTATGCCACCAACCATTCGGCGGTTGCCAGCCGTTTGTGCTGAAGGAAAGCGCGCGCGACCTGCTGCTTGATCCGAAACCGGCGTCTGCGTGCCAGAACGCGACACAATCATTTCGCCTTGCGACTCCCAACTGAGAAGGGTCCCAGAACTCATGCCGGGCGCGGGCCCTCACAGTCCACTGAAAATGTCCGCAAGCTGCTTCGGGAGCAACTGGTCTTACCTTGCCGGGCCGCGCATCCCGCCTACAAAGAGATCGGGTATACCAAAGCTGCAAGACAGTGTCCGCAGAGCCATCCATGCCGACACCGCGCCCGGTTGCGACCGCCCGCAGTCCGATCCCACACTCGCGGGCGAACCTAGGCACAGCCGAGGATTAGCCGAAACCTGCCGATGTGATTGGAGCGTCCTGGGAGCCTTTGGTTCGGGAGATACGGGTATACGTCGAGAGGGACCAGGGCAGGTGGCGTGAGGCACCGCATCCGCGTTGACTTGCCAATATGCTCAGCATAAGATGCGCTTCTCAGTTTGACCGCTTCCCACATGATCGGCGGGGGAGTTTACGAAAATCACGCCAGATCTCGCGATATTGCTCACCTGCATCAGCCTGGTGATGAGTACGCCCTCTACCGGTCAGAGTCTTACCACGGGCGATATTGTCGGTGTTGTGACCGACGCCACGGGTGCCGTCGCCATCAAGGCAACCGTAACGCTGAAGAGCAACGAGAAGGGATTCCGCCAAACTAGCACTACCAGTGCGGAGGGAGCATACTGGTTCCCGCTCCTGGCCCCGGGGAGCTATACGGTAGCAACTACGGTGCGAGGGTTTGAGGCGACTAGTCGAGTAGTGACCGTTTCAGTAGGTCAGACTTCTTCGGTCGACATCAGACTAAAGGTCGGTTCAACAAATACGACGGTTGCGGTCACAGCAGCCGAGCCCCTGCTCCAGACCGAAAATGCCGACGGGTCTACTGTCTTCAATGCGTCGCAAATTGCTAACCTTCCCAACCCGGGCAACGACCTGACCAATGTGGCTCAAACTGCGCCCGGGGCCGTGATGAACACACAGAGCGGAACGGGAAACTTTTCGACCTACGGCCTGCCTGCAACCTCCAACCAGTTCACGTTGGATGGCATAAATGAGAACGATCCCGTCGCAAACACAAATATCGTTGGAGCTGCCGGCCTGACGCTTGGTCTCAACGAAGTCCAGGAGGCGACGGTGGTCAACAATGGATATTCTGGCCAATACGGTGGCTTTGCCGGAGCCAATGTGAACTATGTCACCAAGTCCGGTTCCAATAGCTTTCACGGCAATGCGGCTTACTGGTGGAACGGCCGGGCCCTGGACGCCAACGATTGGTTTAATAAAGATGTTCAGCCCGGGACCCCCGTCACACCTAGGCCTTTTGAAAACGCCAACCAGTACGCCGCATCGTTGGGTGGGCCGGTCAAGAAGAACAAAGCCTTCTTCTTCGTTGACTATGAAGGCCTCCGGCTGATTCTGCCAATCAGCTTCGGGACGCTTACCTTGATCCCCAGCCCCCAGTTCGAGGCAGCCACTGTGGCTAACCTGGCCTCGACCGGCCATAGCGCGTCGATTCCGTTCTATCAGCAAATGTTCAGCCTCTGGAACGGCGCTCCCGGAGCCGAGCGGGCTGTCCCCGGCAATCCGCAAGTGGGCGATTCGACCGGGTGCAACGGCTTCACCGGCCCCGGAGGTCTCGGTTCGACGACCCCGTGCGCTTTGAGTTTCCGCTCCACGGCTAACAGCTTTACTCACGAGTACCTGTTGGCCGGACGTTTTGATTTCGACCTTGGAGAGAAAGACAAATTCTTTGTGCGCCTGCGTGAAGACCGGGGCGTGCAAGCAAACTACATTGACAAGATCAATCCAATCTTCAATCGACTAAGTGACGTACCAATCTATCAAGGACAGGTCAGCCATAGCCATGTCTTTAACGCCGAAACCGTAAATCTGCTGATTCTTTCTGCGAAGTATGAAAGCTTCACGGCCCAACCAGCGGACCTTGCTTCCGCACTCGCCGCCTTTCCGACCAACCTCTTCTTTGGGGACGGGACGTTCAGTTTCTTGGGCGGATTGGACGCGTTTTCGCCTACTGGCGTGAAATTTACAAGTTATCAGATACTAGACGATTTCACCTTGAGCGCAGGCAATCACGCCCTCAAGTTCGGGTTGAATTTCAACCGAGTGGATCTGAGCAATCACGAATATGGCTTGCTGAGCGGCTTGATAACGCCATTCACTGTGGCTGACTTCTTTGCCGGCGGCAAAGGCCCGGTCGGAGACTCACTCATGCAAAACTTCACTGCCACACGAGTTGAGCCGCTCGCGCTTTACGGATTAGGGTTCTACGGGCAAGACAATTGGAGAGTAAAACGAAACCTGCATCTGACGTTTTCTTTTCGCCTGGATCACAGCTCGAACCCCGTATGCCAGAGGAACTGCTTTGCGCGTCTGGCGCGACCATTTAACGAGTTGAACCATGTCGTCAACATTCCTTACAACCAAGCTATCGTGACTGGCCTGCACCGGGCTTGGCCTTCCTTTACGGGGCTGGTTTGGCAGCCGCGGTTCGGTTTTGCCTGGACACCGAGCAGGCTCAAGAACACGGTATTCAGTGGTGGACTCGGTTTGTTCGGGGACTCGCTTGCCGTCGGCAATCTGCTGGTCAACCGTCTCACGCTAAATCCGCCAATTGTGAATTCTTTTACCATCTACGGCGACAATCTCGCGCCGACAGAACCGGCAAACCTTTTCAAGGATGCGGCGAATTCCGACGCGGCATTCCTCGCCGGTTTTTCGAGCAATGGAACGCTAGCGAGTATCACTGCCTCAGATCCTCTTTTCACGCCGCCGAACGTTATCAATACTGTGGATACCAAGAGCCCCCGTTACCAGGAATGGAATTTTCGAGTGCAACAGGGATTTGGCGTGAACACGTCCGTCTCTCTCAACTACGTGGGCAACCATGGAATTTTCATACCCATTCTTCTAGACGGCGTGAATGCCTATTGTCCTCCATCCGCCCCGCCGGGCCCTGCCTGCCCAGGAGGCTTCATCGGATTACCAGCGTCCGCGCCCGATCCGCGGTTTTCAGTAGTAACTGAAATTCACAGCGCGGGAGTCTCAACCTACAACGGACTGGTCGTTTCTTTCCAGCACCGTTTCGCTAAGGGCTTTCAAGTGCAGGCGAATTACACGTGGAGTCATGCGCTGGATGAAGTCTCGAATGGGGGACTTCTGTCGGCATTCAACAATGGTGCCGCGGGCAGTCTTCTCAGTCCGCAAGACAGCAGCAACCTTCGGAAGTACAGCTATGGGAATGCCGATTACGACACTAGGCATTACTTCAGTGCGAGTTACGTGTGGGAACTACCATATAAATCTGGGCCGGTAGCTCTCCTAAAAGGTTGGCAGGTCTCCGGCACGATCTTCGCACGAAGCGGATTTCCATACACGGTCCTCGATTCGCTTGCGACTAATATCCTTAGTGCATTCAACTATGGTGACGTGGTATACGCTAACTTCCTGGGCACCTCTTATCCAGGATGCAGCAGCCCGAAGCAAGTCTGCCTTGACGAATCTCAATTCTCGTCCCCTGCTTTACAGGTGCCGGCAGGTTTTGGTGCGCAACGGCGGGGTCAATTCTATGGACCTGGTTTCTTTGACACCGATCTCGCTATCATGAAAGAGACCAAGATTCCAGGTTGGGAAGGAACCCGATTGGGAGTGGGAGCTCTATTCTTTAACTTATTCAATCATCCCAATTTTGATCAGCCCAACCAGGATATTGGTACTCCCAGCACTTTCGGGCGGATCACAGGAACCGCAACTCCACCAACCAGCGTCCTGGGAGCGGGACTGACGGGGGACGCCGCGCCGAGGCTGATTCAACTTACCGCGCGCATAACATTTTAAGATCCAAGAAATTCGATTGTTTCACTCGGCGCGCAGTTGAGTTGGCAGCAACCGCCTTGGCTGTTAAAAGTTCTCCATCACCCACATGTTGCCACTTGTAGTCCAGCCATTGAACGCCAGATGGCGACCATCCGGAGATGGTATTGCGAGCGTTTCGCCGGAACCGCCGATACCCTCCCACAGGACATGCGCATTGCCCCGAAGATCCACATGCAAGAGTTCTCTTCCGTTATGCGTTCCAACGGTGACGAACAAGCCCTTTCCGTCCGCAGCCCAAATCAAAGACAGCAAATTGCTCGAATCCTTAACCTGAATCTGCCGCAGTACTTCTCCGCCTGAAGAGAGAATGTAGATCGGGCCTGCCGGGGTTCGAATTGCGGCAACACGGGTGCCATCGGGAGAGAGATCTACCCACCAATTATCGCCATTCGCAACCAGGGCGAACCGAAAGAGTTCAGGACCTCGACCCTTCACGAGATCGATAGCAGTGACAGTCAATTGCTTGTTGTCCTCAGTCGGCTCAACGATCACGCACAGATGGGAGGGAAACCTCGCACAGGTCATCAGGGCGCCCCTGCGGGCGGTAAATAATCGCTGCGACGGTCCGCCGGTGATGGAAACGCGCATGACTGGTTGCGGTGTTGTTGCTGGTGGCGCCCCATTTTCTGTGGGTCCAAGATAGAGAATACTCTTGCCGTCTGGAGTTACACGAGGGTTGCGGCCGTAACCTTCTGTCAAGAGAGGTTCTGCGATGTCTTGGTCCAGGGACTGTCTGTAAATCCCATAATGACCGGATCGATTGGAGACAAGAAAAATTGCTTTGCCGTCGCGTGTCCACTCCGCCGCACCTTCCGAGCTCTCACTCAAAGGAAAATGTCTTGGTCTGAGAATGCGTGTCCCGCCCTCCGCTAAATCAGCTAGGTACGAAATTTGCTTGGGGGCCCACTTCAAGAGAGCGAGGTTCTTGCCGTCCGAGGTTTCGCTCATGCCGCTCATGCAGAACCCAGACCAATTCGTGAGTTGTCTTGGTTTTTCGATGGGTTTGCCTGTGCGCCCATCGAGCCGCATCTCCCAAACGTTGCAAGAGAAAAGGGATTCGGGATCCGCCACCGAATAAAGGAGCCGTCCATCGGGCAGCCAGAAAAAATCGGTCACTTGTTTCGTTTCACCAGGGCCAAGTATGGCGGCAGGAGGCCCGTTCTTGAGGTCGCGGCTCAGGAGAGTGTCCCCAGACTGATCGCTCCTGACGTACAGAAATCGTTTTCCGTCCCCCGACCAACTGAACCCGGCAAACGAGCTCTCCTCATCGGTGTCGAGAAGCTTTCGCGCTTGGTCGCCGCTTGGTCCCATCAGCCAGATGTCACGTTCGCCCAGTCTGCCCTTGTTCGTTCCGAAACTGATCCAAGAACCATTCGGAGAAACGGAATAGGCCCTGGCGTTGTCGCGAAGCTTGCGCGGGGCTCCGCCCACGACGGAAGCCATCCAAATGCTGGACTCATGCGAGCCCCATTGGTCGGGGTCTATTCCGGATCGATGGGCATTGGCAACAAACCTGGTGCTGTCCGGGAACCAGAAGCCACATTCCCATCCTACATTCCGATCCTTGAGTTCCCCTGGCGGAGGAACGGCCCGAGTCTCGCCCGTTTCAACGAGCTTGAGGTACATCCCCTTTGTATCGCTATACGCCAAGTACTTGCCATCAGGCGAAATCCCCCCACTCGTGACCCGATTCTCGAAGGAATTCGTGGTGAGTTGGCGAAGCCTCGGCGCCGGTGGAGATTGCCTGGCGGCCGGCCGGGGTTTGGCGAACCAGAGAATTGCGCTTCCGATGATTAGTGCGGTGACGACACTGGCAGCCATCGCCCACCTTTGTGCCCCAAGCCTCGGCTCTTTCTCCTGCCTCAAGTTGCTTAAGTCGGCACGCATATCCGCCGCGGCCTGATAGCGCGCTTCACGCTCTTTCTCGAGCGCCCTGTCAATGATCTTTTCGAGCTTCGCGGGAACTTCGGGATTCAGCTTCCGTGTCGGAGTAGGCAGTTGCTTGAGGATCGCGTCATGAAGCACCGGTCCTGTATCGCCCTTGAACGCCCGTTGCCCCGTTGCCATCTCGTACAGTACGAGGCCAAAGGAAAACAGATCCGTCCGCGCGTCCAATTTTTCGCCGCGTACTTGCTCCGGCGACATGTAACCCGCCGTTCCCATCGTCATTCCGGTTCGGCTAAGCAGTGGATCGCGAGTTGTTGTTGATGGGGTCTGCCGAGGTGATCCCTCTGCGCCGCTTTCGTCGCGAGTCTCCTGTTCCAAGTCCTTGCCGGCGACCGTCACAACCGGAGCAAGCTTCGCTAAACCGAAATCCAAAATCTTGGCTTGGCCTTGTCTGGTCACGAAGATATTTGCTGGTTTGATGTCGCGATGGATAATGCCTTTCTGATGCGCCGCGTCCAATCCGTCCGCAATCTGAATGGCAAGATCAAGCAGCCTGCTAAGATTAAACGGCGCCCTCTCGGGGCACTCACCAAAGATCAGTTCCCGCAGCGTCTGTCCTTCCAACAGCTGCATCACGATAAATGGCTGTCCCTCGTGCTCTCCGAATTCGTAGATGGGGCAGATGTTGGGATGCTCCAACGCCGAGGCCGAGCGCGCTTCGCGCTCGAAGCGTCCGAGCGCCAGAGCATCGCCGGCCAATTCCTCGGGCAAGAATTTCAACGCGACCGACCGTCCTAACTTGAGGTCTTCCGCCTTGTACACCACTCCCATCCCCCCACCGCCCAGCACCTGGAGGACCCTGTAGTGAGAGACTTTCTTGCCAATCAGATTTCCTGCAGTCGCATTTTGGAGTAGGGTCTCGCTTTCGATAGTCGCAGCTTCTGCATCCGGCGGATGGGCCGTCTCCCACTGCACTGACACGATCAGCCGATACCCACGCCGGGCCACAGTCTCCACGTAGCGCGGCTCTTCCGCCGAATCCTCAAGTGCGAGGCGGAGCTTTTTGATTGCGGCGTTAATGCTCTGGTCGAACTCTACGATGGTGTCGTTTGGCCACAGAGCGCGGCGAATTTCGTCCCGGGTGACCACCTCGCCGGGATGTTCCAGCAGCATTTTGAGAACCTGGAAGGGCTGCTCTTGAAGGCGGACGCTGCGCCCGGTGTGGTGCAGTTCCCCGGCCTTGAGGTCCAGTTGGAACGGGCCGAAATAAGCGATGTCGGACGAAGGTGGAGCTCGCATAGTGTTAGCGGAGCCCTAGTGTTCAGCGGAGTTTACCAGTCCAGTATGTGGTCTTCAACCTCCACCTCCGTTTGTTCTAGGTGCCGATGATCATCAGATGCCGTTAAGTGCCTTCGGAGTGTGTTAGCAAACCCCTGTGTAGCAATGGCTTACCAGGATCATCCCGAAATCCCTCAGGAATCACTCATGGAACATTGACCCGCCAGCAGTCCGGGAGCAGAGTTCAGTTCGCAAAGCGTAATCCGTGGGGTGAATTTTGAGGGTGGATGGTGTGAGACGAAATCTAAGGGCAAGCATTGCCGTGGCCTTGTTGGCCGCGCACTGGCGTTTCCGGTTCGGCTGGCGGCACAGGAACACAAGAAAAGAACACCGTTATTAAAAACTCGTTGACATCGGTACCTTCGGGGGGCAGAGAGTTCGCGCCTGTAACTTGGATGAACCGGTATCGCTTCCCCGGCTCCGCATTCGGCCCAAGGAATTAGGCCGCACGACAAAGAGAAAAAGAGGAGGCGCAAATTGAAATCCAGATTCGTAACGCACCTCAACAGATTTGCGATCGCCGCAATCTTGGCCGGAATGATCATGTTAGCTTGGGCATGGCCTGCGGAGGCCAAGATCATCTACACACCTGCCAATGTGAGCATCGATCCCACACATCCTTACAGCTTGGACGTCAACAACGACGGGCTAGCCGACTTCACAATCCAGCAAACTAACGACGATATTCACTCGTGTAAGCAGGGCGCTGGGTATGTGGATTTGCTTACAGTGACGCCGACCCAAGGCAACGGTGAGGTCATCTCACCAACCGGATACGCATATGCAGCAGCAATGAATAAGGGGGTGCAGGTCGGTCCCCAACGGAGCTTTATTTCCGAAGCGCCAATGGCCGTGGTCAAATCGGGCTATTTCCCGATTTTGGGCAAGTGTTACTTCCTGCACTACACGCTCGGTGACTGGGTCAACGTCTCAAAGTGTTACCTCGGACTGTCGTTCCAGACGAACGGAGAGACCCACTACGGGTGGGCACGATTGAGCGTCCAAGCGGGCTATGTCTACATTACGGCCACATTGACAGGCTATGCGTATGAAACCATCCCCGGCCAATCAATTCTTGCTGGCCAGACCAAAGGCGCGGAGGACGATGCGACTGGCGCCGCAAACTCCACGATCCCTGACACTATCAGTCCCAGCGCGGCGCTGGCGATTCCGCTTCGCGTCGCTGCACAAGCCCGGACTCTCACCGTACTCTACTCGTTTACCGGCGGGGCGGACGGGGGATCTCCCCGTGGTCGGTTATTCCGGGATGCCAGCGGAAACCTTTACGGCACCGCTGAGGTGGGCGGCGACACCAGTTGCAATCCCCCCTCAGGATGCGGAGCGGTGCTCAAAGTGGACGCAACTGGGAACGAGAGCGTGCTGCACAGTTTTGTTGGCAGCCCGAACGACGGGTGGAATCCTCTTTCCGGTTTGATTGCGGATGCATCGGGCAATGTGTACGGGACCACCGTCAGCGGCGGATCGAGCAACGCCGGAACGGTTTTCCGGCTGGATACAGCTGGCAACGAGACCGTGCTCTACAGCTTCACCTCCTCGAACGGGCATGGGCCCCACGCCGGCGTGGTTCGGGACGCGTCAGGCAATCTCTACGGAACGACCTTCCTTGGTGGCTCAAAATGTAACATTGCAGGTTGCGGCACGGTCTTCAGGCTGAGCGCCACCGGCAAGGAAACCAATCCTCACATTTTCCCCGCTGCTGCTGGTGACGGCCGATATCCCTCGGCTGAGTTGGTCTTAGACGCGAGCGGAAACCTCTACGGCACTACTACTCGGGGCGGTACTGCCGGCTTCGGAACGGTGTTCAAGGTAGATACCACTAACAAGGAAACCGTGCTTTACAGCTTCAGCGGGGGCGCGGACGGAGGCAATCCAAATGCCGGGTTGATCCAAGACGCAGCGGGTAACCTCTACGGCACCACGTTTAGCGGCGGTTCTTCGGGCAACGGAACCGTGTTCAAAGTGGATGCCACAGGTAAGGAGACCGTGCTCCACAGCTTCACCGGGAAGGACGGAGCGGGGCCCTTCGCAGTTCTGATGCGAGACGTGGCGGGTAACCTGTACGGCACCACGAACAGCGGCGGCGATCACTCTTTCTGCTCCGGGTTTGGCTGCGGAGTTGTGTTCAAGTTGGCCAAAACCGGCAAGGCAACGGTGCTGCATAGTTTCACAGGGACGGACGGCGCAAATCCCGCTGCTGGCCTGGTCCAGGACGCGGCTGGAAACCTGTATGGCACGACGGCGGCGGGCGGCCCTGACGGTTTTGGAGTGGTGTTCAAGCTGAGCCCGTGATGAGTGCAACAGTGGTTCGACTTAAGTAGGCCCTGGGCGTGGTTCATGGCCAGCGGAGCGTTGCTTTACCGATGAGTGGGTGCATCGGTCTTCCCCAGGAATTGTTGGTCGTCGGTGCTGATGACTTCCTCACCGGCGGGGTCAGCTTTCAAAGAAAACGAGGAGGCAAACGAGGAGACAACATGAATTCCAGATTCTTGCTGTTACTTAGTACAATCGCGCTGTTCACCGCACTGGCGCTTCCAGTTCAGCTAGTTGCGCAGGAACGGCGGCCGAACCACCACCAACCTCACTACAAACTCGTTGACCTGGGTACCCTCGGCGGCCCGCAGAGCGCCGGATTTGGGATCATGCTCAACAACCGAGGAACCGTTTCGGGCTGCGCGGATACGTCCACGCCCGACCCCAACTACCCCAACTTCAACCCATTTCTCTCCCCGTTCGGCGCCGATCCATTTATTTTTCACACCTTCAGTTCCCAGGGTGGCGCGCTGACCGATCTGAGGGCGCTTCCCGGCGTCAATAGCAGCTGTGTAAGCTTCATCACCGACGAGGGGCTGATCGCCGGAGCTTCCGAAAACGGGCTCATCGATCCGCTCACGGGATTGCCAGAGGTGGAGGGCGTCGCGTGGAGCGGCGGGAAGATCATTGACCTCAAAACATTTGGGGGAAATGGCAGCTTTGCGATCTGGGCCAATAACCACGGCCAGGTAGTTGGAGCGGCGGCAAACACGATTCCCGATCCTTACTCCGTTTTCTTTGGCTGGGGAACGCAATCGCGGGCGTTCGTCTGGAGCGAGTCGGAGGGCTTACGGGATTTGGGCACCTTGGGTGGTCCGGATGCCTTGGCGACCATGATCAATGATCGTGGGCAGATATTCGGCGCTTCCTACACCAGTGATATCCCGAACCCAATTACGCAGATTCCTCCGTACGATGCGTTTTTCTATGAGAAGGGCAAGATGCGGGATATACCCAATGCCTTCGGCGGGACTCAGACCAATCCATTCTTTGCCAACAATCGGGGACAACTGGTCGGCGACGCGAGCTTGCCGGGAGAGCAATTCTTCCACCCGTTCCTCTGGGGCAAGGGAGTGTTCACCGACCTCGGTACCTTTGGCGGCGACAACGGAGAGGCGGACTGGATCAACGATCACGGGGAGGTTGCTGGCTCGGCCGACTTTCCGGGAGACCAGATCCATCACGGGGCGTTCTGGGCGAGGAATGGAGCCATGACCGACGTTGGAACCGTGGACGGCGACCCGTGCAGCCGGGCCTTCAGCCTGAACAAAAAAGACCAGGTGGTCGGCAGTTCGACGGATTGCAGCACATATCTGCACGCATTTCTGTGGCAGAACGGACAGATCACCGACCTCAACACGTTCGTCCCACCGGGCTCCGGCCTGCAGTTAACCGTCGCGCTTGATATCAATGATGGTGGAGAGATTTCTGGCAACGCTACGCTCGCCAACGGCGACCAGCATGCTTTCCTGTTGATCCCGTGCGAGGGTGACGATGACGGCTGCCGGGGCGTGAGCCCAACCGGCGCGACTCCGGCTCACGCAGCGCTCGGCGACCGGCCCGGCGGAACGCTGGATCGGCCTCGTCCCCGATGGGGCCAGCGGCATCAACTCTCCGGCTCCGCAACCGGGCGAGCGAATTAGCCTCAGCAAGGGTATCCGAACCATGAATTAATGTCGGGGCGGATTTATGAAGTCTGCCCCATTTGTTCTTACTTACTTGAACCTATAAGAAAAACAAAAATCATTTCTTGGAACCTATCGAGAGTGAACTGCTCACCGCTGCTGGGAACGAGCTTTTGACTAGTTGGCAGATGGCAGGTTATACGCGTCTCAGCGGCTTTGTGAGCTGCCGGCGGCACACGGATAGACAAGGAAGCCGTCGCAACGTTGATGGCGAAACGCGCGACTGTCGTGAGGTGCTTCGGATTTACCCGATGACCGGCGGCTCGCGTCGGACCCAACTCATCGTTTGACCGTGACTGTCAAGGAGCGGGTCCACGCCGAAAAACTTCCGCAGAGAATCGCGCCAGCTTAAGCGTTGCGGACGAGGCTTTATGCGTTGGCCGAGCAGGACGAACAACGCAGCTTGCATGCGGCTTCGTGCACCTGGCGACAGAAGTCCAAAGTAGCGAACAGAGTGTCGGTACCAGTCCGGTACATGCGGCGCCAAAAGGCGCACAAAATCCGAGAGTTGACATCGCGTTGGGACCAAGAGTTTCGTTCTCGTGTCCTTTGCCACAAACACAACTTCCCGATCCGTTGCTTCTAAAAGGCGCCAGCTCGCGAGCGGCGGCCGGCGAACATATCGTGCTGCGTATCGTAGGAAATGTGATTTTGACGCTATCTTATCTATGAAGATGATCCACTGAGGATGTTGTTCGTACGCCTTGGTAAGAATTCTCTTAAGATCCTGCACGGCTAGATCAGACTTGAGCACCTGGGCTTCGAGAGCACCTCGGAGGTGAGTGATCACCGCGTATCGCCACATCCGCATAAGCGCGCCCTTTTGCAACTGGATCCGTGGAATCCAATAACCCTCCGACTCTGAGAGACCCCCAGCCGAGATCAGGATGTGTAGGTGAGTATTGAATTTCAGGTCGCCGCCAAAAGTGTGCGGGACGACGATGATGAGCACGCTAGCGCCATACCTCATTTTTATCCACTGCTGAATCACGTCAGCACCAAGCACTGCCAGGTCGTGGAGGAGATGGCGGTTTATTTTGAAGATGCGCCAAAGCTCTCTGGGCATCGTAAAGACGATGCCTGTATACGGGATATCTGGCAGCACTGCCTCCTGATACTCCAGCCACAGAAGCGTAGCCCGATAGCCGCAACTGGCACAGAATCGCGATTTGCATCTATGGTAGCAACGTTTTTCTGCATTATCGGAGGCGTATACTTCCCAACCTAGAGCCGGTGTCCCGCAATCAAGCACCTTGGCAAAGTTCCTACGTACTGCCGACCGAGTTTCAGGTCGATCCCAAACTTCTCGTGATGAGAGAATCTTCTTCATCAAGTGTTGATTTCCCATTTTGTTCCTCCATTAACCTTAGGGTGTGCAACGCAGTCTTGGTGAAATACGCAATATTTCCCTGCGCATCGATTTCGGCTACAAAGATCGAATCTAGCGCTGGGGACCTATTCGGAACGAAGGGCTTCAGAACATCGCCCAGACTCCACGGAACTAGTCGGGTCGGCGCCAGTCTCGCCACATGTTTCTGGATGAGTCGGCGACTTGTCTGGTTGATGCCCTTGCGGCTACGGTATTTCTCCAACTCCTTTAGCTGTTGGGGAGCCGGGAGGCTGCACCACAGGGAAGCCTTGTGGATGCTGATCTCTTCTGTTTTAGTGGCCTCCCGGATCTCGCGATCCGCAGAGTTCAGGATGGCTCGCACTTTCTCGAGAGTGCCTGCGGATACGTCTGCGTCGGCAGCGACCTTCGAACGAACATTCACAGTTTGAGCTTCTGTCAAACTTGACGAACCTTTATTCTGACCACCCCATTGTTGGTTCACACGAGCTGTTTCTTTAAGGGAGGGCTCAAGATCGAGCGCCAGGAGCGCACGATTGAAGGCGCTCTGGCCCTGAGAGGGACGATGGCGATAAAGTAGCCAACGAAGGGCTTCCTCCTCTGACAACTCGTATTCTAGACACAGCAGCGTCTCTCTTCGTTCTCGCCGAGCTAGTTCAAATCGAGCGTAGCCATCAACGATTATGCCCTTCGACGTGATAGCGATTGGCTCACAGAACGCAAGCTCGCCGATAGAAGCGAGCGCGAACAACTGTTTCGGCGAAGGTGAAATCCCAAGCCGGACGTAGCTGGCGTGTGGACGGAGTTCATCGAGACGACGCCTAACCAGTTTTGGTTGAGCTTCTAGTCCGAGTTGCCCAATTTCGGTTCCGCGAGGTGCACACTCAGGTGCATAATCGTCTGCCGAACACCCAATTTCTGCCCAACTGAGGCCACTTGAGACTGCCTTATCTGATTGATTCCGTGCAATAGGTAGGGGACGGGTTGAATTTGCTAAACCGTTATACGGGCTAACACCTGTATCGAGGGTTCGAATCCCTCCCTCTCCGCCAGTTCTTTCGATCTGAACGATCTACCTCTCACATTCATTGCTTGATGGTGCGGCGGTGGAACTCGCGGGCAATGGTTTTAGTCTCCTGTAGGTGTCCTGAGTCTCCAAAAGCGAAATCGTCTCGGAGCTTTCGGTCAGCCAACGATCCACGACTTGCCCGTAGGTAGTCCAACAACGGCGCATGTATCGCTAACGAATGGGTCTCTGCGATCTGTCCATTACTTGAAGGCAAAATCTGAGTGTAATCTATGAATTCACCCCGCCTTCAAATGCGCGAGAAATACCTGGTGGGGCGCTCGCGGTTTGAGTTACACAAGGGTGACACATGACCGACAGTGCTGAGAAAAACGAGCCGTCTGCCTCCAACGCTTCATGTGATAGCCACAAAGACGACAATTCTGTCCCGAAAGGGGTACTTCCAGATGAGGAAGGACCAGGACTGGTAGGGGTCGGGCTGTCGTGGACCAAGAGTCGCATCCGCGATCTGGACACCGACAAAACCATCCCGCGCGAAGAGCGCGACCTCCTGCGTTTGTACTACACCCGCGAGCGGGAAAAACTTCAGCAGAAGCTCCGCGCGTTCGCCGAAGCTGAGAAAATCAAAGCGCTGGAGAGCGCGATCCGACCGAATGATGAAGCTGAGAAGGCTCGGAGTAAGCGCTCGTTCTCTGAAGAAGCGCTTGTCAAAGCCCGTTCGGAGCTGAAAAAAGCCTCCACTGCACTGGAACACCTCTGTCGGGATGACGCTAGTTGGGAAAAGCAAGGAGCCTCGGCTCGCAGATGGCAAGAGAGTCGAACGTGGCAAGCAATTACTCCAGAGGAACTGCAGCCGGCCGTCGAGGCGATCCGTCACAAAATCGAGCACTACGGCTTTTGGCAGTCAAACCAAAGCACTATGAAACTCTGTTTCGCGGCTCTCCACCCAGGATCGAACACGAACTCGGGTCGGGCTGGCCGGGAAGGTTTGGCCCCGTACACGCGCTTCCTAGTTGGCCTTCTCGGTCAACGAATCGAGCAACTGCTCTCAGGATCTGATCGACCTGCCCCTGTCATTTTCAAGTCGTATCTCGATGTTTTGGAAACCGCCATGAAGGCAGTAATCCGAGCCGGGTTCCATGAGATGTTCGAGATAGCCAAGGCCCGGAACGACGTGCTTGGCTTGCATCCCGTTGAATGGACAAAAAGACAGTTGGGCATCCTCATTTCCGCCGAGAAATCAGGAATTCGGCTTTGGATCAAGCAGGTCTGCGACCCTTTGGATTACTCGAATGCGGCGTCACGTGATGATTCCTTCTATTGGGGAAGTTGGAGGGCGCCGCGGCTCATTCACATGAAACCCTCCGGAAACACCCCCTATGAGCAGGCTGGTGAATGGGCTCGAGAGGAATTGGTTAGGAGTGAGGAGTTGTTGGAAGGACTGGCAGAGCGAGTGACCGTTTTTTCTGGGAATCGAGCTGGACGAGGCCGCGCGTGCAGCTCACATCGAATTCGCCAAACAGGACAGAGCTCGAATACAGATTCCGAGACCGGTGGAGAGCAACAGAGGAACTCCAAAACGAAGTACACCCACTGTGGTCGCAGGAACACAGCCGCCAGATGTCTGGCGGGGCCTTCACGAAACCTTCAGGGCGTTGGCAGAAGAAGAACTGAGACTCGCACCGCACAACACTGGGGATCGATGGCTCCGCGCTTATGTGGACTACAAGGACAGGACCATTGCGTGTGGACAATGGCATCTCAGCGAAGGGGTGAATGAGAGTTTTCACGAACGCTTTGAGGTAGAAGCAACTCGGGCCGGAATCGCCCTTGGATCGACCGTGTCCGGTGCGGCAGGCGCTGTCTGGCTTCATCATGTCTTTTCAGACCTGCTAGAGCACAAGAGTAAGCTGCTTTTCGCGGCGAGCGAGGATGGTGGGATCATCGTGCGGGCGTGCGAAGCGTCGGCGCTCTACTGTGCCCGACTTGAGAAACAGGCTCTGGTCGAGGGACGAGATTCAGCCGTGACAGCTTCCAAGGTTTCTGTAGTGGATGCTTCCTCGGCCGAGGCGGGCGCTAGCCGACGAGATACAACAGCAGACGATCCGAGGAACGAAACGCAGCGTGAGGCCGTGATCAAGAAGGTCCAAAATCCACACAGATACAACGTCCTTTCAATCCAAGAAGCAGCCCTCTACTTCGACGTTCAGCCCCGCAGCATTTATCGCTGGACTCTCAAAGGTGATCTCCGCACCGGAGCACGCCGTGGTTCTATCACCATTGAATCCATCCTGAAGTTAGAAAAGAGACGCTCGCGGAAGCACCGGAAAAGCTAGGAATACGTCAATTTCTATTCGTCACAATCTTTTTGTGACATTCACGGACATTTGTTGCCACTCCTGCCCTTGCTCATGAACCCCATCCCACCTTAAACAGTAGAGTGACGGGCCGATTGATCTCGTCCGTGATGCCTTTGCCTTGAAATCCGGGTTTAGCCGCAGCGGATTGATAATCCGTCGCGGCTCTTTTCGCCTCTCCAAGCGCCAAGGGATCAATAGCTTGCATGGACGAGAAATGGCTGTGCCTAGGTTGTGCCTAATCTTTCGAGGGCAATGCGAGTAACAAATCACATTCCGAGACGGCTGCTGCGAACGAAAGAGGCGGCTTTGTACCTCGGCATGAGCCCGGGCAAGCTGCGACGGCTCACCCAGTCCGGTGAGTTGCCCATCATCCAGCACGACGAGCACTCGCCCTGGTTGTACGATCTTCACGATCTGGACTCCCATATAGAAAAATCCAAGCATACTTTCTCAGATTTCTCTTGATACTAACCTAGCGCTAGATTAGTATTAACTGTGAAAGGGGGAATGTGGGAGCTAAGAAGAAAAACCCGAACGCAGTAGCTCTAGGCAGCAAGGGCGGCAATGCGAGAGCCAAACGACTCTCCGCCGAGGAACTGTCCGCCATCGGCAAGAAAGGCGCTAAAGAACGGCTCAAGAGTCTGAGCAGCAGCCAGCGGCAACGGATCGCCCGCAAAGCGGTGAAGACTCGTTGGGCAAAGGCGAGAAGGCTGGAGGAGAAATGAGACGCGAGAAAGGCTCAGGCAGTATTTACAAACGGGATGGCTCGCCCGTGTGGTGGATCAAGTATCACCGTCATGGCCGCCCTTTCCGAGAGAGCACTCATACAACCGATTGGAACAAAGCCGGAAAGATGCTGAAAACCCGGCTATCGGAAATCAACCAAGGAACATTTATGGGACCGAAGCTTGAACGAACGAAAGTGGATGAATTGGCGGTAATGTTCGTGCGAGATTACCGCATTAACAGCCGAAAAAGCCTAGCGGATGCCGAGACTCGCTGGAATCGGCATCTTAAGCCGTTCTTCGGGGGTATGAGGGCCATTGACGTTACGAGCGAACAGTTAGCCCGGTACGTGGACAAACGGCAGCAGGAAGAGGCAGCGAACGCAACGATCAACCGGGAATTGGCAGCGCTTAAGCGCATGTTTCGGCTTGGGCAGCAGTCAACCCCGCCGAAGGTGATTCGTGCGCCGAAATTCCCCAGACTGGGAGAGAACAATATCCGCAAGGGGTTCCTCGAAGATGGGCAGTATAGGAAACTGGTCGAGTATTGCCCCGAGCTTTGGTTCCGCTCGCTGGTCGAGTGTGGCCGCACATATGGATGGCGAGTCTCGGAACTGCTCTCCATGCGCGTTAACCAGTTGGACATTGCGCAGCGCGTGATTCGGCTTGAACCTGGCACGACTAAAAATCTTGACGGCCGGGAAGTGCTCATGACTGCTTCGGTTCACAAGCTGCTCTCGGCCCTCGTACATGGCAAGTCACCCGATGATTACGTATTCACCCGCGCAAACGGCAAGCCCGTGCGTGATTTCCGCGGCACGTGGCAGAACGCTTGTGCTCACGCGGGAGCGCCTGAACTTCTATTTCACGATCTGCGGCGAACCGGAGCACGGAATCTTCGCAGGGCTGGAGTTGCCGAGGGAATCATCATGAAAATCGGTGGCTGGCGAACTCGCAGCGTGTTTGAGCGCTACGCCATCGTGAGCCGTTCGGACATGAATGACGCGATTCTGAAATTGCAAGAATCGGAGCACCGGGTAGAGCAGGAGAGACTGCAAGCAGAAGAGCAGCAAGAACAGATAAGGGCACAAATTGGGCACAATGAAGGGATTTCGACCGTGCCTCCCTCATCCCGTGCGGTGAACTAGCGCCAGCTAGAAGATGATTCTAAGGGGTTTAGGAGTGGTGCCGGGAGGGGGAGTCGAACCCCCAAGGGCCGAAGCCCGGCGGATTTTGAGTCCGCTGCGTCTGCCAGTTCCGCCATCCCGGCGCGGGTCAACCAACTCTGGGGTCGCACTTCTAGCTCACCCGCTTCTTGGCTCACCCGGTTGATGGTTGCGATCCACGATGGTTGCGATCCCTTCGACCGGATGCTCCGCGGTCAGGGAGATTCGATAGATCTTCGTCTGCGCCGTGCCCAGTATCGCATAGGCTCCGCGTTGTCGCCAATTCGTGTCTCGAAGGTAGATGCTTTGGTGTTGGGAGACCAGACGCGGAGACCAGATGCCAGATGCTTAGGTGCACGGATCGGTGCGCCTAGGCATCCGGCCATGGTACGGAGATTTTGAAGGGTAAGCGCAAATCAGGGATCAACGTTTGCAATGGCGAAGCCCAAGCGCATGCGGGTGGGGGCGGATTCCGAGACTTCCTCGTTCAGCAGGATGTGCGGGACTCA
>Ga0075030_100000640_pt1 | contig 30688 bp, 38 predicted proteins | sample LitLauG_LLR_2012_FD_71393 | JGI IMG/M metagenome (GOLD analysis project Ga0075030, IMG submission 71393) | Freshwater sediment microbial communities from Pennsylvania, USA - Little Laurel Run_MetaG_LLR_2012 | ecosystem: Environmental > Aquatic > Freshwater > Creek > Sediment | place: USA...
CTCCTGCTCTGACCAGATCACACCCTTGTATGGCTCGAAACCGTTCTCGTGCATCCATTTCATCAACCCACCAATCGACTTCCCGCCGAGAGGGCAGCCTTGAGCAAAGTCGGACCAGCCCAGACTGGAGCCGTCATAGTAGATCGCGGTCAGAGTGGAATGTTCGTGGCGACGCCCGACACCCGGACAAACCTCGACGACATGCCAGTAATCATCCTTAGTGAACGCGATCTCGAACCCGTAATGATCGAGCCAGCACTCAAAATCGAAATCCTCGTGAACCTCGACCGCGCCCTTCGGCTTGGAGGCGGTTTCGCTGTGCTTGGCGATCCAGTCCACCAGCCAGTCCGGTATGGGGATGATTGGCGCGTCGTTGTTGAACTTGTACTCGTTTCCGTTCGGGTGAATCGAACCGGGTGCTACGACGTAGCGATTGTCGGCTCGGAACGAGAACCACTCGTGCCCGTCCTTGTTGGCTTGGCGGTTTCCGAGAGCGACGGATTTTGGAGTATGCCAAAAATAATAATGACCGAAGCCCTTGCCGGACCTAACGGTGCGAGTCTCCGGCAGTGGCTCTCCGCGTTCCTCCGCAGCCGCACGCAGCCCGCCCTTGACATCGAATTCGAGTACGCATAGCTCGCCCTCTTTGAGTTTCGCTACGACGCCTAAGTTGTGATTGGGATAGATCGTGTCCCACTCGCTGATGACTGCTGCGTCCCGCGTGGCTAGATTCTGCCAGTCGGGAAGTCTGCAAGCCTTCTCGCGTGGTTCAACCGGAATTACACGTAGATTGAGTGCCGCCAATGGAAGTGCATTGGCAGCGAATGTGCTGTTGCTCATAAGTAGTGACCTCTGTCATTTGCTTTCCGTATTTCTTTTTCTTCCGCGAAGCCTACGAATTTCGTTTTTTCTCGCGATCAGCGAAACGTGCTCCGGCACCAGACCGAATTTGTCGCCGATTTGCTCGTAGCTCATTTCCGGGTGCAGTTTGATGTAATCGAGCAGCAGCCCGTCGCGGTGAGCCTTGAGGGACGCGACCTTGTTATTGAGTTCTTCCCGGTGCATGACCTTCTCCGGCAAACTCGCGAGTTGAGAATGAGAGTCCATAAGTCCTCCTGTAATAAGAATTGGTAGTTGTGATTCGGTGCGCTTGGTTAACCAGCGCGGTCCGGGGAACATGTTGCGTGGGCTACGGAAGCGACTCGAATAGTTCATAGGAGCCGTCGCTCATCGGGAGCAATGCCCGACCGTGCTTCCAATAGCTGGCGTTGTAAAGCCGGGCTTGTTCTTCGCTCATCGCGTAGCGGACCCCGGTGTTTGCGTGCCGAGGATTGACATTGGGCATGCCGACGTTGCCTCCGCATCTGCATGGATACGGAGTGTCGCAATCGGTGCAGATGGCGCACTCTAGTTCAACTGAATTTTCGTACATGGGATGTTTCCTCCAGATAAAGCATTGTGGTTATTCGGGACGGCTACTAGCGTGTGTCTCCACTCATTCCCAGCTTGCCGTCCCTACGGTTGAGTCACAGCACGAGGTCAACGTCCACAACGCCGTCTTCCGGCGCGGGCGCGATAACTTCGAACTTTTTGTACAGCCCGATGGAACGGGCGTGCTTCGTGAGCAGTTCGCTCGCAGCCTCGCAGTAATCAGCCCAGTTGGCTGCGTACTGTTCGAGGTCCGACAGCGACCACAAATCTTCCGCTGTTGGCGTCCCAGACGGACGGGTGAACGGTTTGGGATTCTCTGGCGCGGGCACCACCTCTTCTATGTCAACGCCCTTCGCCAGCAGTTCTGTCTTCAGCTTTTCCTGCCCGGCGAGATAGCCCTTTTTGTAGAGAGGCTTGTCCTCATCTGGCTTCTTGACCGGGGGATTCTTTTCCCCAGCCACGAGTTGCTTGAAATAGTCCGCCGTGACGTGCAGGTACTCCCCGCAGAATTGATCCCAATAGATAAGGTTGCCCTCGATCTTGAGTTGCTTTCCGCGTGTTCCTTGCCGAACGCCGAACCGCGACTTCAGTTCGACGAGCCATTTGCCGCCCTCGACAAAGACTTGAGCGAACGACTTGGCTGCCATCACGGCGTACATGATGACCACCTCGTCCGGCTGCTTCTCCGGGTCGAGTGCGACCCACGGTGGTGCCGCTTCTTGCTGCTGCTGTTCCTGTTCCTCAACTTCGGAGGAAATCTCCGAAGTGAGGTCTTGCAAACTATCAACGCTGGCTAGTGCCATAGTTGACCTCCACGTTTTGAATTTGAGATCGCGATGGCTTGTGCGTTCCATCAGCGTCTCTACGAGTGATTTGGAAAAACAATTTTTCTTTGTAATTAGCGATTGAGTGAGTGAATCAGCCAGTGTTGTTGGGAATTGTGAGAGTTGGGGATCGCTAGTTACTTGTTGGTGGGCAGCGTGCCCCGGACCGGGAAGCCGGAGCGCAACTTCTCGGCGGACTGCGGTCCCTGCTCTGGGAAGCACGATCTCGCGGCTGTCGTCATTGCTCGGACCGGGGTTGTGAGTTGTTGGGAGAAGAGCACGGCAAAAAACGATGGGGATCAGTCACTACACTGATCCCCGGAGGTCAATCTACTGCTGAGCCGCAGCACCTACCTAGATTTTGAAAGTCCGCTCTTTCGGGACAGAAAGCAGTTGGTTGAAGCGTTTTCCACTTTGATGGACAGTGGATTTGCTTTCCACCGCGCCATCGCATTGCTTTTGCGGCACTTCGTCGGGGTGAGTGGAAAAGTGTAGCCCGGTGTGTGAGATCACTTCGGAAGCAATCAAACAGATTGATTCCAACCTCTTCCACTTTTCCACTTTCACGTGAAAAAGAAGAGAGAACCCCTATGTTTGTTTATGTATATAGCCCTCCCTCCCTGAGTGGAAAAACGGTGGAAGTGGAATCCACCTCAACCGAGTGAGCAGACTACGCTGCTAACTCGCGAGAAAAACACAAATATCATTTCCGTTTCTCAGACAGTCATTCGCGGCTGTCAATACAGTTTGTTGTGAGGAGGGTACGTGAGGTTCACAAAACTGACCGAAGCGGAACAAGCCGAGTTCTTGGAGCTAATCAAGGACTCGTTCGACCCGGAGCTTTACTCGGAGGACGACCTTCCGATGCTCCGCGCCAGAGAGAAGCAATGGGAGGAGGAACAGCGGCTACAAGAGGCACCGCAACCGGATCACCCGGCGAACGCGCAGTATTAACAGTCGTGGGGCTGATTCATTCGGGAGAACCCGACAGCGTCATAGGTAACTACTTCACTTTCGCTCACGAGCCGCGTGCTGACTGGCAACAGTAACTCGCGGCTCTCTTTTCTCTTTAACTGGGAACTTTTCATCGCCGCTCACCGAGATTGCTCGTATGTTCGCCGACTTTCAAAGTCAAGGATAGGAAGGCAATTTCGTGACGCACTTGGAGCCAAGTGCTTTGGCTTCAGCGAGCGATAGCAGCGATTCCGCCAAAACCGGGGCGCGAGGACCTTCTTGGAGGATTCGCAGAAAAATGAACGCAAGACCGACCGTCAGGGACGCAATACGAGTCCGGCTAATGAAGGACTGGCTGATGAAGGCTCGCTGCCCGTTGGTCGCGAAGGGCCATCCTGCATGGAAGTGCCGCAAGAATTACTTTTCCTTGGTCCGGGCGCATCCTTCGCTCGCCCAAAAGGCTGGGCTGCGCGAGTCCGACGTCTATCTATGAGGGCAGATATGGACAACCCAGATACCCCACTCGCCATCGCGGTGCTCCCATCGCCGGAAGAGCGCAAGCGCAGAGAGCGTGTGCTCGCGAGATTGCTGGTCATCGCACTCGACCCGCTACTCAGCGAGGGCCACACTGACTTGAGCGTCAAAATCGAAACCGCTCAAGACCTAATTCGAGAACTCAGATTTGTTTACCCGGAGACGATGGCGATTTGAGACCACCATTCTTAATACGCACTGGATTTGCTTCAGGCATTACCGGGCTTGGCACGACACACGCGCACGCTTCCACGCGCAAGTGCTCCCGTGCGAGATCGAAGAGCTAGGAGAACTCGTGTGCGGGGCGGTGCGTCACCAAGAAAGCTGATGCTGGGCGCGAACCGCCGTCTTCATGCTGAATTCCTTCACGACCGAGTAAAGAACAAGGAAAGCATCCTATCTAAGCCTTCGTCGATCAATCGCGAACACTTGATCTTCGCTGGCAAAAAAGAAGTGAACCGCGTTGAGGACTTCCGGTCCCTCCGGCTCCTCTTCGATAGCTGTTATCCACTTCCTGCCGCAGCCGCACTCGTGCTCGTCCTCGTTAGCGAGCGCGAATTTCTCGCCGCAGTCCCAGCACCATGCGTGAAAGTTGTAGCACCGATCACACTTTCCGGACCAAACGACAACCCACGCCCCGCCGATGCCGAAAAGTAGCTGCCCGTCCCATAGCACTAAGCCAGACCTCGTCCCCTGCTCATTCGCGCAGGAGCCTAGGCATCGGTCGAACTGTGCCCAAGGAAACTCTTCGATGCTGTCTGGGGAAAGCAGAGTAATCGTGATAGCATCTTGCGCCCGGCGTTTCGCCGCAGGGCTGTAGCCGTTCGCACAGACGATGACGCCACGATTTGCGCGGCAGTCCTTCATCATGCCCTCGAACGACTCGACATCCTTGACATCGACTTTCGAGCGGTACATTTTTGCATCGACGATCACGCGTTCGGCGAGGTCTTCGTCTGCCCACCGTGCGTCAATCAGCACGTCGATCTGCCGAAGTACCCCGGTCAGGCATCCGCGAATCTTTGCATTTGGCGTCACGCTATGCTCCATTCCGGTACCTTCCGCTTGCATAGCAGCAACGATGCGTTCGTAGACTTGCCACTCTGGATCGACTTGGCTCATACGCAATTTTATTATCGGTGTAGTCAGGGCGAAATGTGCAATGGAATAACGAACGAACTAGAGGGCAGGATGATCGCTGTTAGGGTCGCTGATTGACAGCATTCATCATGCACAATAACATAGCGTTTTACATGGCGGTTTACGGCGGATTTTAGCGAGAAGGCAACATTGAGCAAATCAACAGTACGTGCCCTCGTGAAAAAACTGCGTGGGCGACTTCACCTGACGCAGGAGCAATTTGCCCAGAAAATTGGCGTCACCTATAGCACCGTGAACCACTGGGAAAATGGGAAGAGGCTACCCCAACCGTTCCTTCTTCGGCGGCTCCAGCAAATCAGAGAAGAACTTGATTCGGCAGGGCAAACGTCTTCAAAGCGGAGCAGAGGAGGGAATTGAATCAGTGTTGGCGATTCGCCCATCGAGCCTAAGACGACGAACAGCCGCGTGGGGAGGACTGTGCGGCTTTGGACTCTCAGACATCGAGCACGGAAGGCTATTCCTGCGAGGAGGGAAAGAATAATGACTCCCCGCAGTACAGCACACGGTCTGCCCGCAAAACGAGAGTACAAGATGACAGTTGCCGGGCAGCTGTTCAAGCATCTTGGTTTGCAGATGTACTCAGGTGCGGTTCCCGCCATCTCTGAGCTGATCTCCAATGCGTACGACGCTATGGCGAAGAACGTTTGGATAACCCTACCCATCGGAAGAGCGATCCAGCCGGAGGATCAGGTTGTCGTCAAGGACGACGGCTACGGGATGAATTTCGAAGACTGCAACTCTCTTTATCTCTCCGTTGGCAGAAATCGCCGATCTGGCGCAAGCGAATGGACGCAACCTTATAACGGACTAGCGGCGCGAAAAGTGCAAGGGAGAAAGGGGATTGGAAAACTAGCAGGCTTCGGTATTGCTGACCTCATTGATGTTCGAACGGTTAAGGACAAGCAAGTCTCCCATTTCGCATTGGACTTCAACGCTCTTACCAAAAGCCCTAACTTCGCAGACACACAAGGATACACGCCTGAAGTCTCGCCAGACGATGGCTCAAGCACCAAAGAGAAGTCAGGAACGACAGTGGCGTTGTCGCACCTGAAGATCAGCCGGACGATCAACAAAGATGAGTTCAACCGGGGCCTCGCTCGCAGACTGCTTATCTTGGACAAGAACTTCGTTGTTCACGTAAACGGCAAAGCTATTTCCCGGCACGAAATACCGTTTCAGTTCCGATTCCCCGAAAAACCTCGATCATGGGAGACGGCAGATATCGGAAATGGGCGACAGATTCAGTGGTGGGCTGGGTTTAGCAAAGAGACGATCCCTGACGAAGAACAGAGGGGATTCGTTGTATATGTCCGGGGCAAATTGGGTCAGACGCCTTGGTTCTTCGACTTGAGCGGGGGTGTTTGGGGTCAACACGGAATGCAATACCTCACGGGCGAGATAAAAGCCGATTTTCTGGACGAAGCAGTGGACCTGATCGCAACGGATCGAGGCACCATCCGATGGGAAGACCCCATTGCGGCTCCACTGAGAGACTGGGGTCGCAAGAAAATACGCGAGCTGCTTGAGTCGTGGACTGATAAGAGACGCGAGGCGAAATCAAAGAGTCCGAAAATTCTTCGTTATCTTCAGCAAGCCGAAAAGCTGCCTGAGAATGAACGAAGGATATTCAAGACCGTTGTAGAGCGCATCACGGCAATTCCCCAACTCGACAAAGATAAAGAAGGCAGGGACATAGCTGAGGAGCTTGTGGAGTTTGCCTACAATGCCCTCACCAACCGAACTTTCTTAGAGGCTATTCGGCGGCTGAATGCCGCGTCTCCTGACGACCTGAATCAGCTCTCCGAAGTCTTGTCTGAGTGGGACATCATCGAGGCTGTAAATACGGCACACCTCGTGAAGGGTCGCGTCGAAATCATCCGAAAATTCGAGCGGATGATTAAGGACAAAGTTCCTGAAAAGCCACACATGCAGGACTACGTCAAGGGTCATCCGTGGCTGATTGATCCGAAATGGACGATGCTTGTTCACGAGCAGTCACTCGACAAGCTTATTGTCGAAAATTTCAATATCCAACCGAGCGGCGAGGACGAAGCGGCTCGCCGAGTTGATTTCTTTTGCCTCGGAGATCGCTACCAAACGGCTCATGTGGTCGAAGCCAAGCGGCCGGGGGACTTGGTTGGACGGGTAGAGTTTGATCAAGTTCGCGATTACGTACTGTTCCTGAGGCGAAAGCTACAGGAGGAATCAACAAGTGCTGAGCACCGAAGGTCGGTAGTACGAGGCTTGTTGATCGCAGATCGAGTTCGTGCGGGGGATGAGGGACATGGCAAGGCGGGGCAGGATGCGGGGCTGTTTGACATTCGCACGTGGGGGAACCTTCTTACAACGACTGAAGCCATGCACAAGGAATTCCTCGATGTCGTGAAGATGCGTGCTCCAGCGGACGACCCTAGAATGAAAGATTTGGCCGACGACGACGGTCATATCCCCACAAAGAAAAGGTCGAACAAGAAAGCCCGGAAAACGGCAAAGGCGGGCAAGTCGTGAACACCAAACCAGTCGCCGTGGATTTGTTCGCTGGGTGCGGAGGGCTTACCAGAGGTTTGCGTCAGGCAGGTTTTCACGTTGCAGCGGCGGTGGAGATTGATCCCATAGCGTCACAAACATACAAATGGAATAACCGCCGCACCGAGCTAGTCGAGAAGGACATTCGGGAGGTTTCCGCGAAGGACATTCTGCGTGCAGCGGGGGCGAAGAAGATTTCACTTTTGGCTGGTTGTGCGCCGTGTCAAGGATTCTGCTCGCTGACTTCGAAGCACAAGCGCAGAGATCGCCGTAATGAACTGTTGCTTACAATGGGAGATTTAATCGCCGAGATTCAACCGAAGGTCATCATGATGGAAAATGTCCCCGGTCTGCTTACACGCGGGAAGGCGATCTTCAAAAGGTTTCTGAACCTTCTGACGGTTCAAGGTTACGAGTACGACTATCGCATCGAGCAGATGGCGAATTTTGGTGTACCGCAATCTAGGCGGCGGCTTGTGCTCCTAGCGGGACATGGTTTCAAAGTTGCATTCCCGGCACCCGCACACGCACGACTCTCGAATCCCAAATTGCGTTTAAGGCAGTGGAATACTGTGCGGGACACTATCGGTCATCTTCATGCTCCTGTGACTTTGGCGACTGCCCTCGCGACTGGCGGTCCCCAAGCGCACAACTGGCATGTCGTTCGTACTCTCCAGCCGCAGACGAAGAAGCGGCTCAGACTTGCCCAGCCGGGACAAACGTGGTTGGAGCTTGATGAGACGGTGCGACCTATGTGCCATCAAAATGGATACAACGGTTTCACGAACGTGTACGGAAGAATGTCTTGGGATCAGATTTCGCCGACTATTACGGGCGGATGTACTACATCCTGCAAGGGGCGTTTCGGCCATCCCGACAGACGTAGATACACGATCTCAGTCCGAGAAGCCGCCCTCCTTCAGACTTTCCCAGAGGAATATCAGTTCGTGACGGACAAAATTGACGCCGTGAGTGATTTGATCGGGAATGCCGTTCCCCCACGATACGCGAAACTAGTGGGTAGGCAAATCATAAACACACTCGCTTTGCGGAAGAGTAGTCGCTGAAATGAGCAGTTGGCCCGGAGACTCTCGTGAGGAGCGGACAACCTTTGGCGGGTTGTCTCGCGGCAGGCTTATGTCGCGTATACGTAGTACGGGAAATGCAACCACCGAACAGCGGCTCGCTTCCTTGCTGCGTCGAGCAGGGCTAAAGGGATGGCGTCGGCACAAAGAAATGTTGGGGCACCCCGACTTTATTTGGTCGGCGGCTAGGGTTGCCGTTTTTGTCGATGGATGCTTTTGGCATGGTCACAACTGCGGAAGGAATCTTGCCCCGAAGACAAACACCAGTGCATGGGCTGAGAAGATTTCTAGGAACCAAGCGAGAGATTATGAAGTGACCGCACAACTGCGGAAGCGAGAATGGAAAGTAATTCGCATTTGGGAATGCTTGCTGAGGAATAGACCTAGTGCTTGCATAAGCAGAATCAAGAAACTCGTTGATGAAAGAATCGCGTCCTAGAACTAAGCCCTAGAGATGCGTAGATTCATCCACCTGCGGCTGGGTAACAACGCCTTTCTTACTACCCCCGCGTCATCAGTTCTTCCTCGCCGTCGTCCTGCGGCTACGCACCGTCTTCGATTTCGGGCTTCCCGCGCCCTGTCTTCAACGCCGCCTTGCTCCAAAGGACCGAGCGGCACTTCTTCGAATCGGGGCGAGCGGCTGGGACGTCGCTGACGAGCCGCGTAGTTCCTCGACCAGTTTTCGGAAGTGCAACACTCGTTCCTCGGCGAGCCGTATAAGAGCGGGTTCCCAATCTGGTGGAGGGGAACGGTGTGCGAGAGCATCGGGGCTTAGCCTTGCTTGTCGAATCGACGCAACAGAGACTCCTAGCTCTTTTGCTAAGTCCTTATGGTCTATGCGAGAGAAAAGGCGATCTGTAGCCTTGTTGAAGGTCATGTATGCAGTCCTATTGACAACGACAACTTCATTGTATATGATACTGCATACAGATTGGATAAAGCGGGAAAAAATAAGGAGCCAACCGAGCACATGAGGAAAGCAGCTATTTACGTTCGTGTCTCGACCCCCGATCAACATGTGGAGTCGCAGCTTTACGACCTTCGCGAACTAGCAAAGCAGCGCGGATTCCAAGTCGTGAAGGAATACGAAGACCGTGGCATTTCAGGCAGCAAGGCACGCCGTCCGGGTCTTGATTCACTCATGGCGGATGCACGTAGGAAACGATTCGACATCGTTCTCGTGGCGGCATTCGACAGGATCGCAAGGAGCACGAAGCATTTTCTTGAAGTGATTGACGAACTCAATGCTCTGGAAATCGAGTTCATTTCCGCCAGAGAAGGGATAGATAGCTCCTCCCCGATGGGACGCTTTTTCACGATCCTTGTGGGCTGCATGGCAGAGGCGGAAAAGTGCATGTTGGTCGAGCGCATACGGTCCGGCATGCGACGAGCCAAGTTGGAGGGAAAGCGGCTCGGCAGGGCACCTTTGCAAGTTAATCGCGCTTTGCTGCTTAGAGATCGGGAGCGCGGACTCAGCCTGAATCAACTGGCGAAGGCTCACGGAATCTCCAAAGCGAGCGTCTGCCGTGTTCTGAAGGAAGAACGCGAGGCTGTCTCCAGAGGCTTCACTCCGGGCGTTTCTCCCTATGCTCAAAATGAAGGGGTTACTGCACCGATTTCGGCGGCGTAGCCCTTGTCCACAAGAGAATAGTTTCTGAGGCTATCGGCGATGAGCACTAAGAATAGAAGTCGCGCTAACGGCACCGACCAGATCGGCAAGGTGTTTGTCGTGCGTGGTCACGGCTTGCGCGAATGTCTCGTCTGCGGCGAGGTATTCACGCGCAGCACCGCACCTTCGCACGCTGAGACGACTTGCTACCCGGCTGTGGAGTTTTGTTTGCTTACATCAGAAAGAGGAGAGCATGTCACTTAGCAAGAAATATGTTCGCGACGGCAACCGCAAGATCATTGGGTCGGTCACCAACGGTTATAGCGGCGGCACATCTGATGTCGTCCGCAATGACCGCAATGGAATCACGGGGCGCACCAGCGACAGGTTCCAGACGACCCGCGATGCACACGGGAAGCTCATCTCAACGAATACCGCCGATTCCGGTCTCCTCATCGGGCGGAAGAAGTAATCGCAACCGATAACTCCCCCACAACATTTTCCTCTCCCCACCGTTAGCTGCAACGAGGGCATATGACCACGGAATCTCTATCGTTGACCGAAAGCATCGAGTGCCCGTTGTGCTCTGGCGCAGGCAGGCTCAAGCGCACCGAGATTTTGGATCGTCTCGGTGTCCGCGACTTCGCCAGAGTCGCACAGTTGGGTGCGCAGGAGGCGTTTCGGCTGCTCACACGGAAACATCACCACGAGGAACAGGGTGCATGGTCGCGCTTCGAGACGGAACTGGCAAAGCGCACCGCTGAAATCAGGGAGCACCATAAGGACGAATTGCACAGTGCCCTATCTCACAGAGACGATCTCACCCGCCGAGTCGAGAACTGTCTACGAGAGATTGTCGAACTTCGTGAGCGAAACCAAGAGTTGGAAGCTGAGATGGCGAAGGTTGCCCGCGTGGGAAGGCTTGAAGAAGTTACGTTCGCTGAGGAAGCAAGCAAATGGTCGGGCATAGCGTTGGAACGGGTTTCCAAAAATGGAGATTTCCTGCTGGCATATTGCGATCCGAGCGGTACCTCGCTGGAGCCGCGACTGATCATCGACAACAAGGACAAGTCAAGTATCAGCGAAGGCGATATTCGCAAGCTGATTCGCGATGCCAAGGAACGGCGTAGTCCGGGCGGGATCATTGTGGTTAGGGAGGATACGCAGCTTCGGCAGCATGACCGGGAGCGTCGGTGGGCGCAGCAGGACGGCGTGTGGATTCTGCGGACGACTCGCGCTTGGCTCCCAAGAGACTTGGAGGTACTCAAGCCAATCTTCGAGCGCATGCGAATCGATGGAGTGGATTTCCTCCAGAAGAACTCTGCACTGGCGGAAGAAGTCCGGCGTACATTCGTCGATCTGGACGAGATCGAGAAAGAACTTAAGAGAGCGGCAAAGGCAATCGACACCGTGTCCGACCTGACTGCGAAGTATCGAGGTCGGTTGCAGGTACTCTGCGACACAGCCGCCAGCGAGAAGGTCGCGCCGAAGTCCGAACGAAGAAGCGGTACTCAGCAAACGGTCGGCGCGTAAATTCAACGAGCACGTGGGGAGGAACGTATGGATACCATATTGCGTTTCATCTGGCGTTCGATTCTGGCGTTCTTGTTCCTGTTGTTCGCCCCGGCGATCCTCTTGATCGTTCCACTGCTGGTCGTCCACTACTCTCCGGGGGACGATGCTATCGGGCTGTTGAAAGTTCTGCTCGGCGTTTTCGGCCCGTTCGCATGCGCCTTTTGGTTCCTGCTCGCGTGCGAGTTTCCGAAATTCTACGCCGCTGCGCGAGATGGCGGGCATGTCACCACGGGCGTCGGGTTCCATCTGAAAGCCATCGGCAAGATGGTCTTCGGATTCATCGTGTCGGCTGCCTCCGCTCTGTACGTGGGAGCACCGAGATTCAAAGTTGCTTCAACCGAGTCGGACTCGCTGTGGTTCATCGAAATGTACTTTGCAGTGTTTAGCCCGATTTTCCTGCTGCTGGGTTGGCGCATGCTCAAGCGCATCTGCGCCGGACGACAGGCGTGCAGGTGGTGCGGCGAGTGTGTAGGTGCAGCGAACCTCGACATTGTCGGGCTGTGCTCGCCGTGCCACGATGCCGCGCTGGAAGAGAAGGAAATAGACGAGGAGCAGGAAGCGTGGATTCACGAAGTGAAATACGAGTTGCATGACAAAGCGTGGGCATCCGATCTTCGGAAGGGACGGCGCGAAGCCCTTCGGTGGAAGCGGCGTGTCCTACGCTCGTGCTGATGGCAGTGATCGCGATTTACTGAGGGGGACAGATGGCAGAGCCAGTCCATGTGTTCGTGTTGACCAAGTTGATGATCGACCCGAACGGCATTGTCATGAGCAAGAACATCGGCGTAGTCTTCAACGTCCATGACGCGGAGAAGTATGCCGCCTCTGACGTAGCCAACGGGTACGGGACATTTGAGGTTGAGTCGAATTGGCAGGAAGACGCAGCCACGACCGACTTGGTCGTCGCGATGCGTGCCTTCCAAGACTATGTCGAGGACCTGAGAGCCGAGGCGTTGCGATGAGCATGAAACTCAGCAAAAGCAAGTTCTGTGCAGGCGTGCAGTGCTTGAAAAGGCTCTACTGGCAGGTGCATGAGCCGGAGTTTGCGGCTGAGCCTGAGGCTGCGGCAGAGGCGATCATCGAACAGGGCCGCGAAGTGGGCATCCTCGCCCGCAGGCTCTTCCCCGGAGGGGTGGAGGTCTGCGAGCGCAATCTCGATCAGGCGATCCTCATCACACGTAAGCTAATCGCAAACCCAGAGGCGCGAGCGATTTTCGAAGGCGTATTTGAGTACCAGAATGTACTCGTGAGAGTGGACATCTTGCATCGACGCAGAGACGGTCGCTGGCGTCTGATTGAGGTCAAGTCAACGACCGACGTACGAGACCACCACCTTGACGATGTCGCGATCCAGTACCGGGTGGTATCGCGCTCCGGTGTGGACGTAGCTTCCGGGTGCTTGGCTCACGTAAACCGAGGATACATACATCCGGGCGGCGAGATCGACCCGCGAAGATTTTTCCGAGTTCGTAATCTGACCCGGCGAGTCCAGCGGGTGCAGCCCAAACTCGTCTTCCAGCTACGGTCGGAGTTCACCGTGCTCAAGATGCCTGACGCTCCGGACCTCAGACCCGGTCAGCAATGCCACAACCCAGTTCGGTGTGAATTCTTCGAGCGATGCAATCTGCCGCGCCCCAATGACCATATAGGGTTCCTGCCAAGAATCAATGCCAACGCGATGGAAGAATTGGAGGAGATGGGAGTGCAATCCGTCCACGACATCCCTGACGATTTCGAGTTGACGGAGGTTCAACGGCGAGCGGCGACTTGCGTGCAGACGGGGGAGCCGTGGTTTGACCGCGATGGGCTGGCAGAGAAACTGGCGACACTGCGATACCCCATCGCCTACCTCGACGTTGAAACCGTAAATCCGGCGATTCCGCGCTTCATTGGGACTCATCCGTACCAACAAATTCCCTTTCAATGGTCGGCTCACATCCAGCACCGACCCGGCGCAGAACCGCTGCACTTCGAGTTCCTAGCGAGCAACGCCAGCGATCCACGACATGAGTTCATCACGTCGCTGTTTGTCGCGCTCCCCGAAACTGGGAGCATAGTGGTGTACAACCAGCAGTTCGAATCGACAAGGCTTGACGAACTCGCTGCATGGCTACCGGAGTACGCGGAGCGAATCAGAAGCATTCAGTCTCGCCTGTGGGACTTGCTGCCCGTTGTGCGCAGTAGCGTCTACGATCCGGCGTTCGCCGGGTCCTACAGTTTGAAGTCCGTGCTGCCCGCACTTGTTCCCGGCATGAGCTACACCAACATGGCAGTCGGGAACGGTCAAGACGCCGGACTCGCTTGGAAGTCGCTTGTCCACGGAAAGTTGGATGGAGCCGAGCACGACAGGATCAGGAAAGCTCTGTTGGCGTACTGTGCTCAAGACACGCTCGCGCTCGTGAAACTCCTAGAGCGGCTCCGGTCGGCGACATAAATAAAGAGCGGGTTCTCACGCTGGTTCTACAATGGAGGTCAATGGCTGACGCTTACAATGTCTGGCTTGATCAGGTCAGGGATGCTTTGCGCTCGATCAACATGCCGATGGAGGACTGGCAGAAGATTTGGGCGTTCGACTTTGCTGCCGAATATCAAAGAGGCACGGGTCCTGACGCTGCGGCGACGAAGGCGAATCGCTTTTGGTGGAGCGAGCAAAATAAGTCCATTGGGCGTGCCTGCGAGAAGGTTCCCGGCTGCTGGCTGCCGCGAGGGCACCAAAGCGAATGCCAGCCCGACTATGAGCGGGGCGACCATATCAAAGTTGAATTTGAGGGCGAGAACGGGATGCCCGGAGAATGGATGTGGGTGATCGTGCAGACCCGCGACGACAAGAAGCGGATCGTGTACGGGACGCTGGACAACGAACCGTTGAACGACTACAGCGGGAAACTCAAGGTTGGGTCCGAACTCGCCGTCGCTTACTCCCAGATTCGCGAACACCGTCGGCAGGACGACTCACCGCACGCATGATGCGTGACAGAGTGCGCTCTTCGCTTATCCTGCACTCCCACACACGCAGGACGCTCCATCCATCTTTCCGCAGTTTCCGGCTGACACGTCGATCACGTCGCCGATTGGATACGATTTTGAGCTTCCAGAATGTTGTATTGCTTTTCGACGGGCGGTCGCAACGTGGGCAAGCGTGCCAGAAGCACCCATCGACAAAGAGCGCGACCCGCGACTTCGGCCACGCAAAATCCGGCTTGCCTGCGACGGGCCATTGTTTCCTGTAGCCGCGAATCCCGCGAAGTCTGAGGAGCTTCTCCATCTTGACTTCGGTCGTCCCGCCTGACGTGCGGACGGATGCCATGATTTTCGAGCGAACCTCTCTGGTGACTCGATCCATTGGACTCTAGCGAGTGGCGTAGGACTTCAAATCTTCGGGTTGGATGGAATCCGCCGGGACGAGTTGATAGTGCCTCTCCTCTGCGATTTTAACCTCGTCGCCGCGCATGGCAAGCTCGAACAAAGCGATTATGTCATCGGCCATGAACTGAGCGGAGACGGGCCGACATGTCAGGCTAGAAAACTTCACGCGGCAACAGGCGATGTCCTGTGCGGTCTGAATCGTGCCGAGCCTGTCGCTCCCGCCCTTGGCTTGAACCGGGACGACAAACTGCTGGCCGTTTCTGTTGACGCCGACGTAGACCTCATCAATTTCAATCTGTCCCATGTTCGGGACGGTAGTCCGAAGATGGCTTTGGAGCGAGTAGGTCGTGATGCCGAGGAAAATGTCGATGAGTCGGTTGTATCTGACCTTCGCGAGAAGTGCCTGCTCGTCGCTGAGTGCATTCGCCGTGATGATTTCGGGCGTTGCGTCGGGAATCTTGATGGCAAGAAGCTCGGCGTTTGGAATGATGCGACTCACTCTCGCGAGTTTGAATCGGTAACGAGAGCGACCAGCGGGTTCGATAATCCACTCCCTCCCCGATGGAGCCGTCTTGAGAATGTCATCGGGTAGAGACGTGCGATAACGAACGGAGTAAATCACGTCGCCGAGATTCTTCGGCAGCTTGATATGGAGCTTCTTTGCGTTGCTGCTTAGTTCCTCACGCTCGAACTCGAACTCAGTCTTCCCGGTCTTGTAGTGGTCGTGGAAGATGCGGCTGATGAGAGCCTCGTAGCGATTGAGCTTCGATTCGGATTTCGGGTCAGGCATAGGCGAGTTCGGTCGTCCGCTTTCTTGGGGGAACGACGGTTGACGGCACGCCGTACCGCTCTGCTGCCTCTGACATGCTCAACGACAGCAATAGAGGGTCGCCGAGCTTCGGCATTGCTTTTGACGGCGTCGGTCTCATCGACTTCGGCAATGCGGCGACGACCTGACGTGCAACCGCTCGTGCGAGATGCGGTGGGACTGAATTCCCAATCTGGCGGAAGCCGTGCCACTTGGTCACATGAAATCGGAACCAATCGGGATACGAATGCAGACGGGCCGCTTCGCGGACAGTGATACATCTCGGCGTGTGCGGATGAATCGGTCGCGGTGAGGTGAACGCACCACGGTCACTCGCTGTCCCGGCACGCAGGGTGTTGCAGTATCCGTCGGGGTCGAGCTTGAGGAATCGGCTCACTGCCTCGACGCAGCCGTGTCCTGTCTCAGTGAACCGCTTCTGGGATTCTGGCGTATGAATCGTTCGCAGGCTAGAAGTCAGTTGCACGGTTCGCCTGCCGTTGACCAGACTCAAGGTCTTTGCGTATTCACTCGGACGCCGGAACTTCGCATCGACCCAATCTCGCTCCAACAGTTCGTCGTAATCTTCGACCTCAGGCAAGTCGCCGATGGCATCCCTGACTGTCGGCGTCAGCGGTAGATTTCTGATGTCGTGGATTGCTCTGTCAGGTTGGTGCGTCGGCTCAGGATAGGACGGCAGGCGTGAACCGTCACGTGCGCCAATGATGAACAATCGTTGACGGTCTTGCGGCACGCCATACCAGAGCGCGTTGAGGACGCGGTATGGCTCGACGATGGAGTATCCGATTCGCTTGAACTCATCAATCAACTCGTGCAGGAACCGCTTGTGATTCCCGATGGTCAGACCTTTGACGTTCTCGAAGACGAAGTATTTCGGCTCTAGCTCTTTGACCAATCGGACGTAATGTGAGACGAGTTGATTGCGTGGGTCGTCGAGTGCGCGATACCCGATGAGACTGAAACCCTGACAGGGCGCACCACCGATGACGGCGGTGATGTCGGACTTCCCGATGCTCGAATGCGACCTGATGTAATCCCCGTCGATGTCAGTGACGCTTCGGCATATCGTTGCACAGTCGGGAAAGTTGAACTCGTGAACGGCGCAGTGAATTGGGTCGTACTCGACAGCAGCGCGAACGTCGAATCCCGCTTGTTTGAAGCCGAGACTCAACCCTCCTGCTCCGGCGAACAGATCAACCGCGATAGGGCGTGATTTCATGGAGTTGGCGTCTCAATAATCAATGGCAACGGTGCGATGGCGCAAGCGTGAATAATCTCGACCCTGTGGAAAAAACAGGTTTATCGGCACACCGCGTCCTCATCGTAATGTGCCACGGAATGCAGGCGAAGACAAGGCGAAAATGATAAACTTCAGGACGTGGATGAGGGCCGCAAACGTGTCATCGGGATCATGGCTGCAATTTTGACGAGCCTACACATGCAGACAGCAGACGATTTGTTCGGGACTCCACAAGGCAGCCCTCGAACCGACAAGCTGATCGCGGCAAGCATTCAGTGGGCCGAGAAGATCATGGAGAAAATTGACGAGCGATTTCGATGAGAATGTTGGGTTCCACTTGAACTCATCCCAACGTCGGCAAGTTCTTATACCAGTCGGCGACAATCGGAAGGTCTCTTTGACAATGTTCGCATCGTTCAAACTTCTTGACGTGTACCTTGCCGTCACTCGTGATCTTGACATAGAGGTTCGCCCACATCGCCGCTTTCCATGTCAGCCTCTTGCCTTGGATTAAGACTCCGCTCTTGACTTTGGCTTTTGCAAAAGCGTACTGCCGTTGAAGATCAACGTTCGGGATGATTACCAACCCCCAACAATCGTCGCACCGTGGGAAGATGCTTCTACTCTGGGCCTCAAGGGTGTAGCGAACGAAGTGCTTTTCATTCGACGTGATGACCGATTTCGATTCATCCCGAGCCTCATTGACAGTGTCCGGGTCGTACTTCTCGACGGTGGGGACGCCGGGGAAGAATTTCTTCACAATGTCCGAGCACGAGTCCCTGTCGTAGATAAATCCCCTCCAATAGTTCTCGTCCTTATGTATCTGGTATGCCTTCACGGTGCCAGACTCCGTCAACGATTCCAGACTCCGTCAGCGTTGAAATAAGGGGACGAATCCCGCCCAAACATTTGATGTGCTTGATCGCAAAGCGGGCGTATGACTCGGTCAACATCGAGAAAGTTGTCCGCCTGCAAAACGGGAAAGGAATAGCTGCCGGGAGCGATCATGCCGCCGGGTTCCTCCGCACCGGGAATCCCCGGCGTTGGGTAGAGTGACCATTTTTCGCTTACAGTGCGGAGCAGCATTGTCAAAAGAAAGGGACCGCTGATGGGAACCGTTGTGTAGACCTCGGAGCAATGCCTGACAAAAGCTCTCACAATAATGTCGATTGCCGTTGGCCGAACATAAACTCGTCCACCCTCATGGACGGTCGCAAGACGTTTGTTCAGAATAATCATTCCGTCACGGTGAAGTTGAGCGAACGAATCTTCGTTACCCACAATCTTTCGTTGCAATCCGTTGAAGTTGTACGTCGGCTGCAAGACGTTCCCGTGGCCGAGATTGAAGTGAGAGACCGCTTGGATGACCTCTGGCTTTCGCACATCGACCATGAAATTCTGCCAGAATACCGGGACACATCCGACGAGAACACTGCATGATTCATTTGCGTCAGATACTCCCAAAAGCGAACGCGAGAGTTTGTCCTCTGCTTCTTCGAGACGACTGGCTGTTCTCATCACCATTTCCTTGAGTTCTCGAACGTCCATCTCATATCGCTGCCGCTCACGCCGCGATGGGAAATATACTCGTCCCTGATATTGAACTCGGTGGGGCTTCGACGTGCTGTTGGGCACACGTATGGCAACGACGTAACGATTGTTTGCAACTGGAATCGCATACAACTCAAGGGGCAACCGCTCTTGAATGTTTGCGACAACCCTTGCGTCGTAAGAGAGCAGCAACATCTCGGGATTGGGGAGATCGACACCGAGTGCAGCGTTTGGATCAGGCGTACCCGTGGGTTGGTTGTTCGCGTCTCGTTGCTCTGAAATACCTATCAGCAGAATGCCGCCGCCCGCGTTGGCGAACATGCAGATGTCGAGTAGAGATTCTTTGCTGCCTTGGTCATTGCCGTCGTAGAGAGCACTCTTGTATTCAAGCTGAAGGTGCTCCTCCAACCCAGCGTTGACAAGCTGCCGCACGTCGGCTTCGGTAATGTCTCTTAGTCGTTTGTCTTCCCACATGACTTGCTCAAACGGTTTGCATCGTCACGGTCTGAAGATCGTTGGCTTCGGCGGTGCATGAATCCCACGAGGCGGCTCTATCTTGTACCGAACCTTCAGCATCTCTCGGATTTGCTCTTTGACTTGATCGCACTCTTGACGCGTTCGCAACAGCGTGTCGTCGAGCTTGAGCCGACCGTCGTAGTCACTGAGAAATGTTCTCAGCATGGTTGAACATGTCAATAGCATCGAGAAGATCGAAGTTCTCCAAACTCTCTCCGATTCGATCCCGGTGTAATTCAGTTTGAACGTGACATTTTTGCCATCCGTGATTTGAACAAAGCGGTCCACGACTGCGTTGATGTTGGCGTGTGAACCCGTCTCAGACAGATCACCCCACGTCTTGTGAAGCTCGTCGAGTCCGTTGAAGACACCCTGTTTCTTGTGACGCTCGAACGCATCCTTGAAGGCTTCGAGTGCCGCGTTGCCATCGTTCTTGCTCAACCATGTCTTCTGCAACTCGGGATCGTTGACCATCGTGTGACCATGTGCGATGAACTCGACGGCATCACGGAGGATCGACCGAGCTTCGCTCATGCAGCCTGCGAATGCGAGTTCCATTGCGGCCCTGATCTTCGCATGGGCGTTGATGTAGAGCATCAGCGGAAACATCCCGCTCGGATCACGAGCGATTTTGAGGTCTGCGAAACCTCGTAACCAGATGGCGTCCAGCCGGAGATATAAGTCCCACATCTCACGGAAACCTTGGATGCTTGCGAAGAAGTTGCTTCGTTTCGCTCCGTAATACTCGCGGTAGTCGTCCGGGATGTTGTCGATCTCAAATTTGACGAGAAGCGGGTCGGTCTCTGTAAGGTGATTCGCGGTCCCCGGTACGGTGCTCATCACTAGATTATAAGTCCGGTGAGCGAACGTTTACTTCATCTCTAGCTCGGCTGACAATTCTGGAGGGAAGATGTACGATGCTCTGTTCCTTCCCCCGGTACTAGGCCCTTAAACAACTTGCGTCCGTGCTGGAGATTCCGATGCCGCCACAAAAGGATGACTTAGAAGCAGTACGGCTCGTAGCCGATGCACTCGAAGGTTTCGAGGCCAAAGATCAAGAGCGAATCATTCGCTGGGCACGTGAGAAGCTGGGTCTGGCAGTCGCACCTGCTGGGTCGTCGCCTTCCCCAGCATCGCCGTTGCCCGCAGGATCACCCGCAGGCCCGGTATCCGGCAGTCTGAGTTCGGGTCCGAAAGACTTGAAGACTTTCGTTGCGGAGAAAAAGCCGAAGAATGATGTCCAGTTCGCAGCCACGGTCGCTTACTACTACCGATTCGTGGCACCCACGGATCAACAGAAGAGTGAAGTCACGAAGACCGATCTTCAAGACGCTTGCAGGCTCGTGGGACATGAGAGGTTCACACACCCCGGCCAGACGCTACGGAATGCACACACTCTCGGCCTGTTGAATAAAGGCAGTGAGTCTGGCTCTTTCGCTATCAATTCCGTCGGCGAGAATCTTGTCGATGTCACCCTCCCCGATGGCGGAAAGGGCGTTTCTAGAACGAAGGCCAAGAAGAAAAGGAAGAGAAAAAAGAAGTCGGCGAAGAAAGCGATGAAAGGTTGAATGAGGTTGAGTGAAGACGTGATCCATGAACAACGCCGACGAGTCGATCTATGCAGCCATACAAGAGGTACAACGTCTTCGCACAAGGACGAAGAAAAAGAAGACGCTGCAAGTCAAAGGTGCCGAGCGAGACATCATCCGTGCGACGGCGTTGGCGTGGTTCAATAATCATAGAAAGCAACTGACCGTCGTCTTCACGAAGAGTGACCTTGCTGACATCGACAAACTCTACCAGTGGACATTTCAAGCCAGCCACAAAACGACTCTGCGATCTAGTTATGTTGATGTCTTCAAGCAGATCGCAGATGCCCTCGTCGAATTTAGATCATCGAACGTCATCAGGCTGAGTGAAGCGTCCTTCGCCCCGCCGACCAGTGACACGCTGCCGGACTTCTCATCCATAGTGTCAGACGACTTGATGAAGAAGATTCTCGAAGATCGCTGGACCGAGATTGCGGCATGTGTCACGGCCAAGACTCCGCTTGCGGCGACTGTCATGATGGGCGGCCTACTCGAAGGAGTCTTGTATGCGAGGATCGACAAACTGGCTGACAAGAAGCCCGTCTTCACTGCTGCCGCTGCTCCGAAGGACAAACTCGGAAAGACGCAGCCTCTCAGAGAGTGGACGTTACAGAACTACATCGACGTTGCTCACGAAATCGGCTGGATCACTCAGACCGTACACGACATCAGCGACGTTGTTCGGGACTATCGAAATTACATCCATCCACACAAGCAACATTCGGAAAAGATGTTCGTCAGTCCTGAAGATGCAAAGATTCTCTGGGAGATCAGCAAGAGCATCGCTCGACAAACGTTGACGCCGTGATGCTGTAGCGATCAAACTCGTCACGCATTTGCATCAGGTCGCGGCACACCCCACTTAGTCCTTTTACAGGCGACGGGTCTCCCTCAGGAGTAGAATGTCTTTTCCGTGGAGGGAGCATCATGGCTTATTGGCGAATGCAGTTGCATCCTGACAATGCCTCTGAAGCAGTGAGGCACGCAGTGCAGAGTTTGGCAGCGGGATACATCGGACTTGATTTTGCGGAGGATGTCGGGGATTTGAACAGAACAGCGTGGGAGCAACTACCGCAAAAGCAGAAACCGTACGGGGCTTTTGCACATGAGATGACTGAAGGGGATAGGGTCTTGATTGTGGTTCATCACTTCCCGTTTGCCCTCGCCACGGTTGACGGTGAGTACAACTACATTCGGAATGTTGCTCCCGAAATCGGTGTGTGGTTTCGCCACTTCCGAAGAGTGAAAAACGTGAGATATTACGCCGACTACAAGACAGATGCTCACGACTGGCCTAGAACGAAGATGACGGACACAATCTGCCCTCTCCGTAGAGACGACACCGTGTCGCATCAACTCATTGAAGAATGGCTCCAAGCCACATCGAGCGAGGTTGCCAGCGTAGGTTAGAATTCCCGCAAAACAGGAGATTGCCTAATGTCGGTCGGTGAGAAATGCCCGCACTGCGGGAAGCAGACATTCCACGACGAAGGAAGCCATCGCAAGTGCTCATCATGCGGGTGCATAGGCTGGGGATGGCAGCACCCGGTTAAGAACGTCGGCAAAGGTAAGGGGAACAAATGTCAGACGTGTGGCAACCAGACACTTCACGTGATTGCCGAGTTTGCGAGCCATCAGGTGCGACGTTGCGGCATGTGCAATTTCACTTGCATCGAGCCAACGGCTGAAGGGGCTGCCTGAATGAAAGACCAAAGGCTTGAAATAAAGGACATCGTAAAGCACATCGACGATGCCACGCTCGGCAAGCTCGACGTGCCGGAGTTTCAGAGAAGGTTTGTTTGGACAGCCGAGAAGACTAAGAAGTTCGTGGACTCTCTTTGGCGGGGCTATCCCGTTGGTGCGTTCTTGCTCTGGGAGTCCACCTACGATTCCCCGAAGACGGCTCAGGGGGTTCAAGCTCAGAAGCAGTGGATAGTCGATGGACAGCAACGCATCACTTCACTCGCTCTCCTATTTGGCAAGAAACCGTACTGGTGGGAAGAGACGACCGAATGGAACAAGAGCCTAAAAAAGTTCGACGTGCTGGTCAATGTGAGTCTCCCCAGCAATGCTCTTGAATTCGGGCTTCCGAATCCCGTACGAAAAAACTCGCCCGAGTGGATTTCCGTCAGGAGCATTCTCGCCTCCACCAGCCTGTCGGAGCTTGCCGAGCAAATCTCCAAAAAGGACGGGTGTCCAAGTTTTGCAGCAGTCCACGAGACACTTCAGTCAGTCAGAAAAATTGAGAGCTTTCCGATCTTTGAAATAATCATCGACCACGACTTGGAGGATGTCGCTGAAATCTTCAGCAGACTGAACACTGCGGGAACCAAGATCAAAGAAAGCGATGTCATCATTGCTTTGGTAGCCGCCAAGCAAGAGGGCTGGGTTCGAGAGGAGTTCGATCACTTCCTCAAGGATTTGGATGAAAAGGGATTTGAGCTTGACCCGAGCGTGCTCATCAGAACGTTGGCAGTCATCGGCAAGGGTCAGGCACGCCTGAGAGATATATCCTCGGATTTCTGGGCTTCATCTAAAGAGTTCGATAAGGCTTGGAAAGGTGTCAAAGAGTCGATCACGTTCGTTCACAAGAATCTCGTCAATCGTGGGGTTCTTTCGAGCGATCTGCTTCCTGCTCACAACGCCCTCATCCCCCTGTTTTTTCTCCATGCACACTTCAAACACGAGTTCAAATTCGACCGGGGCTTTCGCTGGTTTTTGTTGGCGATTGGAGACGGGCGGTATAGCGGCTCTGCAACAACGACTCTCGATCAGGATATAAAACTTGTGAAGGCTTCCGGTTCCTTTGATGAGGCGGTCAATGCCCTCGAAAAACAGTTGCGGTTTGAAGTCGGGTTCAAGCCTGAAGATTTTCAGATGGACTATCGAGAGGATTTCTACCGCCTGATGCTGTACCTGTGTGCTTTTCGACAGGAAGCTAAGGATTGGATGCATCAAGACATCCGAGTCGGCTTTGATCGTGATGACAACGAACTGAACGAAGGGTTCAAACCCGAGTGGCACCACTTCTTCCCTAAAAAAGTGCTACGGAAAGCTGAGGCCGATGACACGAAGATCAATTCCCTCGCCAACATCGTTGTCTTGAATGAGAAAGCGAACCGTTCATTCTCTTCCAAGGAACCCAAGCAATATCTGAAAGACTTCGACGTTAAAGTCGAACGCCTGAAGGAGCAATTCGTGCCCACGCAACCGGGGTTGTGGGAGGTTGCGAAATACGAAGAGCTTTTAGATGCACGGGCAAAGTTGCTTGCTGAAGCGGCAACCGCCCTCTTGAAAGAACTGGCAGCCTGACTCCAAAACGCTCAGTTAGGCCCGGTCAAAAAAGCCTGAGATGGGTTTGAGACACTTCAGGCGAGCCAACCCCTTCGGCAACTGAAAATAATCCTCTCTGGCGAACCTCCGTCAATCGGCATATTGATTCATCCGCTCGATGCAGTGCTTGCAGAAGAACGAGCCTCTCTCCCGTCTGTACTCATGGCATTCATCGCACAGGTCCCATTCGGTCACGGCACCAGCCTCGGCTCTCTGACGCTGGGCTTCTTGTCCCTCAAGGAAAGCCTCGCGGCGTTCCTCAACGGTCCATTCTCTGGTCGGTTTTTTCTCCCGCTCTTCTCTGCGCTTTTGAGCTTCGATTTGGGATTGCGATAGTGCCTTATTAAGTGACTTCATTTCATCTCCGTTGCGGGAATCCTATTCCCACGAGTTGCAGTCCACTCACTGATGCGCTGGAGTGGCTATCTAAGAAAAAGAAAGTCGTTTTTCTTTATTCCATGCGGAGCCGCAGCAGACCGGGTGGTACGTGGCTGGCTCGGAGGGTCGAACGTGCAAGGGCGCGGGGGGCCTGCTTGCGGATTTCACTACCGTTTCCTACCGGAAATATCGGCTGAGAAGGGTCAGATCGGGTCTTGCTTGAGGTTAATTAACCTCAAATGCCGCAAAACGCTGCATCTTGCTGATACGCTTGACCTGTGGAAAGGGATTCTGGAAAATCCCCCTCCCGGCACCAGTCGTTAAACCCTTACGACCGATGCAATTGTCAGACAGCGGCAGGTTCGTCAGGATTCGCTTCGGTGGGTTCACTATGCCCGAGACTATGCCCGTCGCGAAGTTCTAGCCTTCCGAGAGCCTCTGCGATGTCCGCTTGAGACACGATTGCATAAACGTTCATCGTTGTCTTGATGTCCGCATGACGCAGGAGTTTCTGCTGTACGCCCACTGGAGTGCCCCCAGCATCTGGTCAATTTTGACCAGTCTACCTTCCCCAATACGGTGACAATGGGGATGGGAGACTGCTGTCTGCGAGAGGAATACCCCCTAAAGCCAGCTCAGATGAAATGCGATCGCCGTTCCCGATTCAGCGCTGATGGGTGGCGTTCAGTCTGCAATCTACCCTCTTTACGCTAGCATCGAGCGACAGGATATTGATGTCAGTCATCGAAACAGTACCTTCGACCGGAACACTCGAACTTGTCAAAAGGCGCCCCATGGCATACCGCCAAGCGTCCACGGTACCCGTTCCGCCGCAATCGGGAGCGGGCCTCCCGAGCCGGATCGCCGTCGTGGGCAACTATCTTCCACGACAATGCGGGATTGCAACTTTTACGACCGACTTGTGCGATGCGATTTCTACTGAGTGTGGCTTAGCACGGTTGTACGCTGTGCCGGTCAACGATACGGAATCCGGATATGCGTACCCGGAGCGGGTAAGACTTGCACTTGCGCAGGATGACTTGTCCTCGTACGAGCAGGCGGCAGACTTTCTAAGTTTCACGAATTTCGATTTGGTATGCCTGCAGCACGAGTATGGAATCTTTGGCGGTCCGGCGGGCAGTCACATCCTGGCTCTCCTCCGGCGCCTCAAGATGCCGGTCATCACCACTCTCCATACAGTTCTTCGCGAACCGAATCCGGACCAACGACGGGTGATGGAGGAGATCGCAGCGCTGTCGGACCGACTGATCGTCATGAGTGAACTGTCTTCCCAGTTCCTGCAAGAGATATTCAAAGTACCTGGCCGCAAGATCGACATGGTGCCTCATGGCGTTCCCGATTTGCCATTCCTGGATCCCAATTTCTACAAAGACCGGTTTGGCGTGGAAGGGAAAGCGGTACTCGTCACCTTCGGCCTGCTCTCGCCGAATAAGGGAATCGAAAATGTCATTCAAGCCTTGCCGCAGATTTTGTCGAAGCACAAGAATGTGGTCTACATCGTGGCAGGTGCGACCCATCCTCATATTCTCCGTCGTGAAGGTGATCATTATCGCGAGCACTTGCAGGCTTTGGCGAAGGAAATCGGAGTGGAGTCGAATGTGATCTTCCACAACCGCTTTGTCAGTCCTGCGGAGATGGTCGAGTTCATAGGAGCGGCAGACATCTATATAACTCCGTACCGACACGAGGAGCAGGTTGTTTCCGGAACGCTTGCCTATGCGCTCGGTGCAGGCAAGGCGATTATTTCGACTCCCTATTGGCACGCGATCGAGTTGCTAGACGACCGCCGTGGCGCGTTGGTTCCTTTTCAGGACCCGGATGCTATTGCACGGAAGACAGTCGAACTTCTGGATACTCCGGCGATACGCCACGCCATGCGTAAACGTGCTTACCTGTACGCACGGGAAATGATCTGGAAGAAAGTGGCTAAAGGCTACATGGCGAGTTTTGGGCAGGCTCGCAGTGACCGCATGCGGGAACCGCGCGTGATGTTCGCGGATGAAGCGTCGACAAAATGCATTGATAAACTACCACCGCTCAAACTGGATCACTTGCGCCGGTTGACCGACGACACCGGCATGCTCCAGCACGCCACCTTCGCAGTTCCCAACTACGCCGAGGGATACACAACAGACGACAATGCACGTGCTCTCGTTCTCACCATCCTGCTCGAGCAACTCGGGCAATCGGAGCCGTTAGCAAGTGACAATCTTGCCTCGCGGTACCTGGCTTTCTTAGGACATGCTCTGAATCCGGCAAACGGCAGGTTCAGAAATTTCCTGAGCTATGCGCGCGCCTGGAGCGAAGCGCAGGGATCCGAGGACTGTCATGGCCGTGCGTTGTGGGCACTCGGCACTGTTCTGGGACGCTCGAAAGACCAGTCGCTCCGAGGCGCAGCGGGCCACCTCTTCGAGATTGCCGTTCCGGCGGTGGCTACCTTCAGCAGCCCGCGCGCCTGGGCCTTCGCATTGCTGGGGATTCAGGAATACCTCAATTGCTTTCCAGGCGACCGGGACGCTCAGAAACTGGGGGATGTTCTGGCCACTCGGCTGGTCGACCTCCAGGCTGCAAATCTGTCACCGGACTGGGCCTGGTTTGAAGACGTTGTGGCTTACTCCAACGCCAGGTTGGCACAAGCTGTTTTGATCGCCGGCTATCGCAACTCCGATCGCCACATGATATCCGTCGCACTCGGAGCGCTGGATTGGCTCAGCGAAATACAGCGCTGCACAGAAAAGAATCATTTCGTGCCCATCGGTTCGCAAGGGTTCTACCGCAAGGGTGGCGAGAGAGCTCGCTTCGACCAACAACCGGTGGAAGCAGGCGGCGCTGTTTCCGCTTGTCTCGAAGCGTATCGTGCAACGGGGGATGATCGTTGGCGCATGGAAGCATGGTCCGCTTTCAACTGGTTCTTGGGAGACAATGATTTACAAATTGCCCTGTACGATCCCACCAGTGGTGGTTGTCGAGACGGTTTGCATCCGGAGCGCGTGAATGAGAACCAGGGAGCGGAATCGACCCTGGCATTCCTGATGGCACAGGTCGAAATGCGCTTAGCGGGAGAAGTCGATGGCCCACAATCGAGCCCTGACTTGGTCAGCGCTTCCAACAGTAAGAAGGATGAGGTCACCGCACATGTGCTTTGAAGCAGGTTCTTCTTCTTTTCCCGGGGAATCCTCATGAGTGTTGCTACAGCAACAACTGGTTACGAGCCGTTGATTCTTCGGCACCCTGCGAACCCGATCTTATCGAGTAAGGATTGGCCCTATTCGATTAACAGCGTGTTCAACGCAGGCGCGACCTTGCTCACGGATGGAACGACCCTGCTGCTTTGCCGCGTTGAGGATCGGCGTGGTTTGTCGCATCTCTGCGCCGCACGCTCTCGAAACGGTGTCGATGGATGGAAAATTGACAGCGAACCGACCCTGATGCCGAGCCCGAACGAGTACCCGGAGGAAATCTGGGGCATCGAGGACCCTCGCATCACGTTCGTGCCGGAACTGCAGCAATACGTGGTCACTTATACCTCGTATTCCCGCGGTGGTCCCGGAGTGTCTCTGGCCCTGACCAAAGATTTCAGAAGTTTCGAGCGGTACGGCGTCATCATGCCGCCGGACGACAAAGACACGGCACTCCTCCCACGGAGAATCAATGGCTACTGGGCGCTGATTCATCGCCCCATGACGGCGCTCGGAGCGCACATGTGGATTTCTTACTCTCCCGACCTTCGCCATTGGGGCAGGCACAGGCTCATGCTGGAAGCGCGGCGCGGCGCCTGGTGGGACGCCAACAAGATCGGGTTGTCGCCGCCACCCATCGAAACCTCCAGAGGTTGGCTTGTGCTCTACCACGGAGTGCGGCACACGCCTTCGGGCTGTTTGTATCGCTTGGGTTTGGCTCTGTTCGACCTTGAGAAGCCGGAAAAATGTTTGCTGCGAGGGGATTCGTGGATCTTTGGGCCCGAGGCCGAGTACGAGCGCCGCGGCGACGTCGACGATGTCGTGTTCCCGTGCGGATACACGATGAACCCGGACGGCGACACCGTCAATCTTTATTACGGAGCTGCGGATTGCTCGATCGCCCTGGCCCGGACGAGCGTTCGCTCTCTGCTGGCATGGCTCGATGCCAACGGAAGTTGCGACCGAAGACGGGAGATCTGACAACGCTGCTTTTCCAGGATTGTCAAACGCGTTTAATGGATGCCGTCACCGGGTGCAACGTCGCCGATTCACCGTTAACCATCTAGTTTTGGAAATTCAGTAGCTAGGCTGCCGCTGCCTTCCGGGTGACGTTCATGTAGCCGTCCATCGACTGTGTCAACTGCGAATCAATCTCGTCCGCGATCGCCATGACATCTGGCAACAGCAGACTGAAATCCAGATAGTTCAGATTACTCTGCAACGTTCCGAAGATTGCAACCTGTAGTATTCGCGATTCGTGCACCAGCATTGCGGGAGTGTAGCCTTGCAGATACCGCAGTTCGCCATGAGCCGCGGCAGCGGCAGAAGGACTGGCGTCGCTGTCCTTGTCAGAGGCGCTGGACGCACTCAGACGGAGGGCGATATCTTCAACCAACTTGGGAATATGCCCTGTGCGGTCCGAGTCGCTGAGCACAAGTCCATTCAGTTTGTCATTCTGTTTCGCGCGCACCAGCCAGCCTTCGACGATGCTGGAAACGCACCTCTGCAGTACCGTGCTAACTCTCTCCTTCCCCAGCCGAGCAGCCGGTTTGCGATTGAGCAGTTTCTCACAAACAAGTCCGGCAAGGTCCCCCGCCGCGAATGGTTTCACAATGATTTCGTCCGCCTGTAACTGGATGGCCGCCATAGCGCTTTGCACGTCGGGGTAGCCGCTGACCAGTAGCGTCAGGGCCTCCGGTTGGGAGTGGCGCATCGCGGTGATGACGGTAAATCCGTCGCCGGGGTTCGGCATGTGCAGGTCAGTGATGAGCACGTCGAAGCTCTCTGTGGCGATGCATCTCAAAGCTTCGGCTACATTCATGGCGGCGACTACCTCAAATCCCTTGCGTTCAAGAGTCGCATTCATCATGTCGCGAACGGCGTCATCGTCGTCCACGAGCAACACTCTATGCGCGATCTGTTTTTTGCTTAAGGCCATACCCCACCGCCTTTTTCATAATTTAGAGGATATTGCTAATCGTTTCGAGAAACTGAGCAATTGTGACCAGGTAACCCTGGTTGCCAGCACGACCATCCAATATCCACGAACCCGCGCGCAAACGTCGGAAACCTCCGACATTGAATTCTGTGACCTCGCCCCTGCACCATCGCGATTCTTCAGATGTGAGCTATCTTGCTCAGAACTGAAAGCTGGCACCTGCCATTATGTATTCGTTGACTGTGTAGACAGAGCCGCGACCGCTGATTCGTGACTCTCATTCTTAGGTCGCTGCGGGTCGGGTCCCGATCAGGTTACGGCGAAGCGACCACATCCAGCCAAACGGCGTTCTCTATCGCATGTCTGCCGCCAAACCTTGCGGTGAGACGATTCGAACATGAAAGCGAACATTGAAATCAGGGCAGCGCCTCCAGGCGGATGAGAGGCGTCGGGCCCGCGCAAGATGAAAGGTCAAGAATTATGCCTCTAATGCAGCTTCTCGAAGTTCTGATCGTGGTGGGTGTGCTGTTGTGGCTGGTGAATCGGTTCATCCCCATGCAGGGCACCATCAAGTCAATTTTGAACGGCGTCGTGGTGATTGCCGTGGTTCTGTGGATTCTGAATGTTTTTGGGCTCTTTCATTCGCTTTCCAGGATCCACGTTGGAACGTGAAGGATTTCGTAGACCTACCAGTCAGGAAAGTAATGGAGATAACACCTATGCGAGTAATTAGAATTACCGGCACAGCCATTTTGTCGCTGCTTCTCGGAATTGCTGCTCCTGCGTATGCACAGCACGACCAGCAGGGCGATAAGCAAGACCATCCCCAGCAACAGACCAAGCCCGAGCAAGCCAAGCCCGAACAGCAGCATGCTCAACAGCAACAGCATGCCCAACAGCAACGGCAAGACCATCCCCAGCAACAGACCAAGCAGGAGCAAGCCAAGCCCGAACAGCAGCATGCTCAACAGCAACAGCATGCCCAACAGCAACGGCAAGACCATCCCCAGCAACAGACCAAGCAGGAGCAAGCCAAGCCCGAACAGCAGCA
>Ga0075030_100000642_pt1 | contig 30601 bp, 23 predicted proteins | sample LitLauG_LLR_2012_FD_71393 | JGI IMG/M metagenome (GOLD analysis project Ga0075030, IMG submission 71393) | Freshwater sediment microbial communities from Pennsylvania, USA - Little Laurel Run_MetaG_LLR_2012 | ecosystem: Environmental > Aquatic > Freshwater > Creek > Sediment | place: USA...
GTTCTGGCCGACGATTTCTTGGGAGCGTCCTTGCAGCCATCTCGTTCCAAAGTCGTGCGTTCTGACGCGCTGCTGGAAATCCGACAGAACAGTTTTGTCGGAGGAAATACTCTCCCCCGCGCCGATTTTCTCCGGGACCTGAAGTTCTCATGGCAGGGCTTTTCGGCCATCGCCACGGCGGAATTTCAGATCACAGCAATCGACGCCGAGCATTCGCCTTCATTTCCGGACCGCTTGCAGACTCGCGTTCGCTATGAAATCGCGGGTACTGGCGCCGGCTTTCATCGCCAGCAGCGCGTAGGCAACTGGCAATTGCTGTGGGAGAAGTCTAGCTCGGGCGATTTCCGTCTTCGCAATTTTCAGCCGCTCGACGAGACCCATGCCGGCGGCCGCGTTCCAGTCTACGTGGACATCGCCCCCGCTGCACTGGGCGGCAATTCCTCCTACGCAGCGCAGATGCAGCACGGCACCGATTACTGGCGGACGGTGCTAGACGCAGCTTCGGGCATCGACATTTATGGTCACAACGGAGTTTCGGTTGCTGACATCGACAACGACGGCTTCGACGATCTCTACGTGTGTCAGCCGGCCGGCCTGCCCAACCGCCTGTACCGAAACCGCGGAGACGGATCATTCGAAGACATCACCGAATCATCCGGTTTGGGCATTCTCGAAAACACGGCCTGCGCCCTTTTCGCCGACTTCAACAATCGCGGCCGTCAGGACGTCGTTCTGGTGCGCACGAACGGCCCCTTGTTGTTTTTGAATGAGGGCGGAGGCAAGTTCCGCCTCAAGCCCGAGGCCTTCCAGTTCGCTAGTCCACCCCAGGGAACCTTCACGGGAGCGGCTGTCGCCGACTACGACCGCGATGGGTGGCTCGACATCTATTTCTGCCTTTATTCCTATTATCAGGGCACCGGGCAGTATAAGTATCCGTCGCCGTATCATGATGCCGAGAACGGCCCGCCGAATTTCCTGATGCGCAACCGCCGCGACGGAACGTTCCATGACGTGACCTCGGAGTCCGGTCTTAACCAAAACAACACCCGCTACAGCTTCGGCTGCGGCTGGAGTGATTACGACGGTGACGGCTGGCCTGACCTTTATGTCGTGAATGATTTCGGCCGAAAGAATCTCTACCGCAACAACGGAGACGGAACCTTCACCGATGTCGCGGCCCGGGCGGGAGTCGAAGATGTCGGCGCCGGCATGAGCGTCTGCTGGTTCGACTACGACAACGACGGCGCACCCGACCTCTACGTCGCCAACATGTGGACCGCCGCCGGTGAGAGGGTGTCGGTGCAGGACAACTTCAAACAAGCCTCCCGGCCCGACGTTCGGGCTTTGTACCAGAAACACGCGATGGGCAACTCCCTTTTCCGCGATCGGGGCAAGACTTTCGACGATGCCACGAATTCTTCCGGCGTGGGAACGGGCCGCTGGTCCTGGTCGAGCGATGCGTTCGATTTCGACCACGACGGATTCTCCGACCTGTACATCGCCAATGGCATGGTCTCCGGCCCATCGCGGCAGGACCTCAACAGTTTCTTCTGGCGGCAGGTGGTCGCGAACTCGCCGGACGACGCGCGTGCGTCCAAGGATTACGAGCAGGGCTGGAACGCCATCAATGAACTCATCCGTTCCGACGGTACCTGGAGCGGGTATGAACGCAATGCGTTCTACGTGAACAACCGCGATGGGACTTTCTCCGACGTTTCCGCCGCCGTTGGGCTGGATTTTGTCGAAGACGGCCGGTCATTCGCGTGGTCAGACTTTGATCGAGATGGTCGGCTCGAGGTTGTTCTCAAGAACCGCAACGGCCCGCAACTGAGAGTCCTGAAAAACATCGCGCCCAACCTCCCGCCGTCCATTGCGTTTCGACTACAGGGGAAGAAGAGCAACCGCGACGCAATTGGGGCCGCGGTCACGATCGAAACCGAAGCAGGCGGGCAAACGCGCATGTTGCAAGCCGGATCCGGTTTTCTTTCCCAGCACAGCAAGGAGATCTTCTTTGGCCTGGGCGGAGCCAAAGGGCCGGTTCAAGCATCAATCCGGTGGCCTAGCGGCTTCGTGCAGCAATTGCGGAATCTGCCGGCGAACCATACGATTTGGGTGGAGGAAGGTGCGGACTCCGCGCGCATGAAGCCGTTCAAAACTCTGGCGCCCCCCGCTGCCTCGGCGGCAGCAGCGCGACCCGAAGCCGACATGCTTCCAACCAACATTGAAACCTGGCTCCTGGCGCCGATCACGGCTCCCGATTTTTCTCTTCCAGATCCGTCGGGGCAGAGGTTGACGCTGTCCGCGCTGCGCGGCAAGGCCGTCCTGTTGACTCTTTGGAGCGAGGTGGCGCGCGGCGCGCAAGATTCTCTTCGGATGTTTCAGCAGCACTGTTCCGGATGGGCAAGTCGCGGCCTGGAATCGGTGATCGTGTTGTTGAAACCAACGCCGGATCCAGAAAATCCGAGGGTCTACACCCAGTACGAGAACCTGCGGTTTCGGATTTTGCTCGGCTCCGACGATGTCGCAGCCGTCTACAACATACTTTATCGGCAGATATTCGACCGCCACCACGATCTTTGCCTGCCCACGTCGTTCCTCATCAGCCCGACAGGCGAGATCGTAAAGCTGTATCAGGGCACGCTCGATCCCAGCCACCTCGAATACGATTTCCGCAACATTCCCAGCAGCGACGGAGAACGGCTTGCCCGCGCGCTCCCTTTTCCCAGCGTAACCCAGACCCTCGATTTCGGCCGGAACTATCTCTCATTGGGCGCGCTGTTTTTTCAACGCGGATACCTCGATGAGGCTGAAACCGCCTTTCAGCAGGCATTCCGCGACGATCCCTCGGGTGCAGAGGCCCTTTATGGAATCGGCAGCGTGTACCTCCATCAGAACAAGAACTCATCTGCCCGCGAGACCTTTGAAAAAGCTGTGAAGCTTCAAGCCAGCTATCCCGCCACGCTGCCCGATTCGTGGAACAATCTCGGCGTGATTGCGACGCGGGAAGGACGAATCGACGACTCCGTCGTGCATTTTCAGCAGGCGCTCCGGGTGGACCCGCACCACCTTGCTGCACTCGACAACCTGGGGAATGCGTACCGCCTGCAGAAGCGCTGGCCGGAGGCGCGCGAGGTACTCGAGCGCGCCATACAAATCGCGCCTCAAGATCCGGAGGCGAACTACAGTCTCGGGATGGTATTTGCACAGATGGACGACACGGACCAAGCCTACGAGTATCTCCAGCGGGCGCTCAAGGCGCGTCCCGTCTATCCTGAGGCGCTCAATAATCTTGGAGTCCTCTACCTGGTCACCCAGCGCAACGATGAAGCAGTGGCAAGTTTCCAGCAATGCATTCGCGTAGCCCCCGAGTTTGACCAGGCATACCTGAATCTCGCGAAGGTCTACGCGCTGGAAGGCGCCCGCGATAAGGCTCGCGAAGTATTGCGCAACCTGATCAAGCAGCATCCCGATCACGCACAAGCCAGGCAGATGCTGAACCAAATCCAGCCGTAGCCCTCGAGGGTTGCGACCGGCCGAGCACGCGGTTAGAATCGCGGACGAGGCGCAACTCAAGGACGAAATTGTTCCGCCATTCCATCCGTGCCTTGCTCATGAACTTCCGGCGCGCGCTTCGGCCCTCGTTGGTCAACGTCACAGCGCGAAATCTCACCGCGATTGCTTTCATTGTCACCCTCTATCTTCCGTCGCATTCTCAAGTTGCCGCCGGGAACGCCAGCTTGTACGGTTCGGTTCGCGATCCGGCGGGGAAGCCGATCGCGTCTGCGACCATCCACTTGGAAGTTGATGGTGAAGCAGAATTGCAGGCCACCCACACCGATGCCCAGGGGGAGTACAGTTTCACGGGGCTAAGCGGGGGCATTTACGGTCTGAAGGCAGAATCGGCCGGATACACGAACGCTGCCATTCCGTCCATCTTTGTCGCGGCGAAGGAAGCCAAGAGCCTCGATCTCAGGCTCGAACCAGTCAAAGCCGCCTCCCCTCCGCCTTCGGCCAGCGCACCGCAGTTTTTCGACCCGCCGCAGTTCACCGTCTCGGGCGTGACCGATACCACCAGTCTCGGCGGGCATGGACCCGACACCGTGATTCGAACCCGAGAAACCATCGCCAAGGAGACAGCCTCTCTGGCGAAGGGTTCCCGCATCTCCGAGCCTGCGGCGCCCGAGTCCGCCGAGAAAGCGCTGCGTAATGCGGTTAAGCGCGAGCCCGGGAGTTTTACCGCGAACCACGAATTGGGGAAAGTGCTGGTCCGGCGCGGCCGGGAGCGCGAAGCCATTCCGTATCTGCAACGGGCCGCTCAGCTGAATTCTGGCGACTACCAGAATTCGTTCGAACTCGCCGTGGCATACGCCGGCAGCGGTGATTACTCCCATGCCCTTGACACGGCCCAGGCACTGCTGGCGCACCATGACAGCGCCCCGCTTCATCATTTGCTGGCTGACGTCGAGGAAAAACAGGGCAACTCCCTCGAAGCTGTGCGTGAGTACCAGCGCGCTGCCGAACTCGATTCCAGCGAGCCGAACCTTTTCGATTGGGGCTCGGAACTTCTGCTTCATCACGCAGCGGAACCTGCGGCGCAGGTTTTCACCAGCGGCCATCGCCGGTTTCCGCTTTCCGTGCGAATGCTCATTGGACTCGGTGCCGCCGACTTTGCCGATGGTTCCTATGACCAGGCGGTCGAGCAAATTTGTACAGCGTCGGATTTGAACCCGGAAGATCCGGTCCCCTACCGGTTCCTGGGAAAGATGCAGCAGGCGCAGAGCGTGCCCTCCGGCCAACTGGTCGAGAAGTTGCACCGATTCGTGACCTTGCACCCGGACAACGCTGAGGCAAACTACTTCTATGCGGTCGGCCTTTGGAAACAGCGAAAGAATGAGCAGGCGCCCGCAACCGCGTCGCAGATCGAAACTTTGCTAAACCGGACGGTGCGTCTCGACCCCAGGTTCGACGCGGCCTACGTCCAGCTTGGGATCCTGCACGCCGAGCAACGGGACCTCACCCAAGCGATCACGGACTTCCGTCGCGCCATCGATGCCGCACCTGACCTGGAAGAGGCGCACTATCGCCTGGCACAAGCCTACCGCGAGACCGGGCAGACAGAACAGGCGAAGGCCGAAATGAAGCTCTACCAGCGTCTGGCGCAGGAGTCACAGCAAAAGATCGAACGCGAACGCCACGAAATCCGCCAGTTTGTCTATACCCTGCGCGACCAGCCTCCGCATCAGAGTCATTAACCAAAGAAATCGCCCGAAGCGGCGTTTTGTAGCCTTCATCGAGAGCCTGGTGCCGGACTTGCCCCCAGGAATCATCCGTGTATAATCCCGCCTCATGGATTCTGTGGGATGAGCTTCGTCCCTCAAATCGATCCCCTGCGAGGAACCATGTCCGATACGAAACAAGACGATTTTGCCAGCCGTGCGGCCACCTACTTTGTCTTCGTTTTTCTGATTGCTGCGATCATAGAGACCATGCTGGCTACCCTGCTTCGATAGCTTTGTTTTGAAATGTTGTCCCCAACCCGCCCCTCCCGCCTCTGCGGGGGAGAGCGTTGGTGCGCCGGGGGCCTGCTGCCCATCCCGCCGCTGTGTTAAACTCTTGGATTCACAATTGACACAGATTGCAGGGTAGGACTTCCGATCCGCACATGCTTTTTTCCAAAGAATATGTGGGCTACCTGGCCCGCGAAGTCACCAAGAAACTGATTGCTGGCAAGCTCATCGAGACCACGGCCGTTCCCGCCGTTACCGAACGCGTCCATGCGGCGCTGCACGATGAACTCTCGCTCGAGGACCGCATCAACGACGAGGTCCGCGTGATCCTCGAAGCCTATTCCGAGGAAATGCGCAAGTCCGGCGCCAATTACCAGGAGATGTTCCGCAAGGTGAAAACCGAACTGGTGCGCAAGTATAAGGCGGTGCTGTGAGACTGAGCCGTGACAAAGTCAACGTGCTGGCTCGTGCCGTTGCCGACGTGCTCAAAGAGATGGACCAGGTCGAGTTCATCGAAGACCCCAACACCATCCGCCAGGAAACCCGCAAAATCCTCGAAGACCTGCTGAACCAGGAAGAGAGAATCGACGTAGCCGCCCGTCAGAAAATCGAGAGCCAGAAACGGACCATCCTCGAAGGCTCGCAGGAGTGGGACATCCTCTACCGCAAGTACTACAACGAGGAAGTGAAAAAGCTGGGGATATAAGAGCGCCCGAGAGAGTTCGCCGTGCGATTCGAGGTTCTGCGCTAACCGCCAGCCGCGTGATACGTCGCTAGCTCAGGAAGGCCAACATGAGTCACCTTCGCCGCACCCTTTCATTCCTGCTTCCAGCCCTTACTATCCTGACTGTCGCCGCCGCGCAAGATGTCACGCCGCCGATCCCCCAGAAACTCACCCTGCACTCGAAAGTTCTCAATGAAGAGCGCGTGATCTGGGTCCGCACGCCGCAGGGCTACGACCGAGGCAAGGATGTCTACCCTGTCCTCTACCTGGCCGATGGACCCGCTCACATCAACGAGATCGGCAGCACCATCGACTTTCTGGTTGGCAACGACCGGATGCCTGCTGTGATTGTGGTCGGCATCGCCAACACGGATCGTACCCGCGACTTGACGCCCACCCACTGGGACCAGAAGCACTCCGACGGTACGATCGACACGAATCCCACCAGCGGCGGCGCCGATCACTTCCTCGACTTCATCGGCACCGAACTGATGCCCGAAATAGAGAAGCGCTACCGGACTGCGCCTTACCGCATTTTCTCCGGGCATTCGCTGGGTGGCCTCTTGGCCATTCATATCCTCATTGCTCGACCGGACATGTTTCAGGCGTACATCGCGGTCAGCCCCAGCCTCCAGTGGGATGACCTGGGCGAAGTTCATGAGGCCCAGAAGTTTTTCGCAGCACACGACGAACTCAACAAAACGCTCTTCTTCTCTCTGGCCAACGAAGGCGATACGCCCAACCCAATGGGCGATGGCTTCGAGCAGTTTCAGAAGATGCTGACCGCCAGGGCTCCGAAGGATTTTCGCTGGGATTCGGCGCGCTACCACGACGAAGACCACGGATCCACGGTGCTGCGCGCCCACTATGCGGGCCTGCGCACGATTTTTTCCGACTTTCAGTTCGAGCGTGATCCGAGTAGCGGACTGCCCGCCGGCGGGTTCGAGGGATTGGAGAGACATTATCGCGAGCTGTCCGAACGTTACGGCTACCAGGTTCCACTGCCCGAGAACCTCCTCAACATTTTCGGCTACGCGCTGATGGGGAGGAAGAAGTTGGACGAGGCAATTGCAATTTTTCAGCGCAACGTCGAACTCTATCCCGGTTCGGCCAACGTTTACGACAGCCTTGGCGAAGGCTATGAGAATGCCGGCAAGTTCGATCTCGCGACGCAGCAATTTCAAAAAGCGATCAAGCTGGGTACCGATACCAGTGACGCGAACCTGAACGCCTATCAGGATCACCTGAAGCGCGTCACGGCCGAGGCGAAAGCGGCGTCCGACAAAGCGGTTGGGGTGAAGAAGTAGTTAGCTGGTTACCTCCACAAGTTCGCGCGCAACTATTCGGCAGATTTCAGCTCAATGGTAGTCAGATTAAGCGCTGAGCGGGCCGGACGTTTGTGCTCTGTAAGCTCGAGTTTGAATGGGCCGGAACGCGTATCAAGAGGTTTGCCGTCCATCGCGCCGCGACGACAACTTCTCCCTCCTGAAAGCTGGGATCGATCTCGGCAGCACGCCATTTAATCCGCTGCCGAGCGGTGCGCTGAGCTTAGAATGTCTGCCAGTCCAACACCCGAATGAGTCTCGTTCGCATTCGTGTGTGAATTATGGATCATAACCGTGATTGTGCGGCAGGGCCTTTAGTTCGGATGGAGAAAGTGTCGTCGGCTGATGGTAGTGGTCGGCTGATGGTAAAGGTGCGTCAACAATAGAAGGTCATCCTTCGATTTCGCCGGGGATACCATGGGACTGCCTGTAGACCCCAACTGCAAGACGACAGGGAACATTTGGTTCTCTTTGGCATCTCGAACCTGGATGTTCGTGGCCGGCGTTTTGAAGCCCTGAATTTGGGCGAACAGGGCATAGTTGCCTGGTGTTACTTTGTCTTCGGTCTCAATCTCAGCTGGCCCATCCGGCGCCGGAATAATCCGGATCTTCGCATGCGGAACGCCGGTCCCCGTACGGGTGCGAAGCCGTGATCGTGACCGGTGCTCCAGTGGCCTGCGATGTGGACAGGGCGGGGGCAGTGAGGAACCCGACGGCCAGAAAGACCAGTTTGAATCTTTGCGCGCGCATACGGGAAGCTTAGCGCTCGAACTCCGCCGCGGTCACCGCCTATAACCTTGGAAGGTTAGAATCGTTTCCAGAGGCGAGCCGGCAAACTTCATGGCATACGGGGCGACCGAACTCAAAGCCGTTGTCAGTCGCGCTGCTTCGGACGCAGGCTTCGATTTGTGCGGCGTCGCTCCCGTCGCAGATTCTCCCGAACTCCGATACTTTCCGGAATGGATCGCCGCCGGCCACGCCGGAGAAATGAAGTACATGGAAGCGCGGGACGAGCGAGGCGATCTCAAACGTGCGTCGCTGGCCAAGGTTGCGCCTTGGGCCCGCAGCGTTGTAGTCTGCGCCACCAACTACAACACGCATCATCCGTACTCCACCCAAGTCAGCGATCCCGACTGCGGATGGATTTCCCGCTACGCCTGGAGCAGCGAAGATTACCACGATGCCGTTCTCCGCCGCCTTAAGCAGGTCGAAGGAACTCTCGCCGGGGTCGTCTCTCCTGCCATTCGTGCAACCCTCACGACGCGGGCTTACGTCGATACCGGCCCACTCGTCGAGCGGGTCTACGCGAAGTATGCCGGCGTCGGGTGGATCGGCAAGAACACCTGCATCATCAACCAAGGGAAAGGTTCGTGGTTCTTTCTGGGTGTGATCCTCACCTCGCTCGAGCTTGCACCCGATCTGCCCGCCCCGGATCGCTGCGGCACCTGCACCCGCTGCATCGAAGCGTGCCCGACCGGTGCCTTCGTCGCGCCCTACCAGCTTGACGCCAATAAGTGCATCTCGTACCTCACGATCGAAAAACGCGGCCGGATCCCGGAAGAACTTCGTCAAGGCATGGGCCGCCACATCTTCGGCTGTGACATCTGCCAGGACGTCTGCCCCTGGAACCGCAAAGCCCCGGCCTCGACATCACCTGAATTCCAACCGCGTGCCGGCCTGGTAAGCCCGACTCTCGCTTGGCTGGCGGAGATGACACAAGCGGAATTCCGCGAGGCCTTCCGGGGATCCCCGATCCGCCGCACCAAGCGTTCCGGCCTCCGCCGCAATACGGCCATCGCGATGGGTAACAGTGGAAACCGGGATTTTCTCCCCTTGCTCGACGGCCTGGCCGCAGATGACGATGAAGGCGTCGCCGAGAGCGCCCGCTGGGCCCGAAGTCGCCTGCAAGACAAATAGTCATGAGGAGACAGCCGCCTCGGCCCATCCTTTTATTCGTCTATTATTCGCCCTTCATGGTGTCGATTCGGGTTGAACTTCCGTAACTGTTTTTGCCGATTCCTAGCAACTAAACTTTGGTTAAAGGGTTCTTAACATAGAAGTTAGGCTGGTCGTCCGGGTAATCATGTTTCTACGGTTCGAGCAATTCGTGCGCAGCATCGCGTGCAAGGTGACGGCGGTTGTGCTGGCGTGTGTCTCTCTGGCGGGAGCATCGGCGACCCTGTTGCTGGAGGAGCCCTACGGGAAGTTAGGCTTCTTCACAGCAACCGGTCACGCCGCCATATATCTGACCGGAATCTGCGCCGAAACCCCGCTGGTCCTGCGCCCTTGCCAGCCCGGCGAAACGGGAACGGTGATCAGCCGCTATGACGGAGTGGGAGGATACGACTGGGTTGCCATTCCTTTGATTCCCTACCTGTATGCGGTCGACCGTCCTGAGGATGTACCGCTGTTCGCCGACGCGAAGATGGTGGGCTTTCTCCGCGACCAGTATCGGCGGAAGTATCTCGAGACAATCATCCCTGATGGGAAGAACGGCGACACGCCTGGCGGCAACTGGTACGAACTCGTCGGCTCATCCTACGATCGCACCATTTATGGATTCCAGATCGAGACCACGCCGGAGCAGGACCTGGCCCTGATTCAGAAACTGAATTCGTCTTCCAATCAGTCGCACTTCCGGACCGTCTCGCGAAATTGCGCTGATTTCGCCAAGGACGTCATCAACTTCTACTACCCCAAGGCGCTGCATCGCAGCGTTGTCGCCGATGTCGGCATCGCTACTCCCAAGCAAATGGCGAAGATGCTGGTCAAGTTCAACCAGCGTCATCCGGGGATTTCTTATTCGCGGCTCGTGATCGCGCAGGTCCCCGGAAGCATGCCGCGCAGTTTTGCGGTGCACGGCGTGGTCGAATCTTTTTTCAAATCCAAGAAATACATTGTTCCCAGTGCCGTGGTCAGCCCCATTTTCGCCGGGTGCGTCTTTGCCGTTTATGAAGGCACCGGCGCGGGCCGGTTTCAGCCGGCGCGTGGCGCGCTGGTACTCGATCCCGGGGGAGAGGTTGAGCAACCTCTCGCCCACGAAGACCTCCGCGCCTACCAGCAGCAACTCAAAAACTTGCTGGCGGGTACGTATCCCGTCACCGGCGGCCAGAATGTAGAGAGGGCCTGGTCGAGGCTGCAAAGCAAGGCAAAGCCGGGCTTCGACGAACTGGGCAGTCCGATCCTGCAGATCCTCGAAGATGGGCAACTGGCTCGCGTCGGCGTATCTGCAGGTAACATCCTGAAGGGCAGCGCTCCTTCTCTGCTCGCGCGCAAGCTTCTCGAAGCGCGGCTGCAATCGGAGTTGAGCTCAAGAACATCGCGTGAAATATCCCAAACGCAGATCAAGCGTGACTGGAAACTTCTTCAGCAGGCAATGTCTGTCGAGAATTCAACATTCACCGCGCAGTCCGCGCGAGATTCCGTCGCCATTCACGGAAACCGGCCCTAGGCGCAGGCTCTACTTATCTTCTGGTTGCTGCGGGCGTACTGGAGGGCCCACGCCGGGAGCGCCCACCTGTCCTGGCGCCTGCTGCTGCATCTGCAACTGGCGTTGCTGCATTTCCTGCAGAAGTTCCTGCGGAGTTTTCACGCCCGGTTGTTCGAGTTGAGCGGGCGGTGGTTCCTGCTCGGCCGCCGCCTGGTCCGCGTTCTCATCAGGGGTCTCATCTGGAGGCTGAGCCTCGGCATCATCCCCAGCTTCAGGAGCCTGTCCAGCCGCCGATTCGGCGCCGGGCAGGCCCGTTGGGGGGGGCTGTCCCGCGCGGTTGCCGTTGTCCCCACCGCTTCTGGCTACCAGCACCACGCGCGTCAACTCGCCTGCATTTTGCGGCGACCCGAGTAGCACATAGTTGAACCGGGAACCATTCAACAATTCCGCAACGATTTCTTGCGCTGGTCCCGGGCCCAGATGCGTGACGACCCGTTCCTTGGCGTCCGGGACATCGATCTCGGCACCGGTTGATTTGCGAACCGCCCGCAGAACGTCGCCCAGCGTCGAATTCGCCGCGATTATCGTCAGCTGGCCCTGCTCGTACGTGACGCGAGGGGGTAGTGGCGCAATCGAGTCCAGCGAGAGCTGAGGGACTGGGTGCCCCGTGGGCCCTGACGGCAACGTGGGTAGTTGCGGCTGCGCTTTCTTATGCTTGCTGTGAGTCTGGCTGCTCGCAGGACTCGCCCCGACTCCAAAGCACAAGACGAGGACAATGATCCCGGTAAACCGCGTGAACCTTGCTCCGGCGCTCATTTCCCATCCTCCAAGCTGCTTCGTGTTAGGGGGGGCACTACAGGTCGGCCTCTGCGCTAATCTTACCACCGGTTGGTCGGGTGGCCTACCTGCATGCTTGTCCTGTATCCAGAACGTCGCTGAGGCGGCATCTTGCGTGCGCAGCGGATTCTTTCCGGGGGCTCGAACCTGCGGTAATATTCTGGTAGCGATGCGCCGATTCATGGACTAAGCTGGAATCGGTGGCAACCTCATGAAAGTAAAGGCGGGGGACACTTTGCCGCGGCTTCGCCACCGGCTCCTCGGTTCGGCCCTAGCGGCTGTCCTGTTGGTGGGTTCGGCCTACCCCACGTTTTCTCAAAACTGCCAGACCGCAACTGAACTCGACGACGCTACCCGAAATGCGATCACCAAGGCGGCCCAGCGTTATTTTGACTTGGCTTCCAAGGGCGACGCCGAGGCCTTGCGGCAGAGCGCGATTCCAAGCTTGGCCTCAGATTTTTCCCGCATCGAAGCCACTATCAAAGACCGCCAACCGGATCTCGTTGGCGCGCAGGCCGGCGTCAAGTCTATATTTTCACTCGAAACCGAAGGAACCGCGCCCATGCCCCGCGCCGAGTTCTACTGCGGCGTCTTCGGCAAGAACGGCCAGACCCCCGGCAGCGCCGTCTTTACTTTCACCGACTTGCCTCCCGGCAAGTACGCGGTGGTTCTGTTAGAAGCGACGTCGCCGGCGGGGCGAAACAGTTTCTCGTCGATTCTGCAGCAGGACGGAACTGCCTGGAAATTAGGCGGCTTATACGTGAAACCTGCACTGGTCGCAGGCCATGATAGTGACTGGTTCATCGGCCGCGCCCGCGACTACAAAGCGAAAGGCCAGTTGCACAATGCCTGGTTCTATTACATGCAGGCTCGCGAGATGATTACTCCCTTGTCGTTCATGAGTACCCAGGCCAGTGACAAGCTCTACGACGAGTTTCAAAGCGTGCAACCGCCGGACATTCCCGTCGACGGAACTCCCACGGACCTGGCTGCCGGAACGATAACCTACAAGCTCACCCGGATTCGGTTGGTATCGGTTGGCAATGACCTCGACTTGCTGGTGAGGTATGAGGTGGCGGATGCTTCCAACGCGGATCAGGCGTACCAGAGCAACGTCGCCGTCATCAAAGCGGTGGCTGCGAAGTATCCCGAGGTGAGAGAGGCAGTTGCCGGCGTGGTGGCGCGGGCGGCGGATGCCAGCGGCCGCGACTACGGCACGCTCCTGGCCATGAAAGACATCAAATGAACCGGAACCGGCGATCAGCACCCTAGGCGCCCACGTCCTCCAGCACGCACTCTTTTGGATCTTTATCGTTCCGCAATCCCAGGAACACGGGCGCCCGTAGCTTGGGTCCGCTCCCGTCGTTGGTCCCGCCTGTCCACTCCGCGAATTCAACTTCCGCGACTAGTTGCGGTTTCACCCAAAACGTCTTGCGCAGCGCCTCGACCTCTCCGAAGAACGGATTTTTCTTCGTCTCCAGCTTCTTCAATTCATTCCAGATTTCGTCGAGCAGTTTCTGATCGAACCCGCTTCCCACCTGTCCGACATGAATCAGCCGGCCTTGTTTGTCGTAGAGTCCCAGCACCAGCGACCCGAAATGCGCCCGACTTCCTTCAGGTTCGGTGTAACCTCCGACCACGCACTCCATGCTGTGCCGGATCTTGATCTTCAGCCAGTCGCGCGTGCGGCGTTCTTCGTAAAAACTCTCGCGCTTCTTAGCCAGAATTCCCTCCAGCCCCTTCTGCCGCGCAATCTCAAACAAGGCTTTGCCCTGTTCCGCATAATGATCTGAGTACCTTACGGAATCACCCTGCACCAGCACGGACACCAATTTGCGCTTGCGCTCTTCCAGGTTCACCCGCCTCCAATCGTAGCCATCGAGATAGAGCAAGTCGAAGGCGTAATAGAGTACCGGCACATCCGCGTTGGCCGCGGTGCGGCGCCCCCCGGGACGAAATCCGGTGCGTTGCTGCATCAGGCTGAACGAGGCTCGCCCCTGCTCGTCGAGCGCCACCACTTCGCCATCCAGAATTGCGGTCTTCGCCTTGATGAATTTTGGGAGATTCTTGAGTTCCGGATAGCGGGGCGTCAAATCATTCTGATTCCGTGACACCAGCCGTACTTTCCCACCTTCGATGAACGCAATGGCGCGATAGCCATCCCACTTGATCTCAAACAGCCAGTCTGACCCATCAAACGGTTCATCCACTGCCTCGGCCAGCATGGGATGAATCGTCCTGGGTATGGGCCTCTTCACTGGCGCGGAAACCAAAACTGCAGAGGACGCTGAGGACGCGGAGAATCTCGAATTTGTCTTCTCCGGTATTTTTTGCGAAACTGCCGGCTGCGCCATTGCACTGGGCTTTTCCTTCCCGGTTTCCTCGACGCCCTCCGTGTCCTGTGCGGTGTTCAGTTGTTTTTTCTTCCCCTTCGCGGTTCCGGGATGTTTTTTCTTCTCCACTCGCGCCAGAGCATCGGCGAGCCAGGCCGCCTTCAGCTTTCCCCGCCCTGCAGGCCGGCTGTTCCACTCCGCCGACCCTGCGTCGCCGGCGATCTCCGCCATGCTTCGCCCGGTCAGCACCGACTCATCAAATCCTTCGATCTCGTAGCCCTCCACCACGTGCTGGTCGTGCTTCTTGATCATCAGCCACTCGGTGCCTTTGCTACCTGGACGTAGCCCTTTGATCCTGATCAGCGCGAAGTCTCCCTTCAGCCGCTTGCCCTGCAGACGAAACTTCAAATCGCCCTTGACCAGCATCGTGGCCGCGTCGGCTTCGGTGCCGGGGGCATATTTTCCCTGCACCATTACGGAGGAGAGCGGCTGCCAAGTCCCCACGTCCCATACCATCACGCTTCCAGCTCCGTAATTGCCTTCGGGGATGTTGCCTTCAAAATCGAAATACGAAACCGGATGATCCTCCACCTGCATCGCCAGCCGCTTATCCGCCGGATCGAGCGACGGACCTCTGGGCACGGCCCACGATTTCAGCACTCCTTCCATCTCCAGCCGGAAGTCGTAGTGCAACCGCGTCGCGTCGTGCATCTGCACGACGAACCGATTGCCCGGCTTGGTCTCGATTTTGGGTGGCGGCTCCGGAGTTTCCTCAAACCGCCGCTTTCGTTTGTATTCTTCGAGAGCCATATTTCGTCCGCGACATTTTAGTGCAGAATCTTCTGGGCTCGGCTAGAGCCTTGTCAACCTGAGGCGCGTACTTTGCCCCGAAGGACCAATGCAGTCTTTTTGCGTTGGCAAGGTGTGTGTGGACTCGATGCGTCGGTCACGATCGACTCGCTATAATTCACATTCGCCTGTGACCATGAAGCGCGAATTCCCCGAGCAACCGCTGGTCGGCGTTGGATCGATCATCATCGAAAATGATCGAGTCGTGCTGGTCAAACGCGCCCACCCGCCTATCCAGGGACAATGGTCCATTCCCGGTGGCGTCCTCGAAGTCGGAGAGTTCGTCCGCGATGCCGCCATCCGCGAAGCCCACGAAGAAACCGGGCTCATCGTCGAACCCGCCGAACTGCTGGGAGTGTTCGACCGCGTGCTGCGCCACGCTGACGGACGAGTGCAGTATCACTACGTCCTGATTGATTTTCTCTGCCGCCCGGTTGGAGGACGACTGAAAGCCGCGAGCGATGCCGCCGAAGTCCGCTGGTGTACCCGGGAGGAGTTGCCAGCGCTGAACCTCGCCGAAGACACGCAAGATGTAATCCGCAAAGGATACGAGAGACTAGCCGGCTGAGTCGTCCTCGTCCGGCAATGCCTCGGCCGCGGAGGCATTCTCTTCGAGGATCCGGCTGGCGGCTTCGGCATTCGCTGCGTCCACCCGCAACTTTACGCCGCCTAGCGCGTTGGCGTTGAACCAGTCCAGCCTCACCATGTTGTCGTCGAATAGAAAGGCTTCAATTCCAGCTGCGTCGAGAAACCCTTTGGCTAACTGAGCCTCCAGCAGATCCCAATAGCTCCGAATGACCACGAGGTCGCGGAATTCGGTGGCGCTTGAATCCCAAGACCCTTCCAGTTGTCCGATGTAGAGCCCTCTTTTGGTTAGTTCCGTTCTCAGCGTCTCGCGGGCCATCTCCGTCAGTTCGGCCACTTGGGCGGCGACCTGCTCCAATTCCTCGTCAGACTGCCGGGCATAAACCTCGGCCAGTCGCTGTCGCTCCTGTTCTGGATCGATCATTGCCATGCGCAGGGAATCATACCTCCAATTTCGAATCCGTGCGGACGCCTCGGGGCGGGTTGGCGAGAAACAGAACGGCCCACAAGCATGGAGCCTGTGGGCCGCCCGGTGGACTGTTTGGGATTGACCAAGAGGTGGTCACTCTACGTGGCCTCTACGGCAACTCCGGGCTCCTGACCGACCTGCGTCAGGCGGAATCAATCCTTATTCACCGGTAGTGTGCGGGCTATAGCCTTGGCCGCAGTTCTTGCGAACCGCGCGCTCAAAGCCCCGCTTAGAGCAACCCGCTCTAAGTCACAGCCACCTCACCTGGTCTTTGGGTACATCTACTACCGCCTTCAGAACTTGTCATCAGACCACCTCCTTTCCGGTGTAGTCGCACATTAGTATGAAAATGCCCTGCGCGTCAACCGGCACGAAAGTGGGTATCGGAGACGTTAACAAAGAGCCGTCTCAAAAGGTGCGAGTCCGGACGCTTTCGCCCAGGGCCACGCATCGCTGTGCGGACGAATGCGTCCGCCGCTAGGGGAAGATTCTTACGGCAGCCCGAACGCAAATACCACGCTGCCCGCCGCGATGGCCACGTATTCTTTCCCGTCTACCGCGAACGCTATAGGCGGGGCGTAAACCGCGCCCCCCATCTGGAAGTGCCACACCGGCTTGAGCGACGCCGCGTCGAAGGCGATGAAGTTGCCCTCTGCGTCGCCGCTGAACACCAACCCTCCCGCCGTCGATAGCACGCCTGACCACGTTGGCGACGTATGCTGAAACTTCTGCTTGATCTCCCCGGTTGCCGGATCGATCGCCTTCAGAAATCCCAAGTACGGCTCGGCTTCCTCGGAAGGGAAGTACGCGCTCCCGTAGAAGGCGTGCCCCGCCTCGTAAGGCTGGGGAGCCGTGCTGAAAATGTCGCATTGATCGCGCGCCGTCACGTAAAACAGTCCTGTCTGCGCATCGTAAGTCGGCGCCATGAAGTTCGTCGCACCCAGCGCCCCGGGACAGACCGTACGGCCTTCGAGTGTTGGAGAGGCGTGGCTGTTGGCAACTGGACGTCCCTCCGCATCCTTCGTGTCACTCCACGTGGTCCTGGCGTAAGGGGTGGCTGAGATCAGCTTTCCGTTGCTGCGATCGATGAGGTAGAAGAACCCGTTGCGGTCGGCCTGCGCGATCAGATGCTTGCCGCCTGCATCGACCATTACCGGAACCTGGGTTGCGTCCCAGTCATGTTCGTCGTGCTTGGTGAACTGGAAATACCAGTTCATCTTCCCCGTGTCGGCGTTGAGGGCCAGAAGGGAGTTGCTGTACAAATTGTCGCCCGCCCGCCCCTCGCCGCGATTCGATGGCGACGGATTTCCCGTCGGCCAGAAAACCTGGTTCGTCGCGGGATCGTAAGTTCCCGTGTTCCATGCCGGAGCGCCACCGACCTTCCACGAGTCGCCTTCCCAAGTGTCGTGTCCGGGTTCGCCCGGGCCGGGCACGGTGTAGAAGCGCCACTTGCGCTCGCCGGTATCGGCGTCGTAGGCGTCGATGAATCCGCGCACGCCATACTCGCCGCCCGAGATTCCAATGACGACCAGATTCTTCACCGCCAGGGGTGCGACGGTGAAGCTGTGTCCCGTTTTGTAGTCCGCCGCGACAACGTCCCAGATGACAGCTCCGGTCTTCGCATCCAGCGCCATTACGTGGGCGTCGAGCGTGCCGAGAAATACTTTGTCACCCAGAATCGCTAACCCGCGATTCACCCGCCCGCAGCAGGGACGGATGTCGGAAGGCACCTGGCGCTGGTACATCCAGATGGGACGCCCGCTGCGCGCATCGAGCGCAAAGGCACGGTTATCCTGCGCGGTGGCGTAAAGAATCCCGTCCACCACCAGGGGTGACGTCTCGAACTTTCCCGTGGCCGCGGTCTGATAGACCCACTTCGCCGTCATCGTTCCGGCGTTCTTGAGATTGATCTGGTCAAGCAGGCTGAAGCGTTTTCCCGAGTAATCGCCCGAATAGGTCATCCAGTTCTGCGGTTCCTTGGTGGCGTTGACCAGGCGTTCGAACGTGACCTGCGCGCTCGCGACACCGTTAGTGAACAGATCCAGAAGCAGGAGCGCAGTGATAACGGCGTGGATGAGCGGTCCCTTGAGGGCCGCGACTCTGGCCTTTAAGGCGGCGGCCTTTAGGCCCTGAGCGGGGTCGGGGCTGAAGCCCATCGAAATAAAGCGGCCGCTCTTCCACCGTGATTCGAAGCCTCCTTGGTTGTGCCGTCCCGTCATTGCGCCCCCATGCTGGTCAGGTATGCCACGAGGTCCTCGAGGTCTTTGTTGCTTAAAACTTCGGTGTCATACTTGGGCATGGCCGAGTCTCGGGTCTTCTCAAACGATCGCAACCCGTCCTTTTCAAGCAAATGGATGCGCTCGTTAGAATCCATGATCTGCACGGTGAAGCTGTCTTCGTTCAACGTGACGCCCCTGATTTTTTTCCCATCCACCGTCACCACGGTGGCGCTTTCATACTCATGCGGAAATTCTTTGGTGGCTTCCGTCAATCCCCAGGCCAGCCTGCGGCTCGGATTGCGCACGGAATCGATGATGGCCTCGCGCGTTCGCGATCCGCCCACGCCGGTCAACTCCGGACCGAGCCTGCCACCCTTGCCCGCAACCATGTGGCAAAGCGAGCAATTCGCATCACCAAAGAACAGGGCCTTGCCCTTTGCCGCGTTGCCCAATGACTTGGAGCCGGCCTTTACTTCCTGGCTACGGATGTAGGCGATGATCTCCCAGATTTCCTCGTCCGTCATGCCGACACCCTGACCGTTGGTGCCGTTTGCGGGCATGGCCGTTCCCGGGATGCCGTTGCTGATGACCTGGAACATGTCCGGGTCGGAGTGAGTGTGTTTCTTTTGGGCACGGGTCAAATCCGGTCCTCGGCCTCCTCCGCGCGCCCCCAGTCCGTGACACAGGGCGCAGTTGATGCGGAATTCATACTCGCCCGCCTTCGCCGCCTTGGGATCGCCCGCCAAGGGGTTCCGATCATCGGCTGGAGATGCCGGACCGGCGATAAAAACGGTGGCCCAAAGCGCGATCCACACACACGACCGCCTGAACATGACGTCCTCCTGGGAAATTCCCGCATTCTACGCTAATGCTCCGAGCGGGAGCCTTTGGAAATCGCGGTCCCGGCAGAGGAAAATCCCGCGGACATGTCCAGCGGGTATCTGGGACCAGCACTTTTGGATGTCTACACTGAAATTCTGACCTCAAAGTGCCGATCGTTATGTCGTGAACGTTTGCCGAGGCGAGCAAGTTGTTGATTTATCGGGCTTTCCAGCGAAAGGCATGGGGCTGGGGCAAATCCAGATGAGCCAGCACGCGGTATGCAAATTCGCGCGCCATCTCATCTAATGAAATAGGGCGGTAGTAGAAGGCCGGGATGAGAGGAAAGACAGTGGCGCCGGCATCGGCCGCCCGGTACATGTTGCGGAGGTGAATTTTGCTGAGCGGCGTCTCGCGGACGCACAGGATAAGACGACGTTTTTCCTTGAGGGTGACGTCGGCCGCCCGTTCGATCAGGTGGGAAGCGTCGCCGTTAGCAATCCGGGCCAGGGTACCGACGCTGCAGGGGATGACGACCATGGCGTCGGAGGGATAGGAACCGCTGGCAATGTTCGCGCCGATGTCGTCATTGGACTGAAGCTGGACTTTGCGCGCCGAACGTCCTGCGGGAGAGCCGAGGATGTGGCCGATGAGGTTGGAACGGCCTTTGAGGCCCAACTCCTCGGCCATGACGCGCAGCGCGCTGTCGGACGCGATGAAATTGATCGTCTGTACCCGCTGGTCGCGGGCTAGCGCCAGCAGGAACTGGCGCAGAAAGATGGCGCCGCTGGCGCCCGTAGTGGCGACGGTCAGGTTTCGCGGTGGATGGTTGGGCAGAAAGCCTCCTGAAGTTGGGAGCATAGGGAGGCGGCGCAAGGGAAGTCAAGGCGAAGGCAGGATATGGCATCGACCACCGATCTCCGGTCCCGGCGCAGCGCAGCGCAATTGCAAGCGTTGGAGGGAGTGGAGCGCGAAATCCGAGCCCAGGATTCGCATAGCCGTCGGAAATATCTGCGCGAATTTAACCAGGCCTTTCGCACTTATGACTCACTGCTGACCGGGGAGCAAATTCAGCAAGAGATGCGCTCTGCGGATGTAGTGCTGGTCGGGGACTATCATGCCCTGCCCGCGGCCCAGCGCTATGCAGCCAGCCTGCTTGAGCAACGCGCCATCGCCGGCGACCGCCGGGTTGTGCTCGGGGTAGAAGCCATTTTCGCACGCGACCAGCACATTCTCGACGAGTGGTGGCGGCGCGAGATCGACGAGAACGAACTGCGGCAGCGCGTGCGCTTCGACCTGGATTGGGGATACGAATGGGCTCCATTTCACGAAGTGCTGGTGACGGCGCGCGATCACGCCGAAGCCCTGTACGGTCTGGATTGCATGCCACGGGAAGACTTGCGCAAGATCAGGGCGCGTGACCGGCACGCTGCGGCGAAAATCGCGGAAATCCGTGAACGTCATCCCGGTGCCGTCATCTTTGTCCTGTTCGGCGAGTCCCACCTCGCTCCGGGACACTTGCCGCGTGCCGTGCGCGAACTGCTGCCGGACGCGAAGGTTCTCACCATTTTGCAGAACATTGACCCGCTTTACTGGCGCGCGGCCGGAGAACGCGCGGCCAAGGTAGATGCAGTCCGGGTTCGAGAGGACGTTCTCTGCGTGTTCAACGCTACGCCGCTGGAGAAGTATGAACGCTACCGGTTGTATCTGGACCAGTGGGGCCGCTCGGACCAAGCCCGCGACTTTGCACCCACGATCTACAACTTGATCGACAGCCTGGCCAGCTTTCTTGAGATCAATCGTTATTCGCCGCACAACAGCACGCAGCCGAAGTTTCTGGTCGATCTGATGCCGGAAGTGCTCGGCGACGTATCGGACGAAGGGCTGCGAAACTTGCTTTCGCGGCGGGGTGTGAGCCAACGCGATACGCAGCGCATGCTGGCGAGCATCGACGAACGTGGAAGCGCCTATCTTCCGCAGGTGAATGCGTTCTGCATCCGCGATTTTCAGATGGCGCATGCGGCCGAGGACGTGGTGCGGTTTCTCCACCATGCCTGCCAGGGCCTGCCGCAGCGCCTGCAATCCCTGGCCAACTCCTCTCCGGCCGAGGACAAGACTGGCGAACGCAAGCATGCGATCGACGATTTCTATACCCGGGTGATCGAACACGCGGTGGCTCATTTCGGATCGCGCGTGTTGCATCCTTCGCGACCGGTCGTTGCCGCGGAAGACCTCCTGCAGATATCCCGGGCTGCCTGTGAAAAAGCCGGGCAGGCGGCGGTTCGCGGAGACGAGGAAAGATTCGAAACGGCTGCCAGTCAATGGGGATACCGCATAGGAAGCCTGATCTACGACGCTTATCTCTCCGGCAAGGTGACGCCACGGGGAGTCAGGCGCCTTTTCCTGGCGCACCTCGATGAGCCCGGCCTGGCGCGTAAAGTCTGTGCTGCAGTGATTTCGAAACTGCGCTCCGTTTCCGCTCCACTGGCGCAGGCTGCCCACGCCTGACCTCGCCGTTTGCCGTATGCCGAAGATTCCTGAAACACACAATCCTCTCCGAAACTGACGCCCCCGTCTCAAGATGCTAAGCTAGACGCGGCCGGCTCTGACGACACTGCAGACCTCCTGAACGTGAACGCCGCATCCATTCGCAGCCTCTTCGAGCAAGTCCGCAAAGGCACGCTTTCCCCGGACGACGCGGTTGCCCGGCTGCGTCACCTGCCCTTTGAAGATCTGGGTTTTGCCAAAGTCGATCATCACCGCGCCCTGCGTGCCGGTATGCCGGAAGTGATTTTGGGCGAAGGCAAGAGTCCCGTGCAGGTTGCCGGAATCTTTTCCCGCCTGGCAAAGCATGGAGGCAACATCCTCGCGACCAGGGTCAATGAAAAGCAATTCTCCGCCGTGAGGAAAAAGGTTCGCGCCGCCGAATACCGCGAACTGGCTCGGGTCATCGTGCTGCAGCGCGATCGCACGAAATACGGCAAGGGTATCGTGGCTGTGGTTTCTGCCGGGACCAGCGACATTCCCGTTGCCGAAGAGGCGGTGGCCACGGCCGAAGTCATGGGCAACGAGGTCGAGCACTTTTATGACGTGGGCGTTGCCGGAATTCATCGCCTGCTGGCCAATCGCGAGGCGTTGACCAAGGCGAGAGTCGTCATTGTCTGTGCTGGGATGGAGGGAGCGTTGCCCAGCGTGGTTGGGGGCCTGGTGGGCGTTCCGGTCATCGCGGTGCCGACCAGCATCGGCTACGGGGCTTCGTTCAAGGGACTGGCTGCGCTGCTGGGCATGCTCAATTCGTGCGCTTCGAACGTCAGCGTGGTAAATATTGACAACGGCTTCGGCGCCGGATACGTTGCCTCGCTGATCAACCGTCTACCCTGAGTTCACAAGGCAAAAAGGAGTTTCCATGTCCGTCGCATTGTCCGCGGAAGTAAAGCAATTGATCGATCGTCCCAACTTCGCCCACCTGGCCACCCTGATGTCCGACGGCTCTCCGAACGCAACCCCGGTTTGGGTCGGCCGCGAGGACGACCGCATCGTCATCTGTACATCCGACAACTCGTTGAAAGGCCGGAACACGAAGCGCGATCCGCGGGTTGCGTTGTCGATTGTGGATTTTAAGGATCCCTATCAAGAGGTGCAGATTCGCGGGCGCGTGGTGGAGCGCCGCCCCGATCCCGACCTGAAAATCATGGATCCGATTTCGCACAAGTATACGGGGAAGCCGTTTCCGTTGCGGGACTACGAAGGCCGAGTGGCGCTGATTGTCGAAGTGGATAAGGCGAAATACACCAAGCTTCCGTTTGACCACACGCCGCCGAAATAACAAAAGGCGCGGCTTGCGCCGCGCCCCTGCGACCGCTACATCAACTTATAACCCCTGCTGGCCCGACTTCGATTCCACCTGCAGCTTGTTGTCCACGCTGAAGGCACCGAAGAGCTGGCCGGCTCTGATTCCCGCTACGTCCTTATCCATCTTGCTGTCCACCAGTCCGTAAAGAGTGACGTGGCCGTTGGCAACGATGATGCGGATGGGACGTGCCGGATCCAGCGCGTACCTGCTCAGCACCGCGTCCCCATAGATGGTGCGCAGCGCCCGCAGACGCAGGCCGTCATCAAAGGTGGACACGGGCGCGATCGTGATCTTGTCGACCACGTCTTTGACGCCAGGCATGTTCGCGATCTCGGCCAGAGCTTCATCCCGGCCAATCCCGGTGCGATCCTGCCCTTCCACGGTTACCACGCCGTCCTTGATGCCCAGCGCGAAGTAGTCGAAGGTGTTGTCGTAACCCACGCGAACATAGGTCAGTTTCCGCGCGAGCTTGTCTTCCAGCTGGGCGTCCGTAACCTCGGGACCGGCAACCGTGATCAGGTTGCGGACTCCCTGCACGTTCGCCGTCTTGCGGGTGGTCTTGGCGGCGTCAAGTTTGCGCTGGTAGAGATCCACCGTGCCGGTAAGCGTAACGATGCCGTCTTCCACGCTCGCCTTGACGTTGCTGAACTGGTTCTTCGCCGAAAGCTTCTGCGTCACCGCAGATTGAATCTGATTGTCGTAGCGAGCCGCTGCCGGAGTCTGGGCCACGAGCGTTACGCTCAACAGCCCTACCGCCAGCACCGAACCCGCCAGTTGCAGGAACCCTTTCTTGCTCACCGCTGTAGCTAATGTCATTGGTCACCTCCATAACCGTTGACGATTCTTTACGAATTAACCATCCGGTTAATTGCTTCGATGCGCGGGCCACAGCGCAAGATGCATGGATAGCGAGGAAAACGGCGGTCGGGAAACAGCGGTTGGAGCTGCAACTTTTTGGGCGACGGCGGGTTCTAACTGACAGGTAGGCTGCGTTCTCAAACTGGACGCCCGTCCGTTTATTTTCTGAGTGTCGACCAATCCGTCAGCAGGATTGGCTGCCCGCTTCGCACCACTGTCGGATAGACGTTATCGAAGCCCTTGTGATCGTTGGGGCCGTAGCCGAGCAAGAGTTTCGATCCCAGGCCGACGTTCATATCATGAATTGATTCCACGGCGGTAATGAATTTCTCCCGGGTCAAATCTTTTCCGGCGCGTTTCAGTCCCTCGACCAGCACCATCGCGTCGACGAAACCCTCGAAGCTCACAAAGCTGGGTGGTGTGTCGGGATAGTACCGGCTCAAATACTTCCGATACTGTTGTACCGCCGCGTAGTCGGTGCGGTCATAGGGCGGCACGACCTGCGTAATAATGGTGCCCTCCGCATCCGGTCCGGCTTCTCTAATGAATTCCTCGGTGCCTACAAAAGAGACGGTCAAAAATTGCGGTTTCCATCCGGATGCGTGCGCCTTCTTCACAATCGCGGCAACCGGGGCATACGGACCGACTACCACTACGGCCTGCGGCCGTGTCTCCATGATTTCTCTGAGTCCGCCATCCACGTCCAGCGTATTGCGGGCGAAGGTTCCCATCCCGGCGGGAGCGGAGTTGTGCTTCTGCAGCGCGATTTTTACCCCGTCGAGCACGGCCTTGCCAAAAGCGTCATCCTGGTACAGGACGCCGATCTTGCGGATGTTCGCGTCCCAGAGCCTGTCCACTTGCTCGCGGGTTTCGTCGTAGTAAGAAGCGCGCACGTTGATGATGTAGTGCTTGAGTGGTTCGTAAAGCATTTGCGCACCCGTGAACAACCCGACGACGGGGACCTTCTCGTCCTGGGCTAGCGGGAGATAGACTTTGGCGGTCGGCGTTCCAACAAAGAACCCCAGAGCGAACACGCCTTCCTTCGTCATCCGTTTGAAGCACGCCGGCGCTTTGTCGGGATCGTAGCCGTCATCAAACGCCAGCAGCTGTACCTTGCGGCCGAAGACGCCACCTTCGTCGTTGATGCCGTGGAGATACGTGGTAGCACCCAGAACCGTTTGATTCCCCAGGAAGCGAGCCGGACCGTCCAATGCTGAACAGGATCCGATTAGAATGCTGTTCTCGGTGATGCCGGGCGTCTGGGCCCATGAGGAAGCAAGGGCAAATCCGAAGATCGCGACCAGGGTTAAGAGCGGACGTCGCATGGCCGAGTTCAACCGGTAAGACATTTCGTGATTTCCCCCTACCGAGTATTTCCCTCGCCGCCGCAGCGCAGATCCGGGCATTCTCGAATGGAAGCGTGCGTGAGAGTGCGCTAATTGTGCCACGGAGAATTACTTGAGCGAGAGCTCACGAAAGTAATGGCCAGGATGTGGCCACCTTTCGGGTCCGCACCGTGTTTCGCGGGGTTGGTTTTCGGATGTTGGCCCACCTCGCGTCGTCTTCCGAGTCAGGATTACCCCGGTAACTTTCGAGCGCCTTCCCAGCCTTTTACGATTCCCCAGGCGGCGAACCGTGAAACGAGATACGCGGTCAGGCGAGAGTGTCCCCGGAATCGGGAAGGAAGAAGTGGCGCGCGCGCAGCAGCGGAAAAAATCCCTGCAGCGAAGCGCCCCGGCCTTTGTCCATCCCGGGCACCCGCCGGCCCAAGCCCAGTGTTCCGCATCGTCGCACCCGGCTCCTGGCCCACCCACCTCCAATCCGGCGCGCCCGGAGATGCGGCTGGAATTTCTCCAGCAGATGTTCCATGCCTCGCCCGATGGTTTGACCATCGCGGACCGGCAACAGCGCGTGCTGTGGGCGAACGAGACTTTCGCTCGCATGTTCGGCTACCAGGCCAGTGAAGTCATCGGCCAACCGCTCGAGGACCTGGTGGTTCCTGTGGAGCGCCTGGCAGAATCGCGCTGGGTCAACGAATCGCTCACCAAAGGTCGGCCGATTACTCTCGAAACCCAGAGGAAAAAGAAAGACGGCAGCCTGGTGGATGTGTCTGTCTCCTGCGCTCCCCTGCGCCTTGACGGCAAAATGGAGGGTTTCTACGCGGGCTATCACGACATTACCGACCGTAAGCGAGTTGAGGCATTGAGTTCGGCGCTCTACCGGGTGGCAGAGCAGAGCAGCAGCGCATGCGATCTGCAGCAGTTTTTCGCCGCGGTCCACAGCATTGTCGATGAGCTGATGTATGCCAAGAATTTCTACATCGCTCTATACGATCCCGTCAGCGAATTGCTGACCTTTCCCTATTTTGTCGACGAACAGGACACTGCGGCCCCGGCCAAGAAGCTGGGCAGGGGACTCACCGATTACCTGATCCGCACCGGAGAGCCGCTGCTGGCCACTCCCGAAGTCCTGCAGACGATGGAAGAACGCGGCGTCGTATCGCGCAACGGATCGCGGTCGCTCGACTGGATGGGGGTTCCGCTGAAAGTGGGCAGCCACACGTTCGGAGCGCTGGCCGTGCAGACGTATTCGAAGAACATCCGGTATGGCGAGAGGGACAAAGAGATTCTGACCTTCGTGGCGCGGCAGTTAGCCAGCGCGGTCGAGATCAAAAGGAATGAACAGGCGCTGCGGCGGTCGGAAGCGCGTTACCGGTCGCTGGTGCAAAGTTCGGTGTACGGCATCTACCGTTCCAGCCTAGAAGGGCGATTTCTGGACGTTAATCCCGCCCTGATAAGCATTCTCGGATATGACTGTGCCGAGGAAGTGCTGTTGCTGGACCCGGAAAAAGATGTGTTCGCTCACGCCGATGAACACCGGCGTCTGGTGGACGAATTCCGCAAGAGCGGGCGGCTCGACGGCGTCGAGGTGAAGTGGAAGCGCAAAGACGCCAGCACGATCACGGTGCGCATCAGCGGCCGGGCGGTCACCAGCGAGTTTGAGCCCGCGGACGTGCTGGAGGCGATCGCCGAAGACGTGACCGAGCGCCGGGCGCTGGAGGATCAGTTTCGGCAAGCGCAGAAAATGGAGGCGGTAGGCAGACTGGCAGGGGGAGTGGCCCACGACTTTAACAACTTGCTGATGGTCATCAGTGGATACGCGGAAGTGATGCTGACGCAAATTGATCCGGAAGATCCGCTGAGCGAGAAGGCCCGCGCGATTCAGCAGGCGGCGGACCGGGCGACAACCCTGACCCGGCAGTTGCTTGCCTTTAGCCGAAAGCAGTTACTCGAACTGAAAGTCGTGGACCTGAATGCGATCGTCGCCGATATGGAACGGCTGGTGCGTCCGCTGATTGGCGAAAACGTAGAGTTGATCGCAAGGCTCGACCCGGATGCGGGTTACACTCGCGCCGACGCCGGGCAGCTCGAGCAGGTTCTGATGAATCTGGTGGTCAACGCCAAAGACGCGATGCCCAACGGGGGCAGGCTCACCATCGAGACGCAAAACATGGTCGTCGACGAGTCCCATCGGCGGGGACAAACCTTCATACACCCGGGCGGCTACGTCATGCTTTCGGTGAGCGACACCGGCATGGGCATGGACAAAGAGACGCAGTCGCGAATCTTTGAGCCGTTTTTCACTACCAAGGAGAAGGGCAAAGGTACCGGGCTGGGGCTCTCAACCGTGTACGGCATCGTAAAGCAAAGCGGCGGATATGTGATTGTGCAGAGCGAGGTAGGAAGCGGGAGCACGTTCCACATCTATCTGCCGCAAGCCGACGGGACCGCGGAGAAACACACGGTGCCGGTCGCACGCGCCGCGGCCGGAGGCACGGAGACCGTTTTGCTGGTCGAAGACGAGGAATCCGTGAGGCAACTGGTGCACGATACGTTGCAGTCCAAGGGGTACAAGGTCATCGAGGCGGAAAACGGTGAAGGTGGTCTCCGGGCCGCTGCGGGCCATGGCGGGAAAATCGACCTCGTCATTACCGATGTCGTGATGCCCGGCATGGGTGGTCGCGAGATGGCGGAACAGCTCATCAATGTCCGTCCGGAAACCAAGGTCCTCTATCTCTCCGGCTATACTGAGGACGCAATCGTCAGCGAGGGAACCATCGAAAGCGGTACCGCCTTCCTTCAAAAACCTTTTACGCTGCAGAATCTTTCACGCAAGGTGAGAGAGATACTCGGCTAGGCGGGTGTCCGCGCCGTTCCTCGGGTGCTCCCGCCTGACCTGCAACTTTTTTCCGCGAATAGCGTCGTATAAGTGAAAATGCGTATAAGCGAAAATACCCGCGGGCGAGGCACGAACTCGCCCAGACTGGCAGATTTCATGCTCATCCAGAAACCGCAGGATGTTCGCTCGTCCGAGATTACGCCGAAGAGCTTGTACCTGAACCGCCGGAAGTTTCTTGCCGCAGCGGCGATGGCCGGAGCCGCCGCTGCGACTGCCTTGGGCGGGCGCGAACTGGCTGCACCGTCGACCGCCGTGCTCGCCGGCAACAAGATTGACGGAATCCAGAAAAGTCCCTTCAGCACGACCGAACCCATCACGCCTTACAAGGACGTGACCAACTACAACAACTATTACGAGTTCTCGACCGAAAAAGACGAACCCGCCAAGCTTGCCAGGAATTTCCGCACCCGGCCGTGGAAGGTGAAAATCGACGGCCAGGTCGCGAAAAAGCAGGAATTGGACCTGGACACCATACTTAAAATGGCTCCGCCGGAAGAGCGAATCTACCGGCACCGCTGCGTCGAGGGATGGTCGATTGTAGTGCCCTGGATCGGGTTTTCACTTAGCGAACTGATCAAGCGCGTGAACCCGACCAGCAAGGCGAACTTCGTGGAGTTCACCACCATTTTCGATATGGCCCAGATGCCCGGCCAGCAGCGGCCGGTGCTGCAGTGGCCGTACGTCGAAGGCCTGCGCCTGGATGAAGCCATGCATCCCTTAACGCTGTTGTGCTTTGGCATGTATGGCGAGGACCTTCCCAATCAGGATGGAGCGCCACTGCGCCTGGTGGTGCCGTGGAAGTACGGATTCAAAAGCGCGAAGGCGATTGTGCGTATCCGCTTCACCGATAAGCAGCCGCTCAATACCTGGAACCTCTCGGCGCCACGGGAGTACGGTTTCTATTCGAACGTGAATCCGAACGTCGATCATCCCCGATGGAGTCAGGCCAGGGAGCGGAGGCTGGGCGAATTCTTGAAGCGTCCAACCCTGATGTTCAACGGCTACGATCAGGTTGCCAGTTTGTATAACGGAATGGATTTGAAGAAGTACTTCTAAGAGTGTGGTCGGTGGTTAGTGGCCGGTCGCCTTTCCTGATTTGACCATGCTTCGTTATTTCAAACCCGTCATTTTCCTCGCATGCCTTGGACCGCTGGCGAGGCTGGTCTGGCGGGGATTTCATGCCGGGCTGGGCGCCAATCCCATCGAGGCGATAACTCACGGCACCGGCGATTGGACGCTGATCTTTCTTCTGGTCACACTGTCGGTCACTCCGCTGCGCCGGCTGACCCGGCAGTACTGGCTGATCGGCATGCGGCGGATGGTCGGCCTGTTTGCGTTTTTCTACGGCACGCTCCACCTGATGACCTACGTTTGGCTGGACAAGTTTTTCGACGTACACGAAATGCTGGCCGACATTGCCAAGCGTAAGTTCATCACGGCCGGCATGACGGGGTTCGCGCTGATGACCCCGCTGGCGCTTACCTCGACCAAGTGGGCCATCCGGCAGATGGGAGGAAAGCGGTGGCAGGCCCTTCACCGGCTGATATATGCCAGCGCCTCGGCCGGAGTGATTCACTACATCTGGCTGGTCAAGGCGGACCTGAAGAAGCCGCTGGAATACGCGGTCGTATTAGGGACGCTGCTGGCTTACAGGCTGGTGGTGTGGGCGGCGTCTCGAATCGGCCGAGTGGCCCCCGTCGAGAGCAAGCGAGTGGTCTCGGAGGGGTGAGTCCCACCGCCATCGAAATCGTCTCCGGTTCCCGTCACGGTGCATCTCCCCTCCCTTGTTACTGAAAATTCACACTCGAATAATTGTCACGGCATGATCTTGGGGCATAGGCTATCGGTAGGGAGTAACCCATGAGCATCAGTGAAGCCAGCATCCCCATCGAGATTCAGGAATTGAGTCCCTACGGCCGCACTCGCTCGACGATCACTGACAAGCCGCTCAGTGCCGAAGAACTGCGCAAGACCGAGATCTACTGGCGAGCTTGCAACTACCTGAGCCTGGGGATGATTTACCTGCTGGAGAACCCCTTGCTCACAGAACCGCTGCAGCCGGAGCACATCAAGAACCGCCTGCTCGGGCATTGGGGCTCCAGTCCGGGGCTGTCGTTTATCTACGTTCACTTGAACCGGTTGATTATGAAGTACAACCTCGACATGATTTTCCTGGCAGGCCCGGGGCACGGGGCGCCGGGCGTGCTCGGCCCCACCTACCTGGAAGGGACGTATTCCGAAATCTATCCGGAGAAAAGTCAGGATGTGGAGGGCTTGCGGGAGTTTTTCAGGCAGTTCTCTTTTCCCGGGGGCATCGGCAGTCATTGCACGCCCGAGACTCCGGGATCGATCCACGAGGGCGGGGAACTCGGCTATGCGCTATCACATGCTTGCGGAGCGGCCTTCGACAATCCGGAGTTGATTGTGGCTGCTGTGGTGGGCGACGGAGAGTCGGAAACCGGACCGCTGGCGACGTCGTGGCACATCAACAAGTTTCTGAATCCTGCGAGAGACGGGGCAGTCCTGCCCATTCTTCATCTCAACGGCTACAAGA
>Ga0075030_100000644_pt1 | contig 30534 bp, 23 predicted proteins | sample LitLauG_LLR_2012_FD_71393 | JGI IMG/M metagenome (GOLD analysis project Ga0075030, IMG submission 71393) | Freshwater sediment microbial communities from Pennsylvania, USA - Little Laurel Run_MetaG_LLR_2012 | ecosystem: Environmental > Aquatic > Freshwater > Creek > Sediment | place: USA...
ACTGAACGGCGCGGAGATCGTGTTCAATCCGTCGGCGACGGTGGCGGGACTCTCAGAATATCTTTGGGAACTTGAGCAGCCAGCGCACGCCGTGGCGAACGGCTATTTCATTGCGGCGATTAATCGTGTGGGCACCGAGAAGCCTTGGAGCATCGGAGAGTTTTACGGCAAGAGTTATTTCTGCAATCCCCGCGGCAAGATCATCGCGCAGGCCAGCCGTGATAAAGACGAAGTTGTGGTTGCAGATCTCGACCTCGACATGATCACCGAAGTTCGTCAGGTATGGCAGTTCTTCCGAGACCGCCGTCCAGAAAGTTATGGTCCGCTGACGACGGCGAGCAGTGCGTCTGCGGCCGCAGATTGAGACGCGACGGGCGCCGATCGGCACTCCCTGGGCGCTAGGCCAAAGACAACTATGCCGACTCCCGACCCTTCGCAACTCCGATCAAGAATCGAATCCAGCCCGCTGTATAACCACGACCTCGCGCCCGCCACCGCCGAGCGCCGGCATTGGGGGACCTACAACTTCGCTGCGTTGTGGATTTCGATGTCGGTGAACATCCTCACCTACATGCTGGCCGCCAGCTTGATTCAGGGAGGAATGAACTGGAAGCAGGCCGTCGCGACCATCTTTATCGGCAATGTAATCGTATTGCTTCCGATGCTGCTGAATTCGCATCCGGGAGCGAAATACGGAATTCCGTTTCCCGTGCTGGCGCGCGCGTCGTTCGGCGTGCTGGGCGCGAACGTAGCTGCGGTGCTACGCGCAATTGTCGCCTGCGGATGGTTCGGGATTCAGGCTTGGATCGGAGGTGAAGCGATCAGCACGTTGCTGGTAACTCTCTACCCGGGTTGGAAGAACGTTGAGCATGGGACCGCGATCTGCTTTTTTCTGTTCTGGCTGATCAACCTCGCCGTCGTGCTCAAAGGAATCGAATACATCCGGATGCTGCAAGGCATCAGCGCGCCGGTATTGCTGGGCGTCGGGCTTCTCTTGTTGGGTTGGGCGTATCACACCGCGGGAGGCGTGGGCCCGATGTTATCAGTGCCATCGCGGTTCACCAGCTTTCGGGACTTCTTAAAGTTTCTGATCCCCGCGCTGAATGGCACAGTCGGCTTCTGGGCAACGGTGTCGTTGAATATCCCGGACTTCACGCGTTTCGCGCGCAATCAGCGTGAGCAAATCATTGGGCAAGCACTGGCCTTGCCGACCACAATGACGCTCTATGCCTTTGTCGGAATCGTTGTGACCTCCGCCACCGTTGTCATCTATGGCACGGCGATTTGGGATCCGGTGCAACTGCTGAGCAAATTTCATTCCCCGGTGGCGGTAGTAATCTCCCTGATCGCGATCCTGCTGGCGACGCTGAATGTCAACATCGGGGCGAATGTTGTTTCGCCGGCAAACGATTTCTCCAACTTGTGGCCGCGCGGCATCAGTTTTCGCACGGGCGGCATCATTACGTGCTTCATGGGGATCGCACTGATGCCGTGGAAACTGCTCTCCAACTACAGGACCTTTATCCTGGGCTGGCTCGGCGGCTATGCGGCCTTTCTCGGTCCGGTGGCCGGAATCATGATCTGCGACTACTTCGTCATCCGGAGGCGCGTGTTGCAGGTCGACGATCTCTACTTGCGGAATGGTCTCTACGAATATTCACGGGGATTCAACTGGAGCGCGGTGATCGCGCTGGCTCTGGGAGCCGGGACCGCGCTCGCTGGATTGGCGATTCCGTCGGTGCGGGGGCTTTATGACTATTCGTGGTTTGTCGGGTTCGCGGTCTCTTTTGTGGCCTATTACGCGATGATGAAGTTTCAGCGCCAGAGCCCGTTTTCAACCCAAGAAGCCGTGTAGCTTCCACGCAGATCACTTCGCTTTCAGAAACGCTGGCAGTACGTCGCGCTGGTAAACATCCAGAGTTTTTTCCTCGTCTCCACACATCAGGTAGATATTGAATTGTGTGACGCCTGCGTCCGCCAGCTCGCGAAGCTTTTTGTGGTGAGCTGCAACCGGGCCAACGAGGCAGAAGCGGTCCACAACCTCATCGGAAACAAAATCCGCGTTCTCGCTTTCCACCTTGCAATGGTGCTGGTAGTCGTAGTGACCGCGATCCTGGACATACGAGGTGAGCGCGGGCGGAAGATCTTCCGGCTTGTACTGCCGGATCAAATCCATCACGTGATTCGAGACCAGCGCGGGGAACCAGCGCACGCGTTCCCGGGCGACGTTCAAGTCATCAGAGACCCACACGGGAGCGGCCGCCATGACTTCGATCTGGCGCGGGTCGCGCCCCGCCGCGCGAGCGCCCTCTTTCACAAAACTCATACACCAGGCAATCAGGGCTGGATCGGCAAACTGCAGAATTATCCCGTCGGCCACACGTCCGGCCATGTGCAGCACCTTGGGGCCGTATCCGGCAATCCAGACCCGCGGAGAATCTTTGGCCCAGGTCAGGCGCGTGGGTTGGCCGTCGTGCTGCACTTCGCGAGCGCCGGTGAGATCCCGGAACTCCTTCACCGCCGCTTCCAGTTGCGACCAACTCACGGGCTTTTTGCCCATTACGCGGCGTGAGCTATCACCGCGTCCTATGCCGAGTTCCATGCGGCCACCGGAGATCAGGTTGAGCGTTGCGAACAGGCTGGCAGTGACTGTCAGATCGCGCGTGGCGGGATTGGTGACGCAGGTGCCCAGACGCATTCGTTTCGTGTTCGTCGCCATCAGCGTGAGCAGGGGATAGGGCTCCATCCACAAAACGTGGGAGTCGAAGATCCAGCCGTATTCAAATCCGGCAGCCTCGGCCTGCCGCGTCAGACCGACGATGCGCTCGATGGTGATATCCGGTTTCAACGTGATGCCGAATCTCATGGCTGGTCCCCTTCGTCCCAAAAAATACAGCTCGGGATGAACTCCAGTGAAGAATTAAAGAGCGGCAGTGTAGCATAGAATTCCCTTGGCATCGCGGCTCGCGACGCCGGATCGGGCCACGGAGGGCACGATGGGCTTCGACACGATCATCAAGAACGGTTCGGTGGTAACGGCAACCGACACTTATGCCGCCGATGTGGCTATCATGAACGGCAAGGTCGTCGCTATCGGAACTGATCTTCCCTCACAGAACGCCGGGAAGATTCTGGACGCTTCGGGCAAACTCGTCCTGCCCGGTGGCATCGACGTCCATACTCACCTCGATATGCCGTTCGGCGGCACTACCAGTGCTGACGATTTTGAAACGGGCACGCGTGCGGCGACGTTTGGTGGTACTACGACGCTCATCGACTTCGCGATTCAATACAAGGGCCAACCTCTGCGCCAGGCCTTCGATACGTGGATGGCTAAGGCCACGAGCAAAGCCGTTTGCGACTACGCCTTTCACTGCATCGTGACCGACGTGTCCGGCGGGCAACTCGACGAAATGAATGACCTGGTCCGCGAAGGCGTGACCAGCTTCAAGCTGTTCATGGCGTATCCGGGCGTATTTATGCTCGACGACGGCAGCATCTTCAAGGCCTTGCAGACGACTTCGAAGAACGGCGGCCTGGTTTGCATGCACGCTGAGAACGGTAGCGCGATTGACGTGATCGTGCAGCAGGCTCTCGCGGAGGGGAAGAAGGCGCCGAAGTATCACGCGCTGACTCGTCCCACAACGGCCGAGGCGGAGGCTGTAGGCCGCGCCATCGCGCTCGCTGAAATGGCAGGAGCGCCCATCTACATCGTCCACCTGAGCTGCAACGATGCGCTCGAAAAAGTACGCGAGGCCCGCGATCGCGGATTGCCGGTCTATGCGGAGACTTGCCCGCAGTATTTGTATCTATCGCTCGAGAACTTTGACGCGCCCGGCTTCGAGGGAGCCAAATACGTTTTCACTCCGCCGCTGCGGGAGAAGTGGCATCAGGAAAAACTCTGGAATGGCCTCAAGCGCGACCACCTGCAAGTTGTCTCCACCGACCATTGTCCGTTCTGCTTCAAGGAGCAAAAAGAATTGGGACGCGATGACTTCACGAAAATTCCCAACGGTGGTCCGGGCGTGGAGCATCGCATGAGCTTGATCTACTCCGGAGGCGTTGCTGGCGGCCGCTTCAGCGCAAACCGGTTTGTGGAACTGGTTTCGACGACTCCGGCGAAATTGTTCGGCCTTTATCCGCGCAAGGGAACGATTGCGGTGGGCAGCGACGCAGACCTGGTGATTTTTGATCCCAAGCGCAAACACGCCATTAGCGCCGCCACGCATCACATGCGGGTCGATTACTCGATGTTTGAAGGCATAGAGGTCACGGGCATGTCCGAGGTCGTTCTTTCGCGCGGAAGAGTAGTGGTGGAAAGAGACAAGTTCGTGGGCCGCGCCGGACAAGGAGAGTTTCTTCGGCGGTCCACTTACGCGCAGGTGAACGGGTAGGGGCTTCCCATGCACGTGAGCCCACTTTACTGCAACGCGGTATAGAGCGCTTCCTTCCATTGCTGGTTGTTGATGGTCCAGCAGATTTTGGCTTTCTTTCCTTTGAGCGCTGGTTCCCAGATGGCCCGGTTCCGCTCATCATCGGCGACGTTCAGACGATCCACCACGGTCATGCCGCGCGTGAGTTCGCTCTGCGTTTCAACTTCGACGTAGTGCTCGCACCAGTCGGTTCCGATAGTGGGGTCGAGCGCAAGGCACATCGCAACCGGATCGGGCAAGCAGATGCCGTCTTCGCCCGTCTGAATCTTCAACGCCACGCGTGCATGGCTGTTGCACTCGACGGCGAAATGTGCGAGCGCAGTGTTGAATCCCTCCATGTGGGCAATGTCGGATGAACCAAGCACGGCCTCACCGCGGCAAAGGTGCCAGCCGATCAGTTCGACCGGAAGTCCGCTCCGCATGACAATGCTCGCCGCTTCCGGATCCACCCATATGTTGTATTCGGCGGCCGGGGTCACGTTGCCTTCGCAGCACGGGGCGCCTCCCATCACCACGCAACGGCTGACTTTCGCTGCGATTGCCGGTGCCTTCGACAGCGCCAACGCGATGTTGGTCAACGGCCCCAGGGTAACGAGAACAAGCCCGGGATTGGCTTCGATGGTTTCGATGATGGTATCGACAGCATGCATCCGTTCCGCCACTCGGTGGGGCGCTGGATAATTGTGGTCGCCCAGTCCATCGCGTCCGTGAAACCAGGTCGCGTTCTGGTATATGCGGACAAGGGGTTTCTCGGCGCCGGAGTATACCGGCACACTCGCTCCGCACAACTCGGCCGTATAGAGGGCGTTCCGAGTTGCTTGTTTAACATCCACGTTGCCGGCAACCACCGTGATGGCCGCCACACGAACGTCGGGCGCGCGCAGAGCCATGATGAGCGCCACGGCGTCATCCGAAGCTGTGTCGGTGTCGATTAGAAAAATGCGAGTCACGCGCGTAAGAATAGCAGACCACCTGCGCCGTTCGGCGCTTAGACCTTGTGGCCCGCAGCGAACAAGAGTAGAGTTACACCCTTTCCAGGGAGAACGAATGTTCACGCCACCGAGTTTGACCATCGCGCTGTTGATGATGATCACCAGCGCCATTTGCTGGGGGTCCTGGGCCAACACGTACAAGGGCGTCAAGAATTATCGCTTCGAGCTTTTCTACTGGGACTATGCCATCGGAATCTTTCTGATTTCACTGATTCTTGCACTCACGATGGGCAGCACCGGACACGACGTATCCAGCTTCGTCGCCAACGTGCAGGCGGCGGGCACATCGAACATTCTTTCGGCGATGGTGGGCGGAGCGATTTTCAATCTGGCGAACCTGCTGCTGGTTGCGGCCATCGACCTGGCGGGGCTCGCCGTCGCATTTCCAGTTTCAATTGGAATTGCACTCGTGGTCGGCGTGGTGCTGAATTATGTCCTGCAGCCCAAGGGCAGCGCCATGCTGCTGGCGGCGGGCGTGGCGTGCGCGCTGATTGCGGTGATTCTCGACGGCAAAGCCTACGGCAGCCTGAAGCGCGCAGCTAGTGGAACGTCGCGCAAGAGCATTATCCTGTGCCTGGTTTCGGGAACATTGATGGGCTTGTGGAGTCCGTTTTCGACTTACGCCATGACGCGCGGAAATTCGCTCACGCCTTATAGCGGCGTCGTATTTCTGACGCTGGGAGCGCTGCTGTCATGCTTCGTGTGGAATCTGTATTTCATGAAGCATCCCATCGTCGGCGAACCGGTGAGCCTCAGTGGATTTTTCGGCGGACCGGCGTCAGGCCATCTGCTCGGACTGTTGGGCGGGGCGATCTGGGGAGCAGGCACAGTCCTCAATCTGACAGCGGGCAAGCTGACCGGGCAGGCAATTTCCTACGCGATCGGTCAGTCAGCACCGATGGTAGCGGCCTTGTGGGGGCTTCTGGCATGGAAGGAATTCGCCGGCTCCGATTCCCGCGCCAAGACTTATCTCGCGCTCATGTTCGTCTTCTACGCACTGGCAATCTTGCTGGTTGCGCGCGCCAATGGCTAAGCCGGAAGCTCAGGCTATTTGCCTTTGATCCGGCTGGTGAACAACTGCACGAACCGGTCCGCGTCCGAGGCCAGGCAGACGCGCGCATTCGGTTTTAGCTCAATAGCGCCCTCGATCTCATAGTGATCGCCATGCAGCACGTTGTTCTCATTCGATCCCATGCGATTAGCGACAGTCTCGCCGCGAGTGAACTCGCCTTTGGTCTCCACATCGACGTGCATGTCTTTGAGCGTGACCAGCGATGGGTCAATCACAACACCGACCGCCAGCGGGTCGTACATGGCGGCGCCAGAATATCCGCTCTTCTCCGAACGCGTGATATAGAAGTCAGCCAGTTTGGAGATGAAATCGCTCTCCGGGCCGTGCTGCGCTTGCAAATCGGCAAGATGCTTGCGGCTGATGATGGTACGCTCGCCCACGTCAGAGCCGACCATAGTGACCATCCAGCCGGCATTGAACACGATGGACGCGGCTTCGGGGTCGTTATATATGTTGGCCTCGGCAGCGCCGTCCACATTTCCTCCGGAAATCGAGCCGCCCATAATCACGATGTCTTTGACGAGTCCTGCGATCGACGGATCTTTTGAGACGGCCAGCGCGATGTTCGTCAATGGCCCGACAGGAATCAGCGTAACCTCGTGAGGATACTTGTGGACCATTTCGATGATGAGATCCGGGCCAAAGCGTGAGTCAGCTTTGCACTTCGAGGCAGGCAACTCCACTCCAGCCAGCCCGTTCGGACCGTGCCAGAACTGGGCAGTGATCAACTTCTGACTCAGCGGATGCTTTGCCCCTCCCGCTACCGAGACGTCGCATCGCCCAGCCAGCGATACAATTTTCAGCGCGTTCTCCAGGCCTTGCCGTCCATCGACGTTTCCCGGCACAACCGTCAGGGCTTCAACTTTCAGCTCCGGTGAGTTCAAGGCCAGCAAGATGGCCATCGCGTCATCCACACCGGGATCGGTGTCGATAATTACACGCCGCGGGGCTTGCGCGTTTGCGCCGACGACGAGCCACAAAACAGCGAACGCTAACGCGGAAGGGGCGACCAAGAATTTTTTCACAGGAGAAGTCCTTGTTGGAAAGTGATCATGCAAATGAAGTTCAAAGCAGCATGCCCGCTATCGATGCTGACATCAGGTTGGCCATGGTCCCGGCCAGCATGGCTCGAACCCCAAGCCGAGCGAGTTCGCCACGTTTATTCGGAGCCAGCGCGCCGATGCCGCCGATCTGAATTCCAATCGAACTGAGGTTGGCAAAACCGCACAGGGCGAACGTTGCAATGGTGAAGGAGCGCGGATTGAGCACGGCCTGTTTTGATCCCAGAATCGAATAGGCCACAAGTTCGTTGAGCACCATGCGCGTGCCGAGGAGATTGCCGACGGTTGTGCAGTCCTGTGGTGCGATCCCGATGACCCAGGCGATCGGCCAGAAGATGGCCCCGAAAATCTCTTCCAGACTTTCGGGAAACCACCCGATCCAGTGATGAATTCCGCCGAAAATGCCGTTCACGAGTGCAATCAGCGCGAGGAAGGAAATCAACATGGCTGCAATGTTCAGCGCCAGGTGCAGGCCGTCGGTGGTGCCGCGGGAAATGGCGCCGAGGAAGTTCTCCTCCTTCTCCGTTTTTTCTTCCTCCGTGCTCATGACAACCTTCCCGGCGGTCTTCGGCTGGTCGGTTTCGGGCACGAGCATCTTGGCCATGAGCAGCGTTCCCGGGGCGGTCATGATGACGGCGCTGAGCAGGTGCTTGGGATCAATACCGAAGGAAATGTAGGCGGCCATGATGCCGCCGGAGACGTGCGCCATCCCGCTCGTCATCACGGTCATGAGTTCTGAGCGGGTGAGATCAGGAAGGAATGGACGGATAGTCAGAGGCGCTTCAGTCTGTCCCATGAAAATACTGGCTGCGACGTTCAAAGACTCCGCGCCGCTGGCGCCCATCACGCGGGTCATGACCCAGGCAAAAACGCGGATGATGATCTGCATGACACCGAAATGGTAGAGGACGGCAAAGAAGGCGGCAATGAAGATCACGGTAGGCAACACGCCGAAGGCGAAGTAGCCCAGTTGCGATCCGGGCTTGGCGAGATCACCGAAGACGAAGTGCGAACCGGCATAAGCATAGCTCAGCAGTTTGGTGACGCCGTCGCCCGCTTTCTGGAAGACGATTCGTCCGGCGTCAATTCTCAGAACGAAAACCGCGAAGACGAATTGCAGGCCCAAACCCCACGCCACCGTTTTGAGACGAATGGCGCGGCGGTTGGTAGAGAAAATGTACGCCAGTCCGAGCATCGTCAACAGGCCGAGAATCCCGGTGAATCGTCCCATTCAGTATGCCTCTCCAGACTTTTCGATGATTCTATGGATGAGCGGCCTTTTTGCCGCAGGCGCCGCATCTGTGATCTGGTAGCTCGCTTCAACCAATTGCCAGGCACGGGCGGCGCGCGCTTCGGCATTGTAGTGGATCGTGGCGAGAGGCTCGCCGGCTGCGACTTGGTCGCCGACTTTCTTGTGCAGCACGATTCCCACAGCGGGATCCACTGAGTCTTCCTTGCGCTCGCGGCCGCCGCCGAGGATCACACAGGCGGTACCAATCTGCTCGCACTGCATGGAGCCCACATATCCCGACTTAGCGCTCGCGACTTGGACAGTACTTTGCGCTTGGGGCAACCGCTTGGCGTCGTCAATCACGCGCGGATCGCCGCCCTGCAGTTCGACCATCTGATGAAATTTTTCCAGCGCTTTGCCGGACGAAATTAGATGTGCGCTCCGCTCCTTACCTTCAGCAACTGTTTTGGCGACGCCGCCCAAGGACAACATCCATCCGGCAAGTTCGAGACAGAGTTCACGGAGATCTTCTGGCCCGTGTCCACGCAATACTTCCACCACCTCGACCACTTCCAGCGCGTTACCGATCATGTTCCCCAACGGCTGGTCCATATCTGTGATGAGCGCAACCACTTCCTTCCCCATGCGCTCTCCGGTCTCGACCATGAGTTTGGCAAGAAAGGCCGCGTCTTTCTCACTCTTCATGAACGCGCCCGAGCCGGTCTTCACGTCCAGGACGAGGGCGTCAATTCCTTCCGCCAGCTTCTTACTCATAATTGAGGCGCAAATCAGGTATGGGCTCTCTACGGTGCCAGTCACGTCGCGCAAGGCATAGAGCTTTCGATCGGCAGGAGCAATTTCCGCCGTCTGCCCAATCATCGCGCAGCCACAGGTCTCGAGCACGCGCCGGAACTCCGTCACCGGCAAATTCACGTTGAAGCCTGGGATAGCCTCCAGTTTGTCGAGAGTACCTCCAGTGTGCCCCAGGCCGCGTCCGCTGATCATCGGAACTGCGACGCCCGCCGCAGCCGCGAGCGGGGCAAGCACGAGAGATGTCTTGTCGCCGACTCCGCCCGTGGAGTGCTTGTCAACCTTTCTCGCCGGCAGCGAAGAAAGATCCAGGACCTCGCCCGAACGCAGCATCGCGTCGGTCAGGGCGGCGGTTTCGGGGCGGGTCATGCCGCGCAGCACCACCGCCATCAACCACGCCGACACTTGGTAGTCAGGCGTTTCGCCTTTGGTGTAAGAGTGGACGAGGCCTTCGATTTCGCCGCGTGACAGTTCAGATCCGTCCCGCTTCTTGCGAATTACGTCGATGGCGCGGAATGTTTCTACGGCGGAGGCGGGTTGGTTCACTGGAGGCGAAATCCTTCCGGGAGAAGTTCGGTGATGTGCGCCTGCTTCGGCCCGTGCGCGCCCTGGAAAAAGATTGTCGCATCGGGGCCGAATTCGTAGATCACCTGTCGGCATGCGCCGCAGGGCGAGCAGGCGACCCCGTGGTCATTGGTGACCGCGACGGCTCGAATCTCAATTTTTGGACCCAACTGCGCGACGGCGGAGAAGATCGCGGTCCGCTCAGCACAGTTGGTCATGCCATAGGACGCGTTCTCCACGTTGCAGCCAGAAAAAATCTTTCCGTTTGTGAGCAGGATCGCGGCGCCCACGTGGAAGTTCGAGTAAGGCGCGTGGGCGTTCCTCATCACTTTGGCCGCCGCTTGCTCCAGTCTCTTCCGCACAGCGGAGGATAGGCTTGTCTTGCGCATAGAGGGAATCACATGGCCGCTGAGTTCGCGCAGCAACCTGCTAAGAAAAACGTGCGCCATTGTAAACCCTGGGAATGTGGACTCTGAGATTTTCTTGGGCCTAGCGGGCAGTCGAGCTTCGCTCGACCGGATAGCCGAGAGCCTGCCCTGAGCTTGTCGAAGGGGCGGCTGCCCCCACATTCGATCACTAACTTGCGCCTGAATTTCGCGTTGTGCGATTCGCTGCCGTACAATTACACCTCTGGTTTGCCGAAATGTCAGCCGACCACGGAAAACGAAGCGGAAGCGAAGTCGTCACGCGGGAAGTGAAGTCCGCCAACGCGGTTGCCACACTCGGCGAGCGGTCGCTGCTGCCCAACTCGGGCATTCCTCTTGATTTGAACTGGGTGCAGGAAGTGCGGGTGAACACCAGTGCCGTGGAGCGCCGCACGCAGACGCAGGTGGCTCGGCGAACGGTCAAGAAAGAGTGGCAGGCCGCGTGGCTGCTGCGCGCGATTTCGTGCATGGATCTAACAACGCTCTCCGGCGACGACACCGACGAGCGCGTGCGGCGTTTGTGCGCCAAGGCGCGTCAGCCGGTTCAGGCGAACTTGGTGCGGAAACTCGGCGTCGAGCAACTTGGCGTGAAGGTGGGAGCGGTGTGCGTCTATCACACCTTCATCGAAACCGCCCTGAGTGCGCTGGAGGGGAGCGGTGTGCATGTGGCCGCGGTTTCCACTGGATTTCCGGCGGGGCTGTCACCGCTCGCCGAACGTGTTGCGGAAATTCGACGTTCTGTCGAAGCGGGCGCCCACGAAATTGATGTTGTAATCACCCGGGCTCATGTTTTTGGCGGACGCTGGCAAGCCCTCTACGACGAAATCGCGGCGTTCAAGCAAGCCTGCGGCACGACTCACATGAAGGTCATCCTCGGCACTGGGGACCTGCTGACACTGCGCAATGTGGCTCGTGCCAGCTTCGTTGCTATGATGGCCGGCGCCGACTTCATCAAAACCTCTACCGGCAAAGAACCGACGAATGCCACGCTGCCGGTCAGCCTTGTGATGGTTCGCGCGATCCGCGAGTACGCGCAACAAACCGGAATGGCAGTTGGCTTCAAGCCAGCCGGCGGAATTCGCACGGCGAAGCAGTCCATTGACTGGCTCGCGATGATGAAAGAGGAACTTAGCCTGTCGTGGCTGCATGCGGAGCTATTTCGCTTCGGCGCGAGTGGTTTGTTGGGTGATATCGAACGTCAGTTGGAGCATTATGCAACCGGACGCTACTCAGCGGAGTATCGTCATCCGATTGCGTAACCGAACGAGGGTTAACTCGTCGATCGAAGAATCGAGCCGAATCCCATGAGCATTGCCGAAAAATTCATCACGATGGAGTACGGACCCGCTCCTGAGGACCCTAAAGAAGCCGGGGCATGGTTGCAGCGCCACGGCAGCCGCTTTGCTCACTTCATCAACGGAGAATGGCACCCCCCCGTGGAAGGCGAATATTTCGGGACAGTCGATCCGTCTAACGGAGAGCAACTGGCGTCCATCGCGCAAGGCAGCGCGGATGATATTAACGCAGCGGTGCGCGCTGCGCGTGCAGCTTCTACACCATGGCGCGCCCTGTCACCGCATGTGCGAGCACGATATCTGTATGCCCTGGCGCGACTCGTGCAAAAGCATTCGCGGCTGCTGGCGGTTCTCGAAACCATGGACAACGGCAAGCCCATCCGCGAGAGCCGCGATATCGATATCCCGCTGGTGGCACGGCATTTCTACCATCACGCAGGTTGGGCACAACTGCTCACGCAGGAGTTTCCTGAATACGAGCCTTGCGGAGTTGTTGGCCAGATTATCCCCTGGAACTTTCCTCTGCTGATGTTGGCATGGAAGATCGCACCCGCTTTGGCAACGGGAAATACTGTTGTGTTGAAGCCTGCCGAGTTCACGCCGCTGACTGCGCTTGCATTTGCGGAACTCTGCCAGGAGGCGGGACTGCCACCCGGAGTCGTCAACATCGTGACCGGAGATGGCTCGACCGGCGAGGCGCTGGTGAAGCATCCGGATGTCGACAAGATTGCATTTACTGGTTCGACGGAGGTCGGGCGCGCCATACGCACTGCGACAGCCGGCAGTCACAAACGGCTGTCGCTCGAACTTGGAGGTAAGTCTCCGTTCATCATTTTCGACGATGCGGACCTCGATAGCGCCGTCGAAGGCCTCGTGGACGGAATCTGGTTTAATCAGGGCCAGGTCTGCTGCGCGGGCTCGCGCCTGCTCATGCAAGAGAGCATCGCTGACTCCCTGATTTCGAAGATTCGCGATCGCATGACCACTCTGCGCATTGGGCCGCCTCTCGACAAGGCGATTGATATCGGAGCTATCGTCGCGCAGGTGCAACTGGACCGCATCCAGCGCATGGTGGCGCAAGGAGTCGCGGAGGGCGCGACTTGCTGGCAACCCCAAGTCACGTTGCCTTCGCGTGGTTTCTATTACCCGCCGACTCTGTTGAGCAATGTGCATTCCACTTCAATCGTGGCCCAGCAGGAAATCTTCGGCCCCGTGCTTGCAGCCATGACCTTCCGTACACCACGAGAAGCCGTGGAATTGGCGAACAACACTGTGTATGGATTGGCCTCTTGCGTGTGGAGCGAGAACATCAACGTGGCCCTGCACGTAGCGGCGCAGTTGAAAGCGGGCGTCGTATGGGTGAACTGCACGAACCTGTTCGACGCAGCATGCGGCTTTGGCGGCTACCGTGAGAGCGGATATGGGCGCGAAGGCGGCAGAGAAGGCCTGCTCGAATACATGGAGCCGTCCTGGTTCAAGCATGCCCCTAAGCTGCCCGCACCCACCGCGGCAACATCTGCGCAATCCGATGAGCGGACCGAAGCCAGCACGCCCGCCGTCGATCGCACGGTCAAGCTCTACATCGGCGGCAAGCAGGCGCGTCCTGATTCGGGCTACAGCATGGAAGTGCGGTCGCCCGACGGTCACTTGTTAGGTGAAGTTCCGCTCGGCAACCGCAAAGATATTCGCAACGCGGTCGAAGCGGCGCGAAAAGCCGAGGTTTGGTCCAAAGCTACGGCACACAATCGCGCGCAGGTTCTTTACTACTGCGCGGAAAACCTCGCCCAACGCGGCGATGAAATCAGTCGGCGTCTCGCCACTGTGGTTGGAGAAAAGCAGGCTGCGGCGGAAGTCGCCACCGGTATCGAGCGCATCTTCTCCTACGCAGCCTGGGCAGATAAGTTCGACGGCGCGGTGCACAACCCGCCCTTCCGCAATATCGCGATTGCGATGAACGAACCGATCGGCACCGTTGGAGTTGTCTGTCCAGCGGAAGTTCCATTGCTCGGCTTCCTGTCTCTGGTGATGCCCCTTCTCGCCGTGGGGAACACAGTGATTGCAGTCCCTTCCGAGAGATATCCGCTCGTCACCGGCGATCTTTACCAACTGTTCGACACCAGTGATTTGCCCGGCGGCGCAGTGAACATCGTGACCGGCTACGCTTCGCAACTGCTGAAAACGCTGGCCGAACACGATGATGTCGACGCCATTTGGTGCGACGGAGACGAAGCCACCGTCGCGGCCGCCAAAGCGATGTCTACTGGAAACCTGAAACAGGTCTGGACCAACGAAGGCCGCGCGATCGACTGGTTCAACACGAAACAAAGCGAGGGACGCTGGTTTCTCGAGCACGCAACGCAAGTGAAGAACATCTGGGTTCCCTACGGGGAGTGATCACATTCCTGAGGGCAGGGCTCTCCCATCTGCCATGACGCGGAATCCAAAGTGAGCGTATCGGCTGTACGGCTGGGCGTGCCGTTCACGACCAGCCTCACGACACATATCCGGACCATCGTTGTACGAACATCCGCACACGGTCGGCACTCCAGCCACCGAGCACCATTCAAAGACGTTCCCTAACATGTCGTAGAGTCCCCAAGGATTCGGCCTGAAACTGGCGACCGGAGAGGTGAAGGGATATCCATCATCGAAGGGAAAAACTCCGGAACCCCCAGCGGCGTCTCCCAGAGCTCGCCGCGCCGATTGATCGGACACATTGGCATACCCCTCGAGACTTGCGGGCGAGTCGCCGGTGAAATATACAGTCGTCGTACCCGCACGCGTGGCGCGCTCCCACTCCGCATCGGTTGGCAGACGCACGGCTCGTCCCGTCTTTGAACTCAACCATCTGCAAAAGGCATATGCGTCGTTCCAGGAAGCATTCGACACTGGATGCTCGTCTGTCAGAGGCCAGCCCGCAGAGCGCCATGTGTATTGCGGCCACCAACCCTCAAAACGATGGCGCTTCGATTTCCACCCATGGCCACCAACGCGCCCCGGTCCGTTTCCAGCGTGATTTTCCGCGTCGGTGCGGTATCCCGTAGCTTCTACGAAAGCCGGGAACTGTTGCATCGTGACGGGCGTGCGCCCCAACCACTGCACAGGCACAGCCGGAATGGGCACAAGGTCGAGAGTGACTTTGGCATTCAGATGAAGAGTTAACAAGGGCTTGGTTGACAGTGCAGAGTGACTGGTCGTGACCAAGATCGGAGCGCAGACAACAAGGAAGCTTGCTAACGCACCTAGCCGCAAGGACAACACTGTATCTCCACTTCTCATACCCTACGATCAAGAAGGGGACGACGATTCGTCGTCGCCGGGACCACTAGAATCGGCATTTGCTTTTGATTCCGGCCGGAGCTAGCATAGCCCAATCTCATTTCGCCCGGCATCATTTCTCTCTTGTAAGTCCAAGTTGACCAAGGAGGACGTATGGGCATCGCAGTTTCCCCGCAAATCCTTCCGCAAGTCGCGGAGTTCATCGACAAACCACGAAAAATGTTGATCAACGGCAGGTGGGTCAATGCCGCTTCCGGCAAGACTTTCCCCACGTACAACCCTGCGACTGGCGAGGTCCTCGCGCAGATCGCAGAAGGTGATCGCGAAGATATCGAACAGGCCGTAAGGGCCGCCCGCAATGCATTTGAGAATGGTCCGTGGCGCCGGATGACCGCGGCTGAGCGCGCTCGCCTGATGTGGAAACTCTCCGATCTGCTGGCACAACACACCGAAGAGTTCGGCTACCTCGAAAGTCTCGACAACGGCAAGCCGCTCGGCATCGCGAAGGCTGCCGACGTACCACTCGCCGTCGACATGTTCCGCTACATGGCGGGATGGGCTACCAAGATCGAGGGCAACACAATTCCTCTCTCCGTCCCGTATACGCCCGGCGCGAAATATCTCGCCTATACGCTCCGGGAGCCCGTGGGAGTAGTCGGCCAGATCATTCCGTGGAACTTCCCTCTGCTGATGGCCGCGTGGAAGCTGGGCCCGGCGCTAGCGACCGGTTGCACGGTCGTGCTGAAGCCTGCCGAGCAGACTCCGCTATCGGCACTGCGCCTCGGAGAATTAATCATGGAGGCGGGATTCCCTGAAGGCGTGGTGAACATTGTCCCCGGCTATGGGGAAACGGCAGGAGCGGCGCTGGCTGCTCATCCCAATGTCGACAAAGTCGCATTCACCGGATCGACTGAAGTCGGCAAATTGATCGTGCACGCTGCTGCTGGCAACCTGAAGAAGGTTTCGTTGGAGTTGGGTGGCAAGTCTCCGAACGTCGTGTTCAAGGACGCCGATCTCGAGACCGCCATCCCCGGCGCAGCCAGCGCAATTTTCTTCAACCATGGCCAGTGCTGCTGCGCAGGATCGCGACTCTACGTCGAGAAGGCAGTGTACGACCAGGTTGTGGAGGGCGTTGCCGATCACGCGCGGAAAATCAAAGTGGGCTCGGGACTCGAGCCTGACACGCAAATGGGGCCGCTCGTCTCCCAGGAGCAACTGAACCGGGTTTGCGGATATCTCGAGGCCGGGTTCTCCGAGGGAGCAAAGGCCGCGGTCGGCGGCCACAAGGCGGGCGAGCGCGGATACTTCGTCGAACCCACTGTGCTGGTGAACACGCGAGAAGACATGAAGGTGGTGCAGGAGGAAATCTTTGGACCGGTCGTGGCGGCGATGCCTTTCACCGATCCCGAGGAAATCGTTCCCCGCGCCAACAACAGCGATTACGGACTGGCTGCCGCCGTCTGGACGCGGGACATCGGCAAGGCACATCGCATGGCGGAACAGCTTCGCGCCGGGACGGTGTGGATCAACTGCTACAACATCTTCGACGCGGGGTTGCCGTTCGGAGGCTACAAGCAGTCAGGATGGGGCCGTGAGATGGGCCATGACGTCCTCAACCTTTACACGCAAACCAAGGCGGTGTGCACGAGAATCGGGTAGCAACCACACAGGAAAAAAGGACGGCGGGTATAACCGCCGTCCTTCTTACTTCAGATAGATTGTTTCCGGCTCTTCTACTTCTCCATCAGCAGAACTTTCTCGGCGTCGTCAATCTCGGTCAGCTTGACTTCGATCACCTCGTCCATCGTGGTCTGCACGTTGCGGCCAACGAAGGTCGCCTCAACGGGAATTTCCCGGTGCCCGCGGTCAATCAGCACACACAGTTGCACTCGTCGCGGGCGGCCATGCGAGAACAAGGCGTCCAGCGCCGCTCGCGTGGTGCGCCCAGTAAAGAGTACGTCGTCGACCAGCACGATATTCTTGTCTTCAATTTCGAATCCAATCTCTTTCTCTTGTACCACGGGCTTGGGCCCCAAAGTCGACAAGTCGTCGCGGTAAAAGGTGATGTCGAGAGTTCCCACCGGGACCTTGGCATTTTCGATGCGGGTGATGATCTTGCCCAGTCTCTCCGAAAGAGGCACGCCGCGGCGGCGAATTCCCACCAGCCCCAAGCCGTCGACTCCGCCGTTCTTTTCGACGATTTCGTACGCCAGGCGCACCAGCGTGCGCTCAATCTCAGAAGCGGACATCAATTGCGCCTTCTGACGAAGGCCTGTCTTGCGCGAACGAGTTCTTGCGTCCATTGGTAAGTGATTCCTCGAGAGCCGCGAAGCCAGCTTCTCAATGTAGTCAACGCGCACGTGGAGGTCAAGGGCCGTCTGGATCGATGGGTTTGACTTGCACACCGGCGTCCACAAGCACCAAGAGAACGTCACGTGCTCGATTTGTCGACGGGTGCCGCGGGTTCAATGTCCACGCCCAAAGCCACATCCCGGCTGGGGCATGCGGTTCGGATGGTGCGAGCCAGCGGGGGATTTCCGTCCCGCACTGAGATCAGATCAATGGCCTCCGGGTTGCTGTTCGCAACGTCGCCCGGCACAATCCCCACTCCTTGATTTCTGCCTAAAGCCTTTGCCCGGTACAGAGCCGCGTCCGCCAGGGCAATCGATTCTTCCGCGCAAAGTGCTTCAAAGGCACTGCGACTCCAGGGATAGGCGGCCCATCCCACCGAGCAGGTCTTTCGCACGGTGATTCCGTGGCCAAGGTCGAACGGTTCCGACGACATCACCTCCAGAACGCGGCTGCAAAATGCCGGCGTTCCCGACGGATCAGTCGAACGGCTCATAATCAAGAACTCTTCGCCGCCCCAGCGCACCAGCACATCGGATTTGCGCACGACCGTCGAGAGCCTGTGCGCCACCAGTTGGAGCAAGCGATCTCCGGCAGGATGCCCGTGCTCGTCGTTCACTTGCTTGAAAAAATCCATATCCACCATGATGAACACCAGATCGCGATGATCCATCTTCCGGATGTCGCTCCCCCGCGCGCGTTGATAGTTCCGCAGGACCTGACCTGCCTCAGGCGTGAGGATCTCTTCCATGTAGCGGCGGTTCCATACGCCTGTTAACACGTCCGTGAACGATATCTCCTGGAGTTCCAGATTTTTTCGCTGCAGTTCCAGACTGTGCCATCGCAGCGAGTGCTCCTTGTTCTCCAGTTCATCCTTCAACCTGGACATCTCGTCCAGGTTGTTCCGCGACAAACGCAACAGGCTGAGTAACTCCTGATCCAGCAAATGCTGTCTGAGAAATACGAGCACGCCCATCACGATCATGGCTGCAACAGTCAAGAGCAGCCGGTAGGTTCGAACCCGTTCTGGCGCGTTGCGGTATTGCGCCCAGGCGACCATCAGCGGGGTGATGAAGAAAGCGACCATCGCCAGACGCGCTTTCCAGATCCCGTACCCGCGGGCGGGCGCGTCCGCAAGAGGATTCTGCCCCGAGGCTTCGCGAGCTAGAAAACCGATGCGAATAAACCACACCATCGACCCCACCAGGGGCACATCGAACAGGCTGCCCGTGTAGTAGAGGTGCAAATCGATGGCTTCGCTGGCCGCGAGCGACGCGACACAGTACAGCAAGGTTGCTCCGAACAGGTGGAGGTAGATGCTTCGCCAGATTCCGCGACTGCGCCGCCAGACCAGAATCAGTCCGGCGGCCAGCACCAGTTCTTCGCACACATAAAGCAAGTCAAAACTTCTGCCGTACACCAACTCTGCGGGATGCAAATACTGCCACGGAATCACGACAAACAGATACAGAAAGAGCCACCAGGTGAGGAGCAGGGCAAAATCCAGAGTGCCGACACCCAGTGTGCGATTATCGCGTTGAACGTGAGGCTGAATCGCTACCGCGGCCATCATCGGAACTATGTGCAGGAAGAGGATGACGTCCCCCACGAATGGATTCGGCGCCTCATGCCGCAGGAAGACTTCCAAGTAGGTCCACATCACCTGCGAAGTCAGCCACATCCCCATGCCGAGCCCCATCAGCGCCCAGAACAGCCGTTCTTTCGGGGTAGCGGTTCTCAGGTTGGCGAGGACTGCGATCGTGGCGCAAACCAGGATGGCACTTTGCAGGATGTCGCCGAGAGCGGTAAGCGGAAAGCCGCGCGGCGCCCACATGGATAAGAAAACATGGGAGCACACGACCGCGCCAACCGCGATCGTCCATTTCTGCCCACGTTGGAGAACAGTACTCCCCACGCTGAAATTGTATGTTCGCCCTGAGTCGTCCAGCGTATTACTGAAGTCACTAGGGCAGGAATCTGGAATGCAGTGCTGGCCATCGACCATTCCGGTCGCACCACGGAACAACGGCCGCAGAGTTCTTAGCCGTTGCGCTGGTGAAGATATCGCCCGAGCGCATCTTGCCATGTGGGCATGTCGATTCCGTAGGTTCGGAGGCTCTTCCCCGACATGACCGAGTACGCTGGACGCGGCGCCGGCCGTGCCATGTGCTGCGTGCTGACCGGCCGTACCTCAGTAGCAAGACCCGCGCGCTTCACGATTTCGCGTGCGAACTCAAACCACGAGCAATGGCCCGCGTTCGTCACATGCACAATTCCTTCCGCACCCTTGCGGCACAACCGAACGATCGCTTTCGCCAGATCGACGGAATACGTGGGGCACCCACGCTGGTCGTCGACCACATCCAGCACGGACCGGGTGGCTGCCAGTTTCAGAATCGTATCGGGGAAGCACTTGCCTCCGGTCCCGAACAGCCAGGCGGTGCGTACGATGCAGCAACTGGGAATAACTTCGAGCAATTGGATCTCTGCGTCGGCCTTCGTTCGGCCGTAAACGCTCTGCGGATTTCGAGCATCGCCGATCTCGTAGGGCGAAGTATTCTTCCCATCAAATACGTAATCCGAACTGAGAAACAGCAACTTCGCACCCGCGTTTTTCGCCGCTCGTGCGACCTGGACGGCGCCATCGCGATTCACGGAGAATGCTAACTGCTGATTGCTCTCGCAGCCATCCACGTCGGTGTAAGCGGCCGCCAGCACAATCCACTCGGGTCCAGTCGCTTCAATAACCTCCCGCACTTTCTCAGCGTTGCGAATGTCGACATCTTCGACGCCAAGGCCGGCAACCTCGTCTCCGCTCCATTCGCGCATCAGGGCTTGGCCCAGCAGACCGGTCCCGCCCAGAATCATAACTTTCATGTGTGTGAATTCCTGCTACTACTCGAAGGTCTCGGCGGCGCGGAGCGCAACGCCCCGCTGATCTTTCGCGGATACAATCGGCTCGCCATCCAATTCCCAGTTGATCTTTAAATCCGGATCATTCCACGCCAGGGTGCGCTCGTGCTCGAGAGCGTAGTAGTCCGTCGCTTTATATAAGACGTGAGCTTTCTCGGACGTAACGCAGAACCCGTGAGCAAAGCCAGGGGGTATCCACAACATGCGTTTGTTTTCTCCCGACAGGCGCACGGCCTCCCACTCACAAAAGGTCGGCGAACTCCGCCGCAGGTCCACAGCTACGTCGAGAATCTCTCCCTCGACCGCACGCACCAGCTTTCCCTGCACCTGCTTGATCTGATAATGCAGTCCCCGCAGCACATATCGGCGCGAACTCGAATGATTGTCCTGAACGAAGCGCTCCTCGATGCCAATCTCCGCCAAAGCTCGCTCGTTGTAACTCTCCAGAAAAAACCCTCGTTCGTCCCCGAACACGCGCGGCTCCACAATGAAGACGCCGGGGAGTGAGGTCGAGACTTTCTTGAAAGCATCCATCTCAGGCCGTGTCACCGGAAGCGCACTCATTTCAGAATACCCTTTCCTTCAGCAATTGCAGCAGATACGCTCCGTAGCTGCTGTTCTTCATCGACCTCCCGATTGTTTCTACCTGTGCGGGTGTAATGTAGCCGTACCGGAAAGCGATCTCCTCGGGACACGCCACCATCAACCCCTGCCGCCTTTCAATCGCCTGAATGTAGAGCGAGGCGTCCATAAGCGATTCATGGGTGCCAGTGTCGAGCCAGGCCATACCGCGACCCATCACCACCACTTCCAGTTGGCCGTTCTTGAGATAGACCTGGTTCACGTCAGTGATCTCGAGTTCTCCCCGGGCGCTGGGCTTCAGCGATTTGGCGATATCGACCACCCGGCCGTCGTAAAAATATAGCCCCGTGACCGCATATCGCGACTTCGGTACTTTCGGTTTTTCCTCGATGCTCAACACGCACCCATTCGCGTCGAACTCCACCACTCCGTATCTCTCCGGATCGTGCACGGGATAAGCGAAGACGCGCGCGCCAACAATTTTTCCCGCGGCCTCCCGAAGATCTTTAACCAGATCGTGCCCATAGAAAATGTTATCTCCCAGCACCAGGGCACACGGACCGCCGTCGAGGAATTCCTCTCCGAGCAGGAAGGCCTGCGCAATCCCTTCGGGCTTGGCTTGCACGCGATACTGAATACGAATTCCGTACTGGCTTCCGTCTCGCAACAACGCCTGAAACTTGGGGATATCATCCGGAGTCGAAATCACCAGAATGTCGCGGATACCGGCCAGCATCAACGTACATAGCGGGTAGTAGACCATCGGCTTGTTGTAGACGGGGAGCAGGCTCTTCCCCATCACCTGCGTTGCAGGATACAGACGGGTCCCCGACCCTCCCGCCAGGATGATGCCCTTGTATGGTGTGCTGTCGCTCATCGTTCTGTCTGTCGTGAGTTCCGGCCTTCCTCTTCGTGCACGTTTTCGCGCTCGTCCGGCTAGACCGGGTAGTGCACCGCAATCCACTGCCGGTAGCTTCCGCTGGTCACGTCCCGCACCCACTGTTCGTTTTCAAGATACCAGCGCACCGTCTTGCGAATGCCACTCTCAAACGTCTCCCTCGGCCTCCATCCCAGTTCTCGTTCGATCTTGTGGGCATCGATCGCATAACGCCGATCGTGGCCGGGTCGATCTTTCACAAACGTGATCAGTTCACGGCGCGAGCCTTGCGCTCGGGCCGCCATCTCATCGACCAGGTCGCAGATCGTCTCCACGATTTCGATATTCGGTTTCTCGTTCCAGCCGCCAATGTTGTACGTCTCACCGGGGCGGCCGCTTCGCAGCACTGTTGCAATCGCGGTGCAATGATCTTCCACATACAGCCAGTCGCGGACGTTCTGCCCATCTCCATAGACCGGCAGCGTCTTTCCATCCCGTGCGTTGAGGATCATTAACGGAATCAATTTCTCCGGAAACTGAAAGGGCCCATAGTTGTTGGAGCAATTCGTCGTCAGCGTGGGCAGCCCATAGGTGTGGTGATACGCGCGCACCAGGTGATCGGACGCGGCTTTGGACGCGGCATATGGACTGTTCGGTGCGTACGGCGTGGTCTCACAAAACTGAGGATCGTGCGGCCCGAGAGAGCCGAATACTTCGTCCGTCGACACGTGGAGAAAGCGAAAGGCTTCTTTCACCTCGCCTTTCATCACCATCCAGTAGGCTCGCGTCTCCTCCAGCAACGCGAACGTTCCGTCCACGTTGGTGCGAATGAAGTCGTCCGGCCCACGAATCGAACGGTCGACGTGACTTTCGGCCGCGAAGTGGACGATCGCAGTCGGCTGGTGCTTCTCGAGCAGCTGCCTTGCCATTCCACGGTCGCCGATGTCGCCCTGCACAAACTTATAACGCGCCTCGCCGGCGATGGAATCGAGATTGTGCAGGTTCCCCGCGTAGGTAAGCTTGTCGAAATTGACTATCGATGAGGTCTCTTCCCGCATTCGCTGCAGGATGAAATTGGAACCAATGAACCCGGCGCCGCCGGTGACGAGAATGGTGTTTCCCATGCAGAATGTCGTTTCGGACAGGAAGTGCTGTGTGACCCGCCGCAGCCGACGTTTGATTGTAATAAAAAAGGGCGGGTTTGACCCCGTCCTTCGGGCAAGTGCCCCATTTCCTGTGTCGAACTCTGCACAACAAGCCAGGGTGGGAACGCGGCAGGGAATCGTACGAAGGAAGTGGCGCTGGAGGATCGTGCGGAATCATAGCGCTAGGAGACGAAGGGCCCACTGCCCTGATCGCGAGCAGGGCGGGGCGTCTTAAATCCTGTTCTCCAGCCAAGATTGCGGATGCTACCCGGCCCGTCGCTCCTCGCCTCCACCCTCGAGGGCTGCGGCAGCCCTAACGCTGGGCTTTTTCGGCGCCGCTTCAGCCAGCTTCCATCCCATCATTTCGAAATAGGCCACCTCGATGTCAGTAGCGATCTTCTGCCACTGATACCGTTCGCGAATCCGTCTCTTCGCGGCTTTTCCGGCAGCCTCGCGCACGGCGGGATTCGCGATCAGGAAACGCAGCCGATCCGCGAGGTCTGTCGCATTTCCGCGCTGGAAGGTGAATCCGGCTTGGTCGACAACTTCGCGATTTTCCGGCACGTCGCTGGTCAGCACACACAGTCCCGCTCCCATCGCGTCCAGAAGGGCCAGAGATAACCCTTCCAGATCCGATGGCAGCACAAACACCATGGCATTGGTGAGCAATTCGTCCAGTGTTTCACCAGAAACCCAGTCGAGCATTCGGATGCGATCGCTGGCGTGCATGCGCAGTTCCCGGCTGTAGTCGTCGCAGTAGCTCGCGGCCCCTGCCATCACCAGTTTCACGTCGGTGTTGAGTTGCTCAAACGCGTTCACCAGAAGATGGCAGCCCTTTTCAGGCGAGAACCTGCCCAGGAACAAGATATAGTTTCCCGGTTCGAGCCCCCATTCCAGGATCGCGCGCGGTTCGGTCCCATCCCGCAACACTCCGCCGTTGGGCACATAGAAGGCTTCGATTCCGTGGGTCTCGCGATAGCGTTGCTGCAGGGCTTGCGACACGACCATGGTTCCGCTCGGAAGGCGGACCGATGCTTCCTCCCCCGCGCGCAGCACCGCCGACGCAACCCGCCCCCACTTTTTCCTCTGCCAATCGAGTCCTTGCACGGTGACCGCTGTCTTCGCTCGCACCAGACGCGGAAGAAATGAGAACAACGCCGGCCCAAGTGCGTGATAATGCACCAAGTCGTAGCCTTGCGTCAGTGCATGGGCTGTACTGAGCAGCGTATGCACAACGGTTTCGAGATGCTTTGACCGGACTGTCGGCAACCGCACCAGACGCATGCCGTTGTGTTCCGCCTGCGCCGGCGTGAAGTATGTGCGGCAATAGACGGTCACTTCATGCCCCATCTGTACCAGGCGCTTTCCGACCTCTTCGTAATAGGCTTCGATGCCGCTGTACTTCGAGATCACTCCCCGGCCGCCGATAAACGCCACGCGCAGCCTGTGCGGCGGTTGCGTAGCGCCAGTCGCCTCCCAATGTTGCACGGTTTGCAGACGCTTCCGCTTCCATGGCGGTGCTTCGGTCGTTGGAATCAGCGACCCGGCTCTTGCCTTCTTCCTCGCAACCAGGCGCTCATACAAAGCCAACAACCTTTGATAGTGCTCCTCGGGCGTATGGCGCTGCCGCACTAACTCCCGCCCGGCCAGTCCCATCTCGTCCGCAAGTCGCGGCTGTGAGCCGAGCGTCTGAATCGCCGCTGCAAGTTGCTTCACGTCACCTGTCGGATAGAGAAGGCCCGTCACACCCTCTTGAACCAGTTCCCTACGCGACCCCGCATCCGATGCCACCACTGGGCGACCCTCCGCATACGACTCCAGGATGGTCTTCCCCAGAGTCTCATAGGCATGTGAAGGTAGCACTGTGAACTGTGAACGCGCGATCAGGGAATCGCGCTCCACGCGCCCGACCTGGCCTACAAACTCCACGTTGCTCAATCGCAGCGAACTCGCCAGATCCTGCAATTCACGACGCTGCGGCCCATCCCCGGCAACGACCAGCCGCATTTGTGGAACTTGCTGCATCGAACGCAATAGATCGTCGACGCCCTTCTCCGCTGACAGCCTGCCGAAATACAGCAGCGACCCGTGGTTCGGCCCCCTTGCTTCCCCTACTCCGTGAATTTCCTGAAAGTGCGGCAGGACTTCGAACTTCGTACCGTCCCATCCATGTTCGACAAACTTGTCGCGTACAAACCGGCTAGGCGCGAGGAACACGTTCACACACTTGCGGTAGGTGCCGAGCCAGCGGTGAAAGTAGGCTTCAGCCATTAACGTCGCGCGTGCCCCCATTCCTGGATAACACTTCGGCCGCAGCGCATGCCAAAACCGGCCACCCTTGCACGCCTCGCAGGCTTCCCCCTGCGAGACGAGGTTGTAGCTGGGGCACAGCAGCTTGAAATCGTTGAGGTGATAGACGATGGGGACCTGCTGCGCCTTCAGTTCCCACAGGATCGACGGCGAGAGATGGTGATAGATGTTCCGGACGTGCGCCACGTCGGGGCGGAATTCCTCAATCATGGCGCGGATGCGCCGCCTTGCGTCCTGCGAGTAGATTGCATGCGCAGCTCGCCGCGCCGTTTGCCACGGGCCCAATTTCTTCTTGAAGTCTATGTGCGGTACGAAATGATGGTCGTACGGAGTCGGTTCGCCACGAGGATTAGCCATCGAAAATAGCGCAGCTTCATGGCCTCGCGTACGCATCAGTTCCATCAGTTCGAACAGGTACACCTCAGTCCCGCTGAAAGCGTAGTTATATTTGTTGCAGTACAAAATCCTCATGGGGAAGACTCTCCCTCCACGCGGCGATGCGCGGAATAAATAAGTCGCCGAATGATTTCAGGTTCGTCGTGCGGTTAAAGTTGTGGCGGACCTGCAGCCGGGCCGCATGCCGCACCCAGTCCAGCTGCCTCGCAGCAGAAAGAAGAAAAGAATTAAGGTCAGAATGGTGGTGATCCGCCGCGCACTCTGCTTGAATCAGGGAGTGAATAAAGAGCAACCGGTCGACGAAGGCTTCCATGGAGCCAGCGTCGTACAGAAACCCCGTTTTCCCTGGGATCACAAGTTCAGGAATCCCTGTAATGTCCGGCGCCAGCACGATTTTTCCTCGCGACATCGCTTCCATCAGGACCAGCGGAATTCCCTCGCTGCGACTCGTCAGCACTACTAGGTTCGCCCGGTCGTACAACGAGTCAATTTGATCCCTTGCCACATGTCCCAAGAGCGTGACTCGCGCTTCGAGACCGAGCTTGCGAATAAGGGACTGCAGGTGGCGCCGCTCCGGCCCATCGCCGGCGATCGAGCATTCAAAATCGACACCCTGTTCCCGCAGGTGAGCGCAGGCCTGCACAAGAAACGCATGATCCTTTACAGAGTGAAGCCGGCCAACAGCCAGCAGCGCGAGTTCCGAGCGAGGAGCATCCGACCTGGGCGCAAAGCCGCGGAAGCTCTCGACCACCGCCACTCCCAGCCGCGATACAACTACCTTATGTGGCTCAATCTCGGGATAATTCTGGAGAATGTATTGCCGGTTATACTCCGACACGGTGAAGCAGAATGCGCAGTTCTTGAGCTTCACGTCCAGGTAAGCCCTCAGTAACAGCAGGTCCGATCCGTGCAGCGTCATACTGAACTCCACTCCGAGCAGTCGCGCCGCCACCATCGCGATCCAGGACCCAAAATAGCCATGGTGCACGTGGATGTGGTCCACGCCGCGCCCGGCGAGGCACACCGCGTAGCATGCCCCCAGCCAGGTGTGCACCAGCGCCTTTACTTGCTGGAGCGGCCGTTCGCTGCGACCGAAAACGACCTGCATGACGACAGACGAAATCTGCCTCCATTCTCGTAGGCACAGCCACAGAGCTCGCACTAGAACCGGCAGGCCCAGCGACCGCAACACGATCTCCGGCGCTTCTGCGGGTGAATCGGTGGCCTTCCGCACGCTCCCCGCAATGACCCGAATTCCCCGGCTACGCAACTCCTCAATCTCTTCGCCGACATAGGGTTCAACGGGAGACGGAAACAGATTCGCAAGATAGGCAACGGTTAACATTGTCGGAGGACCTCCGCCCTTCGCTGATGGGCCGCCAACATCCCCGCCATGGTGAACAGGAATCCGTTCACGAACTGATAGCTCATCACGACGGCCGCTGCGTTCACCCAATACACTGCCAGCAGAATCGGCCACAGCCGATGAAACTCGGCATTGAGAAATCCGCCCCGTTCGGCCGCAGGCACGGCGCCGCGTCCCAGCCGCAAAAGTTCCCACATCAGCCACAGGTACAGCGCCAGGCCCGCAACCCCTTCCTCCACAAGTAGCTCCAGATAGGTGTTGTGCGGGTACTGCGTCGTCTGGTTGTATCCGCTGACATAGCGCGGCAGCTCGACGGGCATCCGATGAAAGCCCCACCCGGTGAGCGGACGCTGCAGGAACATTTCCCAGCTGCCTGCATAGACGGCTGTGCGATAGTCGATCGGCCCGCGATCTTCCAGCCGATCGCTCAGTGCGCTTCGCAATTCATTCGAACTCAGAACCACCCCCAACCCCACTCCCACCACCACAGTCAGCCCCACGCAGGCCCGCCGCATCACGCGGCCCCCGGGGAGAAGGATGAGCGCAACAACCGTTCCGGCAAAGGACACCCACACTGCCCGCGTCATCGTGGCCAGGATCGCGAGTGGCACCGAGCCCAGCAGCAGTGCAGTCTTGAACCCGCGCGCTCGCCCACGACGGTATGCATGCAGCACCAGCAATCCCAACAGGTTGAGCGACATGCCATTCGCCACAGCCTGCAGGAACGGGCCCCGTGCCCGGTCCAAGTGATACCCCAAGCTTTCGTCGACAATGAATCGCGGAAAGATCAGCGAGTGCGCTCCCGCCAGAAAGGCAATCGCGGTAAAACTGAGATAGGCCAACACGATGAGCGAAAAGACCTCAAACTGCCGGAATCGGCGCTCCGCGGTAAAGACGACGCCTGCGAGGTGAAACAATGTGAACGGCACCAGGAACTTGGCCGCCAGCACACTCCAGGCCTCACCGTCGAATGGACGACAAAGCAGACCCGCCATCGCGAGTGCCGACAATCCGACCATCGGCCACGTCGCCCGAACGGCGAATAGCCGTTCTCGCAGGACCACGACCCGCACTGTTACTCCAACCACGAGTAACCCAAAGGCCACACGGTCAAATTCAAAGAAGGCGGGAAATGGGGGCCGGAGCAGCATCGCGGCGAGCGCAGCCAGAAACAAGAAGGAAGGTGCGGCCGCCAACGCCTGTAATGGGCGCAAGGCCAACTGTACGGCACCTGCAGCGAGTTCAACACCCAGCCCATCGTGTCTTGCCGATAGCGACGTCGCAGGCATCAGTCTCCGCCCCCTCGCAAAACTTCCAGAAAAGTTTTGAGCAGGATTCGCATGTCCGATCCAAGGCTCCACGTCCGGATATATTCACGATCCAGTTCCATGCCACGCTGAAACGATGGATCGCGACGCGCCGTTACCTGCCACAGCCCGGTGATGCCCGGAGTCACGTCCAGCCGTGCCAAGTGCTCAATCTCATAGGCCGCGTAGTCGTCCACCGGATGCGGCCTCGGCCCGACCAGACTCATGTCGCCCTTCAGCACATTCCAAAGTTGCGGTAATTCGTCCAGGCTGTATCGTCGTAAGACGCGGCCCAAGCGAGTGACCCGCGGGTCGTCCCCGATCTTGAAAAATGGCCCGGATCGCTGGTTATCGTGCCGCAGCCCGTCTTTCAGCTGGTCTGCATTGTTGACCATGGTGCGGAACTTGTAGCAGCGGAACAGATGGCCCTTGCGTCCGGCCCTCGGCGCTCGATAGATCGCCGGTCCCGGCGAGTCCCACTTGATCAGCACGGCGATCATCCCGAGCGCCGGCGACAAGAACGCGAGCGCGAAGCTCGCGCCCACCACATCCAACCACCGTTTCAGAGCCAGTCCCGCCGCCGGTAATCGCTCGGCGTGCAGGCAGATCACGGGCAGGTCCCCTACCCGCTCCACCTCGTTCTCTGCCGGCCTATAGCCAAACAGGTCCGGAACGATCTCCACATCCAGCCGCAATCGTCGCGCCTCGCGCACCACCCGCATCGTCATTTCCCGGTCGTGGGGCGCCGCTAAGATCACTTCGTCGACGAATCCGGTACGCGCCAGCCTGGCCAGATCGTCTACTCGCCCAATGACCCGATCGCGGAGAGCCGACTCATTGTCCAGCAACCCATACACCGTTCTGCCCGCTTCGGGATGCTCCTCCAGATACAACGCCACGCGGCGCCCTACTGCCCCGGCGCCGACAATCAGCACGTTGCGCACATCGCCGCCCGGATACTGGTGTTGCTGGCGCTCGCTCTGGCACCGCCAAGCTAGCAGGGCGGCGAAGTGCAACGATCCTGCGCCATAGATCAAGACGCTTCTGGTCCACGGTGCACCCTGCATGCCGTAGGCAAAACACAACAGCGTCGTCGCCCACAGAACCGACTTCCCCAAGACACGTGCTTGCTCGCGCCGATTACAAACTCCCGAGTACACGCCCTCGGTGTATCCCATCAGAGTGATCAGCGCCGCATGCAAGACGGCAATGCCCAGAAGAGACACGGGCGCTCCGGCAGCGTATTCGAACAGCCACACGCGCGGGAATAATCCGCGCAATGGCACCAGGAGCGCCCCAATTAACAACCAATTGACTCCTACGAGAGCAAAATCAGCCATGATGGAGCGCAGCCATCTCCAGGCCGTACGGCTCAGCAGAGGTCTCGGCACGAGGAACGCGAGCGCTAGACCGGGTGCATCTGCCGTCGCCTGAGTCGAAAGCTCAGGAGCTTTTCCAGGGAGAAACGGCCGCACCCTTTGTGGCGGCTTCTTCTTTCCCGTAGACGCGGCCGTCCTGCCGGGGATCAACCGTTCACAGTCGAACTCCTGGGGTTCCTGCTGCCTTGGATTTTGAAAAGGAGAAAGCACTTCAGATCAATTCCACCTCGTAGCCCTGGATCTCGATCGCCACGAGCGCTGAATGCATTCGATCGAGATCACCAACTTGCCCTTGTCGCGTCGTGTTAACAGGCCTTCCAGACCGTGGAGGCACCCGCCGCGGACCCTCACCTTTTGCCCGACCTTGAAGAACGGATACAGTGAAAACGGAACTTTTTCCGCCAGCAGCAACTCGAGATCCTCGATCTGCTTCGGAGGAACAGTGGCCGCGGTCCCGGCAAAACTCACGACGCCCATGACGCCAGCAGTTTGGAGAACCAACACGCGCCGCATCACGGACCGGTCCGAACGCACAAACGCATATCCAGGGAACAGCGGGACCATGATCTCCTTCGTGCGGTCGCTCCATGCGCGGTTTTCTTTTCGCAAGGGTAAGAACACCTGCATTCCCTTGCTCGCCAGTTGCGCGGCGACCTTCTTCTCAAATCGGTAGCGGGTCTGGAGGGCAAGCCACACCTCCGGGGAGGGTTGGACTTCCGAGCTCACATTGGCTGCGCTGAGGATGCAC